>Ga0172378_10000155_pt1 | contig 53484 bp, 39 predicted proteins | sample GrowelOW332metaG_FD_119755 | JGI IMG/M metagenome (GOLD analysis project Ga0172378, IMG submission 119755) | Groundwater microbial communities from an aquifer near a municipal landfill in Southern Ontario, Canada - Pumphouse #3_1 metaG | ecosystem: Environmental > Aquatic > Deep subsurface >...
AGTGAATTTCTGATTTTTAAAGCAATGTTTATTCATAATCATTATTATATTGCTGTTTTTGTTCTGATCCTTCTGACTATTATTATTTATTCTTTCAGCAGGAATATTTTTCATCTTTTATATGGAACAACAGATAATATTGCTCCGCAGGAATCAATAAAAACTAACCCATACGAACCCGTTTCTCAGTTTATATTATTTTTTCTGGTAATTTATCTGGGAATAAATCCGCCTTTATTTTTTACCGATTTAATTAATGCAGCTATCGCAATTTTAAATTAAAAATGCTATGATTGAATTACAAAACATATCAACGATCAAAAACAATCAATCCATTGATTTAAATAAGATTACTTCTTTATCATATAATGATTTTTTTGATTTAACCATAAAGCTTTTTCAGCAGCAGGACAATCATTGCCTTACTTATTTTGCATATAAAAAGGACAATGGGCTTCAATTTATTATGGCTGTTGGGGATGATAAAAATCACAATATCATTTTATTTTCCCATTTTCTTAAATCATCAGATAAACAGGAATTACGATCTTTAAGCGAAAAAATATTTGCTCTACATATTTTTGAGAGTGAAATATACGAGAATTTTGGTGTTGATTTTTTAAATCACCCCTGGTTAAAGCCTGTTAGGTATGCACACAATCGTTTCAATAAAGAATCAAAAATCAGCAATTATTCGTTTTATAGTATAAAAAGCGAAGAATTACACCAGGTTGGAGTTGGACCAATTCATGCAGGGATAATTGAGCCCGGGCATTTTCGTTTTATATGCAACGGCGAAAACGTTTTGCATTTAGAAATACAATTAGGCTGGCAACACAGAGGCATCGAACAGCTTTTTTTAGATAAAAAACAAAACCTGCAACTCAATTTACTGGCAGAAAATATTGCAGGTGATATGGTTATAGGGCATACAGCTACTTTTGTACAAACGATGGAATCTCTTGCCGGTAAGTACGTTACAGAACAAACTCAAATAGAACGTGCCCTGGCTATGGAGCTGGAACGAATAGCGGTTCATACCGGCGATATTGGCGGGTTATGTACTGATGCAGCTTATCATCTTGGGGCTAATGTTTTCACTATTTTACGAACATTAATTATTAATTTCACTCAACTTTGGTGTGGTAATCGGTTTGGTAAAGGTCTGGTACGACTGGGTGGAACACATTTCCCGTTTACCCCGGAATTAAAAGAAGAATTGCTTAAAATGTTATTAAAATTTGAAAAACATTTTAACGAAATGGCACATGTAACTTATCGTTTGCCAAGTATTCAGAACCGTTTTGATTTTGTTGGTACAGTAACTCAGAAGCAGTCACGTTTAATTGGTACTGTAGGAATACCTGCCCGAATGTCTGATATTAAAAGGGATATAAGAGTATCGCATCCTACTTTTGTCTGGCAGAAATTTCCTTATCAGACAATTACCGCCGAAAATGGTGATGTTTATGCGCGCTTTTTATTAAAGAAAAAAGAAATAGCGAAATCAATTGCCTGGATACGGAATTTAATGAATACCTATCAATTTGAGACTTCAAAAACAGAAAAACCAAACTATAATTTGTCTTTACAACCCGGTAAACTGGCAATTTCTATAAATGAAGGCTGGCGGGGTGAAATTTGCCATTGTGCCATTACAGATGAGAATGGCGGTTTGAAGCATTATAAAATAAAAGATCCTTCGTTACATAACTGGAAAGCTCTGGAGTTGTCGCTTCGAAACAATGAAATTTCAGATTTCCCCATCAACAATAAAAGTTATAATTTAAGTTATTGCGGACACGACTTATAAAAATTGAATCATGATAAACGAAGCTAAAGTAATATACCATAACGGGAAACAATATATTCCGGATTTAAGAAATGTAAAACTCAGAGCCCTATTCAGAGGCAGACCTGAAATATCTAACGCCAAAGTGGATGAGCAATCATTAGTTGATATCTGTCCGTTTGGTGCTATTTCCCGAAATCCTGTTAGCATTGATCTGGGAAAATGTGCGTTTTGCGGTGAGTGTGCATTTGCCTTTCCACAGAAGATAAAGTTTACGCAGGATTATAGACTTTCTTCGAATATTCGTGAAAATTTAATTGTCAGTGAAGGTGAAATCCATCCGATCCTTTTTGATAAGAGTAAAATCCGGAAAGAGATAAAAAATACCTTCTCAAGATCGCTTAAATTACGCGAAGTATCAGCAGGTGGCGATGGTTCATGCGAAAATGAATTAGGAGCCTGTGGAAACGCAAATTTTGATATGGGACGTTTTGGAATTGAATTTGTAGCATCACCCCGTCATGCTGACGGAATTATAATCACAGGTCCTGTAACCGAAAATATGGCAGAACCATTGCAAATTTGTTACGATGCAATTCCTTTCCCTAAAATAATTGTTCTTGTCGGTGTGGATGCAATCAGTGGTGGCATTTTTGATGGAAGTCCATCTTTAAACCGTAGTTTTTTAGATAAATATTCAATCGATTTATATATCCCCGGTAACCCATCACATCCGCTTACCGTTATTAACGGGCTTTTGGATTTGACGAGGTAATCTTTAGAATAATGCGTTGTAGCAACAATGTATAAAAACAGTAGTTGATATGATTATAAATTAAGGGGTTATAGATAACTTCAGCTTTTATGTAACTCGACAGAAATCTTAAAATAGTTCCGATGAAAGTGCATTTAATTTGATAAAGAACAGTAAATAAACACAAACTGGTATAAAAAGAAACATGGACTTCCTTTAACTGACGGGTTAAAAGAAAGTCCATGAGAAAGACAAATCAACAATTTTAACAATTAATAATTTTCAGGTTTAATTTCAAAGAAACTTTGCGGATGCTGACATACAGGGCAAATTTTGGGAGCTTTTTTGCCAACAACAATATGTCCGCAATTAGAACACTGCCAGATACAATTACCATCTCTTGAAAAGACAATCTCATTTTCTATATTCTTTAATAATTTTTTATAGCGTTCTTCATGTCCTTTTTCAATTTCTGCTACCATCTCGAATAGTGCAGCAATCTTTGTAAAACCTTCTTCTCTGGCTTCCTTTGCAAAACCTGGATACATATCTGTCCATTCGTAATATTCTCCTTCGGCTGCATCTTTCAAATTAACCTTTGTATCAGGCATGCTTCCGCCTTTTAATTCTTTAAACCATATTTTAGCGTGTTCTTTTTCGTTGAAAGCTGTTTCCTCAAATATATTTGCAATTTGAACATAACCATCTTTTTTAGCCTGTGAAGCATAATAAGTATACTTGTTTCTTGCCTTTGATTCACCGGCAAATGCTTCCTCTAAATTTTTCTCTGTTTTTGATCCTTTTAATTCCATACCCTGATTTTTTATTAAAATAAATTATAAAACAATATAGTTTATTTTTTTTCTCCATCAAATATAAATAATAATATTCATATTTGGTAAAATCATTTTTAATAAATTATTCACCTTCTATTCTTCTAAAAGTCAAAAATATTTTATATTAAAGAATGAGGCCTCTGCATACACATCTTTTAACGGTAATGCATTTTTAAGAAGATTTAATTTTTTTGATGAAACAGAAAAAGTATATTTGTCATTTAAAAAAGGAAATTATGCCTTGCCCGGATTTGCAAAAAACAAATTCAGGAATTAAATGAGAACTGAAAAATTAAAAAGTATGAAATTACTTGAAGGAAAAGTTGCTGTTATTACCGGTGCTTCACGAGGTATCGGGAAATCAATAGCTTTAAAATTTGCAAGTGAAGGCTGTAATGTTGCTTTCACGGATCTTTTCGAAGATGATAATATGAAACAGACAGCTTCAGAGCTGGAAGCACTGGGTGTAAAAGCCAAAGGATACGCTTCCAATGCGTCTGTATTAGCAGAAACAGAAACTGTTGTAGACAAAATCCTTGTCGATTTTAAGAGAATCGATATTCTGGTAAATAATGCCGGAATTACAAAAGACTGTCTTTTAATGCGTATGACTGAAGCACAATGGGATGCCGTCATCAATGTAAATCTAAAATCAGTATTTAATTTCACAAAAGTGATTCAGAAAATAATGCTTCGTCAGCGTTGTGGCTCAATTATCAGCATGAGTTCTGTCGTAGGTGTTAGCGGAAATGCCGGTCAAAGCAACTATTCTGCATCTAAAGCCGGAATTATCGGATTTACAAAATCTATAGCAAAAGAGTTGGGATCTCGTAACATCCGGTGTAATGCTATCGCTCCGGGTTTTATCATCACTGCCATGACAGAAAAAATTCCTGAAAAGGAAAGAGAAGCATGGGAAGCTACAATTCCAATGAGAAGGGGAGGAACTCCGGATGAAGTTGCCAAGGTTGCCCTGTTCCTTGCATCAGATCTTTCTTCATATGTAAGCGGTCAGGTGATTCACGTTTGTGGTGCAATGAATTGCTAATTAAAAAGCGACAATTAAACTGAACATACCTTATTGGCAGGTATTCTGTTATAAAAGAAAGACCTGAATATAAATAATTTATATTCAGGTCTTTCTTTTAATTTAGTAGTAATTCTTATGCATTTACCCTTGGCTCCAGAATATTTAATTTTATTTTTTTATTTTTCTTATCAAAACCTACTGACACAGTTCCTCCTTTAGGTACAGGAGTCTTTATAATTAACTCTGCCATTTCATCTTCAAGATAGTTTTGAATAGCACGTTTTAAAGGACGGGCACCGAATTGAGAATCGTATCCTTTATCTGCAATGAAATCTTTTGCCGCAACGGATATTCTTAACTTGAAATTCAAAGCTGTAACTCTTTCATATAATCCTTTTAATTCAATATCAATAATTTTGTGAATATCTTCTTTTGACAGTGTATTAAACATAACCACGTCATCAACACGGTTTAAAAATTCCGGAGCAAAGGCTTTTTTTAGTGCTTTTCCTATAATATATTTAGCACGTTCATTCTTATTGTCTGCCGAATTACTATGAGAATTAAAACCAATACCGGCACCAAATTCCTTTAACTGACGGGAACCGATGTTAGAAGTCATAATAATAATGGTATTTTTAAAATCTACAGTTCGACCAAGACTATCGGTAAGACATCCTTCATCCAATACCTGAAGTAAAATATGGAATACATCCGGATGAGCTTTCTCTATTTCATCCAGTAAAACCACAGAATATGGTTTACGACGAACTTTTTCTGTAAGTTGTCCGCCTTCCTCGTATCCCACATATCCCGGAGGAGCGCCCACAAGACGTGAAACTGAAAATTTTTCGATATATTCACTCATGTCTATACGTACCAGAGAATTGTGACTGGCAAAAAGATATTTTGCCAAAACTTTAGCTAACTGAGTCTTTCCAACTCCTGTAGGACCAAGGAATATAAATGATCCTATTGGTCTGTTCGGATCTTTCAATCCGGCACGGTTACGTTGTATAGCCTTAACAACTTTCCCTATAGCTTCATCCTGTCCTACGATAGACTCCTTTAACTTATTTCCCATTTCAATAAGCCTTTTCCCTTCTGCCTGTGCAATTCTTTGAACAGGAACACCTGACATCATGGCAATAACTTCTGCCACTTTTTCCTCATTTACGATTTCCCGATGACTTGTCAGATCTTTTTCCCATATTTTCTTTTGATCGTCCAAAAGATGCATAAGAGTTTGTTCTTTATCCCGATGCTGTGCCGCCAGTTCAAACTTCTGGCTTTTTACCGCTTTTATTTTCTTTTCACGGATAACTTTAACCTTTTCCTCCAGTTTTAAAATATGTTCCGGCACATTAATGTTAGAAATATGAACTCTGGAACCTGCTTCATCTAATGCATCTATAGCTTTATCCGGAAGGAAGCGGTCAGTAATATAACGATCAGTCAACTTAACACATGCTTCAATTGCTTCAGGAGTATAAGTCACATTATGATGTTCTTCATATTTTTCTTTTATATTATTCAGAATCTCAATGGTTTCCTTTACATTAGTTGGTTCAACTATTACTTTCTGAAAACGTCTTTCAAGAGCGCCGTCCTTTTCGATCTGCTGTCTGTATTCGTCTAATGTAGTAGCCCCAATACACTGGATGCTTCCACGGGCCAGAGCCGGTTTCAGCATATTTGCAGCATCCAGAGACCCCGTCGCTCCTCCTGCACCTACTATAGTATGAATTTCATCTATAAAAAGGATTACATTATTTACTTTAGAAAGCTCATTTAAAACAGCTTTCATGCGTTCTTCAAATTGTCCGCGGTATTTTGTACCGGCAACAAGAGAGGCAACATCAAGGCTCACAACCCTTTTATCAAAAAGTATCCTTGAAACTTTTCTCTGAACGATACGAATAGCAAGTCCTTCAGCAATAGCTGATTTACCGACGCCAGGTTCCCCAATCAGTATAGGATTGTTTTTCTTTCGTCTTGAAAGAATCTGTGCGATTCTTTCTATTTCTTTATCTCTTCCTACAATAGGATCCAATTTATTTTCCTTTGCTGCCTGAGTAATATCAATTCCAAAGTTATCCAAAACAGGAGTACCTGTTTTACTGGTAATTATCGTTTTTTTTGAAGGGATGAATGGCCCTCCCTTTAAAAACTGATTATCATCATCTTCGTCATCCGGATTCCCAAAATCATCTCTGTCTTCAGAATCTTTTATTTGCCCTGATTCTTCCATCTGGGACTTAAGTAAATAGTAGTTCAAATGAAAATTATTTAATATTTCAGAAAATTTGCTGTTCTTATTTCTTAATATAGCAAGCAGTAGGTGTCCTGTATTAATAGTGCTGCTTTTCATTGCCCTGGCTTCCAGATAAACCAGTTTTAACGTTTTTTCTGTTTCTTTTAATAACTGTACAGAAGACTGTGGATCAATGATCTGATCAGTACGTACGGAATTTTCAACTGCTGTTTTGATTTCACTCAGGTTAATCCCCAAATTTACGAGGATATCAATGGCTATACCTTGTCCTTCCCTAAGAATCCCCAAAAAAACATGTTCTAATCCTATCTGATCATTTCCCAATCGTATAGCTTCTTCGCGGCTATATGAGAGAACGTCCTTTATCTTTGGTGAAAATTGAGAATCCATAACTTTTATATTTTTATTATAGTATCATTCTTATATCTTTCTATTGCTCTTTGCAAAAATTATTCCAATAAAAGAATTAGCTATTATTTTACGAAAGTATTTTGAATTTGCGAAGTTACAACATAAATAAATAATCCTTTCAGTAAAATACTTTATTTTGTTAACAAAAACCTTTTAAAACTAATCTGAAAAAGAATCTTAATAGCTTTTAATAGTAGTATTTTTTATATCTTTGTAGTGATGTATTAATTTTAAAAAAAAATAAAAAAATATATAGGGAATATGGCTGAAGGAGAAAGGATTATAAAAGTCAACATAGAAGAACAAATGAAATCGGCCTACATCGACTATTCTATGTCGGTAATTGTGGCAAGGGCATTGCCTGATGTCAGAGACGGATTGAAACCTGTGCACCGCAGGGTTTTGTTCGGAATGTATGAATTAGGTGTATTATCAAATAAAACTTATAAAAAGTCTGCCAGAATCGTAGGAGAAGTGCTGGGTAAATTTCACCCGCATGGTGATAGTTCTGTATATTTTGCCATGGTTCGTATGGCTCAGTCATGGGTACTAAGATATCCTCAGATTGACGGACAGGGTAATTTTGGGTCTATTGACGGTGATAGTCCTGCTGCCATGCGTTATACAGAAGCCAGAATGGCGAAGATTGCTGATATGATGATGGCTGACCTGGATAAAAACACAGTCGATTTTCAGCCTAACTTTGATGAAACACTTCAGGAACCGACTGTTTTACCTACAAGAATTCCTTATTTACTGGTAAACGGAGCTTCCGGTATTGCAGTTGGAATGGCAACAAATATGCCACCTCATAATCTTACAGATACAATTGATGCAATTGTATCTTACATTGATAATCCGGAAATTGAAATTCCTGAACTTATTAAAATTATTAAGGCTCCTGATTTTCCTACAGGAGGAATTATTTATGGAACCAGAGGCGTAATCGAAGCCTATGAAACGGGTAGGGGACGTATTATAATGAGAGGTAAAGCTCATATTGAGCCACACGGAAATGGACGCGAAAGAATTATCGTTACCGAAATTCCTTATATGGTTAATAAGGCGGAACTGATTGTTAAAATTGCAGACCTTGTGAACGATAAAAAAATTACGGGAATTTCCAATGTTAATGATGAGTCTGACCGTGACGGAATGCGTATTGTAATTGACCTTAAGAAAGATGAAGTTTCTAATGTAATTTTAAATAAACTTTATAAAGAAACAGCTCTTCAGTCTTCTTTCAGCGTAAATAATATTGCACTTGTTAATGGTCGTCCACAGTTACTGAATCTTCAGCAACTTATTCGTTATTTTGTTGAACACCGTCACGAAGTTGTTACACGCCGTACACAATATGAGTTAGATCAGGCAGAAAAAAGAGCTCATATATTAGAAGGATTAATTATTGCCAGCGATAACATTGATGCCGTTATTGCCTTAATTAAGGCATCCAAAAACGCTGATGAAGCAAAGAACGGATTGATGGAAAAATTTGAGCTGGATGAAATTCAGGCAAAAGCCATTGTTGAGATGCGTTTACGTCAGCTTACAGGATTGGAACAAGACAAATTGCATGATGAGTATAAATCGCTTGAAGAGTTTATCGAAAAATGTAAAGGTATTCTGGCAAGCAAGGAACTAAGGATGAAAATTGTCAGGGATGAATTAATTGAGGTAAAAAATATATACGGAGATAAAAGAAGAACTGAAATTGTTCAGAATACAGAAGAATTCAATCCTGAAGATTTTTATGCAGACGATGATATGGTTATTACCATTTCACACCTTGGATATATAAAACGTACTCCTTTATCAGAATACAGAACACAAGCCAGAGGTGGTGTAGGATCAAGAGGAAGTCAGACAAGAGATGAAGATTTTCTTGAGCATATGCTTGTTGCCTCTATGCATAATACATTATTATTATTTACCGAAAAAGGAAAATGTTTCTGGAGAAAAGTATACGAAATTCCGGAAGGCACCAAAGTATCAAAAGGAAGAGCTATTCAAAATTTACTTAATATCTCTTCTGAAGATCAGGTACTAGCTTATATAAAAGTTCCAACACTGGACGATCCTGAATTTACAGAAAATCATTTTATTGTTTTCTGTACGAAAAAAGGTATAATTAAAAAGACAACACTTGAAGCTTATTCACGTCCTCGTCAGAATGGTATTAATGCCATAACAATTCGTGAAGATGATCGTCTTATGAATGCTTTACTGACAAACGGCAATCATGAAATAATGATCGCTGTAAAATCAGGAAAAGCAATTCGTTTCCCTGAAAACATAATCAGAGCAATGGGAAGAACTGCTTCAGGAGTTAAAGGAATTAACCTTGGCGATAACAAAAATGAAGTTGTCGGTATGATTTCTGTAGAGAATGAATCGGAAGATGTTCTTGTTGTTTCAGAAAATGGTTTTGGTAAACGCTCCAGTATATGTGATTACAGAATCACGAACAGAGGTGGTAAAGGAGTTAAAACAATAAACATTACCGATAAAACAGGAGATTTGATTACACTTAAGAGCGTAAATGATTCTGATGATCTGATGATTATAACATCCAAGGGAATTATTATTAGAATGGCCATTTCACAGTTAAGAATTATGGGACGTGCGACTCAGGGAGTAAAATTAATCAATCTGAAAGAAGATGATACAATAGCTTCTATAGCACGTGTTCCAAAAGAAGATAATACGGAAAATGGGAATGTGAAAGAAGATTCTGAAAACGAAAATACTGAAGAAACAAATGAAAATATTAATTCAAATGAACAGCAGGAATCCAATAATGATAATGAAAATACAGAGGAACCTACCGAAAACGAATGAAATAATTTGTAAAAAAAATGAAAAAAATTAAATTTGTAAAAAAATAAATAATAAAAAATTATGAGAAAAATAATTTTACTTTTCGCTATTTTTTCCTTAATAGGAGTTTCTGCATTTGCACAAAAAGGGAAAGTTATAAGTGCCCGTTCTCTGAAAGATTCAGGAAACCTGGGGAAAGCCCTTGAAACTATAAATAGTGCTATTGATGAAAACAATGAAAAATCAAAGAAATCAATAAACTGGCCAACAACATGGCAGATTAGAGGAGATATTTATCGTGCAATTTATGCGTCTAAAGATGCTAATGTTCAGAAATTAGCAGAAAACCCATTGCAAATTGCCTATGATTCTTATAAAAAAGCAATAGTACTGGACGAAAAGCAGAAATTAAACAATGCGCTTAAAATCAGTTTAACTATGATGAATACTGATTTTATAAACAAGGCAGTAGCAGATTTTCAGAAAAAAAATTATAATGAAGCGCTGACTTGTTTTAAAAATATCCTGGAAATCGACAACTTACCTATAATGCAGGAAAAGGATAAACCTGCGGCTATTGATACTACAATAATATATAATGCCGCTCTTGCTGCTTTTAATGCAGAAAAATACGATGAAGCTATAAAGTATTATGAGGATGCTGCCAAATATGGTTATAAAGGAAGCAATACATACGAACTAATTGCACAATGCTATTTGAATAAAAAAGATACATTAAATACAATTGAAGTTTTGCACAAAGGATTTGAAAAATATCCTGAAAGCAATTCTATATTGATTACAATGATTAACATCTATCTTGCAACAAATAAGCTAGATGATGCAATAAAGTATCTTGATATTGCTATTAAACAGGATCCGGGAAATGCAACTTTCTATTTTGCACGTGGTTCTTTATATGACAAAACAAAACAGACTGATCTTGCAATAAAAGCATATTCAAAAGCTATTGAATTAAATCCTAAATATTTCGATGCATATTATAATTTAGGAGCTATTTATTACAACAAGGGTGTTGAACAGGTAGATATAGCCAACTCTGTTCCAACAAATAATGCAAAACAATATGAGATTGAAAAGAAAAAAGCAGATGACCAGTTTAAGGTATCAATTCCATTTATGGAAAAAGCATCTGAAATTAATCCCAAAGATACATATTCTCTGGAGTCTCTTAAGACCTTATATTATCGTTTAAAAATGATGGACAAGTTTGATGAAGTAAATAAGAAACTCGAAGATCTTAAATAGAACTGATTAAATTAAAAGGGATCGTCTCCCTTTTAATTTAATCAGTTCTATTTAACATAATATAAACTATAAGACAAATATTAATAATAAAAACAAAGGTTTTCTAATAAATTTATTCGTTTTTAAGTATAATTTAGTTTAATCATTTTTGTCAGGATTTATTATCAAAAATCTTTTTTTGAAAGTCTGAGCAAACAATAATACTTGCGTTATATTAAATATTGTTTATCTTAAATAGTTTATTATTTTAAAAAATACTTTTGCTGATGAATCTTATAGATTTGACAGATTTTTTTATATTTGATGTTTCAGGATTGTAACAAAATAATCTTACGATTTTTGTGACTGGTTGGATAAACTCATGTCACTTTTATTTTAGATTATTTTGAGATAAATCCTAAATATTATAAAAGGAAATTATGGCAAAAGTTATTTTATTAAGTTGTAGTCCGAATAAAAACGGCAATACCGTACAGGTATTAGAAAAAATGGCAAAAGCAATTAGAGAGAAAGGTCTTGATGCTGAAGTACTATCTCTGTCGGGTTTAAATTTAGCTGATTCAATGAGTCCTGCAGCACTTAAAGAAAAAGACGGATTTGATAAGATTGTAGCTAAAATAAAAAACGCAGAAGGATTTATTGTGGGTTCACCTGTATATTGGGGAACGATGCGGGCCGAAACAATGATTGCCTTACAGCGTTTAGCTATGGCATCAGCAGCTGATAATAATTTCTTACATGGAAAAGTCGGCGGTCCGGTTGCTATTGCACGCCGAGGCGGTACCACATCATCTATACAGGAATCTCTTATGTTTTATCTCTATCACGATATGATAATCGTAGGTTCAACATACTGGAATATGGTATTTGGCAAAGCCCCGGGTGAAGCCTTAAAAGATAAAGAAGGAATGCAGACAGTAATTCATTTTGCTGAAAATGTAGCTGATGTTATTACAAAGCTAAATAAATGAATTCCAAGGTGAAAATCTTGAATTTAAAGATTTGACACACATATCTTTAACACAAGTATTCTTGTTTGTGTCTTTATAAAATTATATAAATAAACCCAAGCCAGGAATCTTTAACTTAAAGAATAATATTACTATTCAGTGTCAAAATTAAAAAAATAATGGTTATTAAATATTGTTATCTGCAAGCCCGAAGGGATTGCAGATAACATATTTATATTATTAATTAGACACCAGTTTAAAATTCTTTTTAAGTTTAATATCATGTGCAGATGAACCGATTTGAACTTCAAAAACTCCCGGTTCGGCTTTCCATGATTTTGTTAGTATATCATAGAAGGCCAATGATGATTTATCAATTGTAAATCTGACAGATTTGGTTTCGTTCGGGTACAGTTCTATACGTGCAAATCCTTTTAGTTCGCGCACTGGTCTAGCTACTGAAGCACGCTCATCATGTATATACAATTGTACCGTTTCTATCCCTTTACGATTACTTTTATTGGTAATATTTGCTGTTACTATAATCGAATCACCTGCTTTAATTTCCTGTGTTGATAAATTTAAATCTTTGTAATCAAAAAGAGAATAACTTAAGCCGTATCCAAAGGGGAAAAGTACCTTTTTGTTCCATGTTTCGAAATACCTGTAACCAACAAATACACCTTCCACATAATCAACACGATTCCAATTTTGGCTCTTAATAGCATGCATTGGAACGGTTTCAATTTTCAAAGGCCAGGTAAAAGGCAATCGACCTGAAGGATTTACATCGCCAAAAAGTATATTCCCCAAAGCAGTTCCGCCTTCCATTCCCGGATACCAGGCTTCAATAAATGCAGGCACTTTATCAAACCAGCCATTAATATTCAATGGTGAACCATTAATTAAAGTAACAATAGTATTTGGATTTTTTTCTACAGCATGCTTTATGAGTTCTTCCTGTTGAGGAGGGAAATTAATATCTGTTCTGTCACGACCTTCAGAGTCAAGGTTGTAATCAATTCCGCCCACAAATACAACCACATCTGCCGAAGATACGGCTTTATCAATGGTTTCCATTGCTTTTATCATCATTTCAGGTTTTTTGGGAAGCGACCACTCTAAACGGCAAAATGCATCGCCGGTCTTTTCATGATAATTTACCAATATTCGAAATGGTTTTCCGGCTTCCATGTAGGCTATAGAAGTAGCGGAAACATTCCCTTTGTCTATATCAGCAATAGCCATCGGGGCAGCTTCTCCTAACCAACCCATATTGTCAGCTGTAATTCTTAAAGTGTACAATCCAGTAACAGGAGGAATTACCCAGCCTGAAAATTTGGCATTAAAATAATCGGTATTGATTTTATCTAAGTCGGGCGAACGCATCTCCCAAACAAAATTGATACTGTTTTCCATTCTTGTAACCTGGGGTTTCTTATCCCCATCGTTGTAATATTGGGCCAAAAATCCTTTTACGCCATTTTGCTCAGTCATATTTTCAGCAGTAATAGGCTTAAATGCTGAAATAGCATCTGTTGAAACATATTCAACCTTTACGTTCTTTCCCGCAGCTTTTCGGATACCTTCTAATGCGGTAACTTCGTAAGTCGATTCCATCCATGAACTTCCGCCCAAACCAATCAAACAAAATCGCTGGTTGGCATTTGGACCCAGGACAACAATTTTTTTTATTTTTTTTCTATCTAATGGAAGTATATTGTTATCATTTTTCAACAATACCATACTCTCCTCGGCAATTTTCAAAGCAATATTTTGATGGGCTTTGGTGTTTATTTCTGAACCTTCGGAAAGAGGAATGTTATCTAATATTCCAATAAAAGCATAAACCCTTAGTATACGCCTAACCTTATCGTCTACAATACTTTCGGGCACTCTACCTTCTTTTACCGCTGCAATTAAAGGTTTTCCAAATAATGAACTTTCGTTATATGGCATGCCTACATCTAACCCGGCAAAGGCTGCTTTTTCGGTAGAACGGGTATTTAACCAATCGGTAATAACCATACCCTTAAAGCCCCATTCCTGTTTTAAAATATTGTTTAGAAGATAGGCGTTGTCACTTACAAAATCGTCATTAACACCGTTTGCACTTGTCATTACAGTCATTGCACCCGCATCCACGCCTGCTTTAAAAGCAGGTAAATAAATTTCACGTAGCGAGCGTTCATCTACCATTGCCATATATTCATTTCGATTGTTTTCGCGATTATTACATACATAATGTTTAATGCAAGCAGAAACTTTTTGGCTTTGTATACCTTTTACAATTGAAGCAGTCAATTTTGAATTTAAATAGGGGTCTTCGGAATAATATTCAAAAAAGCGTCCTCCTAAAGGATCGCGAAGTATATTTATTCCAGGCCCAAGCAATACGCCGGCGTTAATTGCCCTGGTTTCCTTGCCCATAACTACACCTGCCATGTAAATTAAATCGGGATTCCACGTTGATGCAAAGGCCACTCCCGTGGGGAAAGCTGTTGTACCTCCCTCAATACGATGTGGTCCACGGGGGCCGTCGGTGCAATTTACATCAGGAATACCTAATCTTTCAACGCCTTTAAAAGAACTTGGACCACCTCCAACACACATCCATACTTTTTCTTCAAGGGTCATTTTATTAATAATATCGCTAATTTTCTTTTCTACTTTTTCAGTTTTTCCAGCATTTGAACCATTGATTTGGGAATTTGCCGGAAAAACAATAAAAAACATTATAAAGAATGTAAATACTCCTACTAAATTGTTAATTGAACCAATAATTTTTTTCATTGAAATATGTGTTTTGTTTATTAGACTGTTTGTTACTAATCAGTGCTAAAATTAGCGATAAAATTCAAAGCTCCCAAAACATTTAATTTGTTCTTTAAAACTGTATCAGTAACCGAGCGCAAAAAAGCAAGTCGATTTTTTATTTGAATCCATTTTTAAAATATTATAAAACATTAAATCCACAGAGGCTTAAAAACTATGTAAAACAATAAGTTATAAACAAATCAGATGACACATTGTTAATAACCATTGTTTTTTTTAATTTTGACACTGAATAGTAACAGAATAATAAAACCTTGAACTTAAAGATTTATAAATCACGTATTATATGATTCTGACAAGTCTAAAAATTTTAATAATATTTTCAGGGTGATTATTGGAGCGGAGGTCTGCTTCAAGTTTATCTGTATTATCAGGATATATTAGAATGCATTTTTCGAGAATAGTCTTAAATTCTTTTTCTGCCTGATCTTCAGAGAGTAATCCTTTCTTAATACATTTCGAGTAATAATCGGAAATTTTCTTTATTGAATAATATAAATCAGGTTTCTTTATCTGAATAGAAGGAAGATCACGCCCATAAGAAGGAATTGTATCGGTATATATTTCAAAAAACTGACCCAATTTTAAATTAAGATCCGGACTAAAATATTTATTGAAGGAGCATTGCGTCTCTATACAAGGCTTTACCGGATGACTTTTATATGTATAACAGTCCTGACACCATGATAATTTAGAAAATAAAAAAATAAGACAAAATGTGAAAAATAATTTCATTTTTTTTAAATTTCTTTTATAAAGTTAATATAATTTATTTTATACCATATAAAAAAATAATATTTTTTCTATACCCACAGAAGCCGAGAATGATTATGATTATAATTATACTTAATTTAAAATTCTGTTTTAGGATGGTTTGTCATTCTGCACAATAAGAGAATCTGGTCTTTCAGGAATTAATGTATTAATAGGATAGTATTTAAAAAGATCTTTATATGTCCAGGATGATTCTGTATTTTTCTGAATTATACTCATTAGCGTGTTTACATAAGAAGAAAGATGAGATCCTTTCCAGGAGCTGGTATTTGAAAGAAATACCCATGTAAGACCATCACTCTGCCTTTTTATCATAGCAAAAGTTCCGGCCATGCTTCCGGTACGGTACCAGTCATTTTCGTAAATCGATTTCCATCCAAGAGGTCCTATTGTACGGGATTTATCTGTATTAATCATTTCATTAATTGCCTCAGAAGAAAGAATGTCTTTCATTTCGTCCTGTCCGTCAATAAGACATACAAGTCTGGCTAATTCTATAGAAGAGCAAACCCATCCACCTGCCGAACTCAGTAATTCAATCGGATCACCACCGTAAGTTCTTTTTACGTAATGTCCCGAACCGTTAAATGCCAATACAGGTCCACTATTTGACGGTTCAAAATAATGAACTTCATTATCAAATTTTTCATTTTCATAACTGTGTCCTATGTGCATATCATTAATTCCGTTTGGAATCAGGATACTACTGCGAATATAATCTTCAAAATCTTCTCCTGTTATTTTTTGTATAACATCTGCAAGAAACATATAGCCCATATTAGAATAACTATACGTGGTCCCTGGAGAATATGTTAATAATCTGGAATCTATGTATTTATAATAAGATTTTATAGTAGCAGGAGGCTTATCTCCTACTAATTTTGCTATAGTTAATGGGTTAAATGCCTGATCTCCACATCTGCTTGACCACCCGCCGGTGTGTGAAAGAAGATTTCTTACAGTAATTTTATACAATCTTTTATCTCTTACTTGATTGAATATAGAATCATTAAGAATACCATCAGGTCCGAATACTTTATCATTCAGGGATAACCTGTGTTCATCCACAAGAGTCATAATACCTACGGCAGTTATTAATTTAGAAACGCTGGCAACACGAAATATATTTCCCGGAACAACAGGATCCTGATTCTTATTTGATATGCCGAAACCATGGGCATATACAAGGCGGTCATCTTTTACAATAGCAAGAGATGTTCCTTTTATTCCCCATTTATTCATAAAATAGTCTACCTTATGTTCTATATAAGAAGAATAGGAAAATTCTGATGCTTTATTAGAAATGCGATTATTTATACCATTTAATACAAGTTTATAATATGGGGAAACAACTGGGCTTCCTTCATAACTGCCGGTATTAAAAGCTAAAATAAAGAAAAAAATTAGTATAGGATATTTAAAATATTTCATTTTTGAATGTAAATTTATGTATTTAATATTGTAAACTACCACTGATTCCCAGTATATTACAAATATTATTTTGGTTCATATAATCACCAATTCCCTTAATTATTTTTAAAGGAATAACAGGATCAACAAACAATGCTGTCCCTATTTCAACAGCTGAGGCTCCTGCTATAAGGAATTCAAGAGCATCAGATGCGTTCATAATACCACCAAGACCAATAACAGGAATCTTCACTGCATGACTAACCTGCCATACCATTCTCAGGGCAATTGGTTTAATGGCAGGACCGCTTAAACCTCCTGTAACGGTTGAAAGAAAAGGTCTTTTGGTTTTTATATTAATTGCCATTCCTACAAAGGTGTTAACCAGTGAAACAGCATCGGCACCACCTGTCTCTACAGCCTTTCCAATTTCTGTAATATCAGTTACATTAGGTGTTAACTTTACTATCAGTGTTTTTTTATATACTTTTCTTACTGCAGATACAACTTCTTCAGCTAATTGAGAATCAACGCCAAAAGACATTCCTCCATTTTTTACATTAGGACAACTAATGTTTAATTCTATTGCAGGTATTTTATCAAGGTCATTAATCTTTTCGGCCACCTTAACATATTCATCAATAGTTGAACCATTTACATTAACAATAAAAGAAGTATTTATGTCTTTTATTCTCTGATATGTATTCTCTATAAAATAGTCAACTCCTTTGTTCTGAAGCCCCACAGCATTGAGCATTCCCGATGGAGTTTCCATCATTCTGGGATAGTCATTCCCTTCGCGTGGAGCCAGTGTTGTTCCTTTTACTATAATTCCACCCAGTTTCGAAATATCCATAAAATCAGTCAGTTCTTCTCCAAATCCTGAGGTTCCGGATGCTGTTATAACCGGATTTTTTAGTGTCAGGTTTTTTATTTTTACACTTAAATCTACCATATTAGCTCTTTTGCGTTAAAAACAGGACCGTCTGTACATACACACCGGTTTCCGGTAGTTGTTTTCTCCACACAGCAGAGGCATATACCTATTCCACAGGCCATTTTTGATTCAAGTGATGCTTCACAAAATATGTTTCTTTTAAGAGCTTCTTTTACAATTGCTTTCATCATAGGAGAAGGTCCGCAGGTGTATATTTTATTGTAATCAGAAAGATGATCCACAAATTCAGGAACATCTGTAACAAAGCCTTTTGTTCCCATACTACCATCTTCGGTAGCGAAATAAAAATTACCAAATAATTTATAATCTTCAACTGAAATATGTTCCCCCCGGTCTTTTGCTCCTATTATAACAGATACATTTTCTGAAGGTATACCGGCCATCTTAGCCAGAAATAAAATAGGGGCAACACCAACGCCACCTCCAACCAAAAGTATCTTATCTTTCTTATCAGGCAGGGTAAATCCCTTTCCTAGAGGATATATAATATCAATTTTTTCTCCGGGTTTACAGGTAGTCAGTACTTTAGATCCCTTTCCAAGTATCTTTATTAAAAGAGATATAGTTCGTTTTTCTTTATTTACATCAAATACAGAAAAAGGACGACGAAGTAAAATTCCTGCCTTTTCTATTTTAATATGAACAAATTGTCCGGGAAATATTTCAGAAAGATCCCTTTCTGCCTGAAGGATAAGACGGTAATTATCATGATTCAGCGATATATTTTCCAATAATAATAATTTTTCCTTGTATTTCTTCATCCGTTATTTAATTTATTATGTTAAATATTAACCTGTTATAATATTTTTTACTTTTTTCATAAAAAGACAAAAACCATTGTCTATACAGGTATAAGGATTTATATTATACAAATATAATAAGAAATATAAAAGTACATAGTACCATTAGCCAGGTAATCATAAAAAAGGTAAATAGAAGACTTAAGCTTATCTTTAAAAGGGAAACAAACAGATGAAAATACTTGTAAATTAGTGAAATACAAATATCAAATTACAAAAGATAAATATTGTTAATTCATACTTTTTATTTTGGTCTGTAGGTTTTAAATGAATTATCAGAATAAAAAACTACAATTTGTTCTACAGAGCGGGATTTTTCTTTTTTTTCAGAAACAGAATATGCAGTTTCAGCTGCTTTTTCTTCTGTCCCTAAAGAAAAATTATTAATTATTTTCTCTTCTGAAATCTTTTTTTCTTTCTCCGGCAGAGAATTTTCGGAACTTTCATGAAGAAGACTCCCTATATCATCATTGTTTTGAAACAGTTCTGTTTGCCTTAAAGAAAGTTGTTTAGTATTTTCAAGCATTTCTCCTTCCCCTGTAAGTAACCATTTTGCATTTATTTCAGGAAAAGACTCAAGAATTCGGGTAATAAACTGAAGTCCAGGTTTATTTCTTTCGTGAAGGACGTGAGTTACATTGGAACGTTGTACTCCTATAGTATCGGCAAACTCTGATGCACTAAAACCACGTAGGTTCATAATTTTTTGTATTCGCGTATTCACAGATGTATTTTTTATATATTACAAATGTAACTAAATAAAGTAACTTTTACAAGTTACTTTTGTCACCTGTAAAATACAATATTAAATTATACAGGTAATACATTGTACATGATTTTGAAAATATTTATCTTTTTATTTAAACCAAAGATTCATATAATAAATGTAAATAACTGATAATAATTAATATAAAAAATCAATTAATAAAATTAATGACCTCTTTCCGTATACTATACAATTTATATTGAATCAATACATTATATACACTTATATTATACACTGAATTTCAATACTTTATTTATACTATAATAGTATTATAAGATTATATTATATACTCTTTACATTTGTTAAACATGCTCAGAAACCATGTTTATTCCTTTATACTTTTGTATCAAAAATTCTGATATTTTTGTATATTCCTTCTGTTTGTGTACATATGTCTACGGTGTATTATTGTAACTTGTTTACTTTTGTACCACACTGCCATTTTTACATTATTAAAAAAAATTAGATGGACTTTTTTTAAAGACTTATCCTTTTTAGTATAATTTTGTAATAACTGAAGAAATTGAATGTTAATTTTTTTAAATCAAATCAGACTACGTTATGAGAAATATATTTTCGTCATGGATTTATTTAGTACTCTGCATAATTATAGTTATAGAAATTCTTGGGTTTATTTCTGTCAATCAATTTCTGACTAAAAAGAAACATAAAATAAGGTGCGCTGGTATATACTTTTCTCTGACAGTCGTCTATTTCACACTTCTCCTGTATGCATTCCTGAATCCGGAAAGGATTCGGCTTATAACTGATTATAATTTTTACTATCTGGTTGTCTTTCTAATATTTATGAATATTTTTCCAAAATTGATTCTTTCTGTCTTTTATTTAATATCCCTGCCCTTTAAATTAAGAAAGAATAATATTTCTAAAATAATCAGTTTATCTGGTATAATTCTTGGTTTCGGTATTTTCTTAGTACTTATATACGGCCTGACTATAGGACGAAAGATAATTCACACCGAAAAGGTAAATATTGAAATTCCTTCTCTTCCGTATGAATTATCAGGAATAAGAATCATCCAGGTTTCTGATTTTCATTTAGGAAGCTTTCAGCAACCTGGTTTTATGAACCGTATGGCGAAAAAAATAAATTCATTAAATCCTGATCTGCTTTTTTTTACCGGGGATGTCGTAAATAATTTTTCTGCAGAAATGGATGGTTTTGAAGCTCCTTTAAAAAAGATGAAGGCAAGGTATGGTAAATTCGCTATACTTGGAAATCACGACTACGGGGATTATAGCGAGTGGGAATCACCGGAAAAAAAGAAACAAAATCAATTAAGTATAGATAAAAAGACAGAAGATGCAGGATTTATTCTTTTAAGAAATAGTGCAGAAAAAATTGCGTATCGTGATACTTCGTTTTTCATTGTAGGGACAGAAAACTGGGGAAATCCGCCTTTCCCTCAATATGCCAATATGGGAAAAGCCATGCAAAATATTCCTGATAATGCATTTAAAATTCTGTTAAGTCATGATCCGCAGTACTGGGCGAGTAAAGTTGTACCAGAGACTGATATTCCTCTGACATTATCCGGACATACTCACGGTGGACAGTTTTCCTTTAAATTAGCAGGTATTTCTTTTAGTCCTATATATCTTGTTCAAAAAAGATGGAAAGGCCTGTACCGTGAAGATAATCAATATCTGTATGTAAATACAGGAATTGGTTGTGCCGGATTCCTCGGGCGAATTGATATGAACCCGGAAATTTCTGTTATAACATTAACGAAGTAGTAATTTTTTACTAATTAGTGTTGTCCATAAACTATGGACCTGGTAATTTGGTCTTGAAATATAAAATCAAATACAAGACCTGCAAAGTCAGAAAAACAAAAATGTTTACTATAGTAAATGACTCATGACAAGCATAACGAAGTATATTACTTTATATTCAATCTCTAATTAAAATCCCAAATTAAACGACATAAGTCCGTCTATGCGGAAAGAAGACGTTTCGGGAAGATATATCGTGCGAAAACCAATAGATACAGGTATCGGTAATAAACGAAAGATATTACCATCAGCCATAATCTCCATTCCGGCAGAACTTAAATTTTGAGTATATGTACCTACTGGCTGATAATTATTATAAATAGAAGACTGAATATGGGAAAAATCGTAGAAGATGTTAGCTCTTATTCGTTTCAGATAAAATAAATTTCCAAGACTCTTATCAGGATAACAAAGAGGCGTAATGTAGTCTATTCCAAAAGTATAAAAATTCTTATTATTATAACTGCTGTTTCCACGGGGAAAATTAACTACATCTGAAAAGCTTAAACTGGAATTTTCTTCTTTTGTCTGGTATCCGTTATATATTTTAATAGCCTGATTGTTTATGATTCCGGGAAAATATAAGATTGTTTCAACAGCTTTTAGTGTTCCTATATCTTTATTTCCCCGAAGGTCATGACGATAAACAAAATTGACAATCTGCCCCCAGTCAGGTACGATATCCAGTTCTGATTGTTTTATTATATTCTGAAAATAAAGATAGCCCGACAGAGAATGATAATATCCTTCGAAAAAATCAGAAGGAGTTGTGTTATCATGGATTATTTTATTATAATCATATTGAACTGCCGGCTGGAGAATTTGTGAATATTTTCCATGACTAAAATGCAGTGGTAGCTTTAAACTGAGTTCCCACTCCATATCATTCCATGAATATCCTTTACTGAGTGTATCTGTTTTTACAACTTCTCCCAGAGTGTTAACATATTGTTGAATGTACCAGTAAACTGATTTTTCTTTTCCATATGTAAGTTTTGTATCAATAACAGGAAACAGCCCTGTATACTTAAAGTTTGTAGTATATTTTCCCGTTTCATTATCAGGATTATATACATATCCCAATTGTGTAAGTGCTGTACCCAGCACATTCTGTGAAGAAAATGTTACTCCGGGTTTAATCTCATAATCAAAAGCATTTATATATGGAATACCCCAGCTATGAAAATTGAACAGATGAGCAGCCTTATGGTAGTTTTTTACAGGATAATCACTTTTTACTGTATCAGAAAAAGTGAAAACAGTATCTTCCTGACTGGCTAATTTTTCTGCAAGTTCATAACAGACAGATGGAATATTGTTTAAATCGCGGTTAATTGCATCATAAAGATTCATCTTCTCTATGGTATAACCATTTGCAGTATATGAACTGAAAAATAAAAAATTACCTGAAACAGACGGGAAATTGGCTCCATAGCGAACTGAAGTTATCTGACAATTTTGATGAGTGACCGTATTATAGCAAAAAACATTATCGATTCCTGTTGCAGAGGAAATGTAATATAGTTTGCCATTAAAATATTTCATGTTTTTAAGGTCATCAAAAACAGGTTCGGTGAGTTTTTTCATATAAGTACCATCAGAATTTACAGAAGCAAGAAATTTCCCTTTCTGATTAATTCCTATAAAATAAAGTTTCTCTGAAGAAGCATCCCATGCAGGAGTATAAAAATAACTATTTTCAGGCGTATGAATCCGTGAAATCCTTTTTCCTGTTTTTAAATTAAAAACAGAAAGGAAAAACTGACCTGTTTTTTCTGTTTCAACAGCTGCAAAAAACTTATGATCCGGAGACAATACCGGCGAAGCTATTTTGCTTTTGAAATAAAATTCTTTCTTCTTTTTTGTCCTGATATCATACAAAACGACTACTGTCTTATGTGCCAGAGTCCACCTTATATCATGACGCTGTTCCACCCATATCATTTGGTGTCCGAAAGCAGAAATTGATTCTTCGTACAATACTCCCGGAGTAAAAAGAACTTCTTCGTGATATGGAGAGAGCTTTACAATTCGATCTATATCACTGCGACTATCTTTAAGTGCAATTACAGAAGTATCCGACAAAACAGTAATAACTCTGTAATCGGTATAAGAATCTTTACTTACCGGGAATATATATCCCGGAGTATGTGGAATTGTATCTATCTGTGTTTCCCATTTTTTCCTGTTTTCAAAAAACAGCTTTTCATATAGTTGTTCTTTTTTCATTCCGGTTGTTTTTTTCAGGGAGGAATTCATAGGATTCAGTGAAAAAGGATGACGGGCTACCCTGTCTATAACAGATTTCCATATTCCGGTCCCGTATTTACTGCGCAATCCGGCAACCATACAATATCCAAAATGATACATGTTAGGCACATAATCACGATATGATCCCAGAACAGCCTTATCATATGAATAAAGTCCTTTTTCAACGATCTGGGCTTTCATTTCCATTAAAAAAGAGGGTTCCCTTCCCCGCCCTGCTTTTGATAATGAAGTTTCTGTTGATACTGCATCACCTTCCAAAAACCAGAAAGGAAGATAAACGCCTACTATAGCAGCAGTTATTTGTTCTCCAAAAAGAGCGGGAAGTATTTTGGGAAGTTCAGATTGTATTTTACCTATCTGAACTGTATGGCGAAATTCATGAATAGACAGCTGATCCATCCATCTCTGGGAATAACCTGACGGATCAGGCGTCATAAAAAATTCCATTCTACGTGGCGCCCATCCAACGTTTCCGTTGGATATAGAAGTTCTGGAATGCATAATTACAGATATTTTTTTAGGCTTATAATCAAGTGTACGGTAACCGTAATCATATACATGTTCAAGAACATAAGATAGTTGTAACGCTTTTTCTTTATATTCTTTAGCAAAAATTATCTGAAAATTGGGTGTGTTAATTTGTTTCCAGCAGACAGAACCCGGATCTTCTCCATTTGTATAATACTGAGCCTTTGTTTTAATAGTAAAAAAAGAAAATAAAATTATCAGGAAAAAAACCTGCTTCATAATACAAAAGCTTAATTTTTAATTAAAAACAAAAATAATATGATTATTTAACAAAACATTTGTATTTTGGATAAAAGAATTAATTTTTTTGTCTTTTAAAACTGAATATTAAAACAAAAAATAAAAGCAATAATTTGATATTACTTTTAAATGTTTTGTTTTAATTTTAAGAAAAATTTTAATATTTAGATAAATGAAGATAAGAAGAATTTTTAATGTTTTTATATTTTCAGTTGTATTCTGTTCTTGTTCATCTACTTACAGATCCATTATAGTGGAGACATCTCAGATATCCAGTAATATTCTTCCCGGTAGGATCAATAGTCTGACACTAATGAACCGCAGTATTAATATGCAATTCAGAAATTTTGACGAGGATAGTCTTCAAATGTCATTTTATACTCAAAATTTTAATGTTAAAAATACTGTTATCCTTGATAGCCTGTCGGCTGATACTACTTTGAAAACATTAGGACGCATGCTTTATGATAATGGACGATATGATGTAGTAATACCCGAAGAAAGGAATATAACAAGACTTGATAATAAATACTATAAAATACAAGAAAATACGGACTGGGACAAAGTAAAAGAAATTTGCAACACCTTTAATACCGATGCTCTTCTTGTAATAGAACGCTATTATAATAAAATAAATACTTTCTATAAGGTATATCCGTCTACTTCCGAATATTACAAGCATGTAACAGCTTCCATTGATTCAAAATACAGTGCGGAAGTAAAAATATATGATCCGACAGAAAAGAAAGTTATTCGTCAGTTTGAAGTAACCGATACAATTTCCTGGTCAGACGAAGCTTTGACGACAGAAAAACTTTTTGAAAAATGTCCGACTATAAAAAATTGTTTAATACAAAGTGGAATTCAGACAGCAAAAGACATTAATAACTATCTTTCACCGGTATGGGAAAAGGAAGAAAGAAATTTTTATCTTATTGATAAAGAGGACAACAACAAAACAATAGAAAAATTATTACGTAAAAACGAATGGGAGAAAGCCTATAATTACTGGCTTACTTTTACGAAATCTTCAAAAAAGCAAATAAAAAGTAAAGCAGAATTTAATATAGCCGTTGCCAGTGAAATGCTTGGGAACATTGATGAAGCGATTCTCTGGGCAGCTAAATCAAATAAATTGGTATACCGTTATCAGACAGAAATCTATATGAAAAAACTGATAAAAAGGAAAGAAATTATAAAACAGTTTGAGTCTGTACAATAGATAAATACAAATTGTAGGAAATAGATACCAATAAGTTTTTCTGCTCAATTCTCAGTTACTTATGAACTCATTAACAGCATAAAGCAATTGTTGCATCTTTGTCTGAAAAAATGTTTTGTCACTAATCGGTATATCCATTTGCAAATCCCCATAATGCAAAACAACTGGTAATAAGTATAAAAGGTAATAAAAATTTCCTGGGAATAATGCGGTCTTTTTTATTATTCATACGTTTATAATTCTTTATTTCATTAATAAAATATTATATTTTATTAATCCTCATTTTGTAGAAATTTAAAAAGAATAAATATTTACTTCTTTTAAAAAAAACATTCTGATTTTCTGAAAAACAAATTCCATAGTATTATTAATAATTAATAAAGGAGCTGAATTTATACAAATCAGCCCCTTTTATTTTAGTTATATATAAGATTGAGCCAACTCTTAAAAATAGATTATGAATAACAATATATAATCAATTTACTAATAGGAAAATACCTAATGATTTAAAATAACTATTTTAACTAAAACTTATAGATATTTGCATATCCGATTCAATTTTATCACCTGATGGAAAACGTAAGTTTTCCTCGATAAGTCTGGCAGCTGATTTTGCCATATTCATCGTCTGTACTTCAAGGGATTCGCGAACACCACGTTCACGACCATCAATTACCGGACGTATTCAAACTTTTGGTAACCTTCCAATTAAACGATTGTTCATATTTTTATATATTTTTTATAATTCTGAAAATATATTACTTCATTTAGTACTGTCAGCCATGTAACGTAAATATAACCAGAAATAATATTTAATATGTTGCGCAACCCATTAAATTATTATAACCAAAGTATAGTATCCATGAGATATATTTTAAAAAATAAAAAAATAATTCTTCATACAAGACCGGTAATTATCGAGGTTCGGGTTGGTGTAGTTCGCAAAGCGAATTACATTAAACCTATGTTATCAGTATGTTTCAAAGGGCATACAGCTGGCACCGATCCGAACCCCGTTATCTTATAATAAATCAGACTTTATCAGCTCTTCTCATAAGAAGATGATCGGCTATGACCATAGCAGCCATAGATTCTACAATAGGAACAGCGCGTGGAAGCACACATGTATCGTGACGACCTTCAGGATGAATTACTATTTCTTCTCCTTTTGAATTAACAGTATTTTGTTCTCTCAGTAACGTTGCTATTGGTTTAAAAGCAACATTGAAATAAATATCTTCTCCGTTACTTATTCCTCCCTGAATACCACCTGAATTATTTGTTTTTGTACGAATTCCTGACTTTGTTTTAACAAACACATCGTTCTGTTCATAACCGGTGTGCCATGTGCCTTCAAATCCTGCACCATATTCGAATCCTTTTACAGCATTAATACTCAGCATACCACGGCCAAGATCCGCATGTAGTTTATTATAAACAGGTCCTCCTAGACCCACCGGGACTCCGGTTATAACACAAGTTATAATTCCTCCCAGAGTATCAGAAGCATAATGTGCCGCTATTATTGCATCAATCATTTTTTGTGCAATTTCAGCATCCGGACAACGAACCATGTTTGAATCTGTAAGATTAAGATCCAGTTCCCTGTAATTCTTTTTCAACTCCACATTACCAACTCTTGAGACAAATGCTTTTACTTCAATATTATTTTCCTTAAGAAATAATTTTGCAACAGATCCGGCTACTACACGCGCAACAGTTTCCCGTGCAGAAGAGCGTCCCCCACCTCTGTAATCACGATTACCATATTTAGCAGCATATGTATAATCAGCATGAGAAGGACGGAAAACATCTTTTAAAGCATCATAATCACCAGGATTCTGATTTGTATTACGAATAATAAAACCAATGGGGGTACCTTCGGTTACATCATTAAAAATTCCTGACAAAAATTCAACCTCGTCATCTTCTTTCCTTGGAGTAGTAATTTTTGACTGCCCCGGTTTACGACGATCGAGTTGTTTCTGAATAAAAGATGTATCAATTTGTAAACCTGCAGGACAACCGTCTATTACTCCGCCTATAGCTTCTCCGTGTGATTCCCCGAAAGAAGTTAACCTGAAAATCTGTCCAAAACTATTCATAATATCGTATTTTTAAATAAATGTATGGTCTGAAAACTAATTTAAAAACCACTCTTAAAACTAAGAGGTTTTATTTTTCATCGCAATCACAATGGCCTTCATCGCAATCACAATGGCCTTCACCGCAATCACAACCACCTTCACCACAATTACAGGAATCTTCATTTGTAGAATCTGCAATTTCTTTCTCTGTTGCATCACGGACTTCCAGAACCTTTCCGCTAAAAAATAAATCTTTTCCTGCCAGAGGATGATTAAAATTCATTTTAACAGTTTCTTCGGAAACCTCAATAACAAGTCCCTGCAATTGCTGTCCGTTTTCAGTAACCATAGGAACTACATTTCCTGGTTTTACCTTCTCTGAGTCAAATTTGCCTTCTAATTCGAAAACATTTTTGGGAATATCTACTATTGCTTTTTCATCAACCGGACCATAAGCCTCTTCGCATTTGATACATACTTTAAAATCATTCCCTTCTTCAAGTCCTTTTATATTTGCTTCAAAAACAGGAAATATCCTTTGTGTACCAAAAATAAACTTCATTGGAGTATCAGAAGTTGTCTGTTCAATAAGTCTGCCGTTTTCTTCGTCTATTTTTAGTTCATAACTCAAAGAAACCATTTTGTTTTTTGAAATACCCATTCTAAATAGTGTTAATTATTAATACTTATAAATTTTTTATTGACTTTATAGGACGCTATAAAGAATATTCAGAACCCGAATTAATTCTTTCTGAACCTTAAATTAAAATCAAATTGCTAATATAAAGAAAAAGAAATAAAAAAAGAGAATGATTTCTTTCTTTTTAGATCTGTAATGTTTATTGTATACCTAAAATCCGCAAGGATTTATCTGTTATGCATCCAACTAACTTCAAATCAGTCGTTTTACTAAGTAATTCTCAATTACCAAAGCTGTGCTATGCTTCAATCAGGTTATTTCCTGATTTATTGTTATTTGAATGCTCATTATGAAACTTCCCTGAGGAATTTAGGGTATAAATAATTAATCTCAACAAAGGCGGGATTAATTATCACGCCAGCTTTTCCTTTTGTCTATTTTTAAATCCTGTAAAATTGCAGAACTTGCGCTGATTGTAAAACTGTAACTTTTTCTCTCTCCAAATGGAACTACATTAAAACTCATTGTAAAACAGTGAAGATCTTTTGTTAAATTTACTGTTGTATATGAAAATTTACGGGCCTCAATATCCAGATTGGTAGTCATTCTCATTTTCCATTTTTTTGTTAGATCTAAATTTCCGCTGACATTTACACTCTGGTCAATTGAATTTTTTTCGTATGGATTAGAGTGACTGTATCTACAACTATAGCTTAAATTCAGGTTCCATGGCATATCAAAATCAAGATATTCACGTTCTCCAACCAGAGGATTAAATACAGATTGTACCTGAGCTTCTTCTGTCTTATCAAGAGTTGAACTGGAAACGTTATCAGTTCCCGGTTTTTGACTATTATTTTTTTTCTTTGAATTAAAATTAAGACCAAAAGAAAAACTGGCACTGGTCAGACGTCCAAGCTTCCCTATTCCACTTCTGTGGTTCCATGTATATTCATTATATTTCCTGCCATCTGAATTAGCCATATACGGATCCAAAATCCCGCTAAAATTAAAAGATATATCTTTTATGGTAGTTCTCGCATTCAGAGAAAAGGTACTTAGTTTCATGCTGTCAGCCACAAAATTATATGATCCGCTTATTCCCAAATTGTCAATAATACTTACTTTTTCAAATTTATCTTTACTTTTTGAATCCTCTATATCCGTATTATCCTGAGACTGGCTTACTTCTGCAAGATTTTTATTTTTGTCTTCTTTTTTATCATTTTTCAAAACTTTTGCCTCCAGAGAGTTATTTATACTAAAAGACATAGCCTCACTCTTACCTCTACCTGCTGATCCCAATACAGCATTCTGGAAACGATTATATAAGACTTCATTCCCTTCATAATCAGAATATCTTCCCCAAAAACCATATTTTTCAGCTCCAAAATCCGGTTGATAGCTAAAACTCACTGATGGCGTAACCTTATGCCTTATAGCTTTGAGTTTGGAATTAGGATTTTTAATCATGTACATTCCATATATATTGGTAGATGATCCTATACTGAATGAATACTGATAATTTCTTTGAAAGCCATAAATTGTATCTATTTCCAAAGTCTCAGTTCCGGAACTCTGATCATAATAATAAGTCATATCCAATTTATTCGTATACCATCTTTCTGTATAGTTAATGCTTGGAGAAAGATTAATATATTTAAATAGACTAAAATTCGGCAGTGACAACGACGTATTATGTTGCCATCCATTTTTCCAGTCCTTAATAAGCGACTGATTAAATATAGAATCTTCTGGTGCTGTGATACTGTTTTTAATATTACCTGAATAGCTAATTCCAATCTGTTCATACCATTTTATCTTCCCAGAACGATTTTCAGATCTGAAAGGATAAAGTTTAGTCATATTAAAGGTCAGCGTAGGAAGGCTAAGTGACATAGTTTTACTAGAAGTATTCTGCGAATGAGAAAGGTTAGCAGTCATGCTAAACGGAGAGTTTTCCCATTTCTTTGAAAAAGAAATACTTGATGATTTAGTAGAAGAAAGATAATTTTCATAGTTATCTGAATTTTCTTTATCATAACTACTGGTAGATAAATTAACACTTGCAGAAAATGTCTGATAAGGATTAGCCTTACTATCCTGACTGTGACTCCATCTTAAATTAAATCCTTTAGTTTTATAGGAATCGGGTATATCTTTTTCTCCATATTGGTTAATATTATAAGCAAAACTGAACTGCCCTGAATATTTATATCTATTTTTATATTTTGAACTAATATTCATAGCCCAGGAGCCTTTTGAATAAATATCTCCAAGAACGGTAACATCATAATAAGGACTTGCAGCCCAGTAATATCCACCTTGTTTTAAAAAGAATCCACGCGTTTCTTCCTCTCCGTATGTAGGGATAATAACTCCTGATGAATAAGATGGATTGTCAGGGAAATATCCAAACGGCAAAAAAGGAAAATAAATGGGAAAATCTGCCAAAACCAAATAAGCCGGTCCTGTAATAGTTTTTTTGTTGGGAATAACCTTTGCCTTTGTCATCATCAGATAAAAATCAGGATGCTCTTTATTGCATGTTGTATATTTACCATTTTTCATAATATACTCCTTCTGTCCTATTCTTTTTGTGGTTTCTCCCTTAAGATATCCTTCTCCCTGCTGAGTATCTATATCGTGAATAATACCTTTCTCCGACTTAAAGTTATATCTTAAATTTTTACTTTTGTATTCATCGCTTCCCTGTTTAAAAACCGGTTCTCCATCCATAACGCCAGAACTGTCGGGGACTCCTTCGGCATATACGTCCTTTGTATTTAAGTTAAGTTTTATAAAATCAGCCTTAAGTTCTATATCCTGATAAGTAACACTAGCTTTTTTATATAAGAAGACTTCTTTATTATCCATTGATATAATAATTGAATCTGCGGCCGTATAATTAATGGGATCAGTAATTTCTACAGGTTTTTTCCCCCTGGTTGAATCGTTTTTTGATACAGAAAGAGAATTCATACCAACGAGAGTAAGACTGTCTGTTCTGACAGTACTAAGTTGTTTAAGTGTATCATAAATCATTATTGATGAGATCTTTTCGTTAGGGTCCACCTTCGGCAACTGACTTATATCCTGAGCTTCTGAAGTACTCCAGATAAATACTAAAATATATGTTAAAATTTTTCGAATCAAATTAATGTCATAAATAAGGTTAATCTGTTTGCAAAAATATATATTCATTGGCCACAAAAAAGTAAACAATTGCAAATTTACTCTAATTTTCTTTTTTTTGTGCTATCTTATTAAAAAAGCATCATGCATTGGAATATTATTAAACCTAAAATCCGCAAAGAATTATCTATTAAGAACCCAACGAACTTCAAATCAGTCGTTATTCTAAGTAATCCTTAATCACCATAAGTATTACTATACTTCAATTGGGTTATTTCCTGATTTATTTTTATTTGAATGCTCATTACGAAACTTTCTTGCGAAATTTAGGTTATACTATATTCTTTCGTAAAAAAATAAATTACTTAACAATAATTTTTTTATAAATAATTCGAAAAAAACATTAATTGTTGAGCCAATTCTTAAAAAAGGTTTTTAAAAATTGTTTATAAATAAAGACATACAATCTATTGATTAACAAGTAAATGCCGTAAAGTCAAAAGCACCTGTTATAACTAAAACTTATAAATATTTGCATATCCGACCTTTAGGAGTGGGCTCATTGTTTAATATGTAATACATAATGAATGGATAACAATTCCAAATTGTTTCTTAAATTTACAGACACAATGAAAATTTTGAACTTATGCAAAAATCTCAATTTATAAAACTCGGAATTTTAATATTTTTCTGTATAATTGTTTTAATATGGGGAATAAATTATTTAAAAGGACTTGATTTTTTCACCTCCAATAAAAACTATTATTCTGTATACAGTCACATAGACGGATTAATAGAATCCAGTCCTGTTGAGGTTAGTGGATATCAGGTCGGACAGGTTAAAACGATTGAATTTTCACCAAAAAATGACGGAAGTCTTATTGTATGTTATTTCCTTAAAAAAGAATTTAAAATACCAAAAGGGAGTACTGCACAGATTGTTTCCAGCGATATAATGGGAACAAAATGTATTCAGTTAATTATAAATAAATCTTCGGAATATTATCTGGAGGGAGATACCATACCCGGAACTATTGATTTAGGTATAAAAGAACAGATGAATTCAATATTAATGCCTATACAAAGAAAAGTAGAGCATCTTTTTTCTTCAATGGATTCTACCATGACTGTTATTAGTTCCATTTTTAGTGACAATACAAAAAAGAATCTTTCAGAGAGTTTCACTCAGATCGGTCAGATTGTTTCCAATCTGCATCAGACGTCAGAAGTTTTAAGAAAGGTAATGGTTGCAGAAAGCGAAAACATAGAATCTATTCTTGACAATACAGAGGAAGTAACAAAGGGTTTAACTGTAAGTTCTGCCAATATAAAACATATAACAAAAAATATTTCTTCTATCAGCGATAGTCTGGTTTCAGTCCCGTTTAAACAGACACTTACCTATTTGTCCGAAGCTTCCAACGGACTTAATCAAATTGTAAATAAGATAAATAACAGTAAAGGAACAGCCGGAGAATTAGTCAATAATAAAGAATTATATATCCGGTTATCACGTTTAAGTTCAAGTTTGGATAGTCTGACAAATGATTTTCGCCTTCATCCTAAAAAATATATCCGTTTTTCTGTTTTTTAATCTTAAAATTAAAGAACCGGCTTCTTTATAAAAAGTGTATTCAAAAAAAGAATTATTATAGAAAATCCTGTTCTTTTTAAATATATATTTAAAAAGAACAGGATTTTTTGTTTTATATATTTTTTTACTAAAAATTTAACTGTTTTAAAATTTAAAAACACGAAATATAAAAGAAATATTTTTTTATATTTTTTATATATATATTTTTCCCACTGTAACCCCTGATATATATGAATATTAGCTTTACCCTATTTGAATAAAACACTATAATACAGATTATTACGTATTGTTTTTCTAAAGTGCTGATTTTTTTAAGATTGCAATAATTTTCAAAAAGTCAAGTCTAAATACGTTTTTTTTTGTAACAATTTTTCAACACATTTGTAATAGAAAATAAGAAGAAAAGAATCAACTATTTCTTATCTTCAATAATATCTATTACTTAACTATGAACAACAGTTATATTACTATGTGGAATCGATGTTTATCCGTTATTAAAGATAACGTACAAGACATCAGTTATAAGACTTGGTTTGAACCCATTGTTCCACTGAAACTTGAGAACCATATCTTAACTATACAGGTTCCCAGTCCATTTTTTTATGAATATCTGGAAGAGCAATATATTGATTTACTAAAAAAGACTATTCGTAAGGAAGTAGGTTCAAATGCAAAACTGGAATATGTTGTAGTAATGGGTAACAACCAACCAGGATCCGAAAAATGTACAGTAAAATATCCTACCGGTAATAATACAAGACCTCAAAACAGACCTTTAAATTATCCGGCGAATATGGAAACAGGGAAATCGTCAATAAAAAATCCTTTTATTATTCCCGGAATTCAGAAAATACAGATTGATCCGCAATTAAAAGCTGAAAATACTTTTGAGAATTTTATAGAAGGAGAATGCAACCGTCTGGCAAGAGCTGCCGGCTATGCCGTTTCCCAGAACCCCGGTGGTACAGCATTTAATCCACTGATGATTTACGGAAATTCAGGACTGGGGAAAACACATCTTGCCCAGGCTATAGGTCTTGAAGTAAAAGAAAAATTTCCGGACAAAGTAGTTTTATATGTTAATGCTACCAGATTTTCAACACAGTTTACCGAAGCTGTAAGGAATAATAACAGAAATGAGTTTCTTCATTTCTATCAGATGGTAGATGTTCTGATTCTTGATGATGTTCAGGAATTTATCGGAAAAGAAAAAACTCAGCTTACATTTTTTCATATTTTTAATTATCTACACCAAAGTGGAAAGCAACTAATATTAACTTCAGATAAGTCTCCTATAGAGCTGGAAGGTTTTCAGGAACGTCTTTTGTCACGTTTTAAATGGGGTCTGACTGCCGATCTGCAGGTTCCTGATTTTACAACAAGGATGGAAATTTTAAAAAGGAAAACCTATAAAGACGGGATTGTAATAAGCAATGAAGTAATGGAATATATCGCTTCGCATATTACAACGAATGTACGTGAACTTGAGGGAGCTCTTGTTTCTCTTCTTGCACAGTCAACACTTAATAAAAAAGAAATCACTCTGTCACTTGCCAAAGAGATGGTCGAAAAATTAGTAAAAAACACTAATCGCGAATTATCCATAAGCTATATATCAAAGGTAGTATGTGATTATTTTCACATGCCTATCTCCCAGTTACAGATCAATACACGCAAGAGAGAAATTGTACAGGCAAGACAACTGGCTATGTACTTTTCAAAAAATATGACAAAGCATTCACTCTCGTCAATTGGTACACAGATTGGTAAAAAGGATCATGCCACTGTATTACACGCATGTAAAATGATAAATAACCTTAAAGATACGGATGAGAATTTTCGGTCATGTGTCAATGAAATTGAAAAGAAACTAAAAATGTAATGACCGATTCTTTTTTATCAATTGAGTCACCTTCTACAGGTCTGTTTAAAGCAAAGGGAAGTAAATTTCTTTCATACGCATTTCCTGTGAATTCTGAAGACGAGATAAAAGAGTATCTTAACAAAATAAAAAAAGAACACTATTCGGCCAGGCATCATTGTTTTGCATGGAGACTTGGTGCTGAAAAGAATAATTTTCGTGTAAATGATGACGGAGAACCATCCTCTTCAGCCGGAAAGCCTATACTTGGGCAAATTCAAAAATCAGATCTTTCCGATATTTTAATTATAGTTGTTCGTTATTTTGGAGGCACATTACTAGGTGTAGGAGGATTAATTCAAGCTTATAAATCAGCTGCATCGGATGCTCTCGATCATGCTCAGATAAAAGAGAAAGTGGAGACAGTTTCTTTTGAAATAAAATTCGAATATTCTAAGATAAAAGAAGCAACGTATCTTTTTAAAAAAACAGAACTTCCTATTTTAAAAAAAGAATTTAACCTGTCATGTAAAATTTTTTCCGAAATCAGAATAAGCGAAGCTAATTCTTTATCCAAAATATTTAGAAAAACTGAAGGTTTTGACATTAAGATATAAATACCAGATACCCTGTTCCAGGAATTCCGGGTCTGTAAAGATTAAAGTCCTTAATAAATATTATTTTTTTGAAATATCTGTTCCATAAAAGATAAGGAATGATTAATTTTGGTTTTTAATGAAAGAGATGGAAAATGATATTTTTTTTCATGGAGAGATAATCGTTTCACCCTCCTACCCTGATTTATTTATTTTAAAAATAAATCAGTTTTTCACTTTTTCTTTTATAAGACAATACTTTAAACTATTTAGGTCAATAGATAATTATTTTTTTCTATTGGCTTTTTTTATATTCCGTTTTTAAACAAGAACAAATGAGCAAAAGAGATTTAATTTCTATTATGGATTATACGAAGGAGGAATATCTTCGTATTATGGAACTGGCCGCCAGGTTTGAAAAGAATCCGAATCAGGATCTGCTGAAAGGGAAAGTGGTAGCCACTCTATTTTTTGAACCTTCGACCCGTACAAGGTTAAGTTTCGAAACAGCCATCAATCGTCTGGGTGGTAAAGTTATAGGATTTTCAGATTCTCATAATTCAAGCGTTTCAAAAGGAGAAACGCTATATGACACCATTAAAATGGTATCTAATTATGCCGACCTGATTGTGATTCGTCATCCACTCGAAGGAAGTGCCCGCTATGCTGCAGAAGTAGCATCAGTTCCGGTAATAAATGCAGGAGACGGAGCAAATCAGCACCCTTCGCAGACATTGCTTGACATGTATTCCATAAAAAAGACACAGGGTACTCTTGATAATTTAAACATCTTCATGGTAGGAGATTTAAAATACGGGAGAACCGTCCATTCTCTGCTTATGGCCATTTCTCAGTTTGAAAATCCAATTTTTAATTTTATTGCACCTGAAGAGCTTCAGATACCTAAAGAATACAAAATCTATCTCAAGGAAAAAGGCATTCGTTTTTTTGAACACCCTGAATTTACTGATATTATTTCAGAAGCAGATATCGTTTATATGACCCGTGTACAGAAAGAACGGTTTTCTGATCCAATGGAATACGAGAACGTTAAAAATGTATTCATTTTGAAAAACAGAATGCTTGAGAAGACTAAACCTAATATGCGTATATTACATCCACTACCCCGAATTAACGAAATCAGCAGGGATGTCGATCAAAATGAGAAAGCCTATTATTTTCAACAGGCACGTAACGGAGTATTTGCCCGTGAGGCAATTATAGCCCATACATTAGGATTAGATTAGTTATTAAAATATCAGAGGATAAAATATATAAAATCAGATATATGAAAGATTCAGAAAAAAATCTAAAAAAACTAAAAGTCAGTGCCCTGAAAAATGGTACAGTTATAGATCATATCCCACCCAAATTTTTATTTAAAGTAATCTCTATTTTGGGTCTGGATAAAATCAGTGAAGACATGATAACTTTTGGAAACAATCTGGACAGCAAAGCAATGGGGAGTAAAGGCATAATCAAAATTTCGAATAAATTTTTCGAAGATGATGATATTAACAGAATCGCGTTAATTGCTCCCAATGCGAAATTAAATATCATTAAGGATTATAAAGTTGTTGAAAAAAAGGAAGTACATGTACCTGATGAAGTAATAGGTATAGTTAAATGTTTTAATCCAAAATGTATTACCAATCAAGAAGATATTGAAACTTCTTTTAAGGTAATCAGCAAAGATCCGCTTGAACTAAAATGTAAATACTGCGAAAAAATAACAAATAAGGATCAGATATTTCTAAAATGATTACTGATTGGGCAATTATAGCAGACATATTTCCCGGTTTAAATTCAAAAATAAAATCTTTACTGAGACTGAAAGTATAATAAAAATTCATAAGAAAGAGAAAATCCTCCTATCATAGAAAGACAGGGGGATTTTCTCTTAAAAAATTAAATCATAAAAGCAAAATTAATACCTGAAGAAATAGTTATTAACTATAAAGAAAATGATTTTTAATCATGAACAAAAAAAGTTGTTTGCTAAATTTACTGACTTAGATTCTATCTAAAACAATATCTATTAAATCAATATTTTTTAATCTATTTAAATTTTTTATGAAAAACGAAAAAAACACAGTTAAATCTGCTATACTAATTTTTATAGCACTGGCTGTAGGAATTATTGCCTGGTGCGTACCTTCTACTTTTTATGGTGTACCGGGCTTAACAATTGTAGAACAAAGAGTAATCGCCATTTTCCTGTTTTCGGCTTTAATGTGGATATTTGATGCAGTACCTTCGTGGGCTACATCATTGCTAATTATCACATTAATGCTGCTGACCATTTCAGACAGTAGTTTCGGCTTTATGCTTCAGCATAGCGGAGCAAGAGAACTGGGAACTATACTTACTTACAAATCTATCATGGCAACTTACGCCGATCCTATCATACTGCTGTTCTTAGGAGGTTTTGTATTAGCAATAGGCGCTTCAAAAACAGGGCTGGATATGTATCTTGCAGAAAGTATTCTTAAACTCTTTGGGAACAAATCAAACAATGTTCTTATGGGATTTATTTTAGTTACAGCTGTTTTCTCAATGTTTATTTCAAACACTGCAACAGCTGCAATGATGCTTTCCTTTATGGCACCTGTTTTAAAATCTCTGCCTAATGATGGGAAAGGACGTATAGGACTTGTACTGGCAATTCCTGTTGGTGCAAATATTGGTGGTATCGGTACTCCTATCGGAACCCCTCCAAATGCTATAGCATTAAAATATTTAAACGATCCCACCGGTCTTAATTTAAATATCGGGTTTGGTGAATGGTCATCAATTATGATTCCGTTTGTACTTGTATTATTAGCTATTGCATGGTTTATTCTAACAAAAATATTCCCTTTTAAACAAAAAACAATTCATCTGGATCTTAAGAGTAATGTTAAAATGAACAAGGATACTTATATTGTTGCTGCTACCTTTATTGTTACCGTTTTTTTATGGATGTTTGATAAAGTAACCGGAGTAAAAGCTAATGTTGTTGCACTTATTCCAGTTACAGTATTCGCCCTTACAGGAGTTCTGGGAGAAAAAGATTTGCCAAAAATTAACTGGAGTGTTCTGTGGATGGTTGCCGGTGGTTTTGCCCTTGGTCTGGCCTTTAACGGTACAGGACTTGCAAAAGATATTATTTCAGCCATTCCGTTTGCACAATGGTCTCCGCTTATTGTAATGATTGTTGCAGGTCTTATTTGCTGGTTACTTTCCAACTTTATTTCAAATACAGCAACTGCTGCCCTTATGGTTCCAATTTTAACTGCTGTAGGAATGGGTATGGGAGATGCATTAATACCTATCGGTGGTATTAAAACATTACTTTTTGCAGTAGCCCTTTCGGCATCTCTTGCAATGTTACTTCCTATCAGTACTCCTCCAAATGCCATTGCACATTCTACAGGACTAATAAAGCAGAAAGAAATGGTCAAAATGGGTATTCTTGTTGGAGTAATCGGCTTAACATTAGCATATGTAATGCTTATTGTTTTTGGTCGCTGCGGTATTTTATAGCTGGTTATTTCATAGAAAACACTACTTTTATAACAGGTATCAGATATCATCATCTGATACCTGTTATTTAATAATAAAGACTCTAATCAGGCGGAGTATAGATAAAGCCTGTGAAAATTACAAATAAATAAATTTTTAAATGAAAAAGTTTTTATTAGCAGCATTAATACTGGCAGGAGGAATTTCTTCTTCTTTTGCTCAGGATAATGCAAAAATTATCCTGAAACCGTACGGATTTATTCGTAACTATGTATGTTTTGATACCAGAGAAAACTATGCATCAGGCGGAGATCAGTTCAATCAGATTCCTATAGATAAAGATATTGATCCAATATCCGGTGACGATCTTAATGAAATTTCCAGCTTAAAAATGCTTGCTTCAACAACTCGTCTGGGGTTAAACATTAACGGTCCGGAAATTTTCGGAGCCAAAAGTTCTGCTAAAATAGAAGCTGACTTTAATGTTTACAGCGGAACAATAATGATGATGCGTTTTCGTCGTGCCTATGTAAAACTGGACTGGGAAAATTCCAATCTGGAATGCGGACAGGACTGGCATCCTATGTCAGGCGATTTAATGCCTGAAGTAATTAGCCTTGCGGTAGGATCACCTTTTAATCCATTTAGCCGTACTCCCCAGATTCGTTATAATTACCTATTGGGAAGCAATATTACCTTAACAGGTGATTTACTATACCAGTATCAGTATTGTTCAGTAGGACCATATTCTAAAGTTCCATTTTATAAAAATTCTGTAGAATTTTCAGAAAACAGCATGATTCCTGAAATATATACTGCCGTAAAATACGATAACAATAAAGGTTTTATGATTTCGGCTGCAGCAAATTTTCTTTCTCTTATTCCACAGTCAACAGCAACAGATACTATTACCGGAGGAACAAAAAAAGTTTCCAATCGTGTAAACAGTCTTTCTCCCCTTGTGTTTATGTCATACAAAAAGGGTCTGTTTTCTTTACGTGCAAAAACAATGATTGCATCAAACACAGCTCATTTGCTTATGTATAGCGGTTACGGAGTAACAAAACAAAATGAGGACGGCAGCTGCGAATATGCATCATTAAAGAGTTCTTCTTCATGGGTAACGGCAGCCTATGGTAAAAAAATCAAAACTGCAATGATGATAGGATATATGAAAAATCTTGGTGCAAAGGATGATCTGCTTGAAACTTATACAAGACAAAATATAAGTAATATCGATAATATGTATCGTATATCTCCGTCAGTTTCTTACAATGTATCTAATTTAACTCTTGCTTTAGAGTATGAAAGAACCACTGTAGCTTATGGCACTATGCAATCAAACGGAGATGTAGAGAATACACACGATGTATCCAACAACCGTATTTGTATGATGATTAAATATCTGTTCTAGTAATCTTTTACAGGAATAATATAAAACTATAATTATTAAGACAGGCTTAGGCCTGTCTTTTTTTGTTTTATTATTTTACACAGACACAAGGCTGATAACTTAAACTAAAGACCACACGCTTAAACCAAAGACGTATTACATTTAATTCCCGCATATCACCTTATATTGCATTAAGTTACAGTGCATTGAATAATATTTGGTTCAAGCGTTCACGCTTGGACTTCATTTTTTTAAGACAAAAAAAGAGATGCTTAAACCTTAAAAAAGATTCAAACTTCTCTTTAATAAATCACAAAAGGAAACTAAATTCCTTAAGCTAAATTTTTAATACCTGGGGGTACGAGGTTCTCTTGGCTTAGCCTGATTAACCTTCATGTTTCTTCCCTGTAAATCTGAACCATCGAGTTTTTCGATAGCCTTAGTAGCTTCGTCGTCATTGGTCATTTCTACAAAAGCAAAACCTTTTGCTCTACCAGTTTCACGATCTTTGATAAGTTTTACTGAAACAACTTCTCCGTATTCAGAAAATAGTTCGTTAAGATCTTCTTCCTTAACACTGTAGTTTAAGTTACCTACATAAATATTCATAATAGAAAAAATAAAATTAAATAATAGAAAAAAATATTAGACTTCCTTTTTCTGACACTCGGGAAAAATTCCCCTTATTACCGGAAATTGGAAAAATCTATAAATTAAAAGTAATAAAACAGATCCTCTTTTCAACAAATAATCCTGTAAAAAAAATTTACTATTATATTATTATATACAAAAGTAACTATTGTTTTGATCTTCCAAATAGTTTAGCGCCTTTTTTTTTAAAAAATCAGTAAAAAATATTAAAAAGCTCGTAAATCGAAAGGAAACATATGTTATTTATTCTCATAATTATTAATTAAGTATTAGTTTCAGAAGTATTAGTTTTAGAAATCTTTAATTTAAATTAACACTATTCTACAAATAATACTAATCCTTTCAGGTATTCTCCCTCCGGATGATAAATACTTACAGGATGGTCAGATGGCTGAGAAAGTTGATAAAGTATACGTACCCGTCTTTTCGACAATGCAGCTGCAGAAAAAACAGTCTCTCTGAAGTTCTCTTTGGTAACAACCTGAGAACAGGAAAAGGTAAATAATATACCTCCGGGACGAATCTGTTCAATAGCATTCTGATTTAATCTTTTATAAGCCTGCAAAGCCTGATGTAAAGCACTTCTGTGTTTTGCAAAAGCCGGAGGATCAAGAATAATTAAATCGTACCTGTTCTTAATATCTTTCATAAAATCAGCAGCATCACACACAAAAGACTTATGAGCAGCATTATCCCCGTTTAGACTTATGTTTTTATCAGTAAGCTCCATTGCTCTTGCTGAAGCATCCACAGTATCAACATGTTTAGCTCCGCCCTTAATCGCATAAACAGAAAATCCACCTGTATAGCCAAACATATTTAAAACATCTCTGTCCTTTGAATATTTCATCAAAAGATGACGATTTTCACGCTGATCAATAAAAAATCCTGTTTTTTGTCCTTCTATAAAGTCAACATTAAATTTATTGCCATATTCATTAACAATAACCGGAGAATCTGAACTATCAGTTCCATAAAAACCGTTTTCCAGTTCAATTTTTTCTCCATTTTGTGAAAGCGTTTTATTGCTTTTAAAATAGACTGCTTTTACTTTATCTTTCAGCAATTCATGAAGAATTTCAGCAAATTCATTCCTTAGCTGATACATCCCTATGGAATGCGATTGAATTACTGCTGTCCCGTTATAAAAATCAATAATAAGACCGGGCAGGGAATCTCCCTCACCATGAACCAGCCGGAAAACATTTGTATCCTCCGAGTCAAAAAGCCCAAGTGCTTTCCTTACCTCTATAGCTTTTGATATTTGTTCTTTCCAGAATTCATGGTCTATTCGCACATCATCAAAAGAAACAATCCTTATAGTAATAGATCCTACCTGATAATGCCCCAGAGCCAAAAAATCTCCGTGATTTGAGACAACTTTTACTATATCACCTTCTTTTAAATTTTCATCTACAGACTTAACAGCACCCGAAAAAATCCAGGGATGAAAACGTCTTATGGCTTCTTCTTTGCCTTTTTTTAAAATAACAACTGATATTTTATCCATTATATTTCTTTAGTCAAATAATATAAAATCATATACGAAACCCAGGCATCGGTAGCCGCATAAATTTGCTGGGGTAGACTAAGAGTTTCTGCTTCCCAGTTAGATAGCCTCTGCATTTTAGAAACACGAATACCCATAGTAATACCAGCTAATTTTTTAAGGCTCATGTCATTAATTCCAAAATTTATAACTTCTTTCTGTAATTCTATAAATCCTCCTTCTTTAAAAGGTTCTATTTTCTGAAGACCTTTAATATCATCACGGATAGCAACGCCTGATTTTAATATCTCAGGATCCGATAATATCTTTCTAAGCGAAACAGGAATTCCTGTTTTATGTATTCTGAATAAAAATGCTTTATCTTCAGTAGAAAGTTGGAGTAAACACACAGAATTGGATACTCCCCTTTTAAAAGAAGGTTTTGTTTCTGTATCAAATCCCAGAATTTTACATTTTTTTAGATATTCTACTGCATCATTAAGAGCAGACTGATTATCCACAACAATAATTTCTCCTTCAAATGCCTTTAACGGCAACTTTTCTATTTCCTCTTTAGTTATACTTTCCTGAAACATTCCTATTTTTTCTGATTATTTTTAAAATATTTATTCATAAAATCCGGAGTATTGTCCTTTTTATCTGAATCTGAAGCAGATCCTTCATTATCCCAGTCAACATCCGAATAATTCAAATGATGAACAGCCTTAAGTACATTTAAAAGAACTTCTCCCCAGTAATGTTTAAAACTATCCATACACTGCCACAATGACTCCTGCATAATCGCATCACTCGCTGTACGAAAAGACATCATAAAATTCTTCAGATCCTGGTATATGTCACACAAACTCTCCGATATACTTATAGTCCACGGAGAATTTGAAGAATCAAGTCTTTCTTCCTCCCTTGAAGTATCGTTATCACCCAGCAATGTTACAAGTTGCTGCATCAGTATATGATAATCCACTTCCTGAACATATTTTTCAAGCACCATATCCTCCGTACTTTCAAATTCAGGTAAAACACTGGCTTTAAGATAAAGCAGTGGTAAAATTCTCTGTATTTTCCACATTAAATCCTTTGCCGTTATATTTTCTGCATTCTCAAGCAATTTGCAATATGCTTTAGTCACAGTTACAAATTCAATTGTATCTCTGGAAAAAATAATTTTGTTTAAACCTTCATTTTCCATATTCAAAAATTTTTATAAAAGTAGAGACAATTCATCAATTGTCTCTACTTTCTTCTTTTTTTTCTTATTTCTTAATTCTTTGTTCTTAATTCTGCTTTAATGGAAAAACAAATAGGAAATGAATATTGCTGCGATAATACCCGCAAAATCAGCAAGCAATCCACAGACTACAGCATATCTGGTATTACGAATCCCCACAGAACCAAAATAGACAGCCAGAATGTAAAAGGTAGTATCTGTTGATCCCTGAAGTGTGCTTGCCACCCGTCCTACAAAAGAATCAGGTCCGTAGGTAGTCATAGCATCAACCATCATTCCCCGGGCTCCGCTACCGCTAAGGGGTTTCATAAGTGCCGTTGGCAAAGCACCTATAAAGTCCGTGTTTATTCCTAAGTTTGAAAAAACCCAAGCTATTCCTTTAATAAAAGCATCCATGGCTCCTGACGCACGGAATACACCGATAGCAACCAATATAGCCACCAGATACGGAATAATTTTTATTGCTGTTTTAAAACCATCTTTAGCTCCTTCTATAAATGAATCGTAAACATTAATTTTATGTTTTATACCCAGTAATATAAAAGAAATAATAATTGAAAACAGTATTAAATTACTCACAAAACCCGATACTGCAGTAATCTGATCCTTGTCAAGAGTTGAAAAATACCAGATAAGTCCTGCTATAAAAAGAGTAACTCCTCCAAGATAAGATAGAATAGTCCTGTCCCATAGTTTTATTTTCTGATAGCAGGATACGGAAATCAAACCTACAATAGTTGAAAAATAAGTAGCTATCATTATTGGAATAAAGATATCACTTGGATTTACCGCCCCTAACTGGGCACGATAAACCATAATACTCACCGGCAAAAGTGTTAATCCGGATGTATTAAGCACCAAAAACATAATCTGCGAATTTGATGCAGTATCCTTATGAGAATTTGTTACCTGCATTTCATGCATGGCTTTTAGTCCCATCGGTGTGGCTGCATTATCCAGATTAAGCATATTTGCAGCTATATTCAAAAGAATGGATGCATGAGCAGGATGATCTTTTCCCAGATCGGGAAATAATTTTCTAAAAAGAGGACCTACCAGTTTCGAAAAAACTCTTACCGCTCCCCCGTTTTCTCCTATTTTCATTATTCCCATCCACAGAGTTAGTACACCTGTTAATCCCAATGAAATTTCAAATCCTGTTTTGGCATTAACAAAAGTAGAATTCATCATATCAGAGAATACCTGAGTATCTCCAAAACAAATAAGCTTAACTAATCCGACTATAAAAGCTACAAGAAAAAAGAAAATCCATATATAGTTTAATGCCATGTTTTGGTATTCTGATGAGAACAACTGCAAAAATAAAAAAATTAATTCAGGAATGAGTCAACAACCACCAATAAAAAGAGCCCGGAAATTCCGGACTCTTTTTACGAATTTTTTTTCTTCTATCTTAAGATAATTACCTTTATTACCTAAATTCCGCAGGTAAGTTTCGTAATGAGCATTCAAATAATACCTAAATTCCTTGCGGATTTCAGGTATTAGTCTGTTTAGTGTCTGTCCATAAACTAAGAAGTTGAAATATAAAGTCCTATTTAATAGAGATAATTAAAGGATTCGCAATTTTATAAGCTTCTTGTGAAATGTAGTCCTTAAAATTTTTACGTGAATTCCATCTGGAATCTTCAAGACCCCACACAGCAAAGAAATAATGATAAGAAGGTACATCAGCCTTTATTCTCTGAGCCATATAGCAGGTACAGTTTACAGCCTGACTAAAAGCCTTTGATGGAATAGTACGGTTACCTGCTGCAAAATAATCAGTATCAGGAGTACGTCCTATTTTTGTTATTTCGTCTGTTTTTACTAAAATAGCCATCCCAAGAGTATCATTATTTAGTGATTGTTTATCAAGAGTTCCATGTGCCTTATAACCATCACAGGCATTAAATGTAAACGGATCATTTTTCAAGTTGTGATTAGCAATTCCGGTAACCAATTGTTTTTCTCCTTTAAAACCAGATACAGTAACATTTGATTTGAACCAGTATTTCCCGGGAGTAATAGTGATTATTTCTTTAGCAGAAAGATCCTGTCCGTTAACATACCATCCACCGTAAGTTAAAATAAACATAGCACGAACAGCTCCTTCACAAATTTTATTGTAATGATATTTCTCAGTACATCCCAAACGAAATAGAGAATCATTTTCAAGCATAGCAAGACCACCGCATCCCAGAGAACTACCTCCGTGAAGGACGTCCATACCCCAGTATGATAGTTTATGATAACTTCCCATTGAAGGAAGTCCAATCTTATCAACCATTAAATCAGGTATGAGTTTACCAAAAAGATCTTTTTCATTTCTGCAATCGAAATAATTACGGAAACATATTTTATCATTTTCACAGGTAACACTCTCAGCCTGCGCTACAATATTAAAAGGCTGATCATATCTTATGGCTTCATAATCTGTAACTTCTTTATAATTACCATCATGATCATCATTTTCTTTTGTTCTATTATTCCTTTTAACGGCAAGCCTAACTCTTGTACGGTCTTTAAATTTAGGATATTCAGATTTTTTGATATATTCAAGATTCAAAGAAATGTTTTCATTAGGTTTCATGCTAATCATGAAGGCAAGTTCATCCCATTTTTTATTTAAATCAGTATCATCTATTTGTTGTGGTATATATAAATTGCCATTTTTAAGTATAGGTAAAAGCGTTGTATCGGAACAGGGATAATATTTCTCAATAGTATCGCGGCTTAAAACCAAAACCTCCTGAAGTCTATTATTTGATGTAGGATTATTAACAGTTATTGTCTTCTTGTTTTGACAGGAAGTCAGTGAAATAACCGTGATTAAAAGAATATATAAAAACGATTTTTTTCTCATATTATTATTGATTTATTAAATAGCTATTAAGTAAATCTCCGAATAAATTGGCGAGTAAATCTGCCTAAAAGCTGTCTTTTTCTAATTAGTGTATGTACATAAACTAAAAGCTTGAAACATAAAGATCAAATACAAGGCTTGTGAAATTCTGAAAACCAAGAAGTTTACTTTAGTAAATGACTATTTTCATGACGAGCGTAACGAAGTAGTTGATCTTTATAAACAAACTCTAATTAAAGATCATTCTCACCTTTAACATATCCAAAATTGGCAAGAATACCTCCGTCAACAAAAAGTACCTGACCATTAATGAAATTTGCTGCACCTGAAGCAAGGAATAATGCTGCATAACCAACATCATCCGTTTTTCCCCAGCAACCTGCCGGTGTACGAGTCATAACAAGATCGTTAAAAGGATGTCCGTCTACTCTGATAGGAGCAGTCTGCGAAGTGGCAATATAACCAGGACCAAGAGCATTAATCTGAACATTATATTTAGCCCACTCACAACACATATTCTCAGTAAGTAATTTTAATCCGCCTTTTGCAGCAGCATAAGCAGAAACAGAATTTCTTCCGTAAACACTCATCATAGAGCAAAGGTTAATAATTTTACCTGAACGTTTTGCGATCATCTTAGGTGCTACACGTTTGGCAACAATAAACGGAGCAACCAGATCAACATCAATAACCTGCTGATAATCCTCAACTTTCATATTAAGAATAGGAATTCTTTTAATAATTCCGGCGTTATTCACCAGAATATCAATATCACCTACTTTATTTTCTATTTCAGAAATGCCTCTGTCTACTTCTTTTTCTTCAGTAACATCAAACATAAATGTATGTACATCCACACCTTCTTTAGCATATTCTTTTTTACATTTTTCAAGATTAGCTTCTGAATGTCCGTTGACACACAATGTAGCTCCGGCAAGAGCAAGTGCTTTACCTATTGCCATACCAATACCATGAGTAGCACCGGTAACAAGAGCAACTTTTCCTGACAGATCAAATAATTCGTTAGGTTTTTTCATATTTTATATATTTTATTTTCCATTTGTCTTATGTCTTAGCCTTTTAACTACAAATATTCAACTTTTGACCTTTGACTATAAAAGGCCGGATGATAACACTCTGAGTAATAAATGATTTTGCAATCCGATACTCAGAATTTCATCATCCCGCCTTTCCATCTTTTATGTAATATTTTTTATTTTAAATCAGGAATTTTTACGATATCCATATCGTTGTAATCCAGATTTTCACCACCCATACCCCATATAAAAATATAGTTGCTGGTTCCGGCTGCTGAATGGATAGACCATGGCGGAGAAATTACCAGTTGTTCATTCTGCATCCAGATATGACGTGTTTCCTGTGGTTGTCCCATAAAATGGCAGATAGACTGTCCTTTTGGCACCTCAAAATAAAAATAGAATTCACTTCTTCTGCTGTGAGTATGTGCAGGCATAGTATTCCATACACTGCCTGGTTTCAATTCGGTCATTCCCATCTGTAACTGACATGTAGGAACAATCGAATTAATCATCAGCTGATTAATATTTCTTTCATTTGAAGTTTCCAGAGATCCCATATGTAATACATTGGCATCCTGCAGTGTAATTCGCTTATTAGGATAAGATTTATGAGCAGGTGCTGAATTGATATAATAATGAGCAGGTTTATTTGCGTCATCAGATTTCATATCAATTTGTTTTGAACCTTTACCAATATACAGTGCATCTTTATAATTCAGAACAAAATATTCTCCGTCAACCGTAACAGTACCTTTACCACCTACATTGATAATTCCTACTTCACGTCTTTCACAAAAATATTCTGCCTTAAGTTCATCTATAGGATCCAGAGATAATGTCTTTTTGCATGGAACAGCGCCACCAACAACAAAACGTTCAACCTGAGAATAAATTAAATTAATACAATCTTCTTCCATAACTTTTTCCATCAGAAATTCTTTTCTGATGCGGGTAGTATCATACCCTTTAAAATCCTGAGGATTATAAGCTTCCCTCTGCTCTACATGTATTGCCATATTCCATTATTTTTAGATGGTCAATGATAAATTAACTATTTATCTTACTTCCTCCGGAGTTTTATTTCACGATTCCGGAACTGACCTGATTTAACAATTACAAATATAAATTAAATTATAAATAATTGCAATCGATTGCATAAGAATATATATGATTTTTAATCATTTTTTGATTACTAATCAGTCTTTTAGTTAACTATAAAATTAAAACTCCCGAAACATTTATGTTATTCTTTTAACAATATCGGTAAGTAAGCTAATCTCAACAATACGGACAGATCATTGGGGCAAAAAGCAAAGAGATCTGCGACATTCATAAAGTAATTGGTATCCCTTTCCATGATCCCCCTCAATTTCAATAAGATTTTAGAAAGAATGGCTGCTTTTTTAATTGATGGTTTTGGATTTATCTGTTTTCGGGAAACACTTTCAGAATTTTCGTTGTCCCCAGTGGTGCATTGACTTCAAATTTCGTAAGATCCCCAGTTTTTGAAAATTTACATGGATTTCCACTGCCGATGTCCAGGATCTTCCCCACCCTGAATTCCAGGTCCCTCAACCGAATACTGGTAGTAGCATTATCCGTTTCATGATTGATGATAAAAACATAGGCTTCCTTATCATTGGCCCTTACCGATGCTTCAATATCGGGGTTGGAAGAATATATATGCGAGACAATCCCTGCATCCTGGAATATTTCGCCCAACAGGCTGCGGAGCTGAAACCGTGCATTGATGTTATTGTTCTTCCAGGTTTGGAAATAGGTATCCTGCAGGCTGAAACCCAGCAGGTAGGTTCTACCCCGGCCAGTTTTATTGGTAACCAGTGCCGGTTGGCCTGAGACCATGTTAATTAGTGATTTACCCCTGCTAACCTTACTTGCTCGTGTACCATATACCCTGAATCCGTAATTTTGTCCCAGAGTATGACCGGACAGACTATCGGAGGTTATAACAGGTTTTCCCTGATCCACAGGTGGTGGGCAGTGCATAACCGGATCTATTTGGGTAAATGGAGCCCATTGGCCTTCCTGTATGACCCTGTCGGTGGAGGCGCTTTTTACTCCGAACAGACTCTTCATACCCTCCAGTGGCCCTTTGTATTCATCCATATGGGGAACGCAGTCAGCAACTACGATGCCTCCATTCCGGACAAAAGCTTCGATATATCCGGCTACTGAGGCAGGCAGCAATTTTACATCACAGAGCACCAACATTTTGTACCCATTCAGCGTACGATCCGTTATTTGTTCTTCATGAATTATATCCAGTTCACCAAAAGTCCTCATGATGAGTTCGAAAGAGAGTCCCACATTATAATACTCCTCCTGAAGCTGCAAATATTGGGTTCTTGGAAAAAGAAAACAGGCCTTCGCCTTTACTTTTGGTGCATCCATGATACCCGGACTGGCCTTCCGGAGGAGTTCGAGGGACTTGCCAAAGTCTTTCCAGTGCATGTTATCCTCCGGAATATTGAAACCTGTCATCAGGAAATTTGCACCCTGGGCAACTGCTGTTGTGGACATTTCACGTTCCGACCAGTAGGTGCTCTTTCTTTCCTCGCCCATGAAATTCCCGAACCAGGTCCTGTTATAAGTCCCCACCCAATATGCAAGCTCTTTTCCATAAGTACTGGTAAGATTCCGCATCTGGGCAATGGTATAATGCATCTGGCTTATCCTGGGTTTGGGACACATACCAAAATCCCCGTACCTAAAATCTAATGACATATAGGGATAAATATCATATATGTAAATATCCGCAAAATTTCCTCCCCAATGATAGACATCATCCATGGCAACCCTTGAATCGGATCTGACACCTCCTCCAAAGGTACTATGGCTGTCATGGGTCATGATGATTTTGGGACGGGGGTCAAATGCTTTAACAATCTTATAAACCTGCAGCCAGCCATCCCGGTATATATCGGACTGAAAATTAAGAAAGTCAAGCCATTTCACTGGATCATCCCGGACGGCACCAAGACTGTCGGGCATGGGATAACCATACCTTTTGATGAATTCAACCCTGGTTTCTTCACTGTAGTCAAAAGATCCGGGATTAGCATGGAAAGGCTCATCCATATAAGGATTTACACTGTATAAATTGGATATTTCTTTCATGGGTTCCAGTCGTTCCCTGACCTGTTTGCTTACCTCCCCGGCATACAAAGGTGAATAGACAGATATCGGTGAAGGCTTCTCTCTGCTAAACAACTCAATTATCCCTGGCCTGTAATTGATCTTCATGCCGAGGGACTGGGCATAATTCAATTCTTTCATTATCTGCATTTTTTTATCAGGATCACTGGGAATACTGTTAACCAGAAGCTGGCTAAACCCGTGCCGGATAATTTCATGAATGGTCTCATGGATCAGTTCATCCGTCAGTGGCACATTCTCATTACTCCAGTCCGGTCCTGAAGGCAGAGGTGAAAATTGTGTACAAACCGGAAAGACATTGGCAGGGACCCTGGGTGCAGTATTCGTCTGCTGGCCAAGGCATGATTCGCTCAGAGCCTGAAAACCAAGAAAGGCAGCTGCAATAAGCAGGAATAAAGGGGTATGAATGGCATATTTCATATATTATTTATTAAGTCCAGTCCGACATCCTGATTTTTTGATGGAGTATCAGTAATTTTCGAAACCTGACAGGTTGTTTGACAATTTTATTATTAAAAATAGTTTTATTGTAAAATTAGAGTTCAAAAAAAACAAAAAATTGTACGATGTAAAAATGTTTAGCTAAACTGATTGTGACTCTTTAAACATTTGATACTCTCTTTTTGATAGAAACAATATAAATATAATAATTTTAAAATACAAAAACTTTTGGAGTTGACTAAACACCCATTTATTCATAATATTTTACAGTCTGTAAATTTTATCTGACAACTATTTATTTTTCTGCAATATTTTTGGCTACATAATAGGTTAAAGATTCCCCATTTACTTTTGGCAGGATGATTTGCCCTTCATAATACTTTCATACTGATATAATAAAGACCTTATAAAATCAATTGTTATTTTCATTGTCGAAAAATATTAATTTCACAGAGGCTTGAAAATTATGTGAAACAATAAGTTATAAACAAACCAGATGATATATTGCTGATAACCATTGTTTTTTTTATTTTTAGCATTGATTATTTACCATTTTTTAATAATATGAAGAGAAAGACACTTACAATACACGACATTGCAAAAAAGCTAAATATTTCTGCATCTACAGTTTCACGGGCATTAAACAATAACCCCAATATCAGCAAAACTACTATTGAAAAAGTTAATGCATTTGCTATAGAAGGAGGTTATAGGCCTAACTGGATCGCATCAAACTTAAGGAAACGCAAAACTAATTCAATAGGGATTATAGTTCCACAGATTAACAGAAATTTCTTTTCCAGCTTTATTTCAGGAGTAGAGGAAATTGCGTTTAAAAAAAATTATAATGTTATTATTTCGCAATCCAACAACATACTGGAAAAAGAAAAGAAGATTGTTTATTCCCTGTTTTCAAATCAGGTAGACGGTATGATTGTTTCTTTAAGCATGCAGACAAACGAATTCAGTCATTTTAAACTTTTCCAGGAAAACAATATTCCTCTGGTTTTTTTCGACAGAGTAGCCCCATCGTTATCTACTGACAGAATAGTTGTTGATGATTTTGAAGCAGGTTACAAGGCAACAAAACATTTAATAGATCAGGGATACAAAAGAATTGCACATCTTGCAGGACCAACTGTTTTAGAAATTTATTCCTTACGAAGAAACGGATACATAAAAGCATTAAAAGACTGTCATCTTCCCGTCAAAAAAGAATATATACCTACATCTCACCTTTTAATGGAAGACGGAGAAAATTCAATAAAGCAATTTTTAGATCTAAAAATACCGCCTGATGCAGTTTTTTGCGGCAATGATACTTCAGCACTGGGAATGATGATATATTTAAAGAAAAAAGGAATCAGAGTTCCTGAGGATATTGGTATTGTAGGTTTCAGCGACGAACCGTTTTCAGAATTGGTTACCCCTACTCTGACTACATTAAGGCAACCATCTTTTGAAATGGGGAAAAAAGCTGCCGGACTACTTATTCAAAGAATAGAAAAAAATGAAAATCCTACTGACTTTAGGACAATTGTCATGCCTACAGAATTAATAATCAGAGAATCTTCCTCTCCAAAAAAACAATAGTTTGTCCACGTAAAAAAAAAAATAAAAAAATAAAGGGAAAGCCAGATGACTCTCCCTTTATATATTATTTTAATTATTAATCAAGAAATTTCTTTCTTAGATCTTCAATTTCTTTTGAATTAATCGGCACCAATTTTCCCAAAGAAGCACCCCATGTTAGTGATTTGGCACTAAATTCAGCTACTTCAAGTTTATCAAAGGTTGCCAGTAAATTATCACCTGTTACTAAAACAGAATCATTCTCAATGATAACAGCAGGACATTTTGGTGACAATGTATTAAGTATTGTTTCCTGTCCTGCGAAATGAGAACCAAACGGTACGTTGGGAACATCCTGCAGGAAAATCCAGCTTTCAGGAATAGTACGGTCATCAAATTTCTGATGAGTAACACCGTAAGCCATCAGGAATGGAGCCTGCGTAAGAATAAT
>Ga0172378_10000156_pt1 | contig 53426 bp, 40 predicted proteins | sample GrowelOW332metaG_FD_119755 | JGI IMG/M metagenome (GOLD analysis project Ga0172378, IMG submission 119755) | Groundwater microbial communities from an aquifer near a municipal landfill in Southern Ontario, Canada - Pumphouse #3_1 metaG | ecosystem: Environmental > Aquatic > Deep subsurface >...
TAATTATGCAGAAAGATTGCTTACCGGTCTTGATGAAATTGATTTTCCGGAAAGAATGAAAACTGAACAAATAAATTGGATAGGAAAAAGCAAAGGTGCTGATGTTACTTTTAGCATAAAAGCTGGGGATAAGGAAAGTTCACTTGTAGTTTATACAACTAGACCTGATACTATTTATGGAGCTACTTTTTTAGTTGTTAGTCCAGAACACCCTATTTTGAACGAATTTGCAAAAGAAATTCAAAATGTTGATGAAATAGAAGACTATCAAAAGAAAGCACTTCTTAAAAAAGAATTTGAAAGAGTGCAATTAAATAAAGATAAAACAGGTATAAAAGTAGACGGAATTTATGCAATAAATCCTATTACTAAAGAAAAATTACCTGTATTTACTGCTGATTATGTAATGATGGATTATGGTACTGGTGCAATTATGGCAGTGCCTGCCCATGATACAAGGGATTATGCTTTTGCTAAAAAATTTGATTTGCCAATAATTGAAGTAATTAGCGGTGGTGATATTTCTAAAGAACCATATATTGCTAAAGATGGCGGTATTATGGTAAATAGTGGCATAGTAAATGGTATGGCTGTAAAAGATGCTATCAAAACTATGATAGAACACATGGAAAAATTGGGAGTAGCTAAAGCTAAAACCGATTATAAAATGAAAGATTGGGCGTTTAATAGACAAAGATATTGGGGTGAACCAATTCCAATAATTAATTGTCCACATTGTGGGCAAGTGCCTGTACCTGAAAAGGATTTGCCACTTGTATTGCCTGACCTTAAAGATTTTTCACCTACTGATGATGCAAGTTCACCTCTATCAAAATGTACAGATTGGGTAAACACAACTTGTCCAATTTGTGGTGCAAAAGCTACTAGAGAAACGGATACGATGCCACAATGGGCAGGTAGTAGCTGGTATTTCTTAAGATATATGAGCCCTAATTGTGAAACAGCTTTAGTCGATAAAGATGCTTATAAATATTGGGGACAAGTAGATTGGTACAACGGTGGTATGGAACACGTAACTCGCCACGTAATATATTCTCGTTTTTGGAATAAATTCCTATTTGATATAGGAGTTGTTACTCACGAAGAACCTTATCTAAAAAGAACCGCTCAAGGATTGATTTTAGGTCAAGATGGCGAAAAAATGAGTAAATCAAGAGGGAATGTAATTAATCCTGATGATGTAATAAATGAATTTGGTGCAGATGTGCTTCGTACATTTATTTTGTTTATTGGTGATTATGAAAAACCAGCCCCTTGGTCAGTTGATGGGACTAAAGGTTGTTATAGATTTCTTAATCGTGTATGGAATTTGATGGATTTGGTCACACTAAATGTAGATACCAGTGATATCAACTTAGCTAAGGTAATAAAAAAGGTAAGTGATGATTTGAATTGTAATAAATTCAACACTGCTATAGCCTCACTTATGACACTTATTAATCAATTATACCAAAGAGGTTCGGTGAGCAAGAAAGAATTAAATACTTTACTTCTATTACTTAATCCGATAGCTCCACATATAACTAGTGAAATGTATTTTATGTTAAATGATGGTGAATACATAAATGAACAAAAATGGCCTACCTTTAATGAAAAAGATTTGATTGAGGATAATGTAGAAATTCCAATACAAATTAATGGCAAGATAAAAGCTAAATTGGTAGTAGGAAAAACTGATGAACAAGAAACAGTTATGGATATGGTAAAAACGCAAACAAATATACTTGGAGATAAACATATTATAAAAGTAATTTATGTAAAAGGTAGAATATTGAATATTGTGGCAAAATGACAAAAAAATAAATTTTGAAAAAAATTAAAATAATTGAAAAAATGCAACAAATTTAGTTGCATTTTTTGATAAAAAATTATAAAATTGTGTAGATAAAGAAATTTCCATTGAGGAGGATATTTAATAATGGCAAAAGTAAAAATAGGTATTAATGGTTTTGGCCGTATCGGTCGTTTGGTGTTCCGTGCTTGCTGCGCAAGAAATGATGTTGTTGTAGTAGGTATTAATGATCCATTCATCGATGCTAACTATATGGCATATATGCTTAAATACGATAGTGTACATGGTCAATTTGACGGTGACATTAAAGTAGACGGTAAAAATTTAGTAGTAAATGGTGAGACAATCACAGTATTTGCAGAAATGGATCCAGCTAATATTAGTTGGAAATCATGTGGTGCTAAATATATTGCAGAAGCAACTGGTGTATTCACATCAACAGAAAAAGCAAAAGTACACATCAAAAAAGGTGGCGCAAAGAAAGTAGTAGTTACTGCTCCAAGTCCAGATGCACCTATGTTTGTATGTGGTGTTAATTTAGATTCTTATGATCCAAAAATGAAAGTTGTTAGTAATGCATCTTGCACAACTAACTGTTTAGCTCCAATAGCTAAAGTTCTTAATGACAATTTTGGTATTGTAGAAGCTCTTATGACTACTGTTCACTCAACTACTGCTACACAAAAGACAGTTGATGGACCAAGTAGAAAAGATTGGAGAGGTGGACGTGCTGCTTCTGGTAACATTATTCCTTCTTCTACAGGTGCAGCTAAGGCTGTTGGTAAAGTTATTCCAGAACTTAACGGCAAACTTACAGGTATGGCAATGAGAGTTCCTACACTTGATGTAAGCGTTGTTGATTTAACTGTAAAACTTGAAAAATCTGCAAGCTATGAAGAAGTTAAGGCTGCTATGAAATTAGCTAGTGAAACTACAATGAAAGGCGTTCTTGGATATACTGAAGATGCTGTTGTTTCTAGTGATTTTATTAATGAAGAAAGAACTTCAGTTTTTGATGCTAGTGCAGGAATTGCATTAAATGATAAATTTATGAAAATTATCAGCTGGTATGATAACGAATGGGGCTATAGCAATAAAGTTGTTGACCTAATTGTTTACATGGCAAAAGTTGATAGAGCTGTTACTAGAAACTAAGAATTTGAAAAAAAGTTTTGAGTAGTTAATAACTCAAAATTAGTTTTAGAATTTTATTGAATTAATAAAAAAAAGAGTAAAAATGATTATTTTCAATTTTACTCTTTTTTAATATAATTACAAAAAATACAAATAATTAATTTCGTTAATTAATTAGATTTTAAGCGGTTTTCTCGAAAAAATCATATTAAATAACTAAAATTTTTGCTACATTATCAACATCTCCAGCACCTAAAATTAGTACAATATCATCTGGCATAATATTATTTAATAAAAAACTTGATACATCTAAGGTATTATCATAATAATGTTTGTTTGCGTGTGTAATATTATCATATAATTGATGTGCGGATAATCCTTGAGAGCTATCTTCTCTTGCTGAATATTCTTTAAGTATGATAAGACAATCGCAATTTTCAAAGCAAGTAATAAATTGAGCGAACAAACTTAAAGTTCGACTATAAGTATGCGGTTGGAAAACTACATATAATTTTTTCCCAGGTTTTAATATTTTATTTGCGGTAGAAATACTTTCTTTTATCTCTGTGGGGTGATGAGCGTAGTCAGAAATTATCCTTGCACCTTGACATAATCCTATTTCTTCAAATCTTCTTTTTACGCCTTTAAATGTGCCTACATATTCCGCAACTTTATTGATATCCATACCTAGTAGAGTACAAACAACGACACAAGAAGTTATGTTGTATACATTGTGACAACCAAAAAGAGAAGTTCTAATATGGCATAGTGGGCAACCATAGTGCAAAATGTCATAACCTAAACCGCCAGTAGTGCATTCTTTGATATTTTCAATAGTATATTGATTATTGGGATTTTTTCCGAAAGTTATTAGATTGTTATTAGTTTGATTTATTGATTCGTAAAATGGGGAATCTCCATTTATTACAGTACATTGGGATTGTCTAATAAATTGACTAAAGCTAGTATATATTTCTTGCAAATTGTGATAAGTGTCAGGATGGTCGTTTTCTACATTTAATATAATAGAAATATTAGGATACAAGCTTAATAGACTTTTTTTATATTCACAAGCCTCAGTAACAAAATAGTCATTACCAGAATAATAAAAGTTGCTTATGTCAATAGCTTCCCCGCCAATATGTGCATAATGCTTATATAAAAAGTTCTTAAAAATATGACACATTAGAGCGGTGGTTGTAGTTTTACCGTGAGTACCGGAAATAGCTATGACATTTTGAAAAAGCTTAGCTATATGTCCGAGAAATATATATCTTTCCATAGTTGGAATGTTTTTTGTTTTGCAATATACCATTTCTGGTGAATTTTGTGGAATGGCAGAAGAAAAAACGACTAAGTCCGCTTTTTCTAAGGCTTCAAATTCTTCTCCTACATATATAGTGCAATTATTGTCCGATAATTCTAGAAGTTTGTTGCTAAAAATGCGATCACTGCCACTTACGGCGATATTTTGTGTTCTCAAAAATAAAGCAAGAGAACTTATACTTATCCCGCCTATGCCTAAAAAATGTACTCTATTTAGTTTAGAAATATCTAGCATAAAATATTGTATGTAAATATTTTGGTAAATGTGACAAATTTAGTTGACTTTTTTGTATATTTTATATTATAATTCAATAAGCAATAGTATATGAGGTGATAAAAATGAAAGAAAAAATACATCCAAATTATAAAATGGTAGATGTTATATGTGGTTGTGGTGCTAAATATAGAATGGGCACTACTAAAAATGTTGATGTTTTGAAGGTAGAAATTTGTTCTGAATGCCATCCTTTCTACACTGGCAAGCAAAAAATGTCTGATGCCGGAGGTAGAGTAGAAAAATTCCAGAAGAAGTTTGGACTTAGTACTTTAAAATAATAAACAGCAGAAAAAATTAAAAATGCAAGTTATTTTTAACTTGCATTTTTTTTATTATTAAAAATACTGAAATAAAATTTGAAAATTTGGATATAATGTTGACATAATTTTGAAATTGCTTGTTTTATGTATTAAAATTGTTTGGAGCAAAACGCTTTATAGTTTATAATATATATGTACTGTGTATTTATAAAAGTTAAAGTTTAGAGTTACTCCAATTTTTTTTATTAGACAAAAAGGAAATATATGAAAAAGAAAAACACAAGTAATATAGGCGGACAAGCTGTTCTAGAAGGTGTTATGATGAGAGGACCTTCTTCAATTGCTACTGCAGTAAGAGATACAAACGGTAAAATTCTTATAGAAAGTGAACGTTTTGTCCCTGCTGATAAAAAACCTAAAATTTATAGAGTGCCAATAATCCGAGGAGCAATTAGTTTTTTTTCTTCAATGGTTATTGGAATAAAAACTCTTAATAGATCCAGTACCGTATTTGGTGAAGACCTTACGGATGATCCAAGTAAATTTGAAAAATGGCTTGCGAAAACTTTCAAAATTGACATTATGAATGTGCTTATAGGTATAGCAATGATAATGGGTATTTTGCTAGCTATAGGTATTTTTGTTGTTATTCCACAATTTGCTACTACTGGAATTTTTAACTTAGCTAATTGGTCTACCTCCACAGAAACAATGAATTTGAGTACACAATTTGGAATGAATGTTGCTTACAATCTTGTAGCAGGGGCTATAAGAATAGCAATTTTTGTAGGGTATATAGCACTAATTTCTAGAATGAAAGATATTCATAGATTATTTCAGTATCACGGTGCAGAACACAAAACAATATCTTGTTTTGAAAATGGACTAGAATTAAATCCTAAAAATGCACAAAAATTTACTACACAACACGATAGATGTGGAACAACATTTATGTTTATTGTAATGATAGTGTCAGTATTGTTTTTCTCTATTTTTCCTATAGAAATTTTACTTGGTGCTGATGGAATAGTTAAGGTATTACTAAGAATAGTAACTAGAATAGTTCTTATCCCTGTTGTTGCGGGAATAAGTTATGAATTGTTAAAATTATTTGCAAAATATGATAATAAATTTGTAAGAATTTGTAAAGCACCAGGATTATGGTTGCAAAAATTAACAACTCAACCACCTGAAGATGATATGCTCGAAGTAGCTATAGCAGCTTTTAGCGAAGTAATGGAGTTGGAAGCAGATAAAGATAGACCACTTCAAAAATTTGATGCTAAGTTTGATGCTGAAAAATTAGTAAGTATACTTAGTAATATAGTAAGTGTTAAAAATGAATGTGAAATTATTGCTATGTTTGTTCTTAATGCAAACAGCAAAACGGAACTTTACGATGGTAGAATAGCTGACAATAAACAAAAAGAGCAAGCTATTACTTTGGCAAAAAGAAGAAAAAAAGGAGCACCGCTACAATATATTTTGGGTGAGGCACCATTTTTTGGTTATATTTTCAAAACAGATAGCAGGGCACTTATTCCTAGATTTGACACAGAAATTTTGGTAGAAAAAGCTATTAAAATAATTAAAGATAATAATAGTGAAGAAGATATTAGTAATTACAAGGTTTGGGATTTGTGTACAGGTAGTGGAGTTATTGCTATATCAATAAAGAAAAATTGTGCAGTTGATATGTTTGCTAGTGACTTAAGTAGCAACGCTATAGAATTGGCTAATGAAAATGCTCAAAAGTTAAAAACTGAAATTAATTTTGCGTGTGGTAGTTTATTTAAAGTAGCAAAAGGCAAAAAATTTGATATGATAGTTTGTAATCCCCCTTATATTCAAACCGGGGCAGTAAGTGAACTTGATAATGAAGTATTTGAATATGAACCCGTAGTTGCCCTAGATGGTGGAGCTGATGGGTTTGATTTTTATCGTGATATAGTTAGTAAAGCTGATAATTATCTTAATGAAAATGGATATTTGATATTTGAAGTAGGGCAAGGACAAAGCGAGTATGTAAAAGAGCTAATGTCTGAAAAATATGAAGTGGAAATAATTAATGATTATAATAATCCGCCTATACCAAGAGTTATTTTGGGAAAAATAAAAATTTAATAGAAGGTTTTGAGGAATAATATGTTTGAAAGATTAGAAAAGATGAAGATTCGTTTTGATGAACTAACTATTTTAGTTGGTTTACCTGAGGTAGTTGCGAGACAAGATGAATGGAAAAAATTAGTTAAAGAAAGAGCATCGATAGAAGCTCCCGTAGAAAAATATATCGAATATCTAGCTTTAGTTAAGGATATGGAAGAATGTGATAGCTTACGCAAAGATAAAGATAAAGAATTGGCTGATTTTGCTGAAGAAGAATATTATTCTATTAGAGAAAAAGAAAAAGAAAAAGTAGAAGAATTAAAAGTTTTGCTTCTTCCTATAGACACAATGGACGAGAAAAATGTTATTATAGAAATTCGCCCAGGTGCTGGCGGTGAAGAATCGGCACTTTTTGGTGCAACACTTTTGAGAATGTATCATCGTTTTGCTGAAAGATTACATTGGAAAGTTGAAGACATAGATATAAATACTACCGAACTTGGCGGGATTAAGGAAGCAACTTTTATGATTAGTGCAAAAGGTGCTTATAGCAAAATGAAGTATGAAAGTGGCGTACACAGAGTACAAAGAGTACCAGAGACTGAAAGTCAAGGCAGAGTTCATACGTCTACTGTAACTGTTGCGGTTTTACCAGAAACGAAAGAAATAGATTTTGAAATCAAAGATAAAGATTTGAAAATTGATACTTATAGAAGTAGTGGTGCTGGTGGGCAACACGTAAATAAAACAGATAGTGCGGTTCGTATTACGCATTTACCTACAAATATAGTGGTTTCTTGTCAAGATGAAAGAAGTCAAACTAAAAATAAAGAAAAAGCAATGAGAGTATTGAAAAGTAGACTTTATGATTACTACAGTAATCTTAATGATGCTGAATATGCAGAAAATCGTCGTTTGCAAGTTGGTACGGGTGATAGAAGCGAAAGAATTCGTACATATAATTATCCTCAAGGTAGAGTAACTGATCATAGAATCGGATATACTGCACATAATTTGCCTACTTTTTTAGATGGAGATATGTTTCAACTTATTGAAAATTTGTTCATAGCAGACCAAAATGCAAAATTAAGTAAAATTTCAGATTAGTATAGTTAAAAAAATTAATTAATTAATTTTAGGAGGAAATAGAAATGGCAAAAAAAGCAAAAACAAATGAAGTATTTTTAAGTACTCATTATAATATATTGGAAGAGCATACATACAATTATCAATTGCAAGATGTAGAAAAACCACAACTATATCGTAACTTTTTTGAATATACCAAAATTCCTAAAGTAACTTTTAACTTTAGAAATGTTCCGCTTAGTTGTCCTAAAAATATCTGGATAACAGATACAACCTTTAGAGATGGACAACAATCAAGAGAACCTTATACTGTTGAACAAATAAAACAATTATATACTTATTTACATAGATTAGGTGGCAAAAAAGGAATTATTAGACAATCCGAATTCTTTATTTATTCAGAAAAAGATAGACAAGCTGTTCGGGCTTGTCAAGAATTAGGCTATGAATTCCCTGAAATTACTAGTTGGATAAGAGCTAATGAAAGTGACTTTAAGTTAGTTAAGGAAATGGGATTAAAAGAAACAGGTATTTTAGTTAGTTGTAGTGATTACCATATTTTCAAGAAAATGAATCTAACAAGAAGACAAGCACTTGATAAATATTTAAGTGTAATAAAAGCTTCACTTGATGCAGGGATTATACCTAGATGTCATTTTGAAGATATTACTAGAGCGGATTATTATGGCTTTGTAGTACCATTTGCAAACGAACTTAAAAAATTAATGGAAGAAAGCGGTATTCCAATAAGAATTAGATGTTGTGATACAATGGGTTATGGATTAACTTATCCTGGTGTTAGTTTACCTAGAAGTATTCCTGGAATTATTTATGGATTAAAGCATTATTCTGAAATTCCAAGTGAATTAATAGAATGGCACGGGCATAACGACTTTTATAAATCAGTAGTTAATGGAACAACAGCGTGGCTTTATGGTGCTAGTGGTGTAAACTGTTCTTTATTAGGAATCGGAGAACGTACAGGGAATTGTCCTTTGGAAGCTATGGTTATCGAATATGCTTCAATAAAAGGTACTACTAGTGGAATGAATTTACCTGTAATTACTGAAATAGCAAATTATTATGAAAATGTACTTGGATATCAAATTCCACCAAGAACACCATTTGTAGGCAAAAACTTTAATGTAACTAAGGCAGGTATTCACGCGGACGGATTACTTAAAGATGAAGAAATATATAATATATTTGACACAAAAACTTTATTAAATAGACCTGCACTTGTTGCTGTAGACCAATTCAGCGGGCTTGCTGGTATTGCTTATTGGATAAATGGATACTTTAATTTGTCAAAAACTACTAAAATAGACAAAAAATGTAATCTTGTCGTTGAAGTAAAAAAACGTGTAGATGAATTATTCGCAGCTGGTAGAAATACAGTTATGAGTGATAAAGAGTTAAAACATATGATAAAAGAAGTTGATAATGATTTTTATCAAAAGTTAAAATTCATCAAATTTAACCCTGAAGATTAATATTGAAATTTAATTTTTAGGACTTGTAACAGTAATATTTATGTGTTACAATATTATTATAAAAATTATTAATAAGGAGATTGATATGATTAATATTATTTATGGTGCTAAAGGCACAGGTAAAACTAAAAAAATAATCGATTTGGCTAATAATGGCGTTAATAGCAAGAAGGGGGATTCAGTTTTTTTAGCAGCAAGTAGTCGCTACAGAATGGAAATCCAACCTGAAATACGTTTTATTAATGTACTAGATATTGGTATCAATAGTAAAGATGGATTAATTGGCTTTGTTAAGGGATTAACTAATGCTAATTATGATATAGAAACAATATATATAGATGGTGTATACAAAATGTTATGCACAAGTTTAGATAGTAATGAATCTGCTGAATTCTTTATGGCAATGGATGCGCTTTCTCAAGCTGGTATAAGCTTTATAATTACTGCATCATGTGATAAAGATAAATTACCTGAATTTATTGCTAAATATGTAGATTAGTAATATTTGGAGGAGAGATTAGATGGATTTTTATAGCACTAGAGGTGAAGGCCCAATTTGTGGCAGTCAAGCTATAATTAATGGAATTGCAAAGGACGGTGGACTATATGTTCCAGCGTCCTTTCCTGAATTAAAAGCGGAAGATTTAGAAGATTTATTAGAGCTTTCTTACGAAGAAAGAGCAGCTTATATTATGAGTTTGTACCTTACAGAATTTTCTTATGAGCAATTGCTAGAATATACAAAAATAGCATACGCAAAATTTGATGAAGGAGACCCTGCACCATTAGTTAAGGTAGACGATAATACTTATGTACTAGAATTATGGCACGGACCGACACTTGCTTTCAAAGATATAGCACTTACAATGTTGCCTCATTTATTAGTAGGTAGCAAAAAATTGCAAAATAAAACTAATAAAACATTAATTTTGGTGGCAACAAGCGGAGATACAGGTAAGGCCGCACTAGAAGGATTTAAAGACGTAGAGGGTACAGAAATTATTGTTTTTTATCCAAGTGATGGTGTATCTGATATGCAAAAACGCCAAATGCAAACTACAGAGGGAAGCAATGTACACGTAGTTGGTATTGATGGTAATTTTGATGATGCACAAAATGCAGTCAAAGATATTTTTAATAGTAAAGAAATGCAAAAGAAGTTGCTTGATTTAGGCTATGATTTAAGTTCGGCAAACAGTATAAATTTTGGTAGACTATTACCACAAATTGTTTATTATGTATCCGCTTATTTAGATTTGATGGGTGCTGAAGAGATAAACAACGGCGATGGTGTAAACTTTATTGTGCCAAGCGGTAATTTCGGAAATATTTTAGCAGGATATTATGCAAAGAAAATGGGTATCAATGCAAAACAACTAATAGTTGCTAGCAATAAAAATAATGTTCTTACAGATTTTTTTAATAATGGAACTTACGATAGCAATCGTGATTTTTATAAAACTATAAGTCCTAGTATGGATATTCTTATAAGTAGCAATTTAGAAAGATTACTTTATGAACTTTTGGATAGAGATAGTGCAAAAGTAGTCGATTTAATGGGCAAATTGAAAAATGTTGGTTATTATAGTGTAGACCAAGATAAATTAGACCATAATTTAAGTGAGTTTTTGGCATATTATTCTACTGAAGAAGAAGTTGCTGAATGTTTAGATAATATTTATGATGATTATGGATATTTGTTAGACCCACATACAGCAGTTGCTATGAGTGTTTACATTAAGTATCTAAATGATACTGCGGATGAAGATACTCCTACAATAATAGTAAGTACAGCAAATCCTTATAAATTTCCACAAGATGTTTATAAAATTATAGCTCATAAAGAAGAAGAAAATGCAGATAAAGCAGTATCTAAGTTACATTCTTTAACCGCTATGGAAGTTCCAACTCAAATAAAAGAGTTAAAAACAAAAGAAATTTTACATACCTTAGTAGTGCCTAAAGAGGATATAGCAAAGGCAGTTCTAGATGTGTTAAAAGGGGAATAAATTAATGATTGGTGATAAAAAAGTTGTTTATAGTGCTGTTCAACCTACTGGTTGTATTACACTTGGAAATTATATTGGTGCAATACGAAATTGGTTAAAATTGGAAGATTATTTATCGATTTTTGCAATTGCGGATTTACACGCACTAACAGTTAGGCAAGTACCTGCAGAGTTTAGAAAAAGAGCTTTAAGTTTTTTTGCACAATATTTAGCTTGTGGACTTGACCCGAATAAAAGTATAATTTATTTTCAATCACACGTTCCTCAACACGCAGAATTAACTTGGATTTTGAATACTTTTACTTATGTAGGCGAAACAGGTAGAATGACGCAATATAAAGAAAAATCAGCTAAGCACATAGACAATATAAATATGGGGCTTATGGATTATCCTGTCCTTATGGCAAGTGATATATTGTTGTATCAATCAGACCTTGTGCCAGTTGGCGTTGACCAAAAGCAACATTTAGAAATAACTAGAGATATAGCAATTAGGTTTAATAATCTTTATAGTCCTACATTTACTATCCCAGAAGGATATATTCCCAAAGAAGGTTCAAAAATTTATTCTTTGCAAAACCCAACTGAGAAGATGAGTAAATCAGACCCTGATGTAAATGCAACTATTAGTTTGCTTGACAAACCAGATGATATTATGCGTAAGTTTAAGAGGGCAATGACCGATAGTGATGGAGAAATTTGTGTTAGAGATGATAAACCCGGAATTAATAATTTGCTTTCTATATTTAGTACGGTAACTGAAAGAAATGTAGAAGAAATCGTAAATGAATATCAAGGTAAAGGTTATGCTAAGCTAAAAAATGATGTAGGCGAGTCAGTGGTAGAACTTTTAAGTCCTATTCAAGCGAAGTATGATAAACTTATTACCGATAAAGATTATTTACTAAGTATAGCAAAAGATGGTGCTATAAAGGCACAAGGAATTGCAAGAAAAACTTTATCAAAGGTATATAAAAAAGTAGGTTTGGTGGAATTAAAATAAATGTTCGGATATGTAGTAATAGATAAACCAAATATATTGGTAAAAGATTGGGAAACCTATCGTGGTTATTATTGTGGGCTTTGTAAAGCAATTGGTAAGCAAACTGGTAATATGATGCGTTTTTCCCTTAATTATGACATAGTCTTGCTTGCATTACTTGGTTTTAATTACGAAAAAGTAGTACCTGAATTCTCAAAAGGTAGCTGTATTGTTCACCCTATTAGAAAAAAACTTAATATAGTAAAACCTAATGAAATTATGTTTAGAATATCCGATATTAATACTTTGCTTGGCTATTATAAAATATGTGATGATGTAATTGATGAAAATAAACATAAATCTATAAAAATGATGTTGCGTCCATATTATAAAAAAGCAAAAGCACGCTTGCCGGAACTTGCAAAAAAAATAGATGAATGTTATACTAAACTAAGAGCAAGTGAAGTAAACGAAGCAGATGAAAAAATTCTGAGTGATATATTTGGACAAATGATGATAGCAGTAGCCGAAGGTTTGACTAAAAATTGCGACGAAATGTTACGAGAATTATGTTTTTATTTAGGTAAATGGGTGTATTTAATCGATGCAGTTGATGACCTAAAAAAAGATTTTGAAGAGAAAAATTATAATCCATTTTTGCGTGGTTTTAGTAAATTAGGCGATGATGAATTTAATATTATAGAACCCAAAGCAAGGTTTTTGCTCAATGATTGTATTGACAAAATACTTGCCACTTATGAGAGAATAAATATATTAATAAGCGAAGGTGCTTTGAGTAATATCCTTTATCGGGGTTTGCAACAAAGAACAGACCTAGTTTTTAGTAAGAGAGGAGAAGAATGTCGAAAAATCCGTTTTTAGTATTGGGTGTAGAACCTGATTGTACACAGAATGAACTTTATGAGGCATACAAAGATTTGCGTAATAAGTATTCAAATTTGCGTTTTGCCGATGGCGAAGTAGGTGCTGATGCTTGTGTAAAACTTGAGGAAATTGAGTTAGCTTATAATCAAGCTAATGATATTTTGCGAGCTAATTCATCTTACAATAATTATTATCAACAAGAAAGTACAGCAGGTAGTGATTATAGTAGTGATAATCTTGATGATGTTGAAAGTAATATAAAAAGCAAAAATTATGATAAAGCTCAAGAAATGCTTGATAATTATGCAAATCGTGATGCTAGATGGCACTATTTGCAATCGGTTATCTTTTATCAAAAAAATTGGCTTAGTGATTCTTTAAAACAATTAGAATTTGCTTGTAGTTTAGATGCACAAAATATAAAATATCAAGAGTCAAGGCAGGCTTTACAAGACAAAATCAATGCAAATTCGGCAAATAACAATTCTTCATTCTATCAAAATAACGATAAACAAGCAAATAATGCAGGGCCAGCCGGTCAACAACGTTCTTATACTAGAAATACAGGTGCGGGGAATGCTGGTACGGGTATTTGTAATTGTTGTTCTTCGCTAATTTGTGCAGATTGTTGTTGTGAATGTATGGGCGGTGATTTAATTAGTTGTTGCTAATTAAATTAAATTAAAATGAAAAGAGATATTGGAAAACGAATGGCTTTTGCTGGATTAGGAACAGCTTTTTCAGTGTTATTTGTAACACTATCTTATTTAGTGTCAAATTTATCATTATCTTTTACGGTAATAGCATCAATAGGTACAATTTTTCCACTAACAAAAAAATATTATAGAGAAGCTCTATTATGTTGTATAGCAACAAGCATAATAGGGTTTTTTATTGCAAATATTAGAATAATTCCCTACATAATGGCGTGCAGTTTTTATATTGTATTTACTGTTTTTTGGTTTGAAAAAAAATATAATAAATACATAGGTTATGGAATAAAAATATTGTATTCTGTATTAACTTTTTTTATATTATACAAATTGGCAAATTTAATTATTGTGGATTTTTCAAAAATAACTTTTATAGCTAATATCAAAGAAGAATATTTATATTTTGTATTGAATTTTATGTTTTCAATTTGTTTTATAATTTTTGATATTCTAATTATTCAAGGATATTTGTATATGAGAAAAATAGTAGAAAAAATGATAAAATAAAATATTTAGGAAAGTGCGACAAGTCCTAATTCTATTATTTGTTGAACATAATTATTATTTATTGAATATATAATTTTTTTGCCACTTTTTGTGGCACTTATTATTTTAGCATTACGCAAAATACCTAATTGATGACTTATCGTAGTTTGGTTAATACGAAGTAAAAAAGCTATATCACTTACGCAAAGTGTGCTAATAGAAAGTAAGCTAATAATCTTTAATCTAGTATTATCGCTAAACAAACTGAAAAAACTAGAAATATTTTCCAGTGTTTCATTATCAGGGATATACTCATTTACTATTTCTTCTAATTTCATAATTTTATTATATAATAAGAACATTTAAGAATAAACTATCATATTGTAGAATAAGTTAGAAAAAAGGAGAAGAATTATGTTTGGAAGTAATACTTTGCCATTGTTGCTTTTATTATTGCTAAGCAATCAATGTTGCGACAATAATAATACAGGAAGTGGATGTTGTAATAAAAGTACACTAGCTATGTGCTTATGCTTACTTTGTCTTATGGATAATAACGATCCTTGTCCTGGTACGACATTCTAAAGTCTTGTATTTTATAAAAAAATAAAGTATAATATATACAATAATAATTTTGGAGTAATTATTGTATGATTCATTTAGGTAATGATTGGGACGCAATTTTAAGTGACGAATTTAACAAGGATTATTATCATATTTTGAAAGGGTTTTTAGCTAACGAATATAAATGTGAAACTATTTATCCTAATATGTATGATATTTTTAATGCATTCAAAACTACTTCATATGCAGACACCAAAATTGTAATTATTGGACAAGACCCGTATCATCAACCTAATCAAGCACACGGTTTGTGTTTTTCAGTCAAAGATGGCGTGCGATTACCTCCATCATTAAAAAATGTATATCGTGAAATAAATAATGATTTGGGTATCCAAATGTCCAACTCGGGGAACCTTATGCCGTGGGCTCAGCAAGGGGTATTGTTGTTAAACACGCTACTAACTGTAAGAGAAGGTAAACCAATGAGTCATAAAGGCTATGGTTGGGAACAGTTTAATAACGCTGTTCTTGAAATACTTAATAAGAGAGATAAACCTATTATTTTTATGTTGTGGGGCAATCCTGCAAAAGAAAAAGAAAAATTTATTACTAATCCAAACCATATAATTTTGAAAGCATCTCATCCATCGCCGTTAGGCGCTTATCACGGATTTTTTGGGTGCAAACATTTTTCTAAAGCAAATGAAATATTGTTTTCCTTGGGACAAAAACCAATTAATTGGAAAATATAAGCAATTAAATATATATTTTGTTTTGTATTGTTATTAAATATAACAAAAATTACGCAAAATGGTACTTGATTTTTTTGCCTATTAATAGTATAATACTTATATATATTATAAGGAGTGTTGGCAATGAACAAAAATAAAAGTTTATTTAAGATTGTTATTTTATCAATTACAATTTTTTTATTGAGTTTTTTGACTGTTTCTTGTACTGTAGATTTTCAATCTGCAGGCACTTCTGTATCTTCAATTTCTATTTTTAGTACTGGTAAAATCGAATATCTAACAGGCGAAGGTTTTGATATAACTAATTACTCTATTTATGTACAATATTCGAACAAGACAAACGAGGTTATTCCTCTTACTGAAGATATGTTAGATAAAGAAAATATAGATATGAATTTACCCGAAGAAGAAAAAGAAGTAGTAATTTCTTATAAAGGGCTAAGTGCACACTTTTTTATAAAAGTATCAGAGTTGGAATTTGATAGAATAGAACTTATTACTATACCTCATAAAACCACATATATCGAAGGGGAAAGTATTGACCCTAGCGGTGCGAAAATAAGTATTATTTATGAAGGTGGTAACAAAGTAGATATAGAAGTTACTCCTAAAATGATGGAAGATTATGATAATAATGTAGGCGAAAGGAACATAATTATTCCTTATTTGGGTGAGACATTAACATTTTCTGTTAACTTTATCCCCCGTACTGTAATTAGTTTTGATATTTTGAGAGAACCTAAACAAGTAAATGTTTTCAAAAATTATAGCGATAGACTTAGTAGAGATAATATGAAAATCCGATTGCATTATGACAATGGGGTTGAAGAAATATTTGAAAATTCAATAACTTCAGATAGTACTGTTGCAGAAGTAGTCGCTCAAAATCGTAATAAATGGTCTACTAAAATTAATGATAACCTAAAAATTTATATAAGAGATGATATCGTTGATAGCTCAGCTAATGCTAAGGTATCTTTCATAGAACCAGGAATTGAAGATGAAATAGTTTATAACTTTGTAGGGTCTAGTCTGGTTTCTGTTGGTGATATTGTTAGTACAAATACAGTTATGGCTACTACTAATTATTTGGAAGATATCAAGAGTAAGTCCGAAGGTATAGTTACCAAAATTGAAATTGGCAAAATTACTGTATCAAGAAACGTTGTTTATGAATGTAACCAAAAAATATTGGAAATTGGTGATATTGTACTTAAAGAAGAAGTACTTGGTACTCAAGCAGGAGTTAATGTAGTCGCTGGAGTAAGTGGTATGGTAGTTGCAAAAACAAGTGGGCAAATAACTATAAGGGCTTTACCGACATCTAATTTTCCAATTGGTGTTGTTGATAGAAGTTTTGAAAGTATGGAAATTATTGCAGAACCTACTACAAAAAAAGACAATAATTCTATTTATAATATAATTCAAGGCGATTCTATAAATTATTCAACAGGCATAGTTAAGGTCACTTATGATAATGGAGAAACAGAAAATTTTGCAATGGACGATAGTCATATTAGCTTGATAAAAACTTCTACTAATTTGCGTAAGGAAATCCCTGGGTTTACCTTTACAGGCATTGTAGACCAAAAAAATGTGGTAGTAAATGGTGCCTACGAATTAAAATACGGATATACATTGGAAAATGAAGATGATGAGCAATATCTTACAACAACCGTTAGTGTGGTAGATGAATTAGGTAATGTATATGTAAATGGTAATAGGTATTTTAATCCAGAAAATAATAAAATTTATACAGTAAGTGTAGTTGTTACTTATTTGAATAATCAAACAAAACTAGTTAGTGAAGATAGTTATACTTTAGCAACCGGTGATGCTACACCCAATTTGAGCCAATTAGATATATCTGAAGCAGGCAGACATACATTACACATTTTATATGATGGTATGGAAAGCCAATATGCTTCAATGAATATTATTGTAGTTCAAAAAGTACCAGTTAGTATGATAATTGATGATTATACTAATAATATAACTAATCATCCTTTTTATATTGATGATGAAATCCCGTTTAATTCTATGAAATATAAGATTAATTATAGTAACGGAGACCAAGATAAAAGCTGGACGCTTGTAACGAAAGATATGGTCATAGCTTACAGTGATTTTGTAGAAAAAGATGAAAATGCAAATGTTTATCTTTGTTCTGATGTTGGTGTTCATCAATTTATAACAATTGCTTTGCACGAAAATGATGCAATTACTTTCTCATTATCATTCGATATAGAACCTTATGCAATTTCTAATATTATAATAAAAGAAGCGCCTATTGATGAATTCCTTAGCTTAGCAGGAGATACAAGCGGTGTTATTGGTAGTTCGCTTATTGACCTAAGCGGTGCAGAATTCAGTATAACCTATGTAAACGGCAAGTCAATGATTTTAGATGATAGCGGTTATGAAGGATTTACATTAAACCAATTATTAACAAATGGTAAAAATGGTGTTTTGCCGAATTTACAAATTGAGTTTAATGCTGAAGATACAGAAGTGCTTACATTAGAACAAGTATATGATATTCCTACTCCATATAAAGCTAAGGTTACTTTTGTAGATAAATATAACCAAAGCTTTACTATAACTAATTCTGATAATTTATTAAATTATTATATAGTAGATAAAAAACCTGATTCTATAAAAATAACGAAAAGGGCTAATGTTGATGGCTATAATAGTGATTCTTACAAAATAAATTATATACAATGCGAGGATTGGGATTTTACCAATTTAGAATTATTTGTTACTTATCCGAATGGCGATAGCACGATTTCGGAAAGTATTCCTATGCGTAAAGAAATGGTTTATAAAAGTAATACAAACAAAACGGGTAATAACTATATTCTTTATGTCCGTTATTTAGGAATTATGGAAGAAAATCCAAACTTTACTTATAATGTTAGTGAAAGAGTAGAAACGGGAGTTTCTATGTTGGAAAGAGGTAAGGCGGATTATTTGATAACTGAAAATGAATTGGATTTATCAGAGTATAAATTTAGAATTTCTTATAATGCGGGTACAAGTACCGAAGTAAATGGAATTACAAGTTTTGTCGGCAATGCACAAACAAAGGGTTGGTGGTACGATATATACGATGCAGAAATTAAGGTAGGAGATTTGGTGCCTAGCCCTAGTTATGATATTAATGGAAATATGATTCTTAGCAATATGCGTACAGTTGGTGACAAAATTGTTAGACTTCATCACACAAATATTTTAGAAGCTGTTGATTCATCAGGCAATTGTTTATATTCGGATTCTTACTTTGATTTTTATATTAACATTACTTATACGGGTAACGGTGTAAGCTATATTGCTTTTGAAGATACAACTATTTATAAAAATGGCGTTCCGGTATTGGGTTCTTTTACTATAGGTATGCCATTAATTTATACTTATTTTGCTAATGATTGTTTGATGACAAAAGTGCTTACTATTCATTATTCAGATGGTCTTGAAGCTTTTGTAAAATTAACAGATGAGAATATCTCAGTTGATTTTGATACAGATAATCTGTCAATAGGTTATCGAACAATTAACATATCATATTTAGGTAAAGCTTGCGTTATAAATGCTAATATTAGAGACGCAGAGTTAGATGAAATTTCATTGACGAATGACCCTACAAAATATTATATCAGCGGTGATAGTATTTCTATTGATGGTGGTATATTAAAAGCAAAATACACATATAAAGATGATAATAATAATGATGTAACATTTGAAAACTATGTATTACTTAATGAGAATACGCCTTTCTTAACTTATGACCAAATAGATAGTAATATAGATTTAGAAGATGATGAAGGCAACTATATTGAAAGAGTAACGAAAACTATTAATATAACTTATGGTATGGCGAATAATAGTAAACCTACTCAATATGAAGTTTATATATATAACAAGAGGGATATTGAATATGTATATGGTAATGTAATATTCTTCTATGGTAATACTAAGGGTGCTATGGCTACACCTGTAAAGGAAATTGAAGAATTTGATTTACCTAATGCAGTTGTCCCTAAATATGTAAGCAACGAATTCTTTATAACTAAAGATAATTATGATTTATTAAGTTCTGAAGAAAAAGAGAATTGTATCGAAATATTAGTTAAGGAAAATTTCAATAGCGATATTACTATGATAATGTATGTAAGAAAAGATAATATATTGCAATCTAGACCTTATACACCTGCTAGAGGTGGTTATGATTACTATATTCTAATGGAAGTAGCTGGAAATCACTACTATAAAGAATGTAATTATTGTTATCACAAATATGTTATTGTTCCTAAAGTTATTGGAGTTAATCTATTAAATAGTAATGAAAATGCGTTTGTACTTAGATTTAGTACAGATAATAATCCGATTGCTGTTGATTATGTATATAACAATATTGCTAATATAAATGGTTTCTATGCAAGTACTTATGACTTTATTACAAGTGTTATATTTGCTAGTCCAAATGTTAATTATTTTGAAATAATAATTAATCTAAATACAAATTATTCTGAGATTGATGATAGAGATGATATAGAAGACATATTTAGTCAAATTCAAGCTCTAATACAACCACAAAGTAATATATTAAGTAGTTCTATTACTAAGGGTGTAAACATTGCACAATATAATGGTGGACAACCTGAATTTATTTCTTATACAATAGAACAAGGCGAAACATTAAAACTTGGCGGTGTGTTAGAATTGCTAAATGGCAAACTAGAAATAGATACTGACAAATTCGGTGTTGGTCAATATACTTATCAAAATGATAATAATACTTTATACCACAATAATTATACTTTAGACCTAGTTGGTAAAGATTTGAATTTTGAAGTAACATCTTGTGAAGTAGATGAAAATGATATAGTTGTAAACGGCTTAGTTGGTGGTATACTTACTATAAATACAGGAGATAATGTTCAGGTACAAGTTGTTCCTAGCGATAGTAATATGTCAGCTAGATTCCTAAATGACTATGAAATTCTGTATTATACTAATGTTTCAAGAACACCTGATAGTATCGTTGATGGTATGCCTACAGAAGCAGGAACTTATTATGCACAACTTGATATCGGATATTATATTTATAGTCAAGCAAGTATAAATCAAGGACAGCCTTATGAATTACAATTCACATTGGTAATATTATAATAAAAGCAAAATAAAAGGAGAAATAAAATGATTGATATCATTAATCCAAACGAAGGAATTATTAAGAGTTACACGATTGCAACAACGCAAAGTAATCCCATTTTTTATAATGACGATAATAAAAGAAATTATATAGCATCATTGATAGAATGTGAGAATGAAAGTGTTTGTTTGATTGCTTATTGTGTAACAAATGACCGTGTTTATTTGCTAGCTAAAGGAATGACAAAGAAAGATACAGATAACTACATTAAAGCGGTAGATAGATTTTTTTATAACAATTATTTGACACAAAGCGGTTTTCCGTTTGCACCTGTAGTAAATAACAAAAAAGTAACAAATAAAAATTTGATAGGGACAATAGATGCTATACATAACAAGTCTCTAACTGCACCTGAAAATTATGAATTTTGCAGTTATTTATATCTAATAGACGGTTGTACAGATGCCGTAGCAATAGTACAAACAGCTAAAAATATTTATACGCTAAATGATTATGAATCGTTGTTACAGTCGTCTGTTGACTGTAAAATAAAAGAAATGGCAGGAAAAGAAAATTTTGATATTGTAATGGCACAAGATAACGCTAGATACATTATTCCGAATAAATATACCGAAGAAAGTAATATTATTTTCGTTATTGCTGATGTTTGCATTCGTACCAATAAATCATATTATTTTGTTATGAAAAAAATGGGTATAAATTCTAAGAAAAGAAGAGATATCCTAATTGGAGTAATTTGCAATATTATAGTTCGTAATGAATATTCAGTACAGTCGGCTATTGCTGTTTTGAAATTAAAAAAAGAAAGTTTAACAAGTTTAGTTTTGGAAGTTATTGCCGAATTTAATAGAGTTTATAAATATTCTTATGATTATATAACCAATTTACTTGGTATATCCGATGTTAATTATAATTTATTAGTAGAACTTATTAAGGGATTGAATGCTCAATTCGGAGATTCTTTTGAAACAATTTGTGTAAAATTTCATCTACAAAAAGATTTGATACCTATACGCAATAGGTGTGGATTATAAAAAAGGTTGACACATACGAAAAAAACAAGTAAAATTATTAAGTAAAACAATTATGGAGGAATATATGGCAGTACAAAATCCAAATAGAACACAAAGAAGTATGGCAGTACAAAATCCAAATAGAACAAAAAGAAGTTTGAGATCAAAATTTAATGGTACAACAGGAAAGTATTTTGGTGTAAGATTAGGTTGTGCACTATTGTCAATAATACCTATTATTGGAGTACCTAACGCAATGTGTATTTTGGAAAGATATAAATGTAAAAATACTGAAATTGTTGGAATGTCTTTTGAGTTTAATGGTAAAAGCGGAGAATTACTTAAAAAAATGATTGGGTGGTTTTTCTTATCATTAATTACTATTGGCATTTATGGTTTTGTCGTTGCACCAATGAGATATGAAGAATGGAGAGTAGCGCATACCACATTTGGACCAGTAATTATGTAATAATTATCTAGGTCTAATAAGGATAAATAAAAAACAAAGTAGGCGCTTAAAAATTTTAAGTGCCTATTTTTAAGGAAGTTTTTGTGAATAAAAGATGCAAAGAATTATTAGCGACATTACCTAAAGCAAGCGGAGTCTATATAATGTTAGATGAGTTTGATAATGTCTTGTATGTTGGAAAAGCTAAAAATTTAAGCAATAGAGTTCGACAATATTTTCAAAAAAATGTTAAAAATGCTAAAACAATAGTTTTAGTTAATAAAATTTCACATTTTAGATATATAATAACACCAAATGAATATGAAGCTCTTATTTTAGAAAATAATCTTATAAAAGAGTTTTCACCACCTTTTAATATTTTATTAAAAGATGATAAGACTTATCCTTATATAAAGATAAATCTTAAAAATGATTTTCCAAAATTAGAAATCAGTTATAAATTGAAAAGTGATGGTGCAAAATATTTTGGTCCATTTATGCTAGGAATTAGTACTAAAGATATTATTGAATTGATAAATTCTATCTTTTTAATTAGAGAATGTAGCAAAATGCCGAAAAAAGAATGTCTTAATTATCATATTGGCAGATGTAGTGCCCCTTGTATCGGCAAAATAAGTATTAAAGAATACCATAATCAATTAAAAAAAGTAATAAAATTTTTATCGGGCAATGACACTAAAGTAGTAGAAATGTTAAATGAAAAAATGCAACTATGTGTTGAAAAAGAAGAGTTTGAAAGAGCAATGTATTTCCGTGATAGATTAGAAATGCTTGAGAATTTGCGAAGAAAACAACAAATTCCATTCAAACAAGAGCTTAATATTGATGTATTTTGTATAGTAAGTAATGGAATTTATAGTGTGGTTTTTGTTTGTGCTGTCCGCAATGGTAAATTTTTGGGTGGAACAAATTTCCCTTATAATGAAGTGGATTGTGTAAATGGTTTGACTAGTTTTGTTATGCAATATTATCAAAAAAATCCAATTTTGTGTAAAGAAATTTTGGTTAATCAGGAATTGGAATTTGGGCAAGAACTTAATGATTATATTAATAAATTAGCAAATAGAAAAATTGTGCTAACTTTGCCTATTTATGGAATTCGTAAACAAATTTTGGATTTTGGTAATAAAAATGCTGAGGATTATCTAAAAAGGCAGTTAGAACATTATAATAAAAAGCAAGAATTGACTTTAGGCGCGATAGAAAAACTTTTTGAAAATTTGAAACTTAGTAGATTACCTAAAAGAATTGAATGTTATGATGTTTCGCATATAAGTGGTACAAATAAAGTAGCTTCAATGGTAGTTTTCGAAAATGGAGAAAAAGCGGTCAATATGTATCGCTCGTTTAATATTCGTGATGTTGAAGGCAATAACGATTTTGCAAGTTTGCAAGAGGCACTTTCTAGAAGATTGGTAAAAATAAAGAATTGTGAGGACATAAGTTTTGATAAATGCCCCGATTTAATAGTAATTGATGGTGGTAAAGGACAATTGTCATCAGTTATGAAAATTTTTAAGCAATTAAAAATTACTAATATAGATTTAGTAAGTTTGGCAAAAAGAGAAGAAGAAGTTTTTTTACCCAATCAAAGCGAGAGTATTATGCTAGATAGAAATGGTGTTGATTTCAAATTAATTACTAATTTACGAGATGAGGCACACCGTTTTGCTATTACTCATCACAGAAATATGCGACTTAAAAAAATGACGGAAAGTAATTTAATTAAAATAAATGGAATTGGTAAAAATAAAGCACGCAATTTGCTTGAATATTTTAAAAAATACGATAAAATAAAAGAGGCAAGTATAGAAGAACTTTGTAAAGTCAATGGGATAAGTGAAAAAATTGCAATAGATATTAAGAAGTTTTTTGTAAACAATGAGAAATTTAGTGAGGATATAAAATGAAGTACAAAATGATATGTAGCGATTTAGACGATACACTACTAGATAGTGATAGGAATATTTCCGATGAATTAATTAGTAGCATTACTAGATATGTTGATAATGGCGGTAAATTTGTAGTCGCCACCGGTAGAATGACTATGGCAGCTTTGCCTATAGCAAGAAGACTTGGTTTACATGGAGAAATACTTACTTTTCAAGGTGCAAGGATTAATGACATTGATTCGGGCAAAGCCCTTAATTGTACTTTGATTCCGAATGAAGATGCAATAAAAATTTGCGAATATATAGAAACGACAGGGCATTATTTTCACACATATATTGATGATTATTTTGTTACTGAAAAAGAAAGCAAATATACAAAAATGTATGCTAATTTGTGTAAATGTACCTATAAAATATGCGGAATACCATTAAGTGAATGTGTAAAAATTAATAATTATTCTCCACCTAAAATCGTAATATTTGCAGACCCGACTGAAATCGGAAATGTTATTCGTGATATGCAAGAAAAATTTGGTGATAAGTATCTAATAAACACCTCCAAACCTTGGCTTGTGGAAATTATAAATAAGAATATTAACAAGGCTTTAGGCGTTGCTTACCTTGCCAAAAAATACAATATAAAGCAGGAAGAAATTATTTGCATAGGTGACTCTTCAAATGATGCACTTATGCTAGAATATGCGGGTTTGGGCGTGGCTGTAGGTAACTGCACTATGGCAGCTAAAAGGGTAGCCGATGTTATTTGTCCGTCTTGTGATGAAAATGGTGTAGGTTGGGTTATTGACAATTACGGCTTTATTAAATAGACAAAATTAGTTATAATAAATAAAATAAATTTTACCATCCCAAAATAGATTAGTAGTAAGTACAAGAATTAAATTGTATTTGACTATTGAATTATTTGGGGGTATAATTATGCTTACACAACCTACAGAAATTGACACATCGAAAAAGAGTACTTTGCGAAGTGGTGCAACTATAAAAAAAGCTTTTTTCCCGACTAATACGCAAGAATTAAGCCAAGTTTGTATGTATTTAGAAGATAAAAAACCAGTTATATTAGGTGGTATTAGTAATTGTTTAATTTTGGAAGATATTCCCTTTGCTATTATACTTACTAATATGAGAGGAATAGAAATGGAAGATAAATATTTAATTGCTAGTGCAGGTGAAAATTTATCACATTTAAGCCATTTTGTAGGTTTATTAGGACTTAGTGGTTTGGAAAATTTGATAGGAATACCTGGTACTTTAGGTGGTGCAGTATATGGAAATAGTGGTAGTTTTGGTGTTAATATTTCGGATTTTGTGTATAGTGTAAAAATATATAATAGAAAAACCAATGAGTTTGAAGAATATAAAAGAAGTGAAATTGGTTTTTTTGATAGGAATACTACCTTTATAAAGGATTGGGATATAATAACTAGTGTTAAATTAGAATTTCCGACGAAAAGCCCTGCTGAAATTACTGAAAGAATGGACGAAGTGATAAGTAAGAGAAAAAATAGTCAGCCTAATTATGCCTCGCTAGGAAGCGTATTCCGTAAATATGATAATATAAGTGCTGGTTATTTTATAGAAAAAGCAGGATTAAAAGGTAAAAAAATTGGCGATATGCAAGTAAGTGAAAAGCACGCAAATTTTATAATAAATACAAATAAAGGCACTACAAAAGATTATTATAATCTTATGTGCTTTGTGGAAAATGAAGTTTATCAGCAATTGGGGATAAAACTAGTAAGAGAGGTCAGAGTTATTGGAAAACACGAAAATTTATGATACTGTTATTGAAGAAATTTACAATTCGGAACGAAAAGATTGTTGCGTTTTGCCTTTTTTAAGTGCAACTATAAGAGGTATTGCCAGATTAATTTTTACAAAAAATGGTTTTGCTTTAAAATTTCAAACTCAAGATATTCAATTAATTACTTATATACAAAGTATGTTAAAAAAAGTACAAAATGTAATATATGATATTGAAAAATCATTTATAGATAAAGGATATGTAAAAGGTGAATATTACACTCTTTATGTGCCTGTTGATGATGCGAATGTTATTTTGGAAAAAACCTATATTATAAAAAATAAGTGTGAAATTATAGATAATATTCCTAATGAATTGTTTGAGAAAAAATGTTGTAAAGGTGCGTATATAGCTGGACTTTTTGCATCTTGTGGCACGCTTACTACGCCTGACGCTGTTGACCTTGATGATAGAGGTAAAACTAAAGGTGGATACCATTTAGAATTTAATATAAATTCCGATTTGGTAAAAGATGAAATCAAAAAAATTATTAAAAGTATTGCAGAAATAGATAGCGATACAATACATTTCCGTGCTAATTCTAATGGAATTTATATTAAGAATGCGGATAGTATCGGATATATTATTGCGGCAATGGGCTGTCAAAAAAGTTTTTTTATAATACAAGATATAATAACTTCTAGAGAATTCAAAAATAGGTTAAACCGTGTTAACAACTCGACTTTAGCTAATATTGATAAAGTAGTAGATGCAGGAGAAAAACAAGTTTTGGCAATTAAATTGATAGATGAGAAATTGGGTATAAATGTTTTAAGTCCACAGCTTATAGAATTTTGTAATTTACGATTAAATAATTATTCGGCAAGTTTATCCGAGCTTGCACAGTTATGTGTCCCGCCTTCTACAAAAAGCGGAATGAATCACAGAATGAGGAAAGTGCTAGAGTTAGCTGAAGATATACGAACGAAAGAAGAGGAGAAAAACTAAAGATGTCAGAATTTATACACTTACACAACCATACAGAATATAGTTTGCTTGACGGATGTGCAAGAATTGATAAACTCGTAGAAACAGCTAAAGCTAATGGTGCATCTGCTGTCGCGATTACGGACCACGGCAATATGTACGGTGCAATAAAATTCTATAAAAAGTGTAAAGCTATGGGAATTAAGCCTATAGTTGGTTGTGAAGTTTATTTATGCAAAGATAGATATAATAAAGTGCGAGATAAAATTAATAATCGCAGGTATCATTTAGTATTACTTGCAAAAAATTTAGAAGGTTTTCATAATCTAGGTAAAATATCAAGTAAAGGTTTTACTGAGGGATTTTATGAAAGACCAAGAGTGGATTTTGAGGTTATCAAAGAATTTAGCAAAAATTTAATTTGCCTTAGCGGTTGTATAGCAGGGCCTATTTGTCAAATTTTATTGGAAGAAACACCCGATTGTTACCAACGGGCTAAAGAAATGGCAATAGAACTTCGTGATATGTTCGATGAGGGTGATTTCTATATTGAGGTGCAAAATCATTTTATTAAAGATGAGCAAAAAGTATTGCCTTTACTTTATAAAATTGCTGATGAAATTGGGGTTAAAACAGTAGCGACCAATGACTTGCATTATATAGAGAAAAAAGATTCTAAAGCACACGATGTTTTGCTTTGTATCCAAACTGCCAGTAATTATAACGACCCTAATAGATTCCGTTTTCCAAATAATAATTTTTATTATAAAACTTACGAGGAAATGAAAGAAATTATCCCGAATGAGGAAAGTTTAACTAACACTTTGGAAGTTGCAAATAAATGCAATTTGGAAATAATTTTCAATGATTATACAATTCCTGTTTATATACCACCAAAAGGTTATATTGATGACAAAGATTATTTGCGTAAAATGACCATAGAGGGGCTTATTGAACGGTATGGCGAAATTACACCTACTATTGAAGCAAGAATGGAGAAGGAACTTGAAACAGTTATTTCAATGGGTTTTGCCTCTTATTATCTTATTGTTTGGGATTTTATAAATTATGCAAAAGAGCACGATATACCAGTCGGTGCAGGCAGAGGAAGTGGTGTAGGCAGTATTATTGCTTATGCTATAAAAATAACTAATGTCGACCCTCTAAAATATGATTTACTTTTTGAAAGATTCCTAAATAAAGAAAGACAGTCTATGCCCGATTTTGATATAGATTTTTGTAGTGATAGAAGAGAAGAAGTTATTGAATATGTTCGTAATAAATATGGATTAGACCACGTTGCTCAAATTATTACATTTGGAAAAATGAAAAAGAAAAATGCTATAAAAAATGTGGCTAGAGTATTTGAAATTCCTTTTGCTGAAGCAAATGCGTTGGTAAAAAATATTACTAATGATGATAAAAAAGTACATATCTCTAATTTGCTTGATGCTACAGATGCGAATGCAGTCCCTGAACTTATTAATATGTATGAAAAAAATGCTCAATATAAAGAAATTCTTGACTTAGCAATTGAGTTGGAAGATATGCCTAGGGATAGGGGTAAACACGCCGCTGGTGTCATAATTTGTAGCGTGCCGGTAATGGAGAAAGTACCTCTTAGCAAAAATGGTGATGACATAACTACACAATTTGATATGACAGAATGTGAAGAGTTAGGTTTGTTAAAAATGGACTTTTTAGCTATAAAAACACTTACCGATATAAAAATGGCAACTGATTTTGTAGAAAAATATGAGAATATAAAAATAGATTTTGATGTAGAAGGATATGCGGACCAAGGCGTATTCAAAATGATAGGCGATGGAGAAACTGATACCGTATTCCAGTTGGAAAGTGGCGGTATGAAAGACTTTATGAAACAACTGCGCCCAACACTATTTGAAGAGATAATTGCCGGTGTTAGTTTGTATAGACCAGGACCTATGGACTATATTCCTAGATATGTTAAGAATAAAAAAAATCAAGAAAGAATAGATTATAGACATCCAAAATTGGAGCCTATTTTGAAATCCACTTATGGCGTTATTGTTTATCAAGAACAAGCCATGTTAATCACGCAGGCTTTAGCTGGTTATTCATTGAATAAAGCTGATAGTTTCCGTAAATTTATTAGTAAAAAGAAAAAAGACCAAGCAGCACAGCAAAAAGCGGATTTTACAAAAGGTTGTATTGCAAATGGTGTAGATCCTGTTTTTGTAGAAGTTTTGTGGAAAGAATTAGAAGAATTTGGTAGTTACGCATTTAATAAATCGCACGCTGCGGCGTATTCTGTACTAACTTATCAAACTGCATATCTAAAACATTATTATCCTGTAGAGTATTTATGTGCTGTAATTAATAATAGAATAACGAATCCAGATGATACCAGTAGATATCTAAAATTAATTTCTGATATAGGTATGCAACTTTTACCACCGGATATAAATCATAGTGAAGGAATGTTCTTACCCGAAAATGGAAAAATAAGATATGGTCTTGTTTGTATTAAAAATGTAGGCGGTAAGGCAGTTAATAATGTAGTTAATGAAAGAAATATCAACGGGCCTTATGTCGATTTTATTGATTTTTGTAGAAGAATAGCCGATTTAGGTGTCAATAAAAAAATGTTAGAATGTTTGATTATGGGCGGGGCTTTTGATTGCTTTGATTTGTCAAGGGCTACTTTACTTGCTAATTATGAAGATATCTTGCTAAGAGAAACAAGTACTAATAAACTAATGAGTGGCGGACAAATGTTCTTTGATTTTATTGTGGAAGATACTTATAATTATAGAATAGTCGAAGATGATAGATTAGAAAGATTGATGCAAGAAAAAGAAGTTGCGGGGCGTTATATTACAGGACATCCGCTAGATGGTCACGCTAAAGAATTTGAGGAATTCAAGTTTAATACATCAATGCTTAATCCTATCGAAGAAGAGCCTCTAAGTGGTGATTCAGATGATGAAGAAGATAATAGTGCAAATGATGATGATAAGAAATTAAAATATTTAGTTAGTAATGGAGATAATGTATTTTTTGGTGGTTATCTTGGCGGAATTAGTATAAAAACAAGTAAAAAGACAGGAAGAAAATTTGGGTTTGGCTTTATTGAAGACTTAGAGGGTACTTGCGAAATTAGTTTTTTTGAACAAACTTATGAAAAATACAAAGCTTTATTAGTAAATGATACTTTGGTAAAAATATTAGGTAGAGTTTCTATTAAGGATGATAAAAGTCCTCAAATTACGATTATGAAAGTGCTTCCATTTATATTGGTAGATGAAGACTTGGTCGTAGATGATAGAGAACTTTTAATCAATGCTAAAGATGAAATTAGTTTGGAAAAAATTTATAAAATACTTATTGAAAATAAATCTGAAAGTGGTTCAATAGTAAAAATTCAAAAGGATAAAAAACTTCATTTGATAGCATTTAAGGTTAGTGATTTGGATAATCTTAAGTATAAAATTTCTGAAGCTATTGGCTATGAAAATGTTAAATTAAAATAGTAATTATTATAGCTATATCGACAATTAAGAGCAGTTTTACAATTTGTAAGACTGCTTTAATTTTACAAAATATTTAGGTTTTGCGTTAAGAAATACAATAATAATGATTATTAACGAACTAATTATACCGATAATAGGATAAATGGAATTTACGATATTTTCAAAGCTAAAAATACTTATTATGTTAGCAAAGCAAATAACAAGTATTGCATTCGGTAATTTTTGATCGCTAACAACGGCAAGAGAACTAATGACAGTGGTATAAATGGCTAAATACATAATTATGTTGCCGACAAGGGCTAAATTATATATACTAGCAGTTTCTATTAGTGGCATTACTGCATCAAAATTATTGCTTATAATTAGGTACGTGATACAAAGTATAAAAGATAAAACTCCTCCGACTATTATTCCACAACATATATTTTGTTTTTTAGTAGGATTTCCACAAATTTTTGATATAAAATATCCACTAGTAAGCACATTCATACCGGCATAGGTAAATGCAGGTAAAAGACCAATTTTGATAAAAACAAAAGAATTATGACAATGTGTAAAAAGTATTATAATTAAAATAAAAATACCAATTACTACAATGGTGTTTATATCTTTAAGCTTTTCTGTACCTAATACGATGGTGATTATTCCTAAAATACCTGTTATTATGCACCCACCATTAATCCCGAAAATATTTTTGATTATTATTTCACTTCCCGCAAGCATTGCACAAATGTATATAAAGTTAAAAAGTTTTATAAAAAAAATAAATACATTTTCAAATTTACCAAAAATTATTGGAAAATTGTTGTTATGAATTCGCCCTAATTCTAAAAATAAATAACAAAATACCCCAAAAAGCAAACCACTTACTAGCGGAGCTATTATTGAGGTATTAGCAAAATATAGAGCAATTTCTCGGCCTGAGGCAAAGCCTGCACCGATTAATGCACCAATGAATGTTGATGCAAGTCCAATTATTTTACGCATTATACTAAATAATATGCAATCAAATTTTTATTAATGTTAGAATTTTTTCTTTATTATATTTTCCAATATTGCGACACCGCTATACATTAGTGATGCAAGGATACAAAGCATAACGGTACTTGCCATAACCAAATCTAATTGGAATACTTGCGAGCCATAAACTATTAGATATCCGATTCCTTCTCTGCTTACTAGATATTCGCCCATGATAGTGCCAACCCAAGCTAAGCCCACATTAATCTTTAGAACAGAAATTAGGGTGGGGATATTGCTAGGAAGAATAAGTTTTGTAAGTATTTGGATTTTTTTTGCGTGCATAGATTTTAGAAGCATTATCTTTTCTTTGTCAACTTCTAAAAAGCCGTTAAGCATACTTATTATTGTAATTATTATACTTATTAGTATTGCCATACAAATAATTGCATCTTTACCTGCACCTACCCAAATAATAATAAGTGGACCTAGTGCTATCTTAGGAAGAGCATTTAGAGTAATTAAATACGGCTCTAATACATCACATAATAATTTGTTCCACCAAAGGCATATTGCAATTATGGTACCCAATAATGTGCTTATAAGGAACCCTAAAACAGTTTCATAGAAAGTAGCATGTAAATGATTAAATAGATTATTTTTAGCATAAAGGCTAGTAATTATTTTAATAATTCTGCTAGGGCTACTAATGATAAAAGGGTCGACAATTTCGAAATGAGCTATAAGTTCCCAAATAGTAACAAACAAAATTAAAATCCCAAATTGTAAAGATATAGTCAGGATTTTTCTTTGGCGAAGCTTTTTCAAATATTTTTCGTGTTTTGTGTTCATTGCTCTTTCTCCTCAATTATTTTCCAAATTTTTTCAAAGTAGCGTGGGAAAAGTTCATTTTCACGCCTTTTTAGTGGAGTGAGTTTTTTGTCAATTTCTATATTGATTATTGCTTTTAGTTGGGCGGGCCTACTAGAAAGAATTACTATTTTATCACAAAGGGAAATGCTTTCATTTATATCGTGACTAACTAGTATTGCAGTTTTCTTTTCTTCTTTAATAATCGAATAAACATCATTGCAAACATTTAGTCTTGTTTGAAAATCTAAAGCACTAAATGGTTCGTCAAGAAGCAAAATATCAGGCTGTGTAACAAGTGTACGAATTAGTGCAACTCTTTGTCGCATACCGCCACTTAGTTCGCTCGGGTGTTTTTTTGTAAAACCTTCAAGTCCGTATTTTTGCAACAAGGATAATCCAAATAATCTATTTTCTTTTGTATTTTTCTTTTTGTTTATTTCTAAACCAAGCATTATATTTTTTTCTATATTTCGCCATTCGAATAATTGGTCACGCTGTGGCATTAGAGCTATTTTTTCTTTTTCAGATGAAATTGGTTTGTCGTATAAAGTAATTTCCCCCGAAGTGGGGGAGATTATGTTGGCAAATAAATTTAATAGTGTGGTTTTGCCACAACCTGATGGACCTACTATGCCAACAAATTCTCCTTTTGATATAGAAAAACTCAAATCAGAAATTGCTTTTGTAATTCCTTCCTTGCTTTGATATTCAAAATTAAGGTTTTTGACGCTTAGTATAGACATTTTGTCTCCTTTATTTGTCTGCTTTAATTTTTTCTATAATAGAGTTGTCTATCATATCTTCATAATTTACTTTGGTTTCTAATGTGCCACTAGCAATCAATATATCTTGCATATGTTCGTAGCTTTCCTTAGTCATAGCAGGGTCGGTTACAAACGCACCGATTGCACGATAATTTTTTACAGAATTAATAAGCATAGCCATTTCTGTAGTAGGGAAATTTGAAACTAAAGCTGTCGCTACTTCTTCATCTGTGTGATTTTGAACATAATCAATACCCTTAATAATAGCTCTCATAAATTTTTCTGCATTAACGCTATTTTCTTCTAGATATTTTTTAGTTGCCATAAAACTTGTATAAGGAACATCACCAGCTTCCTTGCCAACACTAGCAATAATATATCCTTTGCCTTTAGCTTGATAATCGCTTGCACCAGGTTCGAACATTGTGCAGTAATCACCAGTACCACCTTCAAATGCGGCAGTTATTAGATTAAATTGTACATCATAATTTATAGTAACATTTTCACCTGCTATTAGATTATTTTGCTTAAGTGCATATTCTAATGTCATTGCGGGCATACCGCCTTTTCTGCCACCGATTATTTCTTTGCCTTCAAGGTCACTCCAAGAAAAATTTTCTTCGGGTACACGACCAATTAGAAACGAACCGTCTTTTTTGGTTAGTTGCCCAATAACTAATGGATGATTTGCACTGCCTTGAGCCTTTACATATACTCCAGCTTCTGGACCGCAAAATCCTATATCCGCTTCGTTAGCAAGCATAGCGGACATTGTCTTATCAGCGCCACCACCGTTGGTAAGCTCGATAGTTAGCCCTTCATCATAAAAGTAGCCATTATTCATTGCTACATACATAGGTGCATAAAATACTGAGTGACAAACTTCATTAAGCCTTACTACATTTTTTTTGCTACTGCAAGCTGTCATTCCTATAATACTAAAAGTAAGAATGCATACAACAAGCAAAAAACAAACAATTTTCTTCATTTTTTTGATACCTCCGAAATATTTAGATATAATATACTTATGAATTTTGTAAAATTTGGGTTACACTATTAATAAATGCACATTTTAATTATTAATGGATATTGAATTATAAAAATAGTTGAGAAAATTAATAAAAGTATGTTATAATTAAATTTAGTTTTTAAGGAGCACTATATATGGTTGAAATAAACAATAAATTCAAATATATTTTAATAGGATTTTTATCTTTAATTCTCATATTAGCGTTTGCAGTTTTGATTATTCCGAAAACGGATAATTATGCAAATGCAACTTCTTACGTAACTTTTGATGAGATAACTTGTTCGCAATTTGATTTTAATACCTGGGCTTATAATGAAGTACCGATAACAAGTGACACTAATTATTATAAAAATTTGAAGGTAAAATTCAATATAGATAATAGTTCTGATTTGGCAAAATATTATTGTTTTGGAATAGCGACTGATGGCAATCAAGAATTTATTAATTCGCCAATTAATATAACTATTACTGGAATTGTACCTGTTTATTACCAAATAACCGAAGACGGAAATTACCAAATTACAATTTATGTTTATAACGAGGATAATCAACAAATTGGTGCGAGTACTGCTCAAAATGTTAAAAGTGATGTAACTATGCCTAATGAATTTGCCGAAGTAAATTATATGACTTCTTATTTCAGTGAAGGTGGTCAATTTAATGTCAAAATAAATTCGTTATATGCTAATGATGAACTTAGCGGATTAGATTGTGTTTATTATGCTTTTGATTATAAAAACGAAAACTTAACAGATATTTATCATACAAAGATTGTAGGGAATTATGCGACTTTTGGAATTACCGATAACGGTACTTTGTCAGTTTGGTATTTTGATAAAGCGGGCAATATGAAACTTATTGATTATGAGTTTGATAGATTTGATTTTGTAGCACCATCACAACCACAAATAACGGTAGAACCAATTAGTGATATTGATAAAACAAATGGATACACAAAGGGTTATCGTGTTACGATAGATTATCCCGGAGACAATGAAAATGGTTCGGGATTAAATTTGCAACAATACTATAAGTTAAATGACCTAGAAGTTGTTTATACTGATTATTTTCTAATTGTTGACCAAAAGATATATACAATTAAGGCTAAAGCACAAGATAAAGCAGGTAATTATTCTGAAGAGGCAACAGTAAATATATCATCTAACAGTTTCGATAATATTGCACCTAGTATAAATAATCTAAAAATATATATTGACCTAAAAAATGCTTTATCTTTTACAATTCAGTTTGTTGGGGAAGACTCGCAGAGTGGAATTGATTATGCATATATTGACGGACTAGATACCGAAGTTAGATTTGTTGCTGGCATAAATAATTCTTATAGGGCAGATTTCGATGCTTTTAAACATAATAGCGTTGCAGTACACGTTGTAGATAATGTAGGTAATGATATGATGAGTCAAGTATCATTCAATTATATTGGTGGAACTTATAGTGACAAATTGCAAGAATATCACAAAGAGTATAGTGAATTGGTTTGGGATAGTTACAACGCAAGCACGCAAAGTGCAATAAATAAAAAATATTCTTCTCTTAATAATTATTTGATTACAAATAACACACAAAATACTGATTTTGATAAATTATTTGCGGAGATGGATAAATTAATATTAGGTACAAATAATTATACTTATATTATAAAAAATGTGCCTAACTATATTTCTAGTAATATTAAGTATGAGATAGAAGCAAGTGATATTGCCGATTATAAAAAAGGCGATAATATAAAACTTTATTTTGAAACAATAGCTATTGATAATGCTAGTGAATATGTAAGTAAAGCAGAATTCAAAAAAGGATTTTGTGAAGGTTTTAGTTTGAATGCATATCATTATGATACTTTGCTTGAAAATCTAAGTAAAGGTATAAATATAGAAATGTTAATGCCGAATGGCTACAGTTCTAGGCAGATAGCTTTATTCGATGCTAATACCGGAGAAAAAATAGATATAGTTATTTATAATAGCAGTACTATTAATTTTACAATGAAAGGTAGTCAAGATTTTGTTATGGTTATACAAGGCGATACCCAGAGAGATGAGACTCAATTACCAACACCTAAGACAATAAAAATATTTGGAAAATCTTTAAGTTATGGAGTTTTCTTCGGTGTAGTTTTTGGGACTTTGGGAGGAGTTATTATAATAATAGGTGTTATGATTATATTAAGAAGAAGGCATAAAAAATGATGGGAGAAAATTTGAGATATGTTGGTGCAAACAAAAGGATATTCCCTAGACGGAATAAATGGGTTTTTAGTTGAGGTAGAAGTTTTTAGCCAAAAAGGCTTGCCCTCGTTAGATATAGTTGGACTTGCTAGTAATACAGTCCGAGAATCTAAAGAGAGAATGCGTTCGGCTATTAAAAACAGTGGTTTTGATTTTGGAGTACATAAGACTGTTATTAACTTAGCCCCTGCTGATGTAAAGAAAGAGGGTAGTACATTAGATTTGCCTATAGCCGTAGGTTATTTAGCTAGTATAGGTGCTATTCCTATTAAAAATTGTGAAAAGTACATTATGATAGGCGAATTATCATTAGATGGTAGTTTGCGTAAAGTAAACGGTGTTATGCCACTACTTATTAGTGCATTGCAAAATGGCTTTAAAAATTTTATTGTGCCTAAGAAAAATGAGAAAGAGGCAAGTTATATTAAGGGTGCTACAGTATATGCACTTGATAATCTTTCAGAAGTAGTCAATTTGCTGATTGGTTTTACTTATAAGCCAATAGAATCTAATTGTTATATTGAGCAAAAACAAATACTACCATTGATAGATTTGAAAGATATAAAAGGTCAGATGATAGCAAAAAGGGCTTTAGAAATTGCAGTTAGTGGCGGACATAACTTATTATTAAACGGTACGCCTGGTACGGGTAAAACAATGCTTGCAAAAGCTGTCCCCGGAATTATGCCATCGATGACATTTGAAGAGGCGATAGAAGTTACTAAAATACATTCAATTTGTGGACTTGTAGACCCGCAAGAAGGAATAGTAAGTATTAGACCATTTCGAACCCCTCATCATACGGCGAGTACATTTAGCATAACAGGTGGCGGAACAAAGGCAACTCCGGGTGAAGTTAGTTTGGCACATAATGGAGTTTTGTTTTTAGATGAAATGCCAGAGTATCAAAGGAAAACTTTAGAGGCACTAAGGCAACCATTAGAAGATGGTATTATTCATATATCTAGAGTGTCAAAAACAGTAGAGTATCCTGCACATTTTATGTTAATTGCTAGTATGAATCCCTGTCCTTGTGGTTATTATGGAAGTAATGGACCTAGACAATGTACTTGTACTTCTAGAGAAATATTGAATTATGTAAAAAAAATAAGTGGACCTTTACTTGATAGAATTGATTTATATGTAATGGTTGACAATATAGAATACAGTGAATTCAATTCAAAAAGGGAAAGCGAAGATAGCGAGACGGTAAGGAAGAGAGTTGTAAGAGCGAGAAACACCCAAATAAAGCGATTTGAAGGTCAAGACATATATACTAATTCACAAATGAGTAACGCCCAAATAAAACGCTATTGTGCCATTGATCCACAATGTGAAAAATTATTGGAAAATGTTTTTGTTGGACAAGGGCTTAGTCCTAGGGCAACGGTAAGAATAATTAAAGTTGCTAGAACGATTGCGGACCTTGCCGAGAGTGAAAATATAACAATTGACCATTTGGCTGAAGCGATTCAATATAGAGTCCTTGATAAGAAAGGAATGATGGAATTATGATGAATTTGGAGCAAAAAGCTATATATGCAATTTTGCATACAAATGGCATTGGAAATGTAAAAGGTCGTAAAATAATTGACACAGTAAATAAAATTGGTATAATGATTGAGGACATAGATAGCATAAAAGCTCAATTATGTAGTGTAATAACCAATAATGAGTATAACAAAATATGCGAAACCATAAGTGAAATTGATTTTGATGATATCGAAAATAAATTGGAAAAATACGATACTAGATTAATTACTTATAGAGATAAAGAATATCCACAAGCGTTATACAAACTAACTGATATGCCACTTATTTTATATTGTCGTGGTAATATAGATTTGCTTAAATCGGATTGTTTTGCTGTGGTAGGTACTAGGTATCCTACAAAATACGGGATACGAATATGTGAAGAATTTGTTGCGAAGTTAGCCGAACGGTTTTGTATAGTTAGCGGGCTAGCTAGAGGAATAGATAGTAATGCACATAATGTTACATTGCAAAATATGGGTAGCACGATAGCCGTGCTTGGTTGTGGGGTTGATATAGTGTATCCCAGTGAAAATTCAAATTTGTATAAAGAAATAATTAAGAATGGATTAATAATTAGTGAGTATGATATTGGTATGCAAGCTAATCCGTACAACTTTCCAGCACGGAATCGTATTATAAGCGGATTAAGTTGTGGAATATTAATTCCTGAAGCTGGTGAAAAAAGTGGTTCGATGATAACACTTGAATATGCAGAAAAACAGGGTATAAGCGTTTTTTGTGTGCCAGGAAGTATTTATAATAAAGCAAGCGCCGGTTGTAACCGTAGTATAAGAGAATGTCAAACCCGTGTTGCTGTAAATGTAAATGATATATATGATGAATTAGGTTTGACAAGAGTAAAAGTAACAAAAGTATCTGATATGCAACTTGATGTGAATGAAGATAACATATTAAGGGCATTGGAGAAAAATGGAGAAATGCATTTTGAAGAACTTATAAATGTAGTAGACATTAGTGTTCCGCAGTTGAATTCTTTACTTATAAGAATGTCGGCAGTGGGACTTATTAATAAAACCAAATTTAACTATTGGAGTGTGTAATGAAAAATTTAGTAATTGTAGAATCACCATCGAAGGCAAAGACAATACAAAAGTATTTAGGAAAAGATTTTAAGGTATTAGCAAGTAGTGGACATGTTTGTGACTTACCCGAAAAAAGTCTTGGGATAGATATTGAAAATAATTTTACTCCCAAATATGAAGTTCCTAAAGATAAAAAGAAAAAAGATATTATCAAACAATTAAAAGATGCAGTTAAAGAATGCGATTTCGTATATATAGCAGCCGATCCTGATAGAGAAGGAGAAGCTATTAGTTGGCATTTGAATAATATTTTGGAACTTGGCGATAAGGTAAATAGAATAGAATTTAACGAAATTAGTTGCAAATCTGTAAATGAAGCACTTACAAAACCTCGTAAAATAAATCAAAATTTGGTTGATGCACAACAAGCCAGAAGAATAATTGACAGATTAGTTGGTTATAAAGTTAGTCCAATTCTTAATAAGAAAATAAGACAAGGTTTGTCTGGTGGCAGAGTGCAAAGTGCAGCATTAAAAATGCTTGTTGATAGAGAAAGAGAAATTAGAAATTTTGTACCTGTAGAATATTGGAATATTAATGCCATACTTTCTCAAAAAGAAAATATAAAAGAATTTAAGTGTGCACTAAATGATTACAATGGTAAAAAATTTGAAATAAATAATCAAGAAAGAGCAGATAACATATATGGTATGTTAAAGGCTACTAAGGCTTGGACAGTTGATAAAGTAACAAGAGGTAAAAGCAAATCAAGACCTAATGCACCTTTTACAACTAGTACCTTGCAACAAGATGGATCTAATAGATTACAAATAACCGCTCCTGAAGTTATGAGAATAGCACAACAACTTTATGAAGGTGTTGATTTACAGGGGGAAGGACATACAGCTTTGGTTACTTATATTCGTACTGATAGTGTAAGAATTAGTCCTGATGCACAACAAGCTGCACTTGAATATATTGGAAAAAATTATGGAAAAGATTATGTACCGAAAACACCTAATTTTTATTCTACAAAAAATAATAAAATTCAAGATGCACATGAGGCGATTAGACCTATATCTTTAGAGCGCACTCCCGATAGTATTAAAGATACAGTAAATCGTAATCAATATAGATTATATAAATTAGTATATGATAGATTCTTAGCAAGTCAAATGACTGACGCACAATATGATACTTTGAAAGTTCATATTAATGCTGATTGTAAGGACAATAAGAATTTTGGTTTTAAAATTAGCGGTAAGACAGTCGTATTCAATGGATACACAGTACTTTATGAGAATGCTAAAACAGAAGAAGATGAAGACTCTGTAAATAAAAAAATACCTAATTTACAAGAGGGCGAGTTGTTGGAATTAATAGAAGTTACTAAAGACCAAAAATTCACAAAACCTTCACCTCGTTTTACTGATGCATCACTTGTTAAAGCAATGGAAGAAAACGGTGTAGGTAGACCTAGTACTTACGCAACTGTAATTTCTACTTTAGCTAAAAGAACTTATACTGAGAAAGAAGGTAAAGCAATTAAGGCTACTCCTCTTGGAGAAACAGTAACTGAATTTATGGAAAACAATTTCAAAAATATAGTAGATAGCGGGTTTACTGCTGATATGGAAAATAAACTTGATGAAATAGAAGGCGGATTAGACTGGCACGTAATTTTACAAGATTTTTATCCTGATTTTGATAAATGTATAAAGAAAGCATATTCAGCTGATAAGACATTAAAGGTAGAACCTGAAGTAACTGATGTTATTTGTGAAAAGTGCGGTGCTAATATGGTTATTAGAACTGGTAGATATGGCAAATTCTTAGCTTGCCCGAATTTCCCAGAATGTAAAAACATTAAGTCTATTCCTGATATTTGTGGGGTATGTCCTAAATGTGGTGGAGATGTAGTTAAGAAAAAAACCAAGAAAGGCAAAATCTTCTATGGTTGTGGTAATTATCCTAAGTGTGACTTTATGAGTTGGGAATTGCCTGCTCCTCATTTTTGTCCTAAATGTGGCGGAATAATGAGAGTAGTAGAAAAAGAAGGTAATAAGAAGTATATCTGTATTAATAAAACTTGCAACTATACTGAAATAGTAGAAACCAAAGAAATAGAAGAAAGTGCAAACTAAAGTACGCATAATAGGTGGCGGATTGGCTGGAGTAGAGGCTGCTTACCAACTATTAATTAGAGGATATGAAGTAGACCTTTATGAAATGCGTCCTAAAGTTAGGACGGCTATTCATCAAACTGATAAATTGTGTGAATTGGTTTGTAGCAATAGCTTAAAATCTGTTGATGTAAATACTTCACAAGGGTTGTTAAAATACGAGCTTGATAAAATGAATAGCTTAGTATTACGATGTGCAAGAATTTGCAGCGTCCCCGCAGGTGGAGCATTGGCTGTAGATAGACATTTGTTTTCTGAAAAGGTAGAAGAAGAATTATCAAAATTTGATAAGCTAAATATAATCAGAGAAGAATGTTTGGAAATAGATGATTATACAATTATTGCATCGGGTCCGCTTACAAGTGATAAATTAAGTGAAAAAATTGCCGAATTTTTAGGCGAAAGCGATTTGCACTTTTTTGATGCAGTAGCTCCTATAGTGAGTTTTGATAGTATAGATATGGAAAATGCTTTTTATCAAGGTCGTTATAATAAAGGCGGAGATGATTATCTAAATTGCCCTTTAAATAAAGAGGAATATGAGAATTTTCAGAACCAACTTAGTTTAGCCGAAAGAGTTATTCAAAAGGACTTTGAAAAAAAAGAAATATTTAGTGCATGTATGCCAATTGAAGTAATGGCAAATAAAGGTATAGACACTATGCGTTATGGACCGCTAAAACCAGTCGGTATTTATAACCCGGTTACAAATATTAGACCTTATGCGGTGGTACAATTGCGTAAAGAAGATAATTATAACAAGCTTTATAATTTAGTTGGATTTCAAACGAATTTGAAGTTTGGCGAACAAAAAAGAGTGTTTAGTATGATTCCAGCACTTAAAAATGCTGAATTTGTACGATTCGGAGTTATGCACCGTAATACATTCATAAATGCACCTAAATTGCTTGATACTACATTTGCTACCAAACAAAATAAAAACATTTATTTTGCGGGACAAATAAGTGGAGTAGAAGGCTATTTAGAAAGTGTACTAAGCGGATTATTAGCGGGAATAGGTATGGCGAGAAATTTAGAAGGCAAAGAAAAAATTTGTCCACCACCTACTACTGCAAGTGGAAGTTTAACAAGGTATGTTGCTAGTGCAACTACCAATTTTCAACCTATGCACGTAAGTTTTTCTTTAATGCCCGAACTTGGATTTCGAGTTAGAGAAAAGGCAAAAAGAAAAGAGGCATATAGTGAAAGAGCGAGAAAAGATTTAATAAAATTTTTGGAAGAGCTTAAATAAGGAGAAAACAAATGGATTTATTAGGAACAACAATCTGTGCAGTTAGCAGAAATGGTATTACCGCAGTTGCTGGCGATGGTCAAGTAACTATGGGTAACAGCATTATTATGAAAGGCAATGCAAAAAAAGTTAATAGAATTTATAATGACAAAGTTATTGTTGGGTTTGCTGGAAGTGTTGCTGATGCGTTTGCTTTAAGTGAAAAGTTTGAAGAAATGTTGCAAAAATATTCGGGCAATCTTATGCGTAGTGCAGTAGAACTTGCCGAAGCTTGGAGAAAAGGTAATATGCCAAGAAATTTGGAAGCATTACTAATTGTAGCAGATAAAGAAAATTTATATGTTTTGAGTGGCGATGGCAATGTTATCGAACCTGAAAGTGGCTGTTGTGCCATCGGAAGTGGTGGTAATTATGCGTTAAGTGCTGCAAGAGCATTACTAGAAAATACTGATATGACAGCTGAAGAAATTGCTAGAAAAGCAATGAAAATAGCGGGCGATATTTGTATTTTTACAAATTACAATGTAATAGTTGAAACCGTTTAGAAAGGTTTATAGGAGGTAAAAAGATGGAACTTACACCAAAACAAGTTGTAGCGGAATTAGATAGATATATAATTGGGCAAAATGATGCCAAAAAAGCAGTAGCGGTAGCACTTCGTAATCGATATAGAAGAAGAATGCTAACTGATGAAATGAGAGATGAAATCACTCCTAAAAATATTATTATGAAAGGTCCTACCGGGGTAGGTAAAACTGAAATTGCAAGAAGACTTGCAAAATTAGTTAAGGCACCTTTTGTTAAGGTAGAAGCTACTAAATTTACTGAAGTAGGTTATGTAGGTAGAGATGTAGAGAGTATGGTTCGTGATTTGGTAGAGGCTTCTATAAGAATTGTTAGAGAAGAAAAATTTGCGTATGTAGAACCAAAAGCAAAAGAAGCAGCACAAGGTAAATTGATAAATGCAATTATGCCTGCTATGCGTAAAAGTAGTAGATATTCGGAACTTAGTGAAGATGATTTGAAAGCAAAGGTAATTAGTGATTTGCAAAGCGGTAAATTAGATAGGATACCGGTAGAATTGGAAGTTGATGATGCACCTAAGAATATACAATTAGGACCTATAGGAATGGGCGGCGGTGGTGCCGATAACAACATTGGTGATATTCTTGGTCGTTTTATGCCTAAGCAAAAAAAGAAAAGAAAAATAAATATTGCTGAAGCATTGGAAATATTTACTCAAGAAGAGGCAAATAAATTAATTGATACTGATGCTATTAATAAAGAAGGCTTGGAAAAAGCGGAACAAGATGGAATTATATTTGTAGATGAAATGGATAAAATTGCATCAAAAGGCGAAAGTAGAGGGCCAGAAGTAAGTAGAGAAGGCGTACAAAGAGATATATTACCGTTAGTTGAAGGCTGTACTGTAAACACTAAGTATGGCAATATAAAAACGGACTTTATTTTGTTTATTGCGGCAGGAGCTTTTCATACGGCTAAGGTAAGTGACCTTATACCAGAATTGCAAGGCAGATTCCCTGTATTGGTAGAATTGCAAAGTCTTACTGAAGAGGATTTTGAAAAAATTCTTAAAGAACCAGATAATGCTATAATTATGCAATATGCAGCGATGCTACTTGTAGACAAGGTAGAGCTTAAATTTACCGATGATGCAATAAAAGAAATGGCAAGAATTGCATTTATTGAAAATGAAAATAAAGAAAATATTGGTGCTCGTAGATTACACGCAATAATGGAAATGCTTCTTGAAGATGTTTCATATAATGCAAGTGGTGAAAATGATGTGCCTATCGAGCTTGTCGTTGACAAAACTTTTGTACAAAAGAATTTGGAAAAGGCATTAAAGACAACAAATTTGAGAAAATATATATTGTAAATTTTATTATAAAGGAAAAAGAAAATGATTTTTATACCAAAAGGGACAAAAGATGTTTTGCCACAAAATAGTTACAAATGGCATTTTATTGAAAATAAAATTAGAGAACTAACTGATGAATTTGGTTTTCAAGAAATAAGAACGCCCGTTTTTGAGCATACCGAACTTTTTTTAAGAGGTGTAGGCGAAACAACTGATATTGTAAATAAAGAAATGTATACTTTTATGGATAAGGGCAATAGAAGTATGACTCTAAAGCCTGAGGGTACAGCGGGAGTAGCAAGAAGTTTTATTGAAAACGGACTTGCTAATAACCCTATGCCTATGAAAATGTACTACCTAACTCCGGTCTTTCGTTATGAAAAACCACAGTCGGGAAGATTACGAGAGCATCATCAATTTGGTATAGAATTATACGGTAGTTATGATGCTAAAGCAGATGTGGAAGTAATAAGTTTGGCAAAAACTTTACTTAATAGATTGGGCATTAATGAGTTAGAATTAAATATAAATAACATTGGTTGTCCTACTTGTCGTAAAGATTTCAGTAAAGCTTTACAAGATTATTTTGGACAGTATAAAGATAAATTGTGTCCTACTTGTCTTGAAAGATTAGAAAAAAATCCGCTAAGAATACTTGATTGTAAAGTGCCTGAATGTATAGAAATTGCTAAAAATGCTCCAATTGTGCTTGATTATCTTTGTAATGATTGTCAAAAACATAATAAAGCGACCCAAAGTTATCTTGATGCTTTAGGAATTAAGTATAAAATTAATCCATTAATAGTAAGAGGACTTGATTATTATACTGGTACTGTGTTCGAATTTGTGTCTACAGCAATAGGCAGTCAAGGTACTGTTTGTGGTGGTGGTAGGTATAACAACCTAGTAACTGAAATAGGTGGCAAGGAAATGCCTGCTGTTGGGTTTGGTATGGGCTTAGAAAGACTAATTATGGTTATGGAAAAAGCTAATGTATCATTCGGACAAGAAAATTTATGCAAGATTTATATTGCACCTATTGGAGAAGAGCAATACAAAATAGCTTTCAAAACTGTTTATGATTTGAGAAGTAATGGTATTATTGCAGAAACTGACCTTATGAATAAAAGCGTTAAGGCACAACTAAAATATGCAAATAAAATTGGTTGTGAATATGTGGTTGTGCTTGGCGAAAATGAAGTTATTAATAATAAAGTATTATTAAAAAATATGGCAACTAAAGAAGAAAAAGAAATTGCTTTAGACGATTTATTAAACGAAATAAAATAAAATAAAATAATATAAAAGATTATAAAATTAAAAATATATATTAATGTCATTTATCGGTAGCCATAGCTACCAATAAATGACATTTTTAGGAGAAACGATGAAAGTATATTTGGATAATGCAGCGACAACTAAGCTAGATAAATGTGTATTAGATGAAATGATACCATATCTTACTGATGTGTATGGCAACGCTTCAAGTATTCATAGTTTTGGCAGAGAAGCACAAGAAGCTGTAGATAATGCAAGAATGAAAATAGCTAAATTGTTAGGTGCAACAGATAGTGAAATTTATTTTACTAGTGGTGGCACTGAAAGCGATAATTGGGTATTAAATGGAATTGCTAAAAATTATAAAAATAAAGGTAAGCATATAATAACGACTAAAATAGAACACCCTGCTATGCTTAACACCTGTGCTAAGTTGGAAAAAGAGGGTTACTCTATTACTTATCTAGATGTAAATAAGGAAGGTATTATAGAACTTTCTAGTTTGGAAAACGCAGTTAGGGAAGATACAATTTTGGTATCAGTTATGTTTGCTAATAATGAAATAGGGTCAATTCAACCAATAGAAAAAATCGGTGCATTTTGTAAGGAGAAAGGAATTTTATTTCATACAGATGCAGTGCAAGCAGCAACTAGTATAAGAATTGATTTAAACAAATTTAATATCGATATGCTAAGTATGTCGGCACATAAGTTTAATGGACCTAAAGGTGTAGGCTTATTATATATTAGGAATGGTATTAATATCGCTTCGTTTATAAATGGCGGGCATCAAGAACGCAACTACAGAGCAGGGACAACAAATACTCCTGCAATAGTTGGTATGGCGAAGGCTTTAGAAATCACATATAAAAATATGGAAGAAAATAATAAAAAGATTCTAAAGTTGCGTGATTATTTTGTGGATAAAATATTGGAAAATATTCCTGATTGTAAAATTAATGGGTCTAAAAATAATAGGTTATTAGGTAATGTAAATATAGGTTTTGATTATGTAAAAGGCGAAAGTATGGTAATTGCCCTTGACCTTAAGGGAATAGCTGTAAGTAGCGGTTCTGCCTGTGTGGCGGGAAGTAGTGAGCCTAGTTATGTAATTGCGGCACTTGGCGGGAAAAAAGAAGATTCTGAAAATTCAGTTAGATTTAGTATTGGAAAGGATAATACTATAGAAGAAATTGATTATACAATAGAAGTTTTAATAAAATTAGTTTCAAAAATGCGAGAAGTATCATCGCTTTTCAAAATAATTAAGGGTGGTACACTAGAAGTATAAATAAATAAAATTTATTTAATTTTATACACAAAAAAACAAGGTGCTTGATATGTAATCACCTTATTTTTATTAGTAAAAAGATAAAATTAATTTTTATAAAATTAACCTTGTTTCTTTTGTGTTCTTAGGCAACGAGTGCAAACATATTCATTATCAACACTTCCGTTTTCGTTAACTACTTTTACTTTATGAAGGTTAACACCCCAAGTTCTGTTTGATTTTCTATGACTGTGGCTGACATTGTTACCTGACATTTGTTTTTTACCACATACGCTACATACTCTACTCATTTTCAATACCTCCTACTTAAATAGTGCGATGTAATTATACAATTAATTTTGATATTTGGCAATCAATTTTCAATAGTTTTTTAATAGTTTTTAATAGTTTTATAAAATACTTGCTTTATTTGCGTTATTATATTATTATTGTTAGTGTAAAGAATACAATTATTATATTAAATACAAAATATCTTTAAAGGGGAGAAGGCAATGGCATTACAAACTTCTAATATATATGGCAATATTTCCATTAGTGATGATGCAGTAACAATTATTGTTAGTAAAGTAGCAAAAGATTGTTGCGGAGTTGCCGAGCTTGTTAGTCGTCGCCTAAGCGATAGCGTATTAAAGATATTTAATAAAGAGCCAGTTTCTAAGGGCGTTAAGCTAGTAACAATGGATAATAGAATATTTATAGATATATATATTTTAGTATTTGATGGTATTAGTGTAGATGCAGTTGTTTCATCAGTTAAGTCTTCTGTTACTTATCACGTAGAGAAATTTACGGGTATGCGAGTGAAGTCTGTAGATGTTCATGTAGTAGGAATGAAGCTATAAAAAGAGAGGAATAATGATAAATTTATTAGATAATGCACAAATAATAAAAATGTTTAAAGGTGCTTATCAGAATTTAATGCTGAATAAAGATTTGGTAGATAGTTTAAATGTTTTCCCTGTTCCTGATGGGGATACTGGTACCAATATGGGATTGACCATGACTTCGACAGTGAAGGAAATGGAAGCGGTAAATTCTGAAGATGTTCCTACAATAATGAATGCAATTGCTAAAGGTGCTCTTAAGGGAGCTAGGGGGAATAGTGGTGTTATTTTAAGCCAAATTTTCAAAGGTATTACCCAAACTTTTGTAGAAGCTAAAGTTTATAATACAAAAACTTTTGCTAAAGGTATGGTAAATGGCTCGGCAATGGCGTATAATGCGGTCACTCAGCCTAAAGAAGGTACTATCCTTACTGTTATTCGTATGATGAGTGAATATGCGATACGGATTGCTGTAAGAACGACAGATTTTGAATCATTTTTTAAGAAAATTATTGATAAAGGCATAGAAGTGTTAGATGACACTCCTAATATGTTAGAGGTTTTGAAGAAAGCTGGGGTTGTAGATAGTGGCGGTCAAGGACTTATTTTTATATTTATAGGAATGTACAATGTGCTTGCTGGTATCGAAATGAAAGCTGTAGATTTGGATTCTGAAACAAAAGAAAGTGAAAAGGTAATGGCTTTTGATAACGATGTCCACGACTTGGAAAATATCAAATTCACCTATTGTACAGAATTTTTTATTCTTAATATTAAAAAGCAAACAACAATGGCAGATATAGATAAATTGCGTGATAAACTTACTTTATTGGGTGATTGTGTACTAGTAATTGGGGATTTGGAACTAATAAAAGTTCATCTTCATACTAATCAACCAAACATTGCACTTGGTTATGCTCTAGAATTAGGCGAGTTAAATTTACCAAAAATAGAAAATATGAAAGAACAAAACCGTCAACTAAAATCTAAGAAAAAAGCCGAGAGAAAACAAATGGCTTTAATTTCAGTTTGTAGTGGAGATGGCTTTAGGACAGTATTTGAAGAACTTAATGCTGATGCCGTATTGGAAGGCGGTCAAACAATGAATCCAAGCGTTGATGATATTGTTAAAATAGTAAATTCTGTAAATGCAAATAATGTATTTATATTGCCTAATAATAAAAATATCATACTTGCGTGTGAGCAAGCAAAAGACCTCGTTGGGTGTAATTTGGTAGTCATAGCTACAGTTAACGTAGCACAAGGGGTTGCCGCAGCAATGAACTTTAATAATGAATGTACTGATGTGGAGCAATTAAAAGAAGCTATGGATAATTCTATTAAGGCAATTAGCTGTATTCAAGTGACACACGCGGTTAGGGAAACTACAATTGATGGATTTTCTTTGAAAATGGGAGATATTATTGCATTAGAAAAAAATATTATTGCTAAGGGCGATAATGTTGATAATGTAGTGATTGATGCGCTAAATACAAAAGATGCTGAAGATGTTTGTGTAATTACAATGTTTTATGGTGAAGATGTAAAAGAAGCAGATGCAGAGAAATTGCAAAATAGAATTATGGAATTATTTCCTAATAGTGATGTTTTGTTATTATATGGCGGTCAACCACATTATTATTATTTGTTAAGTATAGAATAAATGTTATCTGAAATTAAGGGAGTGGGCGAAAAAACTTTAACGATTTTTAATAAATTAGGTATAAATACCGCTCGGGATTTACTCAATACACTTCCAAAATCTTATGTTGATTTATCGTCAGCAATACCTCTAAAAGAGGCTATTGAGGGCGATTTTTGTTTAGTTGATTTAATTATAACCGAAAAGAATAATTTGGTTAGAAAAGGCAAATTAACTATTTTTAAGGTACTAGCTAAAAATGGCGAAAATGAAGTTATTTTAGTTTGGTATAATTCACCTTACATAATCAAAATTTTAGAAGTTGGAAAGGTTTACACAGTTTATGGTAAACTAAAAATAAATAATTTTCATTATGAATTTGATAATCCAAAATATGAAATAAAAAGTGAAATGTCGCAATTTAGCGGGGTTCATCCTATTTATCGTACTAGAGGACTAATCAGTCAAAAAGTATATGGGAATATTGTTAATCAGTGCCTTATTGATGCTAAAGTAGAAAGCGTAATATCATCAAATTTGGAAGAAGAAAACAAACTTATTCCGTTATATGATGCTTTTAAGTGTGTGCATCAACCAGAGAATATGAATATTAAAAAAGCAACGGATAGAATTAGACTGGAAAAATTAGTAAGGCGAATTGCTGGTTTTCAATTGGCTAAGAAATCAACAATAAATTTAGAAAAATTTAAGTATAATAATAAATTTAATATTGCGAATTATAATAATATTTTGCCATTTACATTAAATAAGTCGCAATTTGAAGCAGTACAAAAAATTACTGATATTATGCAAAAAGGCGAAAATTTGAACGGATTACTTTGTGGTGATGTAGGTAGTGGCAAAACAATCGTAAGTTTTTTAATTAGCTTTTATGTGGTTGATAACGGTTATCAAGTGGCTATTATGGCACCAACAGAATTGCTTGCCAGGCAGCATTATTTGTCATTACAAAAATTGATTGGGAATAATGAAAAATATAAGATTGCATTGCTTACATCTTCAATTGTGGCAGCGCAAAAAAAGAAAATTATAAGTGAATTAGAAAATCATAAAATTGATATTTTGGTAGGTACGCAATCGCTTTTGAACAAAAAAATAAAATTTGATAAACTAGCTTTTGTTGTTGAAGATGAGCAACATAAATTTGGTGTGGCACAAAGAACATTATTGATTGATAAAGGAAAAAGTGTAGGTGTACTTACCTTAAGTGCTACGCCTATTCCACGGTCAATACAATTAGTTGCTTATGGCGATATAGAAAGATTTTTTATAGAAAACCGCTTTGAAAGTAAAACTACGACAGCCATAGTGCCTTTATTAAAAAGAAATTCTATGTGGAATTATTTATTTGATGAGTGTATTAAAAAAGGTGGGCAAGCATATATTGTTGCTCCAAAAATTGAAGATGTTGAAGGATTTGAGGGTGAATGTGTAAATGAACTTTATCAAGAAATAATTAGAATTTTGCCTAAAAATAAAGTTGGACTATTGCACGGTAAACTAAAGAATGAAGAAAAAAATAAAATACTTGATAATTTTGCACAAAACAAAATTTCTATACTAATTTCAACTACAGTTGTTGAAGTGGGAATTGATGTGCCTAATGCAAATATTATGGTTATTATGCAAGCCGAAAATTTTGGACTAGCAACAATGCACCAACTTAGGGGCAGAGTTGGTAGAGGTGGACAAAAATCCTATTGTTTTTTATATACCGAAAAGGAAATTACTACAGGACTTAATATTCTTACGCAAACAAGTAATGGTTTGGAAATTGCAGAAAAAGACTTTGATATGCGTGGAAGTGGAGAAATTTTTGGGCTAGAGCAGTCTGGGCGTTGTTCTCTTGATAATGTGACAATGAAACAACTTTGTCAAGCTAGGGATATTGTCGCTAAACTCGATTTAGATTTTTTGCGTCCACAGCTTGAAGATGATATTGCTATGTTTGCACTTGATGATGTTTCTTTAACTTAAATTATCCGAATATTTATAAAAATAACTATTGATTTTAATTCGATTTGATGATATATTATATATATATAAATATAAATATACTATAATACTTCGGAGTTTGCAAATGAATAAAATATCAAAAATATTATTACTATTGTTATTAGTTATATGTGTTGGATTGTCAGCAGTTGCTTGTGCTGGAACTGGCGATGACGAAATCGTTTATGATAATATAGAAACTATAACAGTTAATGAAGGAAGCATAGAAAATGGTTTCTTGATTAATGATTTTAACATTAATAAAATATTATTAGATATAAAATATAAAGATAGTTTAGATGAAAAAGGACACGAAGTAAAAGGCGAAACAGTGCAAATTCCAGCTAATATGAATATGGTTCGTGCTGAAGATAAAGTACAATTAAGTGTTCCTGGTTCCAAAACTATCATTCTAATTTATGGGCAATATGAAATTTCTTTTATTTTAAAATTATATGCGGAAGAAATAACCAAATATGATGTTTCCTTTTTAGATGTAGATGGTAACATATTAGGCGATATTCAACGTGTTATCAAAGGTGGTACTGCACAAGAAGGTATTTATCCAATAATAGAGAATTATGATTTTATAGGTTGGACAGATAGAGATACAAATATGATTTCTTCTTATAATAATATAATAAAAAATACAATTTTAATAGCTACTTATGAACCAAAAGCGTATGTTGTTAAATATTTTACAGTGGTAGAAAATAAAATTCAAGATTCTGATTCTGCTGTAGGAGGAGATGATTCTACACCGAGTACTGTTAGAACTGAAATTTCTACTGTCAATGTCCCTCGTGGTAAAAGTGCATTAACTTACGCACCAGAAATACCTGTAATGCCCGGCTATAGCAACGGAAGATGGGAAAACGAAGAAGGAATGGCCATTATCAATGGTTCTGTTTTAGAATTTAATGCCATTTATGACCAAGATACCGTTGTTGTTACTTTTAATTATAAGAAAAATAATGATGAACCGGTTGATGAAACTAAAAATTATTATATTGGAGATGAAATAACTCAAGCGTTTGATGCTGAATCAAAAAGTGGTAAATTTAAGTTTGTTGGTTGGTACACAAAGCAAGTTGATTTAATGAATCCAGGTAGTAGTACAATAATTTATAAAAATGTTTCTTTCCCTTACATAATAAATTCGGAAATGACATTTGTTGCTGAATATATTAATGTAGCTGAAGGAAATGTAAGTTTTACTACAAATGATGGAGGAGACACATACATAGTAAATGGTTTTAATAACGATACTGATGTAGTTGTTATTCCAAACACTTACAATTCCAAACCTGTTGTGGGTATAACTCCTAGTGAAACTTTATTTGCAAAAAAGCAAATAAGCGAATTTGTGGTTAGTACCGAAAATCAATATTTTAAAGTTGAAGATGGTGTTTTGTATAATTTTGATAAAACGACCTTACTTGCTTATCCGAATACAAGCACGCTTAAAAATATTATTTTGCCAAGCACCGTAGAAAACATAGAAAAATATGCGTTTTACAATGCAAATAACTTACATAATATTACATTTGATAGCAAATTAAAAAATATTGGGAAATATGCGTTTGCAAATTGTGGAAATTTGTTAAAATTAGAATTACCTGATAGTTTGTTAGTAATCAATGATTATGCTTTTAGTATGAATAATGGTTCTTTAATAAGTGAAATTACTTTTATTGGTGATTCAAAACTAACATCAATAGGTTATAAGGCATTTGATGGTTTGGAGCAACTTACTGAATTTGATTTGCCTGCAACAGTTACTTATTTGGGAAGCGGTGCTTTTATTAATTGTGTAAATTTAGATAGTATAGCAGTTTCTAATAATAATGCAAATTTTGTAGTAGATGAGAATGATGGAATCTTATATAATATTGACAAA
>Ga0172378_10000157_pt1 | contig 53404 bp, 39 predicted proteins | sample GrowelOW332metaG_FD_119755 | JGI IMG/M metagenome (GOLD analysis project Ga0172378, IMG submission 119755) | Groundwater microbial communities from an aquifer near a municipal landfill in Southern Ontario, Canada - Pumphouse #3_1 metaG | ecosystem: Environmental > Aquatic > Deep subsurface >...
ATGCCATTAACATTCCATGATATTATTTTCATATTTCAAATCTAATAATTCATTTTCACAAATAAAAATAAACATTGACTAAAAGATATTATTGCCTTTGGCTTTATTTATTTCTTTAGTTATCTTTTGAACAAAATATAACGAAATTATTGCTATTAAAGCTCCTGCTATGAATGGTATTCTATAATCAACCATCCATAAAAGCCCTCCTAACACAGGTAGTACGACAGCAGAAATATGGTTGATAGTAAAACCTACAGCCATAGATGGCGCTATATCTTTTGGATCAGCACATTTATGAAAAAAAGTATTGATGCTCATAGAACAGCCATAGAAAATATTATCTAGAAAATATAGAATAACCATTATCCAGGCAGACTTAAAAAATGCATATCCTAAAAAAACAAATATCATCATGAAGTACTCACTTGAGAGAACTCTTCTTTCTCCATATTTATTAATAGCACTTCCAATTATTGGCGATACGAAATAAGTCAAAACATTATTTACTACGAATAGAATAGTAATGTGTCCGACATTAAAGTGATACTTTTGTACTAACATAAATATAGAAAAAACAATAAATATCTGTCTTCTCGCACCACTTAAAAAATTAAGAACATAAAATAACCAATATCTTTTACGAAATACCATACCTTTATTTTGTATAGTTTTGTTCTTAGTATCATAATCCATCGTAGAAGCAATGAATGCCAATATTAAAACGATTATTCCGATAAATAAAAAATTATCTTTATAGTTTAAAACTTTTGACAAGAAAAATATAATTGTTCCTAAAGCTATATTAGTCATAGCTTTGACACTATTTTGACGAGCGAAAATAAACGGAGATTCTTTAGTAGAAAATGTCTGCAGAATTAATGATTTGTTAGTCGTGCCAAAATAATGTATTCCAAGTGACAATATAAATGTAGTAATGATAAGTCCTATATAACTTGGGAAAAAACCAGCTAATGCTACCCCTACGCCTGCTACCATTACTGATATATATGATAATTTACGTTCTGCTATAATTAATAATATAAAGACTACAAACATAGATAGGAATCCAGGAATTTCTCTAATTGATTGAATAACGCCCAACTGAATGCCATTTATACCTACTTTGTCAACTGCGAAATTATTAAATAATGTCCTCCAACCTTGAAGAGATATAGCAGAAGCTATGGTTAAAAGCATTAAATATCTGTAAACTATATGAGTAGTTACATCTTTATGTCCTTTTCCTGAAAAATTAATTCCCAGAGGTAATACTTTCATTATTTTTTGTCGTTATTTTATTAATACACCATATAAATATTAAACAACAACCAACAATTACGAATGCATAATTAATACCAATTTTATCAGCGATAAATCCTGTTAATGGGGCGAACGCCATTGTTAGAAGTGATTTTAACTGCGAAGATACACTTAATATTGATACGCGTTCATTTTTATCCATTAAATTTCCTAACAAATCTATATAAATAGGTTTGCGAGTATTGTTTATAATATAAATGACTAAGAAAAGAATGACAAGTGCTATAGGTAACTTAGTCATAAATGCTATTAAAATTAAAACAAGTCCAAATAATAAATTAAAATAATTTAATAAAACAGAAATAGGCTTATTATTGTAATGATTTTTAATTCTATAAGCATTTTTTGAAGCATATGAACTGAAAATATAAATCATACTATAAGTTAAGCCGAGAATTACTTTTGTAGTATTATCTGTGCTAATATGATATGTCATCATTATACCAGATGTAATTATAGCAGTTTCTAATAGAGGTTGAATAAGATCTTTTGTACTCGCTAAAACGCTTTCAAATAAACCATTATTCAGCATTGAATTTCGTAATTCTTTTGTATTAAAAATATGTGATAACATATCTTTTATAGTATATTTAATACTTCTATTTGGCTGCTTTACTATGTTATTTAAAGTATTAGGATATGTTGTTATTAATATGAAGTCTAGTATATATGGTAAAATTGATGCTAAAAAAATATAATTGTTTTTAGGAGCTAATAATATTATTACTATAAAAAGAATGGAACTCAAGGCACTTCCTAAAAGAGAAGAAGATCTTGTTTTGCCATAAACGAGTGTGTTTTGATTTTGCCAACCCTTAATTTCTAGATATGTATAAATCATCGCTTTATGTGTGCCAGACCTAAAGGCTTCTCCTAGTCCAAAAAATGATGTTGCTATAATGGCTATTGTGAAATTATTAGTAAAGAAAAAGCAAAAGAATGATATTATATAAAAGACAAAGCTAAGTAATAATTCATTTTTATTACCAAATCTATCTGCAATAATACCTGATGGTATTTCGAATATGTTTATTATAATTTCTTTTATAGTATAAAGTAAACCTATTTCTAGAAGATTTAAACCTTGATTTAGTAAGAAAATAACTATATATGGTTCAAAAAATTTAAGATTTTTAAGAAAACCATATAAAGAAAACTTTTTAATCTGCTTATCAGAATATATATATGATTTATTTAACATGGTTTAAATTTACATAAAAATTAGATTTATTTTTATAAAATGTAGTTTTTTAGGTTAAATAAGTTTTTTTTATGTAAATTTGCAACGTACTATAGATTATGATGAATTGATGTTGTTATGCAAGAATATAAGGTAAATAAATATACGCTTCTTTTTGATTTTGATGGTGTTATAATGGATACTGAAGGTCAATATTCGAAGTTTTGGGATGCAGTTGGACAAAAATATTTAAATTTGGAAAACTTCGGAATGAAAATAAAAGGCCAATCTATGAAACGTATTCGTTTTATGTATTTCTCTGATTGTCCTGAAATAGGAGATAAAATTGTTGATGATATAATGTCATATGAAGAAAAATTGTCATATTACTATATAAATGGAGCGGAGGAATTTATTAAAGAAGCTTCTCAGAAAAATGTTAATATAGCTGTAGTAACAAGTTCTAATGACATGAAAATGAATAATGTTTATGCTGCTCATCCCGAGTTAAAGGATTATTTTCATTATTTCATTACTGCGAATCAAATAACTAAGTCTAAGCCTAATCCAGAATGCTTTTTATTAGGAATGAAGATGTTTAATGCTATTCCATCGCGCACTATTATATTCGAAGATTCAATATATGGATTAACAGCAGCAAGAAAATCTGGAGCCTTCGTAGTAGGTCTAGCTACTACGTATACTAAAGAAGAAATAGAACCTCTATCTGATTTAGTTATAAATGATTTTACAAATACATCTGTAGAAGAAATTATTTCTATTGCTAAAAAGCGATCTTAATTTTTTTTATTAGTTAGTAATGTACCTAATAGTATAATTATGTTTGCGAACATATACCATAGCATTACTAAAAATATTATTGTAGCGAAATGAACTGTGAAAACTAAAGCTACTAATATTATTATAAAACTTATAGAAAGAAATATATAGCGATGTATATTATGTTTTATAGTGTAATCGTGAAATTTAAGAGAAAACATAGGAATATTACTTATCAATAATATAGAGAATAGTATTGATAAAATAGGAATCATATAAAAATTTTCTAAAGATGGTATATGATTAATAGAACTCATACAAATCATAGAAGAAAGAAGAATTGAGCTCGCTGGAGTAGGGAGCCCAATAAAACTTTCAGTTTGTCTATCGTCAATATTAAATTTAGCCAATCTTACTGCAGAAAATGCTGCTAAGATTAAAGGTGTATATATTAAGATTTTTGGACAGCCTGCCATATTGCTCATTTTATGATACATGAGTATAGCAGGAGCTAATCCAAAACTAATATCATCAGCTAATGAGTCTAATTCTTTTCCAATTTCTGATTTTACATCTAGAAGTCTTGCAGCGAAACCATCAAAAAAATCGAAAATAGCTGCAAACAATATAAATAACAATGCCCATTCATAATCATTATTGAAAGTACAAATGATAGAACCTGCTCCAGAGAGAAGATTAAAACTTGTTATAGTATTGGGAATATATTTTTTTAAACTCATATTTTTAATATTTAAATTGAGAACTTATTTAAATTCCTAATTTTTCGCGGATATCTTGAGGAATGGCATTTTTATTAACTACCATATCCATAGTTTTATATTTTACGAAAGGAGCTGAAAAATACCAAATTCCTTTGTATTTACCTGCATCTCCCCAAGAATTTTTAACCATGTAATATTTTGTGCCATTTTGGTCTTTAGCGATACCAAACATATGCATACCATGGTCATCAGTAGTATGATAATTATCAAAAGCTTCTTGACGCATTTCTTGTGTTATAACTTTTTCAGGTTTAGGACCTGTAGGATTTGTTGTCATTTTATGACCATTTTTACCAGTCCAATGTTCTTGATCACTTCCGATAGCTTTAATAGCATCTTTATCTGGAACAGTAGCTATACCATTACGTGAAAATCCTGTTTCACTTACATCTGAAGCCCAAGCTATAGTATATCCATTATTAATAGCGTTGTCCATTATTCTCATTAAATCATCAATAGGGATGTTGTAAGCTTGTTCCCAACGCCAGTTATCAGCTACTTCTATAACCATTTTTTCATAAAAAGGATGATGTGTCCAAGATGTAAGATCTACGTAATCATCCATGTTTATGCCTAAAGAGTTTCTGTAAGTTATAGGATTATATTCTTTACCTTTGTATTCGAAATTGCTAGGATATTCACCTAAATAAGCGTCTAATATTCCTTGAAGTCCTCTTTCCCAAGCAGTTGTTAAATATTTACTTTTAATTACATTTTCTACATAACCTTTCAAGACATTATCTAATTCTGTTTGATTTGGTAATGAATCACCATAATTCATCCCTGTCATAATAGAATAAGGTACAATACCATCTTTTTTGATAACTTCTAATACGTCACCAAAAGAACTACCTGCACTAAAATTTAGATGTCCATGAAGTCTTACATATTTTTTAGCTCTTTCATTATAAGAATGCTTTACAACAAACATTCTTGAAAGTTCAATATCTTTACTATATCCAGCTTTGATAGCTTCTGATTCTAAAAATGATAGAGCAGAGAAACACCAGCATGTACCTGAACGATATTGATTTTTAACTGAAGTAATAGGATTTTCCTTTACAGTAGTAAAAATATAGCCTCTTTTAGGACTATCTTTTTTTTTGTCTTTTGTTACTGCGGATAGAGATGGTGTGACCATCAAAACTATCGCTAGTGATAAAAATAATGATTTAATTTTCATGTTCATATTTATGGAATGTTAATATATTTATGCGTTTGTATAGATAGTCTCCATTTAGGATTATCTTTAATATATTGTATAATCATTGGGAGAATTTTGTCTCTTTTACTCCATTCAGGTTGTAAAAATAACATGCAATTTTTATTGGCTTTTGATGCGTTTTCTTCCGCCCATTTGAAATCTTGAATGTCTGAAATTACTATTTTAATTTCAGAGGCTTTTTCGTAAATATTATCAAGAGGATGTCTGTTTTTTTTAGGCGAAAGACAAATCCAATCAAAAGAACCACTATATTCGCTAGAGCCAGAAGTTTCTAAAAAAATTTTATATTTATTTTCATGTAATTTTTTACATAAAAAGTCTAAATTATGCATTAATGGCTCGCCACCGGTAATAATTACTGTGTCAGCTGAAGTTTGCATGACTTTAGCTACAATATTAGATATAGAAACAAGTGGAAAGATAGAGGCATCCCATGAATCTTTAGAATCACACCAGGCACACTTAACGTTACAACCTGCTAGTCTAATGAAATATGCAGCTTTTCCTGAATGTTCACCTTCACCTTGAAGTGTATAAAAATCCTCCGATATTGGAAGAAATTTTCCATCTTTTACAGACAGAGAAGCATTTTTCTTTTCTAAATTCATTTCGCAAAAGTAGTAAAATTTTCTTAAAGGAATTTTATTACAGCGATATTTTTACTAAATTTACAAGATATTTAGAAACTCTATATAAGATCTAAATCTTCATATGAATAAAAAGTTTCAGAACTCATATAAAATTTTTTCGTTATCGCTATTTGTAGCTTTTCTTTTGTTGCACATTGATGTTTGGGCTCAAGATGATAGATTTAGACCAACTATACAAGAATTGCTTAATCAATATGAAATATCAAGAAAAACGTCTGATAGAATAATATTACTCATTAATATGTGTGATATATCAGATGATCAAGTATTTAAAGGAGAAAAAGGGAAGATACTATATAACTTAGCAACTAAGGAAAATGATACTTATGCTATAATGTATGGAGCACAAAATGTTATATTATCTAAATTAAATACTTTCCAGCTTGATTCAGTTTCGTTTTATGTAGATAAAATGCTTAGACCATTAGCCAAACAATATTACGATTTCGAAGGTCTTCCGGAGTATTATGATATGATGTATAGAACATATTCTATATTATATGCTAAAAATGCAGCAGAACAAGATTCTTTAATTGACACTAACTTAGTTTTTTTTGATAAACATAAAACTTTTGAGAATAAATATCAAAGAGTAGAAAGACGTTATATATATTCAATAATTAAAAGTTCTTGGGCATCAAAATTAAATTCTTTACAATCTGCAGAAACTAAATCCGGAATGATGGAACAAGCTGAAGAGGAAATGTTAACATTTCCTTTATATGCTAGATTTAAATTTAGTACCAATATTTATTCTTATTTATTAACTTTCATTAAAAATAGAAAATCTAAAATTGAAGTTTCAAAAAGATGGTTGAATATTATAAAAGATTATTATACTAATGAAGTTATAAATGTTAGAAATCCATATGTTTCAGGAAGAAAATATTATTTTCAGATATATTTATCGTTTTTAAACGAATATGTGTATTTTCCTGTTGATACTTTAGATTATTACCATGAAATGGTGGAAAAGTATTATGCTGAAGATTCGTTGCTAAGATTCACTTTTAGAGATTCATATTATGTCCAAAATAGTGCTTATTACACATTTAAAACGGAAGACATTTTAAATAGATATTATATTGATTATCTATTGAATGATTTTAATAAAAATATAGACTCATCTAATCATAAGTTTTATTCTTATATAATGAATAAAGTTATTTATATTAAGAATAATGAATATATAATGTGTGATACATTATTTAATGATTTTTTTCAAAGGAAAATTAATTTATTATATAAAAGTTATTTTGCTAATATTTCTTCGCATAATAATCAGATAGATACTAGTTTTATTAATAAGGCTTATAGTTTTAATAAAAAACTAATTGATCTTATTCACTTAGGGAAAACTAGAGGATTGATAGACACATTAAGTATAATTCAACAGAGATCTAATATCTATAAATATTTAGGCAACTATAAAGATGCTTATGGTGATTTAGCTAATTATTCACAAAATAGGAAATATACCTTTAGAAATATTAGCAATAGCAAAATAAAAGATTTAGAAATAAAATCTAAGATGGATGATATTGAACTACAATCTCTAGAAATATCATCATTATCTAAGCGAAAAACTACATATTTAATTAGTATAATTTTATTTCTGGCTATATTAATAACTATAACAATATATATTCTTTATAAGAAAGAGCAAAGACTTAAAATTACTTTACTTGAACAAAGGTCTAAGGCTACAGCAGCAGAAGGGAAAAAACAAGCTTTCCTTCATAATATAGCACATGAGATTAGGACTCCTATTAATTCGATTCATGGATATTCTGAATTGTTTTTAACAAATTCTTTATCAAAAGAGGATAAACCAATAATTAAAAAGGCTTTGATGAAGACTACTAATGAATTAACTTCTATGATAGACGATATGTTATTTGTAGCTTATTTTGATAATTTTAACGATAATGACAAAATAGAAGAATGTGATTTAAAAGAAGTAAGTAATGAAGTTTTGGATCAACTAATTTTTAAAACATCAGATTATTTAAAAAAAATAAATTTTTCTGTAGATATTTCTAATGATGCCAGGTATTTGAAAACGAATAAACTTTTTCTTTCTAAAATTATAGAAGAATTACTTAAAAATGCATTTTTATATACAGAAAAAGGTGTTATAAAAATACAAACAAAAAAGAGAGAAGATAATATCATTCGTTTATTAATAAGTGATACAGGAATAGGTATAAAAGAAGAAGATCAAAAACAAATATTCGATAAATTTGTTAAATTGAATGAATTTACCCAAGGAGCAGGATTAGGATTATATATATGTAAATTAATCGCTCAACATTTAAATGGAGATGTATATTTAGTATCTTCTTCTGAACAAGGCTCTACTTTTGGTTTTGATATATCTATGGATAATTAGCGCATTAAAATAGCTAAAGATAATTTAAATATTTAATAGGAAAAATATACAATAATGATTCACAGAAATAATTTTATATATATAATCTTTATGATATTTAGTCTTAATAGTATAAGTTTGAATATTTATGCTAAAGATGTGTTATATAATGTTTCTGTAGATGATTTAAGAAGTCAATACGATAAGACAGATAACTCTACTGAAAAAATACAACTATTAATTAATATATGTGATATTTCTTCTGAATCTGATATCTTAAATGAAAATTACCATTTACTATATGATTTATCTTTTAATAATAATGATAAATATGGTATGATGTATAGTATAAGACATATAATTAATAGAAATATTAATAAATGTCAATATGATTCAATACATTTTCATTTTAATAAAATTAATAAATCTTTCTTTCAAAATGATTTAATCTATGATGGAGTATATGAATTTTTTGACTTCCTAAATAAAATATATATTCTAGAAAGAATGAATGCATCTAATAGTAGAGATTCTCTATTGAAAGATTTACTAAATGATTTAACCCAAGATAATCAACATAATAAATATATTCAAGTTGAAAATCAACTCTTGAAAGTTTTATTTAATAATAAAGATTCTCTTTCTTTATCAGGTTTTAAACAATGTATTGATTTAGTTAATCTTTTTCCTCTGCATTCAAAGTATTTTTTTCAATCTTTTATTTGTGAATATTTTTCTGACAGTGTATCTAGTATTCATATTAAAAACGAGATATATAAAAATTGGATTGTTTTTACAAGAGCTTATTATAATAATGATTATCTAAGAAAGAAAAGACCATTTTATCATGGAGAGCTAGAATATTTTAAAGCTTATGTTCATTTAATGACTTATGCTGGTATGTATCCTCAAGATTCCTTAATCTCATATAATAAACTAGCTACTAAATATTATAATGACATAAGCTATAAAAGTCAAAAAATTTCAGGATTATATTATTACTACTCATTTTTTTATAGTTCAATAAGATATATTAAAACTAAAAAAGAATCTTATTTAAATGATATTATTAAGTATAGTGATTCTTTTATAAATTTATATCGATATTCTTTTAATCCTCACTATGTAAATAAGTTATATTTATATAAAATACGAGCTCGAGCTTTCTTTGATAAAGGTGATTATTATTCAGCATATGTTAATTTACATACTTTATCATCACGTCAAGATTCTATTTTTTCAGAATCTTTCTACAATCAGCTTCAGAGGGCTGAGCTAACATCTCGTGTAAAAGAATTACAAATAAAAAAATTGAAAATTGAAGCTAAAACACGAAGAAATGTAAATTATCTAATATCAATTATATTAATACTTTTAATACTATCTGTATTTTATATATATCAAAAATTTAAAAAAGAAAGAAGAATTAAAGAAGAACTAAAAGAACAAACATCTAAAGCTCAAGAAGTAGAGAATATTAAACATTCTTTTCTTCATAATATTGATAAGGATATAAATATTCCTGTTCAAGTTATGAAACATAACATAGATTTATTAGTCAATGAGAAAATTTTAAAATCTGAATTCCCGATTATTAAAAATATCTTATTTAAAAGTACAAATGCTATAGTTTCTATGATTGATGATATGTTAAACACTGCTTATTTGGATAATTTTTCTAATAATCTTAAGATAGAAAAAATAAATATTGGTGCGATAATTGAAAGTGAAGTTCATAAAATTTTATTAAATCCTATATTTGCAGAAAAAAGTATTAAATTTTCTAAAAATATTGATAAAAATGTAAATGAGATATATACAAATAAATCATATTTTACTCAACTATTGAGAGAATTATTAGAAAATGCTTATTTATATACATTAAAAGGAGAAATTAATGTGAAAGTTTCCCAAGTTGATAATAAAGCACAAATAATGATTTCAGATACAGGATGCGGAATAGAATATATTAATAAAGAATTAATATTTAATAAATTCTTTAAAGCTAGTATAGTTCAAGGTCAAGGTTCAGGCTTAGGATTATATATGTGCAGAAAGTTGACAGATTATTTAGGAGGAGAGATATATCTAGCTTCTTCTAGTAAAAAAGGTTCAATTTTCATAATAAATTTAGATATAAACAATAAAATTAATAATAAAAATGAATAAAGTTTCTACAGATATTTTTAGTGTAGGTGTTAATGATTGTGAAACCGTACTTTTTGAAGAGCTTTGGCCTTTAACAGATGGAATATCGTATAATTCTTATTTAATAGTAGATGATAAAATAGCTTTAATTGATTCAGTGGAGTATCCTTTCGCAGAAGAGACTATAGAAAATATACATAATGTTATCGGAGATAGAGCTATTGATTATTTAATAGTTAATCATATGGAACCGGATCATTCATCTTCTATTAAGAAAATGAGAGAGTTATATCCAGATTTAGTAGTAGTAGGAAATAAAAAGACACTATCAATGCTTGGAGGGTTTTATAATATAAAAGATAATTTATTAGAAGTAAATGATGGTTATAATTTATCCCTAGGAAAAAAGAATTTAGTTTTTTATTTAACCCCTATGTTACATTGGCCAGAAACTATGATGACATATTGTGTTGAAGAAAAGACATTATTTTCTGGAGATGCTTTTGGTAGTTATGGTGTTATAAATGGAGTAGATGATAAAATTGATCCAGAATTAGATAAATATAAAGATGAAATTTTACGCTATTACTCTAATATTGTAGGTAAATATGCTGTTCCTGTAGCAAGAGCTTTATCTAAACTATCTAGTGTCGATATAGAAAAAATTTGTTCCACTCATGGTCCAGCTTGGATTAATTATGATTCTGTAAAAAAAATTATAAATATCTATGATCATTTATCAAGATATGAAGCAGAAAAAGGAGTTGTAATAGCTTATGGTACTATGTATGGTAATACAGAATTAGCTGCGATTAGAATTAAAGAACAATGTGAGAAAGAAGGTGTAAAAGTAGTTCTTCATAAGTTAACACCAGATAATCTTTCTTTTGTTTTAAGAGATATCTTTAAGTATGATACGATAATTATTGGGTCTCCTACATATAATATGAGTGTTTTTCCATTCGTAGCAAATATGATGGGAGCCATTAAATTACGTGGTGTAGTAAATAGAAAATTCGGATATTTCGGATCCTACACCTGGACGGGAGGTGCTGCTAAGAAAGTAATAGATTTTGGTAATAGTATGAAATGGAATCTAATTTCTCAACCAGTAGCCTTTAAACAAACATTTAAGTATAGTGGGTGTGATGAAGAAATAAATAAATTATGTGATGATATTATTTCATCTTTTAAATAAATATGATAGGTTTTTTTTATAGAATCTTTTATAAAAAAAAGATATTAGCTAGAAAGTCGCTGAGAAAAGTGAAATATTCAAGTTTAAAAGAAGCTAAGAAAATATTAGTTCTAATAAATATGGATATTCCACTTATTGAGGAAGCTTATGACTTATTAGTTGATAGTTTTGAGAAAAATTCCATTGAGTATTCTGTTTTAGCATATAGTTTTTCGAATAAAAATGAGATTCTAGCTAAAGATAAAATAAGCCAAAATCCGAAAGTGATTACAAGTCCTAGGAGATCACATAATATTGTTCAGATTCCTATATCTAAATATGTAGATGATTTTCTTGATAATACTGCAGATATTCTCATTGATATGACATTTAAGGATAAGTTTGTATTTCAATATCTTATTAATAACTCTTTGGCACATTTTAAGGTGACAACATATAAAACAAATAAAAAAGAAGCTGATATGATAGTAGATGGACAAATGCCTCATGATGAAATTTCGCCTGCGATGTACGCAGAAAATATTTTAAAATATTTATCTACCATTATTACTAAATAATATGGCTAAAAATAAAACAACAAATATATTTAAATATCTCTTCGTAGCTTTAAAAGGATTATGTATGGGTGCAGCTGACGTAATACCTGGAGTTTCAGGAGGAACAATAGCTTTTTTAACTGGAATCTATGAAGAATTAGTAGATTCTATAAGATTAATTGATGCCAGGGCATTAAAATATCTCTTTTCATTAAAGATTAGTAAATTTTGGAAGCACATTAATGGATGGTTTCTCATATCTGTTTTTTTAGGGGTCTTAATTAGTGTATTTTCTTTAGCTAAATTAATGATATTCTTAATGAATTATTATCCTATACAGTTATGGTCATTCTTTTTTGGACTAATAATATCATCATCTATATTTATTCTTAGAAATGTCAATCTAAAAAAAACAACTAATATATTAGCTCTTGTTTTTGGTATTGCATTAGGCGCTGTAATTTGTCTTTTATCTCCAGGAGAGACTACTAATGAGATATGGTTTATATTCTTATCTGGAGGCTTAGCTGTATGTGCGATGATTCTTCCTGGAATTTCAGGAAGTTTTATATTATTATTACTTGGTAAGTATCCTTATATAATGTCAGCGGTAAGCGACTTTAAAATTGAAATATTATTAGTATTTGGATTAGGAGCTATAATTGGATTATTAATGTTTTCAAGAGTATTATCATGGCTTTTAAAACGTTTTTATTCTATAACTGTAGTAGCACTAGCTGGTATAATGTTAGGAAGTTTATTGAAATTGTGGCCTTGGCAGAATATATTATCATCTGGAGTGTCTAGACCATCAATGCCAGATGGAAACATAAAAGAAGCTATATTTTTCTGTACTTTAGGTATAATATTAGTATATTTTATTGAATTTATAGCTAAATTCATAAAAAAGTATAAATAATGTATATTTTTTTTATATTTTTAAAATAAAAGCATTATATTTGCATCCCATTTGGAGAGGAACAGTAATGATATTAATCACTTCTCTAGGTGTTTTAAAGAATGGTTCGGTAGCTCAGCTGGATAGAGCAACAGCCTTCTAAGCTGTGGGTCCTGGGTTCGAATCCCAGCCGGATCACAAAAGAGATAGTTAATTTAACTATCTCTTTTTTTTATGTTTACTTTTACATATATTTTGATGCAATTATAATTATCAGCATTATCTATATTTGGAATTTCAGGGTAATGAAAATTGTAAGAGTTATTCTCCAAAATAACAGTATGATCTTTGAAATAAATAGGGATTGTAATTGTTTTACCATTTGAAGTTTTTAATCCTATTAATTTATTATTAACTAGTTTAACATAATCATTATCGTTACGTATTTCTAGTCCTATTTGTGAGGCACTAGAAGGGTAGTAAATAATTCTATTTGATATATCTATAGTGTCGCCTACATATAAATTGATAATCGTGTTATCATATGTTGATATCCTAGGTTCTACAACTTTTATATTAACAAAATTTGTTTCTTGTTGATTAAAGAAATTCCCTCCGTCTTTTATTCTTAATCGCATGAAAATATTATTATCATTATGAGGAATTCCTGAATTAATTTCTACTTTTGTATTTCTATATTCATTATTTTCAGTAACAAAATTGTTTCCTAATATAAATACATCAGAGGTATCTTCTGGATTAATAGTCTTTATTAAGTTTGACGTTCCATCTATTTCAAAATAATCGAATGCAGATATATCTTGTCCTATGTTGTTAGGATACAAAGTAACTGGAATATCAATTATTTCACCTCTATATATTCTTATAACGTCATTAAATTTATCATCTATAGTATTGTGTAATTGTTGGTAATGATATACATGTGATAATGTCTCAGATCCCTCTGGAAGGTATTCACTTTCTATTTTGCACGATAGGGTAACATCTATATTAGAATATATCAGCGTTGAATAAAAAATATAATTATGATTATTATTAGTAACACTCCGTTGTTCGTAAGGAGCATTAGAAAAATTATGTTGAGTATTACCAGAATTTGTAATATTCCATGTAATTTTAGCGGATGAAGGAATAAGTTTGATTATTCTGGCTGTTCTGATTTCCATTCTATAGATTGTATCTTTTCCCCAATCTATTTGAAAAGTAGGATGTAATTTGTTTACTATAACATGACATTGTTCTTCTATACCATTATTAGACTTAGCTATGATATAGCAATCTCCATGGTGAAGAGCTGAAACATTGCCATTGTTATCAACAGTAGCTATTTTATTATTTGAACTTGAGAATGTAATAATAGTATCTTTTGCGTATTTTGGTTTGATGTTAGTATGGAGTGTAATACTGTCAAGTTCGCTAATAGAGACATTTTTTGGAGATAAATTAATTTGATTTACGTAATATATCATATCAGATAAATCAATTTTCCAGTTAAATTTATCTATATTTTCAGTTCCAGAATTAATTGGTTTTATTACAGTATAATAATTAGTATTTCGTTTTATATCAAAGTTTGATGTCTCATTTTCCCCAGGATATATTCTGTATATTAAATTATTATCTTCCTTTGTTTTAGATTTATATCTAGCATTTATTTCTATGTATGTACATAATTTCCTATGTATATCATTTTGATCAAAAGATTTATAATTTTCTTCTGTGTTATTTGGTAAAAGATTTCCTTGTAAGTTTTCTATAGTGTATAATTTAAATTCATTAGTATTTACATTTTCAACTATATTAATTGAATCTCCATTATATGTTATATCATCAACATTTGAAGGATGGTATTCTGAAAATGGTGATATATATTTAGGAATATTATGTAGGCTGATCTTCTTTATATTAAATTCAGTTATATCTGAAGATAGTTGAGTTGTATCTATTTTAATAGTAATACAACTTAATAATCTAGTTAAACCAATGTTTATGGGAGAGTTGTCTGTTAGGTGTATTAAACCAGAGCTATAACACATGGGAGTTGATGTGACTAATGATTTTATACTATCAGTGATTCTATATTTATATAGTCTTAATGCATTTAAATTAATCGGTATAGAAGATTTTTTTATATTTCCCACATTAGCTAATACATAGATATAGAAACCATTCGAAGAGCTAATAGAGCTTAAATCTATAGAAGAAATACAACCATTTTGAAAATAAGAATTGATAAGATTTCCATCTCTATTATATATAAAGATATTAATGTCGGAAATTAATTTATTATCAAAAGCAGATGCTTTAGTAGCATTATAATTATTTAGAATATAATTAAGTCTAATTCTAATAGTTTGATTTTTAGGCTGTTTGATTGGATTGTTTTCACATGAGCTAAACAAAATAGAGAAAACAAATAACAATATAATCCTTTTCCTCATTTCTTTTTCTTTTAATATTATTTGAAATCAAATGTATATTAGAATAGAAATAAAAACAAAGTAAATTTATATATATATGGAAATCTTGTCAATATTTATTGAATTTTAAAATTCTTTCAATAAATAAAAAAAAATAATTGAAAATAGTATTGAGTAATTTGATTATTTTTCTAGATATAAATAGTCATAATGAATTATCGCTCTTTTCCCTTTATGTCCAATAAGATTGTTTAGAGTAATATTATCATATCTAACCTTTCCAACTCCAAGTAAAATGCCTTCTTGATTCATTATACTTATTACATCTCCTTTTAAAAATTGACCTTCACATTTTACCACACCTATTGGTAATATACTGGATATGTTTTCTGGAGAAGTAATAGCTTTTTCACAATCTTTATTAATGTAAATCTTTCCTTTACTGAAATCTTCAGTATGAGCCATCCATTTTTTTATAGCAGATGTTTTTTTCCCAGATATAAATTTAGTACAAATAACATCTTTATCTGTATCTAATATATCTGTTAAAATATGTTCTCGAGATCCATTAGCTATATATACTGTAATACCTTCATTGGCCACCTTTTGAGCTGTTTTATATTTACTATTCATTCCACCTCTTCCTAAGCTTGATGTACTTGTTTGAATGTATTTAGAGATATTATTATTAGGAGTTATTTCCTTAATAACTTTAGATTCTGGATTTTCTGGATTACCATTATAGATGCCGTCTATATTACTTAGGATAATTAAAGCGTCAGCATCAATCATACTAGCTATTAATCCGGATAATTCATCATTATCAGTAAACATTAATTCTGATAATGAGATGGTGTCATTTTCGTTAATTATAGGAACTACATTATTAGATAACATTATTTCTATGCAATTCCTTTGATTAAGATATTGCTTTCTACTGCTGAAATCTTCTTTAGTGGTGAGAACTTGACCACATAGTAAACCATTATCCTTAAAAAAATTAAGATAATGATTGATAAGAATGGTTTGTCCTACCGCAGAATATAGTTGTCTTTGATCTACTATATCTAATTTTGTCGTGGGAGATATTACTTTCCTGCCTGATGCTACCGCTCCTGATGATATTAAAACAACTTCAATGCCATTTTTTTTTAAAATAGATATTTGATTTACCAAAGATTGAATTCTGGTAAGGTCTAAGAAACCTTCTTTAGTAGAAAGTACATTACTTCCTACTTTTACTGCAATACGTTTATATAAATATTTTGACATTATTTATTGAAACTTGCTTTTAATCCTTTTATTACTGACGATGAAAAGCCATTATGCTCCATTTCATTAAGACCTTTTATAGTCGTTCCACCTGGTGTAGTAACTTTATCAATTTCTATTTCTGGATTCGATTGATTAGCTTCTAATAGAGCGATAGCTCCTTTAAGAGTTTGCATTATAGCATTTTTAGCTATTTCTGGATATAATCCCATTTCCACTCCACCTTCCATAGCTGCTCTGATATATCGGAATGCGTATGCAATTCCACATGATGAAATGGATGTAAATGCTGCGATTTTGTCTTCTGTTGTATATATAGCTAACCCTAATTCATTAAATATTGAGACGATTAAGTCTTCTTGTTTTTTGTTAGAGTTGATAGAAGCTATGCAGGAAAAACTTTCAAGTACATCTATAGCAGTATTTGGAATAATACGAAAAAGAGTAGGGGATATAGATTCTTTTTTAATAAATATCGATGATAGTGTTTCAAAATTAATTCCTGCTGCTACTGAAATGATTATTTGTTTAGAATAATTTATATGAGGAAGAATCTCTTCTGATACTGATTTAATTAGCCATGGTTTTACAGCTAAAAGAATAATATCGACATTATTAATACATTCTATATTATTTGTAAATGTATTTATATTAGAATTAAAACTTTTAATCTTGTCTAATGAGTTGTTTGTACGAGCACTGACATTGATGTTTTTCGCCGATATATGAGTGCCTAGACTAAGCCCTCGTGCTATAGCTCCTCCCATATTGCCAGCACCTATAATACCTATTTTCATAATATTTTAATTTTTAATTTTGTCTTATTTGTCCGTTTCCAGAAATTAACCATTTATATGTGGTTATTTCCTTTAATGCCATAGGGCCTCTAGCATGTAATTTTTGTGTACTAATGCCAATTTCAGCACCAAGACCAAATTGGGATCCATCTGTAAAAGCAGTAGAAACATTTGTATATATACATGCAGCATCTATGCATTGATTAAATTTATCACATAATTCTTGATTCTCACTTATTATGCATTCGCTATGACCAGATGTGTTTTTACTTATATAGTTTATAGCCTCATATGAATCTTTAACCGTTTTAATGGTTAATTTATAATCTAACCATTCTTTACCAAAACAGTCTTCTGTCGCTAAGTTTAATAATGCGCTAGGATATTTATTGTTAAGCATATTGTATGCTTTTTGGTCTGCATAAATAATAACTTTATGTTGAATTAAGAGGTTACATAATTTAGGTAAATCACTTAATCTGCTTTCATTAATAACTAAGCAGTCAAGAGCATTACAAACACTTACTCTTCTCGTTTTAGCATTATTTATTATGTCTATTCCTTTTTCTAAATCACCATATTTATCAAAATAAGTATGACAGACTCCAGCACCTGTTTCTATTATAGGAACTTTAGCATTGTCTCTAACATATTTGATTAATTGTGCACTTCCTCTTGGTATAATAACATCTACATATCCATTTGCTTCTAGTAGTTGTTCTGTGGCTTTTCTGTCAGCAGGTAGGAGGGTACATGAATAAGTATCTATATTATATTTCTCTAATGTATTTTGAATTATAGATACTAGTGCAGTATTTGTATTATGAGCATCTCTACTACCTTTAAGAATACATGTACTACCAGCTTTAAAGCATAATGAAAACACATCACAAGTTACGTTAGGTCGTGATTCATAAATTACACCTATTACTCCAAAAGGATATGTGACTTTTCTTAGTCTAATACCATTAGGTCTAGTGTAATTTTCTATTTCTTTTCCTAATGGAGAATCCATATTGGCGACACTTCGCATGTCAGAGCTTATATTATATATCCTTTCTTCAGTAAGCTTAAGTCTGTCGTATTTAGGATTTAAAATATCCATCTTTTCCAAATCCTTTTTATTCTCAGAAAGAATAAAATTGATATTTGTATCTAAAGAATTAGCTATCTTAAGCAGAATATTTGATTTTTTGCTATCACTAATAAGATTTAAATTTCTTGATGCTTGTTTAGCCTCTGAGAATGTTTCATTTAAGCTCATAGTAAAATATATATATTGATATTATAATACACAAAGTTAGGAATTCTTATATAAATAAAAAGTATATATAAATAAAAAAGCCTCGCTTAGAGCGAGGCTTTTCATTCCTAACAACCGAAATACTAATATCTTGGTCTTCTTGGTCTATCCTCTTTAGGATAAGCTTCGTTAATAACTAGCTTACGACCTTGAACTTCATAATCTTTAAGTTCTTCGATAGCATGTTTAGCTTCATCGTCATTATTCATTTCAATAAAACCAAATCCTTTTGATCTTCCAGTTTCCCTATCTGTGATAATTTTAACTGAGGCTACTTCGCCAAATTGTTCTAAGAGATTCTGTATCTCTTCTTCTTGAACCTTGTAATTAAGGTTTCCTATAAAAATATTCATACGACAAATAAACGGAAAATAATTGATATAAACTATTATTTATAAATTTATTTTATATTTATTTTTAATATTTGTCATTTTATACATGTTTTTTGTGTTTATCTCTTAATAATAAGTCAATAATGGAATAAAATGCTATCAAAAATTTAAATATTATTTAGTTATTTTATCTTTTTGAGATAATCATGTTCATGACGTATAGCAGCTTGAGCTGCAGATAGTCGAGCGATTGGTACACGGAAAGGAGAACATGAAACATAATTCATTCCTACTGTATAACAAAAATCAACAGAGTCTGGGTCTCCTCCATGTTCACCACAAATACCAATTTTTAAATCCGGATTTGTAGATCGACCACCATTAACACCAACTTGTATAAGTCTTCCTACAGAATCTTTATCAATAGTTTGGAATGGATCTGAAGGGATGATTCTATTATAAATATAATTATCCATGAATGTTCCAATATCATCTCTAGAGAATCCATATGTCATTTGAGTAAGGTCATTAGTACCAAATGAGAAGAATTGAGCTGTTTTAGCCATACTATCAGCTATAAGTGCAGCTCTTGGAATTTCTATCATTGTACCAAATTTGAAATTAATCGTCTTACCTGTAGCTTTTTCAACTTCTGCATGTATTCTATCACACATCTTCTTTTGGAAATCTAATTCATTAATAGTTATAGTTACTGGAATCATAATTTCAGGGTGAGGATCAAATCCTTCTTCCATTAATTGTGCAGTAGCATTAAATATCGCTCTAAATTGTGTTTCACTAAGTTCAGGATATGTAATTCCTAATCTAACACCACGATGTCCCATCATTGGATTAACTTCGTGAAGAGAGTCCCCACGTAATTTAATATCAGCTACATCTACTCCAAGTTCAGAAGCTAAAGCATTTTGTTGGTCAACAGAATGAGGAACAAATTCATGAAGAGGTGGATCTAAAAGACGGAAAGTTACAGATTTACCATCCATTACTTTCATTGTTTCTTTAGCTGATTTAAGAATAAATGGTTCAAGTTCTTTCAGAGATGCTTTTCTTTCATTTACGTCTTTCGAAAGAATAACTTTACGTAATTTAGAAAGTGGAGTAGCAGAGTCTTTACCATAGAACATATGTTCTATTCTGAAAAGTCCTATTCCTTCTGCTCCAAAGTCTATTGCTTTCTGAGCATCTTCAGGATTATCAGCATTTGTTCTTACGCCCATAGTTCTATATTTGTCAACTATATTCATATATTCTACGAATCGTTGATTCTCTGATGCATCAATAGTATCTATAGGAACATCATAAACTAATCCAAGTGAGCCATTTAAAGAAAATATAGTGCCCTCTGGATAAGATTTATCACCTATGTGTAGAATTTTATTCTTTAAGTCTATTTCTATTGCTTCACAACCAACTATACAGCATTTGCCCCAACCTCTGGCTACTAGTGCAGCATGAGAAGTCATACCACCACGTGCAGTAAGTACGCCATCAGCAGCTCTCATACCTTCAACATCTTCAGGGTTGGTTTCTTCACGAACTAGAATAACTTTTTCACCTTTTTTAAAAGCAGCGACGGCATCTTTAGTAGTAAATACAATTTTTCCTACTGATCCTCCAGGACCTGCAGGCAAACCTGTAGCTACGACTTGTGCCTTTTTCTCAGCTTTTATATCTAGGATAGGGTGGAGTAATTCATCTAATTGTTTTGGAGCGACTCTCATTACAGCTGTTTTTTCATCTATAAGTCCTTCCAAAAGCATATCCATAGCCATATTTAAAGCTGCGAGACCTGTTCTTTTACCAACACGACATTGTAGCATCCATAATTTACCATCTTGGATAGTAAATTCTATGTCTTGCATATCATGATAATGCAATTCTAAGTTATGCTGAATTTCATATAATTCTTCATAAACTTCTGGCATAGCATCTTCAAGAGATTGAATATTTTTATTCTTGTCGTTTTTAGTCTTATTATTAAGAGGGTTAGGTGTACGGATACCAGCTACGACATCTTCACCCTGTGCATTAATAAGCCACTCTCCATAAAATAAATTTTCACCTGTAGCTGGGTTTCTTGAAAAAGCAACTCCAGTTGCAGAATTGTTCCCCATATTGCCGAATACCATTGACTGAACTGTGACAGCAGTACCCCAGTCATCTGGAATATGCTCTATTCTACGATAAGATTTCGCACGAGAACCGTTCCATGATTTAAATACGGCAGATATAGCTCCCCATAATTGATCTTTGGCATTATCTGGAAATTCTTTATTTAATACTTCTTTTATCTTTTTCTTGAAATCGATACATAGAGTTTTTAAGTCATCAACAGATAAATCAGAATCAGTTTTAACTCCTTTAGCGACTTTCATATCCTTCAACATTCGATCAAGTTGCACTCTAATGCCTTCTCCATCTTTTGGTTCGATACCTTCTGCCTTCTCCATTACTACATCAGAGTACATCATAATAAGGCGTCTATATGCATCATATACGAATCGAGGATTGTTAGTCTGATTTATCATACCTGGAATCGTATCAGAGCAAAGTCCTACATTTAATACTGTTTCCATCATTCCAGGCATAGATGCTCTAGCTCCAGAACGACATGAAATCAATAGAGGATTTTCTTTATCTCCGAATTTTTTACCCATTATTTTCTCTACACGCTTAAGGTTATATTCAACCTCATTTTCTAATTCATCTGGATATTTACAGCCTAATGCATAATATTCATTACAACACTCAGTGGTAATTGTAAATCCCCCTGGGACAGGAATATTTATTCTACACATTTCAGCTAAATTCGCCCCTTTACCGCCAAGAAGATTTCTCATGGATTCATTTCCTTCGGCTTCTTTTCCTCCGAAGAAATAAACTCTTTTGATCTTTGACATAAATTTTTCTTTAAATTAGTAATTAGTTTTATAGTTATTTATAGTATTTTACTAGCAATTTCAGATAATTCACTTCTTTCACCTTTGATTAAATCGACATGTTCAAAAATACTCTGTCCATACATTTTTTCACCCAAATGAGCTAGCCCATTTGAATGGATATCTAAATATGGTTGATCAATTTGGAAAATATCTCCAGTAAAAACTATTTTAGTATTTTCACCGGCACGAGTAATAATAGTCTTTACTTCATGAGGCGTTAAATTCTGAGATTCATCAATAATAATAAACACATTATTTAAACTTCTTCCTCTAATATATGCAAGAGGACTAATAATAAGTTTCTCTCTTCTTTGCATATCCTCTATTTTAACTACTTCTTTAGAAGTACTTTTAAAAGCATGTTTAATAACACCTAAATTATCATATAGAGGTAACATATATGGTCCTATTTTTTCATTAGCACTACCAGGCAAAAAGCCGATATCCTGATTCTTTAAAGGAATTACAGGTCGTGATAACATTATCTGATTAAAATTATCAGCTTGTTCTAATGCGCCAGCTAAAGCTAACAGTGTTTTACCAGTACCTGCAGTACCAGTCAATGATACTAAAGGAATATTAGGATTTAGTACTGCATCCAAAGCTAACGTTTGTTCATAATTTCTTGGAACTATACCATAAGCTGATGTTTTATGAATTTCTTCTACAGATTTTGAATCTTTATCATAACGACCAAGTAAAACTTCTGCTCCTCCTTTATTTATTATTTTATAAAGTTGATTATATGCAGGCCTTTTTTTCAAAGGTATCTTATCTAAAGAAGTGTTATGTAAGTGAATAACCTCTTTTTTAGAATGTTGGACTCTTACTTCTTTAATCTTATCATTTAAATAATCTGCAGCCATCAAACCTAAAGCTTTGGCTTTTAGTCGCATGTTAACATCCTTAGTAACAAGAATTACTTTGCGATCTTTATAACGGTTTTTTAGCCATAAAGTAGTCGCTATAATTCTATGATCTTGAATATCATCGTGAAGGGAATCTTTCATTTCTTTAGTGAAAGGATGCCCCATTTCCACTTTAATTTTACCCCTGTTTTTTCCAAGAGATACACCATGCTCAAACATAGAATCAGAAGAAAGATTATCTAATGCACGTACAAATTCACGTGCATTATAATTAATCGAATCATTTCCTTTTTTAAATTTATCAAGCTCTTCAATTACAGCTACAGGTATAATTATATCATTATCTTGAAATTTATAGATAGAATTGAAATCATGTAATATAATATTCGTATCAAGTACAAATATTTTAGGATTACTAGTCATATTTTCCATAGTTTAATATTTTAGATTAATGTTTTTCTAACCATTTTCTTCCATTTATAAATAATTCAAACCAAGGAGTGATCTTTTCTCCATGATTATAAGGATTATAAGCCCAGTTCCAAGGTCTGATACATCTCTCAGGATGAGGCATCATAGCTAAATGTCTTCCATCAGGAGAACAAACAGCAGCAATAGCCTCTGGAGAACCATTAGGATTTGAAGGATATGAATTATAATTATATCTTACAGCTACATTATAGTTATCTATAGGCTTAGGGAATTCAAATTTACCCTCTCCATGAGCTACCCAAACTCCTAACTTAGAACCTTGAAGAGAAGATAATAAAACTGATGGAGATTTTTCAATAGTAACACCAACAAATCCGCTCTCGAATTTTTTAGAGTTATTATGTTTCATCTTAGGAGATAAAGCTTTATCATTTGGAGTAATTAATCCTAGCTCAGCCATTAACTGACAACCATTACAAATTCCAAGACTTAAAGTATCATCGCGTTTATAGAAATTATCAATAGCTTCTTTAGCTGTTTTATTATATAAGAAAGCGCCAGCCCATCCTTTAGCAGAACCAAGAGTATCAGCATTAGAAAATCCTCCAACGAAAACAATCATTCTTACATCCTCAAGTGTCTCTCTTCCACTAACAAGGTCAGTAACATGAACATCCTTAACTTTAAAACCTGCAGCATTCAGAGCCCAAGCCATCTCTCTATCACCATTTGAACCTTTTTCTCTAATAATAGCAGCAGTTATCTTTCCAGCATCTTTATTAGTAGCGAAATCAATATTTTGTTCTGAACGTTCTTTATCAAAGAACTTAGGAGTAAATACTAAAGGAGTTTTCTTATATGAATCAAATCTCTCTTGAGCTAAATTATTAGCAGTCTGATGCATATCAAAAAGGGTAGAAGTTTTATACCAAAGATCTCTCATCTTATCTATATCGATAGACAAAGAATTATTACTTAATTTAATATTAAGTTTACGCCTAGAAGCATAAGTACCAATTTCATAATATTTAACACTTCCTAATTTCTCGTAAAAACTATCCTTTTCTGAATTTCTAATTTGCAATACTACTCCAGGATCTTCACTAAGTAAAATATTATCATTCTCAAACTGAGATAAATCAATATTAAGACCACCTTTAACATTAGCGAAACACATCTCAAGAAGAGTAGTCACAAGACCACCAGCAGAAATATCATGTCCAGCTAAAACTATTTCATCATTAGATCTTTTGATATCAGAATACCACATACTCTTCTGAAGAGTATTAAAACACTCTTTAAAATAACTAGGATCAATAACATCTGGAACATCACTTCCAACTTTATTAATAACTTGTCCAAAAGCAGAGCCACCAAGACCAAATTTCAAATCCTTATTAAAAGGAATATATACGAAAGTAGAATCTTTCTCAGCCACAACAACTGGATCTATAGTTTTGTAAACATTTTCACATTCAGCCACAGAAGAAATAATCAACGTACCAGGAGCCATAACCATTTTCCCATCAGGATACTTCTGAGTCATAGACATTGAATCTTTTCCAGTAGGAATATTCAAACCTAGGGCAATAGCAAATTCACTAGCACCTTGCACCGCTTTATATAATCTTGCATTCTCCCCCGGGTTTCTACTAGGCCACATCCAGTTAGCACTCAAAGAAACACCTGAAAGCTCATCAGAGACAGGAGTCCAAACTAAATTAGTAAGAGCTTCGGCAATAGACATTCTAGAACCAGCTTCAGGATTAGCCAGGGCAATGATAGGAGCATGGCCAATAGATGTAGCTATTCCCTTATCATCATAATATCCAAGTGCAGTAACAGCCACATCTGCCAAAGGCAACTGTATTTCGCCAACACACTGTTGGCGTGCGATCAAACCAGTTACAGACCTATCAACCTTATTAGTTAACCAATCTTTACAAGCGACAGATTCTATCTGTAAAACTTTTTCTATATAATTAACAATCTTAGAATCTTTAACTTTGTTAAGATTAACTTCAATAGGAGCAAAACCACCATGTCCATCATAACCACCTTTAGGAGACTTATCAGTAAGGACTGTTTTTGGAGTAGAACCAAACATATCTTTAAGTTTCAAATCTATAGCGGTTGTATTCGTCTTAGAATTCTTTAGAGTAAAATTCATATTTCCAGAAACTTTACCTATAACATAAAAAGGAGCTCTTTCCCTTTCAGCTATTTTTCTAAGTTCATCAGTATCACAAGTCTTCATAACAAGACCCATCCTTTCTTGACTCTCATTACCGATCACCTCTTTATCAGAAAGAGTAGGGTCACCAATAGGTAATTTTGAGATATCAACATCTCCACCAGTATCTTCGACTAATTCAGAAAGACAATTAAGGTGTCCACCAGCACCATGATCATGTACTGAAACAATAGTATTATGTTCCATTTCTGAAACGGCACGAATAGCATTATATGCTCTTTTCTGCATTTCCGGGTTAGCACGTTGAACAGCATTAAGTTCTATGGCATTATTATATTCACCAGTAGCAACAGAAGACACAGCTCCTCCTCCCATTCCAATTCGATAATTATCACCACCAAGCAATACTATATCATCACCAGCCTCTGGTACATCTTTATTAGAGTCACATCTCTTCGCATAACCAACACCACCAGCTTCCATAATAACTTTATCATAACCATAGACTCTATCTTTATTAGTAGCAGGATCTTTTTCTGTATGTTCAAAAGTTAATAGAGAACCACAAATGATAGGTTGCCCAAATTTATTACCAAAATCAGAAGCACCATTAGATGCCTTAATTAATATCTCTAAAGGAGTTTGATAAAGCCATTTTCTTGGAGCTTTTAATTCCCAATCTCTCGCACTATCATTAAATCTAGGATAAGAAGTCATATATACAGCAGTTCCAGCTATAGGAAAAGAACCCTTTCCTCCAGCCATACGGTCTCTAATTTCTCCACCAGTTCCTGTAGCAGCACCATTAAAAGGTTCAACAGTAGTTGGAAAATTATGAGTTTCCGCTTTAAGGGAAATAACAGTATCTTCAACCTTTTGAACGAAGAAATCTGGTTTTGAGCCAGAAGCAGGGTGGAACATTGTTATTTTAGGGCCTTCGATAAAAGCACAATTATCTTTATATGCAGAAACTATTTTTCCTGGATTAGCTTTAGAGGTGCGTTTAATCATTTCAAACAAAGAAGAAGCCATCTCCTTATCATCAATTATAAATGAACCATTAAATATTTTATGACGGCAATGCTCTGAATTTACTTGCGAGAAACCAAAAACCTCACTATCAGTAAGAGGTCTATTAAGTTTTTTACTTAAATCTTTAAGATAATTTATTTCTTCATCTGAAAGAGCCAATCCTTCTTTTTGGTTATAAGACTCAAAATCTGAGATGTAAATTACATCCTCAGGAGTTTTATCTGTTTTAAATATATTTTGGTCAAGCTTGTCATACATGCGTTGAAGCATTTTATCATGAGAAGCATCAATAGAGTCTACTGGAAAATATTCTTCAATACGATCAATGCCTGAAATATTCATATTTCTTGTGATTTCAACCGCAGAAGTACTCCAAGGAGTAATCATTTCTCGTCTAGGTCCGATGAAATAACCTTTAATTTCTGTTTCTGTTAAAATCGTAGCATTTGAAAAAAGCCATTCTAGTGCTTTGATTTCATTTTTTTGAAGATTTGATGAATTGCTGACAGCTATAATAGTGTCATTTTCTGAACGAAAGAAATGAATCATTTTCAATATTTTAGTTTTAATTTCTTATATAGAGTGTAAAAATACTCATTTTTTTACAAATATTATAGGATTTTTATCATTTTTGCATACTTATATAAGAAATTGAAAATTTTTAAGTTATAACACTTTAAAATTATAATAAATTTAATGAATATGAAACACACTAAATACGATCAAATAATCGCTAAAATGATGGATAAAGCTCCTTCATATCAGGTAGTAGGAGGTAAAGCATATAAACCTGGGCTTCAGACTATGCTAGATTTTGATAAATTTTTAGGACATCCATCAAAAAAAATCAAAACTATACATGTAGCTGGTACTAATGGAAAAGGTTCAGTATCTTCTTTCATAGCAGCTGCACTATTAAAAAATGGATATAAAACTGGATTATATTCATCTCCTCATCTAGTAGATTTTAAAGAAAGAGTTAGAATCGACGGACAAATGATATCGAAAGAAGATGTTTGTGAGTTTTGGGATAAAGCTGAAAGTTTTATAAATGAAAAACATCCATCCTTTTTTGAGATAACTACAGCATTAGCATTTTATTGTTTTGCTAAATATAATGTTAACATCGCAGTAATCGAAGTCGGTTTAGGTGGTCGATTAGATTCTACGAATATTATAACACCTCTGATAAGTGTTATTACATCTATAGCTATGGATCATATGGATGTCTTAGGTGATACTATAGAAAAAATAGCTTTTGAAAAAGGAGGTATTATAAAACAAGAGATTCCAGCTGTTATAGGTTCTGTGCCAAATGAAGTACGTAAAGTATATAAAAAAATATCAGAAGAAAGGCATTCTCGTGTAATCTTCACAGATGATTTACAATTACCAAAAGTTATATATAATGATATGGATTTACGAGGCGATTATCAAGTTTATAACCTTCAAACAGCAAATGTAGCTCTCAAATTACTGGAAATTTTATACAAATTTAAATTTGATTCTAAAGTGATTAAAGAAGCCATCTCGCATGCAGGAAAAATTTGGCATTTAAGAGGCAGATGGGAAGTACTATCTCTAAAACCATATGTAATATGTGATATTGCGCATAATCCACAAGGACTTGAATTTACTATGCGTCAATTATCAAATATACCACGCATTGGACGATTAATAATTATTATTGGTATGGTCTCAAATAAAGATATAGATGCTGTATCACATTTATTGCCTAAAGATGCCTTTTATTATTACACCAATGCCCAAGGAAGTAGAGCCTTGCCAGCAAAACAATTAGCAGAGAAAGTAGGATGCCCTGGTGTTATATGCGATTCAGTAGAAAATGCTATAAATACATATCTCGAGGATTCTTATTCTGATGATTTAGTTTATATTGGAGGTAGTAGTTATGTGGTTGGAGAAGTTCTTTCTCTTAATTTATTTAAGAAATAGATAAACAAAAAAACGTTTGATATTAGCATTTATCGCTATAATATCAAACGTTATATTTTTCCGTGGGAGTTATAGGAATCGAACCTATGACCCTCTGCTTGTAAGGCAGATGCTCTAAACCAACTGAGCTAAACTCCCAAATGAGTTTAAATTTATTTATTGCAAAAGAACTTATAAATTATATGTGGGAGTTATAGGAATCGAACCTATGACCCTCTGCTTGTAAGGCAGATGCTCTAAACCAACTGAGCTAAACTCCCAAGAATGTTCCCCTCTATTTCGTTTTGGGATTGCAAATATAGGTGCTTTTTCTTAACCTCCAAAATTTTTTTATATTTTTTTTCAAAAAAATCACTTTTTATATAAAAATTGATGTCTTATATGATATATAACACCAATTATCGATATTCACATCGACATTTAAAGAGGAAAAATCAATGGTAATGATAATATCATCCCTATGAGATGTCTTTAAATCAATACCACATGATTCAAGTTTTTTCCCTAAAGGAAAGACCTTAGTCTTATTATTATCAATCATAACAAGATTTAATTTATCTGGATCTTCTTGAAGAGGAACTAAAAAATGATAAGTATCCCAGATATCATATAATGAATTTATTCTAACATTTTCAGGAAAATATTTATACATACTTTCTAGAATTTCTCCATTAATATAATACCCACTTGCCCCAGATTCAACCATTAATCTATATTTAGGCTGATTATTTTTTAATCCTATAATTCTAACTCTGAAACTAAGAAACGTTCTTTTCATATTAATACTAACACTAGTATTTTCTTGATTAGTATTGATCTGTTTTATGCATGAATATATATTATCCATAGCTTCGTTACTGTTGATTACGAAATTAGGTGTCACATAATTTTCTGATTCAGTATTTTTAAATGATATCATCTTTTTATAATTACTCCAACAATAAAGATTTATAATATCTCTTTTAATGGTAGTTTTATATGGCTTTTTAAAAGAAGATTTATTAATACTATCGGTCAGTATTATATTATCATCATAATCAGTAACCCATATTAATACATCTTTAATATAGCTAGAATCTATATTTGAAAAGTCAAGAGACAAATAACATGGACAATCTATTCTATCTTCTTTAATACTACAACTACAAATAGTAATATTATAAAAAAGAAGACAGAATAGAAATCCAAAATATTTTAATAATCTATGTGATTTCATAAAATATAACATTTACTAAAAAAGATTTATATTAAAACTTAATAGTAGAAACAGGGTGGATATACCATGGAGTAACGGTAATATCAAAATGATAATCGTTAGTAGTAATAGGCACATTTGGATCACTTGACCCAGGATGTTCTATGGTCAATTTTATATCATATTCAGTATTTCTTTGTATGCCATGGTGGTCATATTCTTGTTGATAACCATAATTTATTTGATTAATATTTATTGGATAATAGTATGTGTGACCATCTAAAGAAAGTTCTATTACAAGACGAGTATATTCTAGATTACTATTTTCTTTTTCAATGGTATTTTCATAACAAAAGAAATAATGTGTTTCTTTCAATTTATTATTTATAAGCATCAAGTCCTCTTTTATTATACTTTCATTGTGAAAATTAATAGTACTATTATCATTTTTTTCTTTATTATAGATTAATACTTTATCCGTATTATCTCCATCCCATATAATTTTCTGACCAATAACATTTGTAAGATAAGCCTTAACTGTACAATCTGAATTCTGGTAAGGTGTGTTTTCAAAATTTATATTAAGCTGGGATAAGGATATTTTAGCCACAAATCTGGTCAAACTAATGCTTACTTCTGTATTAGCCTCCAGCTCACATTCTTTTTCACCATACATACTCCAATTGTTTACATTTTCATTTTTTAAATCTGTAACTAATGACTTAAAAGAGTTATAGTCTTTTATGTCTTTAAGTTCGCTATCACTAATATGACTATTAGCTATTACACATATAATCTTTTTACCTACAGTGGTGCGAATTGGTATATCTGTTAGATATGGTATATCCTCAGAAGTAAGGTGTTTATATGTATCTGTTGGATATCGGTCACTATTCTTAAAAACAAAAATGTCTAAAGTATCGACATTAGTATCTTCATATCCTCCCTCTATTTCAGAAACTTTTGAAATTATTTCATTATTAAGATTCGATCCTTTTAGACTTAAAAATAAAGTACTTTGCCCTGATAGTTTATTTTCTTTTAAATCATTACACTCTTCATATTTATTGCAGCTACATTCGCAAAAAATTAAAATAATTGCTAAGAGTATTTTAAATAGAATAACTAAAACAGCATTAAATTTATCAAAAAAATTTTTCATAATATATTTATTTATTGTTATTAAATGTGATATTTATTCATATATGTTTATATTATATTCTTTAACAAGAGAAGATATCTCAGGGTCAAGATGACTTCTAAATCTCATGTTTGGATCTTCTTTAATCGAATTAATTAAATATTGAGCGGCACTTTTAGAATTTCCTAATCTGCACTCTGTAATAGCTAATAAATAATCTCTTGTAGCAGAGTGCTTTATATTTAATAAAACTTGTTCTGCAGCTGTATTAAGATCTAATGATAAATAAGCTATTGAGGTGTTAATATCTTTATATGGTATTAAGATATTCAGTGCTCGTGAGTATTGCCCTGCTTTTAATAAAATTTGCCCTTTATGATATATAGTATCTGGAATACATGTAATAATGGTATCTTTTATCATCCCTCGTCTATGTGCTATAAAATCAAAACGAGATGTTCTAAGTTTTGGATATATGTTTTTTATGATATATTGATAATCGGGTGTTTTACTTAAAGCGTATTCACGTTTATCTAAATTAGAATCATTCCAAAGAGATAGTAAACTTACTTTATCGCATATAAGCGTGTCATTAACTATCAACTGTTTTAGCATAGACCATTCTTCAGGGATTCTTCGAGGAATAAATGTTATTTTATTCTGGCTAGTAGATTTATTTTCTAAAAAGTCATGAAAATATTTAATAATTGATTTAGCTCGTTTATCAGATAAAATATCATTTATTTTAAATGAGCCTTCAGGAGAACAAGAAGTGGTAATTATCATTGAGTCTAGTATGTAGTCTTGATTACTATTTATTTTAGATAAGATTTTATTTATTCTTGCTATTTCCTGATAATTATTATTAAAAGAATCAATTACTTCACATTTCCCTTTTGGAAATTTAATATATGCGTAAGTAGAAGATTTTACAATTCTTTTTATTATTTTATTTATGTAATGAGTACTATTATCTATTAAAGATGATATTGAACTTATATAAAAAACAATAGGTTCAATACTTGATATAGAATATATTTTTTTATCTCGTTTATAGATAAAGCCTTTTAAAGTAAAATAAACTTTTTTTATATTTGGACACGTTTCTATAGAATGGTTATATCTATAAATGATATCATTACATTCATAAATTACAGTATCCTGTCGAATATTCTGTTTCTCTATAGGGCATTTTATATACTTTTTATATTTATCTTCAATCTTATTTATTCTACGATTATTAATATACGAAGCAAATTTCTTTCTATAATATTGTTCAGCTTCGTCGTATGTAATACCGAAAATGCCATATATAGATGTATCCTTTACAAGAGATGAATCATTTTTGATCTTATATAGTTTAGGTAAATATCTACTAATAAAAATATCCAATAACTTATTATATTCTAACTCAGTTGAGTCTGTAATTATATGAGACAAAAATCGATTGTAAAGTTCGTATCCTTTAAGTTGTTTTTTACGATATCTCTTACCAGTTATATATATCTTATCAAGAGATAAAGAATCATCTGCTATAATTAATGTTGGTTCTAATCTTAACTGACAATCACTATCCTGCATGTAACCAGGAATTTTAATATCAAAAGAGAAATCTAATTTTCCATGTCTTTCAGCTACATGTTTAAAACGCGTAGTTACTACGGCCTCATTAATAGACATAGTAGGGACCATATCTCCAGTAGAACTATCTCTAACTGCTCTCATTAAATTAATCCTATTACCTTGTAAATCTGTGATAGTTAATGTATCAGCAGAAGTCTTGTGATTAATAACGACCTTAAAATCGTTATTCTGCTCATCTGGAATACATAATTCTATTCCTGAATTTTTATCTGCGTGAGTATTACTTGTGTATAGAGGTAGAAAGAAACAGCTGTCAACTGTATAGATAAAAATAGATAAACATAATACTATTTTAAGGTCGTTAAAGAAAAACTTTTTCATATCAACTATAAATATGTTTCTATGATGAAAATCATTTAAAAGAACTATAATGTATATACTAAACTAAGTAATACTTCATTTGGCGTAATAAAGGTTTTCGTACCTTTATCTAATACTTCTCCACATCTTGGACAAGCATATTTAGTGTAATTATTACTTCCGGCCCATATTCCAAGACCGAATTCCATATTAAAATGTTTAGACAGTAATAATGCATATCCAATATTTATCCCTAATCCTAAGGCATTTCCTTCGTAGGATCCATGAGAAAACATATAACTTTTATTATATTCTTTATATTGGATTTTAGATTCGTAATACCATCCAGAATATATAAACCAAGGCCAATATTTTACGCCTACAGCCAGACATGCTTGCCTGTTTTGAAATTGCTTATTAGCTTCCTTATTTTTATTATAAGTGAATGGGTTATATTTTCCTGAAGCACAGACTGACCAATTTTTATTTAAGGACATGTCTATTTCCCCATTTATAGTAAGTAAATTAATATAACCAATAGCATCAGTAGAGATGGCTAATTTTTGGGAATATGCATTAATAGCATATAAAATAATAATAAACGAAATTAAAAGTCTCTTCATATCTCCTTCTCAAATCTTTAAGTTTCTAATTCGAGAGCAAACCTATAAGAAAACATTTACAATTTTCTTTAATAAAGTAAAATCTTCATTAAATACTTGTTTTTAAAAAATTGTTAGTTATTTTTGATTGAATTATAAAAAAACGTATTAAAATGTATAATTTATCTGGATTATATAAAAGAATGAATAGGCAGTTGGCTTCAAGTTTTGTAGAAATTTCTAAAAATGTAAAAGAGACTGCATCCATACTTCTTGAAATGCTACATCAAGAGGACGATAGTTTACGAGATGATTTAGCTTCTCAGATTAAACAACATGAAGAATTAGGAGATAGACTAACTAATGAATTATTCATTAAAATTAATAAATTAGTCTTTTGTTCTCTAAGTAAAGAAGATATACATATTCTAGGCTTTAAAATAGATGAATTTCTAGATAAAATTAATGAATGTGCACGTGCATTACTAATATATAACCCTAAAAAGATAGAAACAAGATTAGTTAATTTAGGGGAAATTATTTATAAAGATGCACAGTGTATAAGTGATAATGTAAAATTATTCAAAGATATCAATCTTGATGAAGAATCGATGATTAAGAACTGTGTTAAAATAAAAGAATTAGAGCATGATGCCGATTCATATTTTGAAAACTATGTTACTTTCATATTTTGTCAAGAAAAAGATCCTGTAGAACTATCTAAATATGAGTCTTTAGCGAAATTACTTGAGGAAACAACTGATTATGCTTATGGTGTGTCACAAGCATTTAAAAAATTATATAAATTATCTTAGTAATTAGCATAATATAAAAAAAGCCCCAGAGACTATCTGAGGCTTTTTTCTTATATAATAATCAACTTTATTTCTTAAGTACTTGGGTACTTCTAGTAATAAAATCGTTAAGAGCTTTACCTTTTAACATGTTATTTGCTAATAAAGCTAAATCAATAACTTGTTTTAATAAAGTATTATCTTTGGCAAAATCAGACATTAATGATTTACGAGAATCTTTTAATTTAGATATTTCATCCTCAAGACGTTTTTTCTCATCTTTAGTCTCTGTAGAAATTTCTTCATCTTTCTTATCTTTAGTCTCCTCATTGATTTTATCTAAAGATGCTTGTAATTCATTATTTTTCTTTTCTAATTCATCTGCTTTAGTAGCAGTAGCTTCCTTCTTAGTCTCAAGAATAGTTTTAATTAATGGTTGCTCAGCATTAACTGTTATAGAATATGACTCTGGCATCTCACCGAAATAATTCATTTGACCGCCAAGTTTTGACATTTCACGATAACGACGCATGAATTCAGACTGAGTAATTAAAATAGGAGAGCCATTTTCACCAAGATTAGCTGCAGTGACTTGATAATTAGCACTTGAAGGCATCAAAGGTTGAATCATAGCATTTAAATCTTCTATCTCAAGAGCAGAAAGATCTGGTTTAGAAAGATCCTCTTTCTTGATTAGATTATCTATAATATCTGCATCAACACGAGCGAAAGTACTATCTTTAAATTTGCTCTCAAGTAAATTTACATAATGAGCATCAAGCTGATTATCAAAAAGTAATACATCATAACCCTTAGCCTTAGCAGCTTCTATATAAGTATATTGATCAACAGGATTAGTAGTATATAAATACACTAGTTTCTTATCTTTATCAGTTTGATTTGGTTCAATAGCTTTCTTATAATCCTCGAAATTAAAATATTTTCCATCTGTATTTTTCAATAAAGCGAATTTTTCTGCTCTTTCGAAGAATTTTTCATCAGAAAGCATACCATATTCCATGAATAATTTAATATTATCCCATTTCTTTTCGAAAACTGGACGTTCATTTTTATAAATTTCTTCAAGTCTATCGGCTACTTTCTTAGTTATATATTTTGAAATCTTCTTAACATTCGCATCAGATTGAAGATAACTTCTTGAAACATTCAATGGAATATCTGGTGAATCAATAACACCGTGAAGAAGAGTCATAAAGTCAGGAACTATATTTTCGACTGAATCGGTAACGAAAACTTGATTACAATAAAGTTGAATCTTATTTCTAGTCAACTCCATAGTATCTTTAATCTTTGGAAAATATAAAACACCTGTTAAATTGAAAGGATAATCTACATTCAAATGGATATAAAACATTGGAGCTTCCAAAGCAGGATATAAATCTTTATAGAAATTTAAATAATCCTCTTCTTTTAAATCACTAGGCTTTTTAACCCAAATAGGAGTGGTGTTATTGATTATTTTATCTTTATCTGTCTCAACACTTTTTCCATCTTTCCACTCAGTTTCTTTTCCGCAGGCAATAGGAATCTCCATGAATTGACAGTATTTTTTCAACAAGCCTTCTACCTTCGAACTCTCTGCCTGATCTTTAGATTCATCGTCAAGATATAAAGTAATAGTAGTACCTCTATCAGTCTTATCACCAGCAGTCATTTCGAAATCTGGATCTCCCTCACATGACCATTTAACAGCTTTAGAGCCTTCTTTCCATGATAAAGTGTCAATTGTAACTTTTTTAGCTACCATAAAAGCAGAATAGAATCCTAAACCAAAATGACCTATAATATTCTGATCTTTATATTTCTCTAGAAATTCTCCAGCACTAGAAAAAGCGATTTGGTTAATATATTTGTTAACCTCTTCTTCTGTCATTCCGATACCTCTATCTGTAATAGTAATAGTATGTTCTTTAGGATCGGCATCAACATGAATAGTTAAATCTCCTAATTCACCCTTAAATTCAGAACCATTTGCTACAGCTTTCATTTTCTTAGAAGCATCGACAGCATTTGCTACTATCTCTCTAAGGAAAATCTCATGATCTGAATATAAAAATTTCTTAATAACCGGAAAAATATTCTCGGTAGTTACTCCAATTGTACCTTTTTTCATAATATTATATTTTTATTTTTTCAATTTTTAATCTTTATGGGCAATATTTATACCATTGCATAGAAATGTGCCATTTTGTCATTTATGACAAAATGAACTGCATCGTTATTATTTTAAGAATGATAAACAATCTTTCATTAAAGAATCAATTTGACTTTGAGAAGTAAGAGTCTCAATAGGAAAACCTAAAGAAATAACCTTATAATCGTTACCAGAATAAGCTACGCCAGCGGAGATATTAGTATCAGAATATCTAAAAATAGTCCAAGCTTTAGATGAAGCTGGCGTTAAACCATCAGGTGATTCTACACAATAGCGAATACTATTAGGTATAGAGAAGAAAGAATACTTAGCCGAAGGAAAGAAAGGATTCTGAGTGGATTTTATGAAGCCGCCATTGCTAGCTTTATTAGTCATCCATTTTATTTTTAAAATATTTTCAGCAAAATAAATATTATCGTTATTAGAATCACTCTGATCCCATAAATCTGTAGCTATATATGAACCAGAAATCAATGCACTGCCTCCATTTTTAAGATAGCTTGTTATCTGTTTTTTAAGAGCCTCTGGAAAGACTTGAAAACGTACATTAGAAGAATCTTTAACGTTGATTCTTATAGACTTTTCTTTTCCCATAATAAAATCAACAATAGGATAAGAACTCAACTTTACATCTGAATTTAATACAGCAGACCTGCTACAAGAAACAAAATTATACCCACTATTTAATATAGCTTGACCATGAATAGTAGTAAAATCAAAAGTATTACCAGCTACGAGAACAGTATCATAATTTTGGTAAGAAGCTCCATATCCTGGATTATCATCATCTAGCCATGGAATTTGTCGATTAAATTCATATTGATTACCTATATATGAGATATCTTTTATATAAGGGACCCCTCCATCAATATTATTTGCAAATCCAGCACTCGTAGAATCACTATCACAGAAAGACTCAGGACCAGATATTCTATCGAAATTATTTACTATTAAGACGGTTTTTTTTCTAGATGCATCTTTTCTTGTCGCACCGACAGTAATCGTTTCTGAAGGAAACGATATTCCGCCGTCATTAATAGCAGCTACTCGGTAGCTGTATAAATGACCAGGAACTACGGTAGCTGTAAAATCATTGCCATAGACTATGTGTCCCTTATCAAAATCTGTCTCTTTCCCATTAATTCTGCGATAAACGATAAACTTCTCAGCTTTTGCACTTGGCTCGAGAGAATCAATAGTCGAGCGCCAATGTAACTTAACCTTAAGTTTTCCATCTTTATCAGTATATAAACGAGATGTAAGTGCATGTGGTGGGAGAGGCTGAACGACGTATCTTAAGCCTTTTCTTTCACTGACAAATCTTAAAATACCTTTATATACAGCTCGACTCATTACGAAATGAAAAGTAGGATCTAATCCATAACGCATATCAGCGAAATTTTGATGAGATAGAGATTCTAGAATCATAGAAGGAACTTCAGGAACGCGTGTCTCATAATATTGTTTATCTGCTAGCTCTCGTCTGTTCCATTCAGGCTCAAAAGATCTACGAATATCATTTACTACTTGTGTCTGTACTAAATCTGCTAATTCTCGTGATACAAGACGAGATTCTCGATTTGGATAAGTCTTATTGCCCTCAGAATTACTAGTATATAATGCTAATGTTCCTATAATTGAATCTGAAAGGGTAGTGCCAGCATCTGAATGAAAGGCTATAGACATTTCTATCGGAACCTTATAGTCATTGATTAATGAATTAACCCAATGTGCTCTACTTTTATAATCATCTATATAGTCGTTATTAGTATCATCGTCATCCTGATTACTATATACCTTTTTATCAAATCCAGCCCACTGCAGCCAGTATCTAGCTCCTTCTGTAAATCTAGGATAGCCACTAGTCTCACTTTTATAATAGAATCCTTTAGGAAGATTTCTAATATATTTGTCTGAAGGCTTTCTGGCGATATTTCCCATACCTCCTCCGAATTTTACTGCATCAGCAGATACTATAGTTGGAGATTTTTTATTAGAGTAATTACTCATTATAACAAATTGGGTGTCACTATCTTTATTAAATTTAAACGTTCCTAAATATACCCATGTGCCACCTCCAATACGTTGATTGACCATAAAATCAGTAGATCCACCACTATGAATGACTGTATATCTTGTTCTTTCGTTACTATTTGGAGTAGATATGTATGAAACACATACAGCATATTCTCCATCTTTTGGTACTTTAGGATGCCATTTTACGAAAGAGGCATTTTTTTGTTTATTAGTAGTTTCTATATATCTCGCTGTACCTAAGGTAAAAGGATTTTCTCCGTCTTCGTAATATGGTTTTAAATTAGCGAAGCCAGTTTTATTAGAAGAAGTTGATTGAGTTTTCCATTGACCTTTACCAAGTTCTTGATATTCACCTTTAAAAGGAGAGACATTCTTATCATTGTCAACTATAATTTCTATTTTATTTAGGCTCCTCTCACGTGGAAGAACGACATATGCACCAGCATTTTCCAACATAGGAACTAGATAAGGCAGAACATAGCCTTGAGTATATAAATCTTCTACTGTTTCCATAATAGTAGCTCTCTGCCATTCCCATCGTGCCAGGCTTTGTTCATAATAACGTCCATGACTCTGCCATAAAGCTATATTCCTATTTTGTAATCCTTTAGTTATCTTATAGGGTACAGTATTTTTAACTACCCAAGGTTTGGATATATCATGAATATTAGATCTTCCACTTTCTACTCTTTTAGAATAAAAAGGAGAAGAAAGATTTTCTAATAAATAACCAGCAGTGTAAATCTCTATTTTCTTATTTCTATATATGCTAGGCAATGCATCTTTTACTATTGAGTAGATTCTTTTTACAGTACTATCTCTGAGAGGATATCTCGATAATGCATTATTGAAATTTACAACTATCCTGGTATTGTATATTAACGCTGTCTTAATATTTAAATCTTCTTTAACATCTGCTTGTGGAGAAAGGTATTCATCTAGGTTAATGATTATTTTGGATAAATATTCTTTATGCACACTTTCTCTTGCTTGCACAAGTGAATAAAATGAAGAAAGAAGAAAAATCGAAAGTGTAATAAGTAAGGTTCTTTTCATAGATGCAAATATATGAAAGTTTTAAATATTTATTAACTTTACCGAGTGAAAAATCATCTAAAAATATACATAGTTTTTTCTTTAACATTGATTCTATTATTCCTTATGAATCTTTTTCTGGGCTCAGTATCAATACCTTTTAAATCAGTATTAAAGATTATATCAGGTGATACAGAGAGTGTCAAAGCATCATGGAATTTCATAATAATGGAATCACGTCTTCCACAAGCATGTACGGCTTTATTAGCTGGATCATCTCTGGCAGTCAGTGGCTTAATGCTTCAAACATTATTTAAAAATCCTTTAGCTGGGCCTTCTATATTAGGTATAAGCGATGGGGCGAATCTTGGAGTAGCACTCCTGATGCTAGCTGTCGGTACATTTGGAGGATCAGCATCAAGCATAGGTTTAGGAGGATATATTTCGACAATATTAGCGGCACTAATAGGTGCAAGTATAATACTTTTGATAATTTTATTCTTCGCCAGCAAAGTAAAAAGCAATGTAATGCTGCTAATTATAGGAATAATGATAGGATATCTAGCATCTTCTTTAATATCCATATTGACATATCACGCATCAGCAGATAAAGTCAGGCAATTCGTTATGTGGGGCATGGGAGATTTTTCAAATGTCTCAATGGAAAAGTTACCATACTTCTCATTATTCTCTCTGCTAGGCTTATTACTATCAGTATTAATGATAAAACCACTAAACGCTTTATTATTAGGAGAAAACTATGCTAAAAACCTAGGCGTAAATATCAAGAGAAGCCGTATATATATATTACTCGTAACAGGTTTATTAACGGCAATAGTTACAGCTTTTTGTGGACCAATCGCGTTTATAGGGCTGGCAGTACCTCACGTAGCAAGATTATTAACAGGATCTTCAAATCATAAATTATTAGTTCCTGCCACCATAATGGCAGGAGGAGCGATAGCGCTCTTGTGTAATATTTTAACAGTTATACCAGGTAGTAATGAGATGCTACCTTTAAGCGCTATAACACCTATAATCGGTGCACCAATTATAATATATGTTATAGTTAATAGAAAACATATACAATATTTTGATTAATAGTATGAAAGAAAAAATAACAGTCTTGGAGACGATAAATTTAAGTATTGGATATGCTCTAAAACATAGACAGAAAAAAGTATTATGCCATAATATGAACTTAAAACTTTTCAAGGGCAATGTTACTTCTTTGCTAGGTTTGAATGGAAGCGGAAAATCTACACTCTTAAGAACATTATGTGGATTTTTAAATCCTATAGAAGGGGAAATTAGAATTAATGGAAAAAACATTAAGTCTTTCTCAGAATCAAAAATGGCCACTACACTTGGATTAGTATTAACAGAAAAAACTAATGCAGGAGGAATGAAGGTTAAAGAATTAGTATCATTAGGACGTCATCCATATACTGGTTTTTTCGGTAATTTAAAAGAAGCTGATTATAAAATAATAGAAGAATCTATGGATGCTGTAAATATCTCTCACAAGGCAGATAATTATGTATCTGAATTATCTGATGGTGAACGACAGAAGGTTATGATAGCTAAAGCATTGGCCCAGGAATGTCCTATAATATTTTTAGATGAACCTACAGCCTTTCTTGATATAATAGCTAAAGTAGAGATAATGCTATTACTCAAGAAACTATCTCATGAACAGAATAAAACCATATTATTGTCAACTCATGATATGAATACAGCACTAGATATGAGTGATGATTTATGGCTATTAGGACATGATAAAATCATTAATGGAAGTACAGAGGAACTCATTAAGAATCAGAAAATAAATGATATATTCGAAAGTGATAAAATAAAGTTTGACTCTCGTCTTAGAAGTTTTTCTTGTTTATCGTCTTTGTGAAAGAATTACACCGAAAATCACAATAAATATCCCTATAATTTTACTCCAGCTTAAATTCTCCTGACCTACTAAAAATGCTCCAATAGCTGCAATAGCAGGATTTACAGCTGTAAAAACAGAAGCTTTAGTTATACCTAAATTTTTAATAGCTTGAGTATATAATGCATAGCAAATAGCTGAACAGAAAACAGCTAAACTAAGAAGAGGATATAAAACATCCCATTTTAACATCATATCTATAGAGAATCCTTTCTGTCCTACAGTTAGGAAAAAAGGTAAAAAGTACATTGAACCGATTATAAATTGATACGCAGTGATAGTATATCCATTATATTTATTAGTTAAATTTTTAGTAGCGATAGAATATCCTATAGTACTTAGAACGGCTATCATTAAAAAAACTATTCCCCACCAATATTTAACTGATATATTATTTCCTTTTAAAACGATTAATAAAATACCTGGAAGTGTAATTATAGTCCCAATAATATTTAAAAGAGACATTTTAGTCTTGTAAACAATATAGTCTGTAATCATAGTAAAAATAGGAATAGTAGCTATAATTACAGCAGCTAAAGTAGGAGAGTCAGTAGCCTTAAGTCCAAAACTCTCGAAAATAAAATAAATAAAGGGTTCGAAAACTGCTAATAAAAAAAACCATTTCCAGTCGGCCTTATCTACTTTTTGAAATTTTCTAAGCAGTAAAGCGATAATACTCATCGTAAGTCCACCAATCGCCATTCTGAAAAAAATGAATGCAAAGATTGGAATATTGTGGCGGATAAGTGAGTTGGTCCAAATAAAAGAGAATCCCCAAAAAAGAACGGCAATACTTATTTCTATATATACAAGAGTGAGAGATTTAATGGCAATATGACCGTTTCTTCCAATTACTCCTATTCCTCCATCGCCTTTATTGAAAATTTTTGACATTTTATTTTTTAGATTTATCTGGATTAAAAAGAAGACGCTTACTATTAGTCTTGCCAGTTAATCTGCCTTTTGATACCACTTGAGTACCATTAACGAAAGTAGAATGGATTTTGTAATCAAAACTTTTACCTTCAAAAGGAGACCATTTACATTTATAAGCTATATTCTTTTTCGATACTTTATATGGTTTAGAAAATGAAGGTTGAATAAGCACTAAATCTGCATAATATCCTTCTTTAATAAATCCTCTTTTTTGAATATTAAAACATTCAGCAGGCTTGTGACACATAAGTCTAACTACACGTTCCATCGTAAATATTCCTTCTTCTGATAATTGAAGCATTAATTGTAGCGAATGTTGAATCATAGGTATGCCAGAGGGCGAGTGTAAATAATCTTTATCCTTTTCTGAGAATAAGTGAGGAGCGTGGTCGGTACCTACTGTAGCTATTACACTATTGCGTACTGCTTCTCTTAATTTGATTTTATCTGCTAGATTCTTAATCGCTGGGTTACACTTGATTTTGGCACCCATTGCCGCGTAATCTCTATCGTCAAACCATAAATAACTGACGCATGCCTCTGCAGTAATATTTCTATTGTTAATTCTAGCCTGTTCTATAGCCTCTAGCTCTTCTTTAGTAGATACATGTAGAATATGAAGACGTGCTCCTGTTTCTTCTGCTAGGTTTATGGCTTTTAATGATGATTTAAGGCAAGATTCACGATTTCTAATATTGGGATGTTCGGAAAACGGGATATTGGCCTTTTTACTAACATTGTCTGTGTATTTCTTTTTAGCTGTCTTGAGATTATTTTGAATAATTTCTTCTGTTTCGCAGTGTGTAGCTATAAGACAAGGAGCATTAGCGAAAATTTCGTGTAGTGAATTATTGTTATTTACTAGTAAATTGCCTGTCGATGATCCCATAAAAACTTTTATGCCACAGTTTTTTTTAGGATTTATTTTTTTAATTTCTTCCAGATTGTCATTATTGGCTGCTAAATAGAATGAGTAGTTGGCATAGGATTCTTCAGCAGCGTGTTTATATTTTTTCTCTAAAGCTTTAATGGTGTTGGTAGGAGGGGTATTGTTTGGCATATCCATGAATGATGTTACTCCTCCAAGTACAGCGGCTCTACTTTCTGTTTTTATATCTCCTTTATATGTATCGCCAGGGTCTCTAAAATGTACATGGTCGTCAATGACTCCAGGAATTAGATATAATCCTTCTGCGTCTATGACTTTATTAGCTTCTTTTTCGACTTCTTCTAGTGTTTTAGGGGAAATAATAATCTTTGAAATAATATCTCCAGTAATTAATATACTACCTTGAAAATTTTTGTATTCATTAATAATAGTAGCGTTTTTAATTAGAGTTTGAAATGTATTTTTATTACTCATTATTTATTTTATAGATTTCTTAGTACCGTATATTTTTCTGAATCTTAGTTTAATTACACCTCTAAAAGCTTCTCCAAAGATAGAACTACTCATTTTCGATGTTCCTTCTATACGATCTGTAAATATTATAGGGACTTCTTTAATATTATATCCTAATTTATAGGCTGAATATTTCATTTCTATCTGGAAACCATAGCCTTTCATCTGTATCTTATCAAGATCTATATTTTCTAATAATAATCTTTTATAACAAACGAACCCGGCAGTGGTGTCAAAAACTTTCATGTTTAAGACTGTTCTTACGAAAAGAGATGCTCCATAAGATATAATTATTCTTCCTATTGGCCAGTTTTTCACTGCTATGCCATTACAGTATCTAGAACCCACTGATAAGTCGGCATCATCATCGTGACATGCCTTATATAGTTTTATTAAATCGTCTGGATTATGAGAAAAATCGGCATCCATTTCAAATATGTAGTCATATTTATGTTCTATGCCCCATTTAAAACCAGCTTTATATGCTGTTCCTAAACCTTGTTTTCCTTTTCTTTCGATAATAAAGAGGCTGTCAAGAAATTCTTTTTGTAAATTTTTGACGATATTAGCTGTGCCATCAGGAGAGCCATCATCTACGATTAAAATATGAAAGTTTCCTTCTAGTGATCTGATTTTACGAGTTATTTTCTCAATATTTTCCTTCTCGTTATAAGTCGGAATTATTACTAATTTATCTGTCATAAAATTTAAATTTCTTGATAAGATTGTTTCTATCGTCCAAAGGTATAAAAAAAAATGTACCTTTGAATCTGAAAAATTATTTTAAGTATGAAAAATAAACTAAATTTAGGTTTAATAGTATTATTCTTATCCATTTTCTGTGTTAGAGCTCAAGAAAATCGAGATTATAATTTAATATGGAATATAGATTATAAATTTATGTTCGATAATAGAGAATTTAGTAATAATGCTAATAATTATTCCTTTACTTATTTTGGAAATATAGTTGCTCCAGAACTAGGAATTCAGATAGATAGTAAGAATACTCTTTATGCAGCTGTCGATATAGAGAGATATTTTGGTAAAAAGACGACAAAAGATGATTATAATTTTTTGGCTTATTATGAACATGTAGGCGAGCATTTTAAAGCAGATGTCGGTTTTTTTCATCGTGATAAGTATAAAGGTACTTTTCCTAGCGCTTTTTTTGATGATTCCTTATTGTTCTATGATAATGCAGTAGAAGGAGCCTTGTTTCAATATGTAGAAAAAACCTGGTATCTTGAATTAGGTATAGATTGGTTTGGATATGTGTATAAAGATAGTAGAGAGAGGTTTCAGATATTGTCTTCGGGTAGAAAAGATTTAGGTCCATTTTATGGAGAATATAATTTTATGATGTATCATTATGCGGGTAGTGAAGTGGTTAGGGGAGTAGTTGATAATTTCTGGTTTTATCCTCGTGTGGGAATAGATTTTACTCAGTGGTGGCCTTTTCAAGCTTTTGATTTGAAGTTGGGTTATTTACAGTCTCTTCAATGTAATAGACATGAGAGTAGTAAATATAAAAGACCTGGAGGATTTCAAGCAGAAATAGATATTAGAAAATGGAATTTCGGTATTGATAATACATTATTTATAGGTGATAATATGAATCCTTTTTATCATTCACTTGATAAAGCCGGTGCTGAGTATGGAAGAGATTTATATATGGGAAATCTATTTTATGGAGCAGGTAATGGTATGTATAATCGACTCGAATTTTATTATGAGCCTGTGCAGAAACAGTGGCTACATTTTCGTATATCATCTATTCACCATTATGATGGGAAGGATTGGGGGAGTGAGCAGAAAGCTACCGTTTATATTAAATTTGGTGGAGATTTTAAAGGACATAGACGTTATGGTGACAACAAAAAAAATTGGTAAGCTAAAAATAGCATTATTTAGTTTTGATGTTATATGGGAGCATCCTAGTGAGAATCTTGTGATTTTTGAAACTATTATTAGTGATTTTTATAAATGTTTATCATCTAGTGAATTACCAGATATTTTGATTTTCCCTGAGATGTTTTCTAGTGGGTTTTCTTTACGCGTTCATTCAGCCGAAGGCATGAATGGCTTGAGTTACGGCTGGTGTAAAAATATTGCCATAAAATATAATACGGCGGTGGTAACTTCTATAGCTATTAAAGAGAATGATATGTTGTTTAATAGATGTTTTTTTATTAGACCTGATGTTATTTCTGGAGAGGATGTGTATTATGATAAAAGACATCTTTTTAGAATGGCGGGTGAGGATGAAAATTTTACCGCTGGATGTAGAAAAGTGATTACTACTTATAAAGGATGGAATATTTGTTTGAATGTGTGTTATGATTTGAGATTTCCTGTTTGGAGTAGAAATGTTAATAGAGAGTATGATTTGTTAATCAACGTGGCTAATTGGCCTAAGAGAAGAGAGAATGTATTAAATCCATTGTTAAGAGCTAGGGCTATTGAGAATCAGGCATATGTGGCTTTTTGTAATAGAGCTGGGTTTGATCCAAATGCTGAGTATGTGGGAGAGTCTGAAGTTTTTGATTTTAATGGGAATAGTATCAGCTCTACATATAATATAAATGGTGTTAATGTTAGTGTATCTGTTTTAAGTAGTTCAGAATTATATAAATATAGAAATAAATTTCCTGTGTGGATGGATGAAGATTCTTTCACTGTAGTAAAATAAATTTTAAATAAATTATGAATAAAGTATTTTTTAATATTATTTTAATCCTTTTCTTAAACGTATTATTGTTTTCATCGTGTAATCATTATGGAGAGTTTGATTTACATGTGTATTCCACTAATGATGTACACGGAATGTATTTCGATAGTACTACTTATGGTAGTGTAAATTCTTCATCATATTCTAAGATTTGTCGGTTTATTAAAAATAAAAGAGCTCTTTATGGAGAACAAAATGTGGTTTTGGTCGATGCGGGAGATATTATGCAAGGTACAAGTTCTTCATATTATTTTAATTATATAGATAGCAGTGCTACTGAAAGTGAAGCTGCTAAGATTTTAAATTATATAAAATATGATGCAGTTATAGTGGGTAATCATGATATAGAAGCTGGACATAGAAATTATGATATGCTAAATAATGATTTGAATGCTCCTTTGTTAGCTGCGAATGCTGTTAAGTCAGGAACAGAAGATTGTTATTTTAAAGCTTATACTATAATTAAAAGAGGGGGGTTGAAAATAGCTATTATAGGAATGACTAATTCATGGATAAAACATTGGGTAGGAGTTGAAGAGAGAAAAGGAATAGAGTTTCTTCCTATTTATCCATTAATGCAGAGTTTAGTAGATGATATACGTAGTAGAGAAAAGCCTGATTTAGTTTTTCTAGTTTCTCATTCTGGTTTTGGAGATGGTTCAAAGGAGAATGAAGAGCAATGTTCTAGATATGTAGCGGATCATGTGAGAGGTTTGGATGGTCTTTTTATTGGACATGATCACATAGCTCTGAAAGAGAAACGTTTAATGGAAAAAGATACTGTAGGCTTGATTGAATCTGGGTCTAGGGCTAACTATATTTCTGAGACTAATTTTCACATAGTTAAGGATAAACAAGGTATTACCATAAGCTCAAATCAGAATTTAATTTCTTTGAAAGATAGTCTATCTGATGAAGAATATGATAAGTTTTTCTATAATGACTTTTTAAAGGTAAAGAAATTTTCTAATAAGAAAATTGGGTCTTTACTTTCTGATATTGATATGAGTCTTGCAGCTGAAGAACAATGTCCATATTTAGATCTTATTCATTCTGTACAGCTTGATGTTTCGGGAGCACAAATATCGATAACAGCTCCTACATCTATAAAAGGTTATTTGCCAGCTAAAGATATAACTTACAATGACTTATTTAAATTATATGTTTTTGAAAATACATTAAAGGTAGTTAAGATGACAGGTGAAGAAATTACTAAATATCTGAATGAATCTTATTCTAGATGGAATAAAACAGATAATTATTATAATTGGGATTCAGCTGCTGGTATTAATTATGAGGTTAGTCGTTCAAGAAATGGAGATAAAAAGGTGAATGTTTTATCTATGGCAGATGGTAGTAGATTTTATAGAGATTCTTCTTATACTGTAGCTATGACTTCATATAGACTTAGTGGAGGTGGCGATTTATTAAAGAATGCTGGTATTAGGATTGATTCTAATAATACTATAGCAGAGTATGGTGATATTAGAGAACTTATCGGCAGCTATTTTATTAAAAATAAAAGTGTTGATCCTTCCCACCTTAAAAATAAAAATATTATAGGGACATGGAATGTTGTAGAATAGCATTTCTTTTTATATCTTTGTAGTGCTTTAATGAAGTATATTATGGAAGAAAAATATGAATTAATTTTAAGCAGTTTAGAGTCGAAGATGCAAAAAATCATAGCATCGAAAGAAAATCTTTTAGCTGAAAATATCGCATTGACTTCTGAAGTAGAAAAATATAAAGCAAATGAAATTTTTTTAAACAATAAAATAAAAGAATTAGAACAGAAGATAGATGACCTACAAATGACAGGAGCTTTTGAAACATCAAATAGCGATATTAAAGATGCTCGTCAAAATATAGGTAAATTGGTTAAAGAGTTAGATAAATGTATCGCCTTGTTAAATGACTAATTAATATGGAAGAAGAAAAACATTTTATAAAGGTTCAAATCGCAGGAAAAATTTTTAAATTTAATCTGCGCCCTGAAGAAGAAGAAATGTTTAGAGCAGCTGTTAAGATGGTTAAAGAATTGTTCGAGAACAATAAATCGAAATATAAAATGTCTGCCGACATAGATGCTTTAGCAGTGGCTGCTGTCCACATTGGTTTGGAATTGTATAAGGAAAGAAAAGAAAATCCTACAAAGGATATAATAAATAGATTAAAAACTCTTGATAATCAACTTGATGAATATATAGAAAACGGCCGTTAGACTGCTCTTTGCTAAAATCAACAGAATTATTATACCGAGTGTACTCGATTTTAAAAAGACAGGCCTAGGTTACCCTTCGGGGGATTACAATTTTTGTGACGTTGGAAGTCTGATTATATAATCGGAGCTCAAATCTTATTTTTTAAGATTTTTTGATAAACAGCGCTAACGGCTTTTTTATATTTTAAATCTATTGAAATTATTAATTCTTCTATTTTAATAATTTTATATATTAATGGATCAAACAATAACTATAATTATAACGGTTATAATAACAGCTATAATTACTCTAGGTGTAACTTTATTAGTACAACATGTATTTTTAAAAAAACGTAGAGCTGAATTACTTTCAAAAGCTCAAGAAGAAGGTGAAAATATCAAAAAAGAAAAAATTTTTCAAGCAAAAGAAAAATTTCTTCAATTAAAAGGAGAGCATGAGCAATATATTAATGATATCAATGCGAAAGTTCAACAAGCTCAACATAAAATCAAACAACGCGAAATACAGTTAAACCAGCAGAATGGGGAACTTCAGCGCAAGAACAAAGAAGTAGAAGCTATAAAACTAAATCTTAAGACTCAAGTAGATTTAGTAAATCGTAAGAAAGATGAATATGAAAAGCTCCGTCAAGAGGCTATAAATAGTATTGAAAATATAGCTGGGATGTCAGCTGAAGAAGCTAAGAAACAATTAATAGAGACTATGAAGCAAGAGGCTAAAACTCATGCGATGTCATTTATTAATGATACTATGGATGAAGCTAGACTTACTGCAAGTAAAGAAGCTAAAAGAATAGTTATTAATACTATTCAAAGAGTAGCACCTGAAACAGCTATAGAAAATGCAGTAACTGTATTCAATATAGAAAGTGATGAAATCAAAGGTCGTATTATCGGTCGTGAAGGAAGAAATATTAGAGCATTAGAAGCAGCTACTGGTGTAGAAATAGTAGTTGATGATACTCCAGAAGCTATTTTATTATCTGCGTTTGATCCAGTAAGACGTGAAGTAGCTCGTTTAGCTTTACATCAATTAGTTACTGATGGTCGTATACATCCTGCACGTATTGAAGAAGTAGTAGCTAAAGTAGAAAAACAACTTGATGATGAGATAATGGATACAGGTAAGAGAACTTGTATTGATTTAGGTATTCACGGTCTTCATTCAGAACTTATTAGATTAATTGGTAGAATGAAATATCGTTCTTCATATGGACAAAATCTTTTACAGCATTCAAGAGAGGTCGCTAATATATGTGCAACAATGGCTTCTGAATTAGGGCTAAATCCTAAAGTTGCTAAGAGGGCAGGTCTTCTTCATGATATTGGAAAAGTATCTTCTGATGATTCAGAATTGCCACATGCTATTTTAGGTATGAAATTAGCTGAGAAATATAAAGAATCTCCAGAAATATGTAATGCTATAGGTGCTCATCATGAGGAGATAGAAATGAATACAATTATTGCTCCATTAGTAATGGTTGGAGATGCTATATCTGGTGCAAGACCTGGTGCGAGAAGAGAAGTTATAGAATCTTATATTAAACGACTAAAAGATATGGAAGGGATAGCTCTTGAACATCCTGGTGTTACTAAAACATATGCTATTCAAGCTGGTCGTGAACTTAGAGTAATAGTTGGAGCTGATCAGGTTTCAGATAATGAAGCAGAAAAATTATCTAATGATATAGCTGAAAAGATTCAAAATGAGATGGTTTATCCTGGACAAGTTAAAATTACAGTTATCCGAGAAACTCGTTCAGTAGCTTTTGCTAAATAAAATGATTTATTTTTTGTAATTATTGAATATATAGACCTTTATAACATTATCGTTAAATGAAAAAACAATTTATTTATATTCTATCTTGTACTGCGTTTATCTTAGCTGGATGTAATAGTGGTACAAATCGTGATGTTCAATTGCCTAAGTCTTATGCACATAGTGTTGACTCTGTGCTTAATATGATGACACTTAGAGAAAAAGTAGGGCAATTAGTACAATATACTGGCAATTCTCAAGCTACAGGACCTGTACAGATTGATTCTACGATTAATAAACAGATTATAAATGGAGATGTTGGTTCTATGCTAAATGTTTCTGGAGCAGAAAATACTCGAAAGGTCCAAGAATTAGCTATGAAATCACGTTTACATATTCCTTTAATTTTTGGATTAGACGTAATTCATGGTTTATCTACTATTTTCCCAATTCCGTTAGCAGACGCATGTAGTATGGATTCTAGTCTAATACGTAGAGTCGCAGCGGGCGCTGCTAAAGAAGCAGCTGCAGAAGGTATCCATTGGACTTTTGCGCCAATGGTTAATGTTAGTAGAGATGCAAGATGGGGTAGAGTAATGGAAGGAGCTGGAGAAGATACTTGGTATAATTCGCAAGTGGCGAAATATAGAATTAAAGGTTTTCAAGGTTCAGATTTAAAAGATTTGTCTACTATTTTAGCATGTACGAAACATTATATTGGATATGGAGCATGCATCGCAGGAAAGGATTATAATTCTGTAGATATGTCATTAAATAAATTATATAATGTATATTTACCTCCTTATATATCTGCAATAGAGGCTAATTCTGCGACGTTTATGTCTAGCTTTAATCTAATAAATGGAGTGCCTGCTACTGGTAATATTCCTCTTTTAAGAGATTTATTAAAGAATAACTTAGGATATGATGGATTTGTCGTATCTGATTGGGGTTCAGTCCGAGAAATGATTTCTCATGGTTATGTTAAAGATTTAAAAGATGCTACTGCTGAATCTTTGTTAGCTGGATGTGACATGGATATGGAATCTAGAGGATATCATAAGTATTTAGAAGAATTAGTCAATGAAGGTAAAATATCTGAAAAACTTATTGATGATGCTGTAAGAAGGATCTTATTGAAAAAATTTGAACTAGGATTATTTGAAGATCCATATAGGTATTGCGATCAGAAAAGACAAGATGAAATAGTAGGGTCAAAAGAAATAACGAATTTAGCTAGAGAAGCTGCTGTTAAGTCAATAGTTTTATTAAAAAATAAGGAGGGAGTCCTTCCTCTTAAAAATAATATTAAAAAGTTAGCTGTAATTGGTTCTTTAGCTAAATCAAAAAGAGATATGTTCGGTTCATGGATAGCCGAAGGAGATACATCACGTGTAGTCACTCTTTATGATGGTCTTAAAAATCGTTATCCATCTGCTAATATTAAATATTCTGAAGGTTATAGATTATCTGATTTTTCTCTAGTTAATATTAATAAAACATTAAGAGATGTAAGATCTTATAATACAGTTATAGTAGCAGTCGGAGAAAGATATAATGAAGCTGGAGAAGCTAGATCGAAGACAGATATTAATATTAATGAAAATCAACAGATATTAATAAAAGCATTAAAGAAAGCTGGACATAAAGTTATAGCATTAGTAATGTGTGGGCGACCAGTAATTTTTAATGAAATGGAACCATATTCTGATGCTATCATGGTTACATGGTGGTTAGGTACTGAAGCTGGTAATGCTATGGCTGATGCTATCTCTGGAGATAAAAATGAATTTGGACGTCTTGTAATGACATTCCCACGTTCCGTTGGACAATTACCTTTATATTATAATTATGATAATACAGGACGACCAACTAATGAAAAAGAAAGATATACATGTAGATATATAGATGAAGTATCATCACCAGCTTACCCATTTGGTTATGGTTTATCTTATACGACTTTTACTTGTTCCAAACCTGTTATGGATAAAGAATCTTATAAATTAGGAGAGGATTTAACATTTACTGTCACTGTTAAAAATACAGGAAATAGGGAAGGAAAGCCATTTGTTCAAGTATATTTCAGAGATAAAGTTGCTTCGATAGCTCGTCCTATTAAAGAATTTAGTGGTTGGTCGCAAGATAAATTGAAACCTGGAGAATCAAAAAAACTACATTTTTCTATTTCTCCTCGTGAATATGGTTTTTATAATGATGATTTTAAGTTCATTGTAGAAGCAGGAGAGTTTGATATAATGGCAGGCTTAGATTCAGAACATTTAAGTAAAGTTACAATTAATGTGACTAAATGATTATATTTGTTATAATTAATCAACATAATATATATGTGATAACTATATAACCAATGTTTCTTAGTTTACCACGTCAAAGTCCTCTAAAACAAATAAATCAAAGGAGAATATAGACGAAGAATAAGACTATGTTCCAATCTATTTCGTATTTTAAAAAATAAAAGAGGATACGTCTACTTTAGCTATAGATATGCCTGAGATTCATTTGATTAATTATAATCTAACTACACCATTTCTTCTGCAAATAAACACATCTTTTAATTTAGCTTTAATGACAGCCTTACCTTATTTGTTTTATGAGTTATGGGTTTTTATTTAGCCAGCTTTATATAAAAAAGAGAAAAAGGGAGTAAGATTAGCTTTCTTTTTAGGAGCAGGAATGCTCTATTTAGGTGTGTTAGTAGGCTATTTCTTAGTATTTCCAATGACTTTACAGTTTCTTGCCAATTATCAACTTAGTGATAGTATTCAAAATCAACTTTCACTTTCATCTTA
>Ga0172378_10000163_pt1 | contig 52936 bp, 29 predicted proteins | sample GrowelOW332metaG_FD_119755 | JGI IMG/M metagenome (GOLD analysis project Ga0172378, IMG submission 119755) | Groundwater microbial communities from an aquifer near a municipal landfill in Southern Ontario, Canada - Pumphouse #3_1 metaG | ecosystem: Environmental > Aquatic > Deep subsurface >...
CATGAACACTCCACTCCTGCTCATTACATCTGCCCTCCTGTTCACCAGTTTGATCAATGTCTCTGCAACCCTGCTTAACATCAAATCTTTTCCTGTAGAGTTACCGGAAGAACTCCATGATGCCTACAGTAAAGAGAACTTCCTGAAAGCGAGGAACTACACCCTCGCTTCTGGTCGCCTGTCAATTCTCCGGGACGTCTGGTCCACACTGCTCACCATCCTTTTCCTCCTCTCTGGAGGCTTTAATTCACTCGACCTTTTCCTCCGGGATTTTGGCTTGAATCTCATCATTACAGGTCTTTTTTATCTCACCTCTCTGGCACTGTTTCTCTGGCTGGCGGACTTTCTCTTTTCTCTCTACAGTACTTTTGTTATTGAAAAGCAATTCGGCTTCAACCGCATGACATTGTCTACCTGGCTGCTTGACACCGTCAAGAAGGCACTGCTCAGCGCTATTCTCGGCGGACCTTTGCTGGCTTTGCTCCTGTGGTTTTTCGAAACCACCGGCTCTCAAGCATGGCTCTGGTGCTGGATCGGATTTTTGCTCTTTTCCATCGTAATACAATACCTCGCACCTGTTTTGATTATGCCTCTTTTTAATACATTCGACCCTCTCAAGGAGAGCGACATGCGACGTCGAATACAGGATTATACCGACAAAGAAAAGTTCCCATTGCAGGGGATATTCACTATGGACGGTTCCCGACGGTCAACCCGGCTTAACGCTTTTTTTACAGGTTTCGGACACTTCCGCAAGATTGTCTTTTTTGACACCATTGTTGAAAAACTGAATTCTCAACAGATTGTGGCAGTTCTTGCACACGAAATGGGGCATTATAAACTTCACCATATTGGTGGAAACTTTATTTTCTTCGCCATCCAGACAGGGCTCACGTTCTACCTTCTTTCCCTTTTTCTTAACTGTCCAGAAACAGGCCATGCTCTCAACATGAACACCTCCTCCATTTATGCAGGACTTACCTTATTCTCTCTTGTCTATGGCCCGGCAGGACTCCTCTTCGGGATCCTTTTCAACGTCATCTCCAGACGACACGAATTTGCAGCCGACGAATTTGCGGCCCGGAGTACCGGCAGCCCTCAGGACCTTGTTTCCAGCCTCAAGATTCTGAGCACAGTAAACCTTAACAACCCGACTCCACACCCCCTGTATGTCCTGCTTCACTACAGTCACCCTCCCCTGTTGCAACGTCTGCAATACCTTCAATCCCCCTCATTCAATCAAAACATGGATTCGCATTATTACCGGTAAATATCGATGTCGAAGCTAAAATTTCATGTTATTGTCATTCCATGATATTTGTTTTAGCTTTTCCCACTTTAACCTCTGCATTATGGAGCACTGCATGAACAAAGAAATGAGCAAGCCCCTGAAACAGGCAGCCATCCTTCTGGGTGCTGTTATTATCCTTATTGGTTGTCTTGGCACTGCCAGCAATGGAGTGACAGCGTCTCCCTTTCAATTCATTCTTTTCCTGTTTGGCCTTGCCATAGGACTGGCGATTACGATTTCTGCTGTTACAGGAATTTTTCTCGCAGCAATCGCCATGAGCAACAAAAAGGCTGCCTGCGAAATGTGGAACAGCTTGAAAAGCAACTTTGGACAGGGTTGACAGAATCACAGTTAAAAAGTTTTTGCTGACTTCCGGACAAAACCTGATATTTTGGCATAAAGATGATTTTTTAAAATCATCTTTATGCCTTTTTTTGTGTAACATCTGACAGGATATCAGTGTGAACAGCTTTTCTTTTGTAAATAAAGAGAGTTCGTTATCCCCCCATATTTACCAGATACAAGTCACTATTTCCCTTATATTTCGTGGAACAGGTCTTGTATTCCTGTAAGTGTTCGGCTATATATAAGATATAAGTTTTAAAAGCGCAGTTCCCGTTTAACATCAGGAAGAGAGTGGAAAAGAATGCCGATTTATACCTACAAAGGAACCAACTCCTACGGTGACAAACGAAAAGGTGAAGTGGAAACTGTTGACCTGAAAACTGCTCAGGCCATTGTCAAACGTATGCGGGTCACCAATGCAAAGGTAAAAGAGAAACCCAAAGATCTTCTGGAGGGAATTTCCCTTTTAAAACCAAAGGTCAAGACAAAGGAGATTGTCATCTTTGTACGTCAGCTTTCAACGATGATCAACGCCGGTCTCCCCCTGGTCCAGGGACTCGAAATTCTTGAAAAGCAACAGGACAACAGCACCTTTAAAAAAGAACTCATTGAAATACGACAGGATGTCGAGGCAGGGTCCACTCTTGCTGATGCAATGAGGAAGAAGAAAAAGACCTTTGACAACCTTTTTACCAACATGATTGAGGCGGGGGAAACCGGTGGTATCCTCGACACTATTCTCTCACGCCTTGCCGGCTTCATGGAAAAAACGATGGCATTGAAAAAGAAAATCAAAGGTGCACTCACCTACCCTACGGTGTGCCTTATCATTTCCATGCTTATCCTCGTAGTTATTCTCGTTTTTGTTGTACCGGTTTTTCGACAGATGTTTGAAGGATTCGGCCATGCGCTTCCCGTTCCGACTCAGATTGTTGTCAGTCTCAGTGATTTCTTCAAAAAATTCTGGTATTGGATTTTCCTGGCCATTGCTCTTGTCCTTTTTCTCGTGAAGAAATACTACGCTACCGCAAATGGTGAGAAGGTCCTTGACCGGGCCCTGCTTTACATGCCGGTATTCGGACCCTTGTTGCGCAAAGTAGCCGTTGCCAAGTTCACCAGAACTCTCTCCACCATGCTCGCTGCCGGTGTTCCTATTCTTGACGCACTGCAGGTTGTAGCCAGGACAGCTGGAAACAAGGTTATTGAACAGGCAGTCCTTCGCACGGCAGACGCCATTTCGGAAGGTCGCCCCATAGCAGAACCACTGGAAGAGACAGGTGTTTTCCCGAAGATGGTCGTCCAGATGATCAACGTTGGTGAATCCGTTGGTGCCCTTGACGACATGCTTGAAAAGATCGCAGATTTCTATGATGAAGAAGTAGATCAGGCAGTTGAGAACCTCACCTCGCTTATTGAGCCGTTCATGATGGTCTTCCTCGGCGGTATGATCGGGGGTATCGTCGTCGCCATGTATCTGCCGATATTTAAACTTTCCAGTGTCATGATGTAACCCAAAAAAGAGAATAAAATTTTCACGGTGCTCTTGAAGCCCCCCTCTCCGCCTCCGTTTTACAGCAGGCCAGCTCATCTTATATATCTCCATGAGATTAAACAGATTAATGTTCAAGGTGTGGCTGTAAATGGTCGAACTAGTTGATTTTACGCCATGTCCATGACAGTTGAGGCATGCCGGTTTAAGTTGACTTTACTTCTGAACAGGTTATGCTGATTCTATATATTATCGGGGTTTTTCTGTAGATGGTGGATAAACCATAATAGGTCTTGTTGACGAACAATATTTTTATTGTTTCGTAAACAGCCGTGAACAGGGAGGACCACGCATGACTCTTACAAAGGCGGATTTAATCCAACAGGTGTATAAAAAACATAACACTTTGACCAAGGCACAGGCCACGGAATCGGTCGAAGCCTTTCTCAGAATAAGCAAGGAATCTCTGATTGACGGTTCGGATCTCCTTTTGAGTGGTTTTGGCAAATTCCATGTAAAACAAAAAAATGCCCGCAGAGGAAGAAATCCCCAAACCGGCGATGAACTGACCCTGGATGCCCGTAGAGTAGTCACTTTCAAACCCTCCGGGATACTTAGAGATAAGATTAACGGCACGTCCTGATTCTTGAACCCAATTGAGTGATAAACCCTCTGAATGCTGTGTTCAGAGGGTTTTCTTTTTTATGGAAAATAAAACAATGAACATATTCTGCAGCTGGGACACAATTAAACTCGTCGACATTTCTACAGATTCACGCTGGAATCTGCATCCGTGGGTCCGAGATGAGATAAGTCAGGAACTTGGAGATTCTTTCAGTCAGGCAGGAGTACTGCATCCTCCAGTGCTAATACAGTCAGATGACGCGTATCAACTTCTCTGTGGTTATCGTCGACTCAAATATGCTCAGCAGGCAGGTCTGAAACAGATCAGTTGTGCCGTCGTCAAAAAAGAGACCGAACCTGCAGCAATCATGACTCTCATTCTCGAAGACCAAAAAAGCACGGGGGGACTCTCTCCTGCGGAAAAAGCCCGCTTTTTACAGCTTGTCGAAGAATTGGGGGGAGAGGAATTAAAGAAAAATTTTATTCAGAGTCTGGGTTTATGCCGAAAACAGGCCGAGGTGGAACTGCTTGCTCAACTGCATACACAGTCGATAGATCTTATCAGGGACATTCATCACAGCCGTCTCTCCCTGCAGATGTTCGCAGAATTACAGCAGCTGCCGAATCCTGAAGACCGGCAACGCATCCTTCAACTTTTTCGAGAATGGGATTTGGGGGGGGGAAAACAGAAACGAATTATTCAACAGTTACGTGACTGCGCAGGCAAGGAAGGCAAGAGCATTGGCGAACTACTTGATTCACAGGAAATTCAAGAAATTCTGCACCACGCACAGCTCAACGTTCCCCAGAAGATACAACATCTCAATACAATTCTTCAGCAACATTTACTTGCCGACTCTTCCGCCAGGGAGAGAGCATTTCGGGAGGAAGTTCGTGAGCTCAGGCTGCCCTCAAGAGCAGAGCTGAATCACTCTCCCGCCTTCGAGAGAGACGATGTAACTCTCTCCCTTACATTCCCGGACATGGAGGCCTGCAAAGTCTGGCTTAAGAGAGAAAAGAAGTGAAGGCTTATGGGCACCTTGAATAATCAAGCAGCCCGCGAATCATCAACTCCCCACCGGGGTGTTCATACTCCGGTGCACTGATATGAGGTGCGCCACCCCGAGTTCCTGCACTCCAGCCCTCAAGGAGCGGTATTCCCCCGTCACCGGCAAACAGAAGCCCGTAAAAAAGCACAGCTTCATCATAGAGGTGTCTGCCCAGCAAGGTCGCATGCAGAGCCCCACCACCTTCAACAAGAACCGAACAAATCTCCCGCCGTCCTAACTCATCAAGCACCAATCCAAGGTTCAGACCACGGGAGTCACTCTCGACGCTGCAGACCTCAACCCCAGGTCGTGTAACAAATCTGCGCTTTTCCTCTGAGACATCATCACCACAAAAGACCAGTGTTGGAGCATCTGATTCAAGATGAAAGACTTTTCTGTCGGCCGACAGGGAAAGATGTGAATCAAGAATAACCCGCACCGGATCTTTACCTGTCTCTTCGCCCTGCAGCCGGGTGGTCAGAGAAGGATCATCCGCGGCCACAGTACCCCGCCCCACCATAATGGCATCCACGCAGTTACGAATCTGGTGCACCCGATGCAAAGATTCGCCCCCGGTCATCCAGCCAGATTCTCCACGTTTGTAGTTCAAACGACCATCAAGGCTGAGACCGGCTTTCATAATCATCCAGGGTCGACCAGTGGTTATATATTTAAGGAAGGGTCGATTAATCGCCCGGCATTCCTCCTCAAGAACACCACACGTTACTTCAATTCCAGCACCCTTGAGCAGAGCAATTCCGCGACCATTCACCAGCGGATTGGGATCCCCCATCCCCACAACAACTCTGGAAAAGTGATGCTTAATCAACGCGTCACAGCAGGGTGGCGTCCGTCCTGTATGACTGCAGGGTTCGAGGGTGACGTAAATCACAGCCCCCTGCAGGTCCACCCCCGCTGCGAGAGCATTGGCTATTGCATTACGCTCCGCATGTGGTGTACCTGCTTTCTTATGCCATCCGCTGGCAAGCAGGCGTCCGTCCCGAACGATTACAGCACCAACGCAGGGGTTAGGGGATGTCCGTCCGAGCCCTTTCTTCGCCTCATCGAGAGCCAGTGCCATGAATTTTTCATCTTCTGAATCTTCCATCACATATCCCGGGAATCAAGCAGGGTCTTCAATTCGGCCATAAATTCATTCACGTCCTTGAACTGTCGATACACAGACGCAAAACGTACGTAGGCAACTTCATCAAGAGCCGGTAAACCCTCCATCACCCACTCCCCCACGACTTTGGAAGGAATCTCCCGGGCACTGTAGTCCTGTAGTTTATGCTCGATATCATCTACAAAACAATCGATTTTATCCCGGCTGACATTCCGCTTCTGGCACGCTTTTTCCAGCCCCGCTGTTAACTTTTGCCTATCCCAGGGCTCCCTGCGGCCATCCTTTTTCACCAGCATCGGCAACATGACTTCCAGGCGTTCGTAAGTCGTGAAGCGCCGTCCGCAGGCAAGACACTCCCTCCGCCTGCGGGTAATCGTCGCTTCCTTGTTCAAGCGGGAATCAATAACCTTGTTATCAAGATGTTCACACCACGGACACTTCATGCATCTCCCTCTTCGAAATACAGCAAAGGCCGATTCCGCGTAATACGAAATCGACCTCCATTAACATCCTGTAGCAAGACTATGAACACCACTGTCCCAATCACGCCACAGAGGGTGTATTGGTGCAGTGTATGCTGCAGATCTGCTTTTCATATGTTTTCAGCTCATCTTGTCAATACGCCGTTGATGTCTGCCATCAGTAAATGCAGTAGCAAGCCAGAGTTTCACCATCGACAGAGCAAGATTCGTATCAAGAACCCGTCCTCCCATGCAGAGGATATTGGCGTCGTTATGCTCACGACTCAACCGGGTTGTTTCCAGGTCATGACAGAGGGCTGCACGAATTTTCCTTGAGCGGTTCGCAGCAATTGACATCCCGATACCGGTTCCGCAAACGAGAACACCTTTTTCGCCCCGCCCGGCCTCTATCTCAGCCACAACTTTGTCGGCATAGTCCGGATAATCCACAGAATCCTCGTTGTAACACCCCATGTCCAGAACCTCATGTCCCAGAGAGGTGATCAACCTTGCAACCTCCTGCTTCAGAAGGAAACCTCCATGATCCGACCCCACTGCAATTTTCATTGTCCCCTCCAGAGAAACAATCTTTTTTACATTCGTTTCATAATCAAAGAGCCATTGGTACCACCAAAACCAAAGGAATTAGACATGGCGACCTTTATCTCCATTTTACGAACCTTGTTGGGCACGTAGTCCAGATCACATTCCGGACTCGGTTCGTGCAAATTGATAGTCGGAGGAGCAATTTGCTCAGTAATACTCAGTGCAAGAAAAGCCGCTTCAATACCTCCAGCTGCACCAAGCAGGTGTCCGGTCATAGACTTGGTGGAACTTATGGCAAGTTTACCGGCATGATCACCGAAAACCTGGTGGACGGCCCGACTTTCTCCACGGTCATTCAGGGATGTCGAAGTCCCATGGGCATTAATATAGTCAATATCTTCAGGTTTTAATCCCGCGCTGAGAATAGCATTTTTCATGGCACGAACAGCACCTTCACCATCTTCCGGTGGTGCCGCAATATGGTAGGCATCGCTTGAAAGACCAAAACCGACGACTTCAGCATAGATTTTTGCCCCACGCGCCTTTGCGTGTTCATATTCCTCAAGCACAACCATGCCAGCACCCTCTCCCATAATGAACCCGTCACGATCTTTATCAAAAGGACGAGAGGCAGCTTTCGGGTCATCATTACGGGTGGAAAGAGCCTTCATCGCAGAGAAACCTGCAATCCCGAGCCCACAGATAACGGCTTCCGTTCCACCGCTGATGACAACATCACAGGTCCCACTTTTAACGTAGTTGAAGGCTTCTCCTACGGCATGAGTTCCTGCAGCACAGGCAGTGGTAAGGGTCAGGTTGGGACCTTTGCTGCCAATATCAATGGAAATATTACCGGAGGCCATGTTGGGAATCACCATGGGAATAAAGAAAGGGCTGACCTTCCTCGGGCCACGACTAAGCAGTGAATTGTGCTGTTGCTCAATATTGGGAAGCCCTCCCATGCCGCATCCAGTGATAACACCGACACGAGCGCAATTATCTGGAGTCACGGCAAACCCGCTATCTTTGAGAGCCATTCGACTGGCGACAACCCCATACTGAACAAAGAGATCAAGATGTTTGGCATCTTTCTTCTCAAAGAAATCCTCAGTCCTGTAGTCGGTGATCTCTGCGGCAATCTTTACAGCATAATCGCCTGCATCAAAGCGGGTTATAGTATCAACTCCACTTACACCAGCGCAGATATTTTTCCATGCTGTTTCCGTTCCAATTCCTACGGGGGTGACAAGACCTATCCCGGTGACAACAACTCTGCGTTCCACAATGGCTCCTCTGCTTCGCTTATTTCCAATATGCAACTTACAAATGGACAAAAAAGCCCCGCAACACGGAGGTGCAGCAGGGCGGTGAAAGTCTTACTTAAGTTTCTTCACGTAATCGATAGCATTTTGTACGGTGGTGATGCTTTCAGCATCTTCGTCAGGGATCTCAATGTCAAAGCCCTCTTCCATAGCCATGATAAGTTCAACGAGGTCGAGAGAATCAGCGCCGAGATCATCGGTAAAAGATGCTCCGGAAACGACCTTTTCTTTATCAACACTGAGTTGTTCCGCAATAATATCAATCATTTCCTGTTCAATAGCCATGTCTTTCTCCTTTTTGCGTGACGCCACACAGGCGTCGAATTGTCTGTTTTGCGTAATGCAAACCTGCTTTAATAATCTGCTGCCGTGCAGTGCCCAACAGCGGGGCCCCTCTGAGGGATACCCGAAATTACATATACATACCACCGTTAACATGCAATGTCTGGCCTGTGATATAACGTGCGTCATCAGAAACCAGAAATCTCACCGCGCCAGCCACGTCTTCACTCTGGCCGAAAACTCCAAGAGGGATACTCTTTCGAATTGTATCCTGAACGTCCTCTTTCAGTTCCGCCGTCATTTCCGTTTCGATAAAACCAGGTGCCACGCAATTGACAGTAATCCCGCGTGAGGCATATTCCTGGGCCATGGATTTAGAAAAACCCATCAGACCGGCCTTGGCTGCGGCATAGTTGACCTGTCCGGCATTACCAGTAACCCCAACCACGGAGCTGATATTGACAATCCGTCCGGTACGTTTTTTCATCATAATCTTTCCGCCTGCCTTGGAACAGAGAAAAACACCCTTGAGATTCGTCGAGAGGACAGCGTCCCAGTCTTCCTCTTTCATTCGTGCCATCAAGCCGTCACGGGTAATTCCAGCATTGTTGATCAGGATATCAATCGTTCCCGCTTCATCAATAATTTTATCAAAAGCTTCCTGTACAGCACTGGACTGCGCAACATCAAATTGAACAGCCCCTGCGCTGCCACCTGCATTGCAGATTTCTTTGACAACAGCATCCGCTGCATCAGATCTACTGACGTAGTTGATATAAACCTTTGCTCCATCACGGGCAAGCCGCAGAGCAATAGCACGACCAATCCCCCTGCTGCCACCTGTTACAACGGCTATTTTCCCTTCAAGATTCATCAGCTCAGCTCCTTTACTCTAGCAAGCAACACCGGCAGCACCTCACTGAGATTACCAACAATTCCGTAATCAGCAATGTTAAAAATGGGTGCATTCTCGTCACGGTTGATTGCAACAATGGTCTCCGCAGACTGCATTCCGGCGACATGCTGAACCGCCCCCGAAATTCCACAGGCAATATAAATCTTTGGAGCAACAGTCTTACCCGTTTGGCCGACCTGATGCGGATAGGGAATCCACCCGGCATCAACGACAGCGCGGGAAGCCGATATTTTCCCGTCCAGCAACTCCGCCAGTTCGGCAAGCAGTTCAAAACCTTCCGCATTTTCAAGGCCACGTCCTCCGGCAACAAGAACCTTCGCCTCCTGAATATTCACTGCCCCGCTCACCCCGGCCACACTTTCCAAGACCTCAACGCGACTGTCCAGTCCGCCTTCTTCGGGAACCAGTTCCCCCGCCTCAAGGACAATAACCTCACCCGCGCGGGTATCATCCCGATCAAGAGCCTTCATTACTCTCGGGCGAACAGTAGCCATCTGCGGGCGGGTATTCTCACAGACAATCGTCGCCATGATGTTGCCACCAAAGGCTGGACGGGTCTGCAAAAGTACACCATCAGATTCGCGTAAATCAAGAGAAGTACAATCGGCCGTGAGACCGGCATGCATTGTCACCGCAACGGCGGGAATAAATGCACGACCGATGGCGGTCGCTCCGGCAAGAACTATTTCCGGTTTATACCTGCGTAACAGAGCAACAGTCACCCGACAATAGAGATCTTCCCGAAAAGTTGACAGGGCCTCTGCCGCTACGACATAAACACGGTCGGCACCATGGGCAATGAGTTCTTCAGCCACTCCATCCAACTCACCAGAGAACCTGCTGCCGAAAAGCAGTGCATTCAGCTCTACACCCCGCATGTCAGCGAGACGACGCCCTTCCCCCAGGAGTTCAAGGGAGACAGGATTAAGTTCACCGCGATAATATTCACAATAAACAGCCACCCCGCGCCACTCGTCGAGATCACTCTGTTCGACCTTCTCCACCGAGATGGAGAGCGCTCCCACAGAGCAACTATCCACGCAGGTCCCACACAGGGTGCAGGTATCGCCGATAACCGGATAACCATCCTGCATGGTGATAGCACCAAAGGGGCAGCTCTCTTCACAGACGCCACAGCTGATACACAACTCTTTATCAAGAATCAACATCAGCGCACCTCCTGTCCTCGAGCAAGCTCAACAAGTTTTACGGCAAGTTGAGCCAGTTGTTCTTCAAGTGTACCCTGCAGTTCAATCCGCTTTCCTCTCGCTTCTGGAGCAAAAACCTTTGCCACCTGAGTCGGAGAACCGGGGAGACCGATACAATCGGCTTTTGCTGAAATTGTCTCAGCGTTCAGTTGTTCGATCTGCACTTTTTTCGCTTTCATTTTCCCTTTCAGGGATGGGACACGGGGTTCATTGATATTTTTCACCACGGTGAGCAGAGCCGGAAGCTTCACAGCCAGCACATCGTACCCGTCATCCATCATTCTCTCGACAACCAGTCTGGACTCATCGACTTCCCGAACCTTCTGAACACAGGTAATGAAAGGAATCCCGAGGCGTGTAGCCATACCGGGACCAACCTGACCCGTATCACCATCAATAGCCTGTTTCCCGCAGAGGATAAGGTCTGCCCCGCCAAGTGCATTGACAGCATGTTCCAGAGTGTATGAAGTCGCCCATGTATCGGAACCGGCAAAAGCGCGGTCCGAAACCAGCACAACGCGATCGGCTCCGAGAGCAACAGCATCACGCAACATTCCTTCTGCCTGTGGAGGTCCCATAGTCAGGGCTATAACCTCTCCCCCTCCCAGCTTCTCCCGAAGGCGTACGGCCTCTTCCAGAGCATGTTGATCGTAGGGGTTCATTATTGCAGCAACCCCCTCCCTTGTCAGCGTGTTAGTTTCCGGATTAAGGCGAACCTCAGTTGCATCCGGAACCTGTTTTATACAGACTATTATTTTCATGATAATCAGGAATACTCCCGGTTCAGTTCCTGACCAATAACGTTTCGCTGAATTTGATTACTGCCTTCGTAGATCTGCAGAATCTTTGCGTCACGCATCATTTTTTCTACTGGATAGTCGCACATATAGCCATATCCTCCCATGACCTGCACTGCATCGGTGGTCACCTTCATGGCCATATCGGTTGCACAGGTTTTACACATGGCACTGACACGGGACACATTCTTTGGGTGAGCGTCAATATGGCGCGCTGTAGCATAGACCAGGGCCCGGCTTGATTCAATGCCGATAGCCATATCCGCAAGCAGGTGTTGAACAGCCTGGAAAGCAATAATCGGCTTGCCAAACTGACGCCGCTGCTTGGCATAGGGAACAACCTCATCAAGAGCACCCTGAGCAAGGCCCACAGCCAGAGAAGCAATCCCCGGCCGTGAAAGATCAAGCGTTTTCATTACAGTGATAAAACCAGTTCCCGCACGTCCGACAATTCGATCTTTCGGAATCCGGCAATCTTTAAAAATAAGTTCAGTGGTCGAAGATGCCCGAATCCCCATTTTCTTTTCTTTGGGGCCGAAAGTAAACCCGGGATCCCCTTTTTCCAGGACAAAGATAGAAGCGCCACGAGGACCTCTGGCACGATCAGTGATGGCGACAATGCTGTAGATATCAGCCTCTCCACCATTAGTAATCCACTGTTTTGTTCCGTTGATCACCCACTCGTCGCCATCAAGGACAGCAGTCGTCTGGATACCAGACGCATCTGATCCGGCATTTGCCTCAGTCAAACCAAAGGCTGCAAATTTTCTTCCACTGGCAACTTCTGGCAGATATTTATTTTTCTGCTCTTCAGTACCACTGATCAGAATAGGAAAACTTCCGAGAAAATTGGCGGCAAAAGCGGTACCAACAGCAACATCCCCCCGCCCGATCTGCTCCACAGCAAGGACTATATCCATACACCCGCCACCAAAACCTCCATAGGCCTCTGGAATCGGAATACCGAACAAGTCGGCCTGAGCCATTTCGTTGAGAATTTCGCGGGGAAAGGTGTGGTTTTCGTCAAGTTCCGCTCTCTGCGGGATAATACGCTCATCAGTCAGCTGTGAGGCAATATCAACGATCATCTGTTGTTCTTCAGTCAAAAAATAATCCATTCCAGTCTCCTGTTACCATTTCAGCAGGGCTGCTCCCCAGGTAAATCCGCCACCAAAAGAACAGAGCAGGACGGTGTCACCCTTCGCTATTCGACCGGCACGATTTGCCTCATCAAGGGCAATAGGGATGGACGCGGCTGAGGTGTTCCCATATTTTGGGAGATTTATAAAAACCTTCTCTTCCGGGAAATGCAAACGTTTGGCGAGGTTCTTCAGAATCCGCATATTTGCCTGGTGAGGGATAAAGATATCAACATCTTCAGAGGTAAGCCCCTCCTTCTCCAGCACGGCATCCACCGCACTGGCCATGGCCTTCACCGCATATTTGAAAACCTCTTTTCCAGACATGCGAATCAGGGGGCCGGTGGAGCCCTCCACCCTCAGCTCAGGGTTAGTGCTTTCGGGGGCATGCATATACAGGAGTTCCCAGAGACCTCCATCTGCACGCAGATAACTCGAAAGGATACCCCGTCCTTCAGCAGCACCAAAGACCGCCGCCCCGGCACCATCTCCAAAGAGAATGCAGGTATTGCGATCAGTATAATCGAGGCGGGCAGAAAGAGTCTCCGCTCCAATCACCAGGACCTTCATCTCAGGATCTGCCTTGATATATTTGTCCGCCAGATCAAGTCCAAACACAAAACCTGAACAGGCGGCATTAATATCGTAAGCAAAGGCGTTGTCTGCGCCGAGTTCAGCCTGCACAAAACATGCAGTGGAAGGCATCATCATATGAGAACTGATTGTACCAACGACAATCAATCCCAGTTCTTTCGGATCGACACCAGCTGCTTCAAGTGCCCTGCGGGCCGCCTTTGTAGAGAGCTGCCAGTTTTGCTCATTTTTACCAGCAAAGCGTCTCGCCTCAATCCCGGTACGAGTGCGAATCCACTCGTCATTAGTTTCGACGATCTTCTCCATGTCGACGTTAGTGACAATTCGCTCAGGCAGGCAGGAGCCAGTTCCAAGTACTACAGTTCCCATTACACTTCTGCTCCTCTGGCACCGTTATTTGCAGCCAGACTTTTTTGAATAATCCCGGTCATATTTCCCTTCGCCATCGCCGCCCCCTGGAGCAACGCATTTTTGATTGCTTCAGCTGATGATTTACCGTGACAGACGATACCAATCCCATCCACTCCCAGCAGTGGGGCACCACCATACTGTTCATAATTCACCCGCTTGCGAAAGGACTTAAAGGCAGGGTAAACCAGCAGTCCACCAATTCTTGTCAACAATGTAGAGTTGATCTCGTCCCGAATCATGGTCATTGCAGCCTCAGCAAATCCTTCACTCATTTTCAGGCATATGTTACCAACGAAACCGTCGCAGATAATAACATCCACATCCCCGCGAAAGACATCGCGTCCTTCAACATTGCCTATAAAATTGAGTGAACTCTGCTTGAGAAGCGGCCATGTTTCTTTGACAAGGGCGTTCCCTTTACCGGCTTCTTCACCGATGGTGAGCAGACCAACCCGGGGATTTTCCAATCCCATGATCTGGGAATAGGCTGAAGCCATCACCGCAAACTGCAGCAGGTGGTGAGGCTTACAATCTACATTTGCCCCAATATCCATCAGAACAACAGGTTTTTTAAGAGTAGGGAAAATTGAGGTGATTCCCGGACGGGACACACCTTCAAGCCGCCCGAGTGTCCGAATTCCCGCAGCCATTGTAGCACCGGAATTTCCTGCACTGATAGCAGCACACGCCTCTCCCTGCTTCACCAGGTGGAAGGCGACAAGAACAGAGGAATCTTTTTTTTTGCGGATGGCATTCACAGGGTTGTCGCACATTTCCACGACTTCCGAGGCATGAACAATATGCAGTCTCGACACCACATCCGGAGCAAGAGACAAGGCGTTAATATCCTGCCGCAGAACATCTTCTGCGCCAACGAGGGAAACTTCCACTTCCCCGGTCTCAGCAGCAGCCGCAGCACCCTGCACCAGTATCCGGGAGCCGCGGTCTCCACCCATGGCATCGAGAGCGACACGCATAAACGTTCTCAGTCCAGATCCACATCGAGGGAGTAAACATCTCTCCCTCTATATTTACCACAGCTGCCACAGAGACGATGGGGCTCTTTGGGCGCGCCGCACTCCGGACAAACAGAAATGCCCGGTTTTTTCAGTCCATCATGGGAACGTCTCAGACGTGTACGGGAATGAGATTGTCTTCTTTTCGGTAATGCCATTTTTTTTCCTCCTGCTCAGCGTTTATACGCCAACAATATTACTTCTTTTTCAACTTGCCCAGTACGGCAAAAGGAGATGTGGAATGATCCGAACTACAGCGACACTCCGCCCTGTTCAGGTCCACTCCGCATTCAGAACATCGTCCTTTGCAGTCTGGCACACACAAAATCTGCTGCGGCAGGCTGAGATAAACCTGCTCCTGCAAGATTTCATCTACATCAATTTCCGGTGAAGTCACATAGAGAAGCTCAAGATCTTCCTCCCGACTCTCCACCTCAGCATCTACGGGCACAGCCTCTTCACCTGCGATCAGCGTGTATGCAAAACTCTCACTGAAGGTCCAGAGAGTTTCAGTTGCACATCGACTGCAGGGAATCATCATTTTTCCACTGACATCTATTTGAAGAACAACACTGTCTTCCCTCTTGCGACGGGCCATAAGCACACCGTCCAACTGTACCTTGCCATCCCCTGAATCCAGCTCAAGGATGTAATTATCAAGCACAATCTTCTTTGGTGAAGTCGACAGCTCTTCAAAGCGTAATTTCATTGTTGCCCCCGTCAGACTCGAGAGAGTAGAAACAAAAGCAGTCAGAATAATAACTTTCGTCCGAATAGGCCAGTAAAAAAATATACATTTTATGAGAAACTCATCAGGACCCACGCCTGCCGGCGATCTCCGCCTTCATTAAAGAATATGTGCGAGGCGCTCCGAGGCCTTTCCCAGCCGCAGGGAGACTCTTTCGAGAACCCACTCCAGCAACTCGCAGGCCAGTTTCGGCTCTTCTTCGCGAATCTTCACCCAGGCATCCACAGAAAGCAGCGCAATATGCGTCTCCTCCACAGCAACGGCCCCGGCAGCATGAGTATCCAGCCCGGTAAACAACTTCTCCCCAAGAGGCGCTCCAGGATCAAGCAGAGCTATAATTTGGGTCTTCTCTTCAAACCCTGTCTGCTCTTTGATACCAACCCTCCCGGAAAGAATAAAGCCCAGACCTTCCACGGCATCTCCACAATCGAAAATCTTCTCACCGGCAGCAAAATGCTGCTCCTGCAATGCAGAGATAAAAGATTCCGATCCTTTGAGAAAAGGCAGTGTAGACAAATCGAACCTGGCACTGCTCACTTTTTTCCCTCTTCAAAGGAGGCAATCTTTTCTTCGATGGTCTTGACCAGTCCTGAATATTCATCAGTACGCAGGATAGAGCGAAACTGTTCCTGATAGTTTCTAATCAGACTGACGCCCTCAATGTTGACATCGTACACCATCCACGTCCCGCTCCTCTTACTCAGGATATAGTATATGGGAAAAGATTTCTGCCCGTCGTTCACCTCAGTTGAAACCTGCGCACGGTCGCCACTTACCCGTTCGCCGTTATACTTCACTGTATACTTTCCTGCCTGCGTCTCTTCATCCTCAAAGCGCCCGATGTAGACATTTTCAAGCAGCTTCGTCATTAAGCCGACAAAGTGGGTGCGTTCCTTTTCATCAAGCCCGCGCCATGACTTGCCGAGGACCCGCTTTGACATCTCGCGAAAATCAAAACCTTTTTTAACCTCTTCCATGATCTTTGCACGGCGCTCCACCTTATGTTCCGCACCCTTCATGTCCGAGCTCTGAATAATCCCGGTCAATTGATCAATAATCGGTTTCATTGTCGCTTCCGGATCAGCAGCAGCCATTGCCACACCTGCGGAGAAAAGCAGCACAGCCAGCATTACACATTTCATTTTCATAATATTGTCACTCCATCAATTCCAATATTTCTGCGGCAGTTACTTCGCACTGCCAAAAGCAAATTTACTAATCAGTCCCTCAATATCCACAGAGGATTCCGTATCAAAAATAACCCCGCCCGCCTTGAGCAGTGTTTCATCTCCACCGGGGCTCAACTCAATATATTTCCCGCCAATAATCCCCTGCGTTTTTACCGAAGCCATAGAGTCAGCCGGAACTTCCACACTGCTGTCAAGGCGTAATACCAGTCTCGCTGCGTCATGCTCATTCAGTTCAATCCTTGATACATCTCCGACAACCACGCCGGCAACCTGAACAGTCGCACCCTGCTTAACCCCTGAGACGTTGTCAAAGATAGCCTTTATCTCATAGGTTTTATCGCCAGTGAACGAACCCGAACCAAACCCGAAGCTGCTGATCAGATCCTCAATATCCAGCGCTGATTCTGTTTCTTGAATTCTGTCCCCGTCATGGAGCTCTTTTGTGGATTTTCCAAGAGCAAGTTGGACGTATTTATCACCGATAATCCCCTGTGATTTCACAAGAGCAGCGGTATCGGAGGGAATCTTCACCCCATTCTGAATCCGCAGCAGCAGTTCAGCCTTCTGCCCCTCACTCAGGTTTACACTCACCACCTCTCCAACATCGACACCAGATATCTGAACGGCTGCTCCTTTTTTTACGCCGGAGACATTATCAAACACGGCATTGAGAGTGTAGTTTTTATTGCCGGTCAGAAAAGGCACTTCTCCAAGTTGGAAGGCAAGCCAGCAAAAGGCTGCAAAACCAAGAACCACAAAGAGGCCAACAATCGTTTCTAACAATCCTTTTCTCATAATGTTTCCGTTTCCACATTGCGACTCTGGTAAATCTCACCCATCGTCGTTTTGACAAACTCTTGAATTTCCGTTTTTTTAGACCACTGAATCGCCTCTGGGCTGTCAAAAACGTCCACATTTCCATGATTAAGAAGAATCACATTGTCCGCAAGATTGAACACCTTGGGGATATCATGACTGACGATAACAGAGGTAAACCCATACTGCCGTTGTGTACGCGCAAAAAGGTGATAAATTTCTCCTGTCATCACCGGGTCCAGCCCCGTAGTAGGTTCATCAAAAAGCATAATGGAAGGTGTGAGCATCATTGCCCGCGCCAGCCCCACACGCTTTTTCATTCCGCCGCTGAGCTGAGCAGGATATTTCAACTCGTGCCCTGCCAGATCAAACCGCGCAAGCATTTCTATCACCTGAGAGTGAATCTCTTTTTCGCTTTTTTTGGTTCGCTCACGTAATGGCATGGCCACATTCTCAAATACGGTCAACGAATCAAAAAGAGCTGAACTCTGAAAGAGAACTCCGAAGCGGGTCCGCAACTGATTTAATTTCCGACCACGAATGGCGGTGATATCTTCTCCATCAACAAGAATAGACCCGGAGTCTGCATCAAGCAGACGCAGGACCAGCTTCAGGGTTACACTTTTCCCCTGCCCGCTCCCCCCCGCAATAACAGTCGTCTTCCCGGCGGGGATGGTAAAGCTGATATTATTCAGAACGTGCTGCAGTGAGCCGTCCTTGCGCTTGAAACTCTTACATATATTGATAAATTCTATGACATTTTCACTCATAATTCCCTCTCAGAGCAGGACTGCGGTCAGAAGATAATCGAAAACCAGCACAGAGATGGAAGAGAGGACCACCGCCTGAGTCGTCATTCGGCTCACCGATTCAGCACCAAATCCGGCACCGCGAATCTGCTGCACAAAAAATCCACGACCACAGCAAATCCACACAACAAGGCCGGCAAACACAAAGGATTTTACCACCCCCAGCCAGATGTCATGGTTCGTAACACTACTGCGCATCCCCTCGAAATATGCTCCGGGGCTCACTCCCATCATGCTCACCCCTGCAAGGTAACCGCCAAAGATTCCCACCACATCAAAAAGTGCAGTCAGCAACGGAATGGAAATCAATGCAGCGAGGAATTTAGGGGTAATGAGATATCGGTAGGGATCAACCGCCATGCACTGCAGAGCGTCAATCTGCTCTGATATTCGCATAATCCCGAGTTCAGCAGACATGGCGGATCCAGCCCGGCCTGCCACCATCAATGCCGTAAGCACAGGCCCAAGTTCCATAATAATGGAAAGAGAGACAGCTGAGCCGAGAAAACCGTCAGCACCGAAGCGATTAAGCGAGTAGTAGCCCTGCAGTCCCAGCACCATTCCGGTGGAAAGCGCAGTGAAAAAAACAACCACCATCGACCCTGAGCCGATGAATTTGATCTGCCTGAGAAGTTCTAAGAAGCGAAATGGCCGTTTAAAAATACCAAGGATTGCCTGGAAGAAAAAGTTCGTCATCCAGCCAAGATCCTCAAGAACATAGAGGGCTGTATCGCCGAGTCGCGCCAGTGGATTAGACATATGATCGATAAAACCTCAAGAGCCGGGGAAATAGATGGAACCAGCTTCGATCCCGGAAAGAGCTGCAGAAAAAAAATTTGTCGCCAACAATGAAATCAGGAAAAAGACCTCCTCTTTCAAGGTGCAGACAATACGAGCCGCAAATCTAAAGCGAAACTGGCCGGAAGTCAATACGAGGGGGCCCTCCATGCGCAATCTTTGTGAAATTCCCCACTCCGGGAATAAGGCTTGTCTTTTCATCCACGGTGTGGCTTTTTAGATGCTCAATTCATACGAATTAAAGATAAGGGTCCCTTGAATAACCAGTCTTTCGCCCATCTTCTTCGTTACAGTCAAAAATTTATCCTCCGCCAAAGCGAGGAACGAGACGTCGAGGTAAGTGATAGACTCCGATATCAAACATGGCTGTAATAAATTTCCTCCTGTGCCTCGAATATGGATGAAATCCAAGATTATTCAAGGTCCCCATAAATGTACGTAACCAATCACTTGATTACAGAGCGAAGCTGGAACTCATGAGAGCACTCAAAACAATTATCGACAATAACGCCGCCCTGACACAGCTTATGGAAGACGCAAGGACCATGGACGCCGTAGCACTGGACACTGAATTCCTCTGGGAACGAACATTCTTCCCCCGTCTCGGCCTTATTCAGCTTGGTCTTTCCGACGAGGCCTGCTTTCTTATCGACCCCCTGGCCATCACTGACCTCTCCCCTCTGGGCGACCTGCTCGCCGACAGTAGAGTGGTAAAGATTTTCCATGATGCCTCCCAGGATATGAGCATTCTCTCCCAGGCCACAGGGGTGACACCCCGCAACATCTTTGACACCCGTCTCGCTGCAGGTTTTGCGGGTTTTCCAGCAACCCTCTCACTTTCCAATCTCGTAGAGGTCTTGCTCAACATCCATCTCGATAAAACCGAGACCCGCACCAACTGGCTCAAACGCCCGCTCACAGAGAAGCAGGTGAGCTACGCTCAGGATGACGTCCGTTATCTGCGTGCAGTGCGAGTACTTCTGCTTTCCCGCATTGTTGAACCCGCAGTAAAAAAATGGCTGGCGGAGGAGATAGAACTTCTTGACCATCCGGAAAACTACAACACCTTCCTGCGCACCGACCGCAGTAAAAAGATTAAAGCCGGACAGCACCTGCTCCCGAAAGCCCGTGAAGTTCTGCGCCGTCTTGCCCAGTGGCGGGAAGAAACCGCCGAGACCCGTGACCGCCCGCGCGGCCATATTCTCCAGGACAATATTTTGTGCGATATCTGCAATACTCTGCCCACATCCCGCAGTGAGTTGCAAGAACGCACCGCCATCTCCGACAAGGCCTGTCAACACTACGGCGATGAACTTATTGCCCTGCTGGCGAAATGGCGGGCGGAAGGGGAACCGTCTCTGGCCGGTGAGAAACGTCCGAAAAAGATGAATCGGCAGGAAGAGAAAATGCTGGTAGAGCTGCACAATTATATTGATACCACCGGAGAGACTCTCGGAGTCGCGTCCGGCCTGCTCGGAAATAATGGAGAGATAAAAACATTAACGCGTTTTCTCTGCAGTAAAAAAGACAGTAAAAATACAGCTCTGCGCCAGCAACAGGGCTGGCGACGAGAATTTCTGACGGACTTCTTCCGTTCAGTTCAGTGAGGCAACCCGCCTGATTTTCAAAAAGGCAACAGCGGCCAGGCCGGATGAGATCGCAGCCACAAAACACCCCGGTTATAAGGCCGCTGCAGATTCCAGACCCGCGTGGTTTACAACCAGGTTCCGATGGTGTCGGTGTCGATTTACGGTACCCTCCTGCAAAGATGAGGAAAAAGAAATCAAGAAAACCTTTCCCCAATTCCGGCATGACATTAATTCGAAAAAGCCTTCAATCCTGGTCAAAGGGTACCTTGACCAAAAGAACTCGACGTTACAGATGTGGGACAGCCATCCCTGATCATGTCAATCACGCCAGCAACACGCTGATCTGTAATCAATCTCTTCAGAGTATCAGGCAACGATGCCCGAAACTCATGCACGAGCAGACAATACGTAAATAACAATCTGTCAGTGTCTCAAGGGGGGGACGTCTTCGTCAACCAGTTCACCACTTCTATTCTGTCCACCGCATCTTTCCAGCGAAACAACGATTTCTCCACTGTTTTCGATGAGATCAACAACCTTCAGATTTGTCGTCGGACAGCCCGTTACCAGAATTCTCGGACGGCTGGCACCCCTGGCCTGGTATTCTGCCGTGTCCCCCCGCTCCTTCACAAGCTCTATCGCCTGTTCCATTTCCTCCTTCCGCACTGGCAGGTTGTATTCAAGCCATCCCAGTGATGTCATCATCTTTAATCATCTTTGCAACTTTCTTTTATTCCTTGAACACTTCATCAAGAATGAGAGATCTACTCTTAAGAAAGTATCCATTATAAAATTCAAATTCATGAATTCTTCTAAAAATTTAAAAAACGACCTGACATTTCACTCCTGCGGGTAATTTTAAATGAGGATTTGACAATTCTAATCGTACTCCAAACGTACTACTGGCAGCATCCAATACCTGGTCAACGATAACGACTTTAGCTGTATGACTGCTACTTACCGGTACGTACATCTGTACTTTTGCTGTTTGACCTACTTTAATAGAATCCAGGTACTTCTCTGGAACTACCAGTTCAATAACAAGTGGATTAAGTTGAGCTACCGTAATAAAATGTTCTTCCCCCACATACTCGCCAGGAGCTCCTAATCTTTCAACAACAACACCATTTATAGTACTACGAATAGTACGTAACGCCAGTCGCTCTTTTACTTCGACAAGCTGCAACTCAGCCAATTGGATCTCAGTTTCCAACTCATCTTTGTCATGAATTGAAATAAGCTTTTTCTTGTACAACTGTTCATTTCTTACCATCTTTCGTTTAGCAAATTCAACCCTTGCTTGAGCAACTCCCACTTCCGCTTTTTCAACTCCAGACTTTAATTTGGCAAGAATCTGTCCCTTCTTAACCCAGGCTCCTCGCTCAACAAGCACCTCTTTTAGAATTCCTGGTACATGACTGCTATAGTCAACCAATTCCTCTGGTTCTACCAGCCCATCAAATGGCGGTAAATCAGCCCCTGTTGCACTCTCGCAAAAGAGAAAAAACAATAAAATAAACAGTCCTGTTCTCATTCGATTATCCTGTTTAATTATCATTCAGCAGTTCCAGAGAATGAAAGGAGATCTCTCTGACCTTGTGCCTGATGAAAGAGATTACGCCTTATTCTGGCATGATCTTTCTCAATTTTCCGCTGCACATAATTCATTAACAACCTGGCTGTTACCTGCCCGAAACAGGTCTGTCCTAAAATACGCATAGCACACTGCACCGGCAACCCACTACGTTCGCCTTCTAAAAGCAGGTCTTCCAGAGAGAGCATCGTTTCATGGCTGCCCGGATCTCCCTGACGGCCACAACGTCCCGCCAATTGACGATCGATTCGAGCAGCGTCATGACGTTCTGTTGCGATAACATGCAAACCACCCAAATCTAAAACCCCTTTACCAAGAAGGATATCAGTCCCTCTTCCTGCCATATTAGTTGCAATAGTTATAGAACCTCGATTTCCTGCCTTACGTACTACATTGGCTTCACTCTCATCATGTTTTGCATTCAGAACCTGATGATCCAAACCTCTCTCTGTTATCAGAGCAGATAAGTATTCTGAGGCTGACACAGTCAAAGTACCTACAAGCACAGGCCTCTCTTGTTGATGTAACTCACAAATTCGATCAACGACTGCAGACCATTTTTGTTGCTGATTTCCATAGACTCTAGTCTTCAGTTTTTTCCTGATGAGCGGGCGATTCGGTAAAATCCTGATTGTTGGTAAATGGTATACCGACCAGAACTCTCCCGCAACCTCTTTAGCTGTGCCTGTCATTCCTGACAGACGTAAATATCGTCGGAAAAACTTTTGATAACTAATTTTTGCCAGGGTTTCTCGCCTCTGCGTCAGTGCACATCCTTCTTTAAGTTCAATAAGCTGATGCAACCCCTGTTCCCAGGACCTGTCTTCCATAACCCTTCCAGTAAACTCGTCAATGATCTGGACCTTCCCATCCCTTAATAGATACTGTTTATCTCGATGGTAGAAATTGATTGCTGTAAGTGCCTGCTGGACAGTCGATTCACGCCTGACCAGACCTTTCCAAAGAGGACCCAACAACTCCACATGATGTTCAATTTGTTGTTTCCCATGTAGAGTTAATCGTAATCTACGACGAGCCAACTCTAATATATAATCTTCTTTTTCAGTTAATTTATTCGCTACATCCAAGGCCTGCTGGAGGAACTGCCTTTCTTCGTCACCACCATGGCTGCCCGAGATAATCAGTGGCGTACGCGCCTCATCGATCAGAATACTATCAGCCTCGTCAACTATCGCAAAATGCAAACCGCGCAGTAACACCTGTTTGCTCCTCTGACTGCTGCTATGAAGATATTCCATCTGAAGCAATGATGCATCAACCCGATCAGACAGGCTGAGCCGATCACGAAGATAATCAAATACAATCTCCTTATTCGTCACATACGTAACATCACAACCATAAGCTTTACGTCTTTCAGAGGGCGTGAGTCCATGGACAACACAACCCGCCTTTACCTTCATTGCCTGAAAAAGTGGTCCCATGCTCCTGGCATCACGAGATGTGAGATAATCATTGACTGTTATGATATGGACAGGGACACCCGCCAGTGCCATGGTTACTGCTGGTAGAGTTGCGGTCAATGTCTTTCCCTCACCAGTTTCCATTTCTGCAACTCGACCCTGCAGCATAACAAGCCCACCCAACAGTTGACTTTGATAATGCCTCATCCCAAGAATGCGGTCAGAAAATTCACGGACCAATGCAAAACAAGACTCTATAAGATCGCGCCTGAAACCTTTTGTATGCAGCTCTAGACGAAGATTATCAACCTCTGCACCTAACTTTTGGTCATCCATCAGGCCATATACAATGCCTGCATCATCAATAGCACGAACCATCTTTTTTAATTGGCCATGTTGCGAGAATCCATTAGCCCAAAAGCCATGAAGTGTGTGTGCGAAATTCTCCATTCGGCTCAACCGAAAGTCAGGCTTTTCAGGACGGACATCGTGTGTGGCTGGCGGCGGGCTATTATTAAAATCGAAGTTCATTTTTATACCTGGAGAGTAAAACGCCGTAACAACAGACGCCTGAGGCCCCTATACCAGCGCCAGGCTAAGGGTTCTGGCTTATGTTCAAACCGGACATATACTCTTTCACCCACTTTATCAATTGGAGAGTTGTCCAGCTGAATATCGAATTGGAAAAGTCTTTCTATAGAACGTGGCCTGTCAGAACTCCGTGGATCAAGTACAAATGGTCCACCGCCTTCTAAACTCAAAACCATACTGGGCAAGACATCGCTGGCTTCTGGAACTTCACGGATCACAGTTGCTGGAAGCACCTGATCAATCTGATCAGCCAATCGGACCTCAACTTCTCTGATATCACCTCGAACTTGCTCAATATCGGCTTGAGGTACAACCACTCGTACCCGTATTTTATTCTGATCTAAAACGTAACCAAGCAGAGTACCCCGCCTGACATAGTGCCCTGGAAGATCTACTTCATTTTCCAAAAAAAACAGGCCATGATTTGAACTTTTTACATGCAGTGCTTGCTGGCGCTCCCTGGCACGCGCCAGCTCAGCTTCTATTCGTCCGACTTCCTCTTTAATCAGAGCTGCTTCAGACCGGTCTCCCGACAAAGACACTTCATAACGCACATGATATTCGGTAAGTCGAGCATGTAATACATCTACCTCTACATCTACCTCAGGGTCTTCAATTTGCATAAGGAGGGTTCCTGGCTCAACGATACTGCCATTTGGAACAGGTATTTCAGTTATAAAACCAGATGCTCCAGCGTATACCTGAGATTCTTCTGGAGCCATTGTAACTCCTTGACAATAGGTATTGTAAGAGACAGGAACTGCAACTAAGAAGGTGAGAACAAAAGCTATCGGTGCGATTACTACAAGAAAAATTCGTCCCCGTTTTCTTCGCATATGCATATCCTTAAGCAAATACTTAATTATCCTGACCAATGGAGCAACCAACATGCCGTACCCGGCCCACAGAGCAAGCAATACACCAATAAAAAAAAACTTGCCTGCTACGAACAAGATGATACGAATTGATAGAAAAAATCTATAAACAAATGAGATTATTGCATAAAACAATAACCACCGAGCCTCTCCAGATCCGTCTGTATTTGCTTCAGCCTGTTCCACCCCCAGTAAATATTTTTTACACAGATAACCAACATACTGGCTACTCCGTTGTCCAAGGTTTGGGATTTCTAAATAATCGGCTAAAACATAGTACGCATCAAAGCGTATGAGTGGATTACCATTAAAAAGCAGTGTTGAGATACCTGCAATCAACATAATATTAAAAAGTGCCGAACGAATCATCCCCGGCTCGACATTCAACCACAGTAACAGTGCCACTGCAGCGGCAAACATTTCTACCATGATCCCTGCTGCACCCACCAGCATACGCTTATACTTGTCTCTAAAAGCCAACGATGCAGAAGCGTCAACGTAGGGGATAGGCATAAAAACCAACAGCATTATACCTATTTCATGAACTTCACCGCCCCACCTTTTCACCATATAGCCATGGGCGAACTCATGTAGAACTTTCAACATCGGATATAAAAGACTAATGAGAAGAACATTCTCCATCGATATCAAAGAATCAGTAATATTGGAGGTCAGATCCGTCCAATGCAGTACAGCCAAAAAAACAGCGGTACAAATTACCCCAATCCATATCAAAAAAAATTGCCAGGTCAACAAGAATTGGACAGAGGGAAGAGTAGCAGTTAGAAAACGATCAGGATCAAACAATGGAAACCGAACAGACATGGGCGAACGCAAAATTGCCAGCAAACGATTTTTCTTCTCTCGCATACGCCGCTGCTGCAATTCTGCAAAATCAGGCAAAGTACTTGTCTGCAGGAGATCAGAACGAAACAACTGAGACAACAAATCTATAACCTCATCCTGGGTTGGCATGTGATCACCCATTTCAGCACACGTCTTTTCCCATATTTGGTTGAGGCTTCGTCGCCCATCCATCAAGCCAATTACCTGATAGGCCTCAGGGGAAAATCGGTGATGTCGTCCTTTAAAATTATCCTGAATCACATACCAGTCTTTACCACGATAGCAATGCTTATGTATTTGCACATGACTGCGCAGACGAGGTTTTAGCGGGGCAACACGATACCATGACTGACTAAAAAGAGATTGGCTCATATTGTATTTCCACCTTCCTTAGGAAAACCAACTCCAAAAAGAGAGTCGCAGCCAGTCATACATATCTCTGGTCCAAATAGAAAAGAGATTTCTCTGATCTATAGTGATCTTCCCTATTCCCTCCATACCTGGTCGCAAACTGCTATCAATGGAGTCCAATTTCGCCTCAACCCGAAAATAGGTCCGCCCCTCTTCAGCCTTTGATATTGGAGTGATTTTAGAAATGGTGAACGTATATTTCTTACCAGGCAATGAGGAGAGCACCAGGGCTCCCTGTTGTCCTAATTTAACATCCCTGATTCTTCTTTCATCAACTTTGAGTATAACCCGATACGCATCCAGGGGAGTCACCTCGAACAACACCTCCCCCTGCTCCACGGAACTGCCAAGACGCTGACTTAAATCGCCACTGACAACCAGGCCTGCAAAAGGTGCTTTTAAAAGAGTACGATCAAGTTTAGCCGTAATCAGATCAAGTTCAGCCTGGGATTGATCCAACTGTGCTTCAATTATCTTAGAGAGTGGCCTGTCATGTTTTGCAACCGCCTCTTGAAATTGTCGTTTAAGTTGCCGATGACCGCTCTTTTTAGAAAGACTAACCAGCCGTAAATCACGATCATCCAGTGCACAGAGTAACTGTCCCTTTTCAACCAGGTCACCTGCTCTTGCGGGTGCCTGATCAATAAAGCCACTAAAAGGAACGACCACAGCCCGGCGAACCTCTCCTTCCAAAGCAATATCAGCAGACACCCGATAGTCTCCGTGCATAAAACTGAAAAAAATCACTAAAGCGGATATGAGCAACAATGCAAGTTTACGACCGATATACCCTTTACCGAACAATCGCTCCAGCTGCTGCTGGCCAGCCTTTTTAATTTTTACAAATAATGGCCGATCGTTGAGATATTTATTCTCCAGAGCTGGACCAACCAACGATATCACAGCTCTAAAAAACTCGACATCTCGATCTGTAAAGGGTTGCCCTGCGGCTCTTTCACAGGTTAGCCCACCATAATATCGATCCTTTCCATAAAGTGGAAATGTGACAATCGAAGCCATCGACTGTTGACGTGATAAAACTTCATGCTCACGATTTATCAACACCTCATCGTCAGTCGCGGGATAGATTATTTCTCGCCGTTGTGCAATGGCCTCATCCATCACCCGCTCAATAGCCCGGGTCAGGTTCATTTTCTTCCCGACATCCGAACTGTGTGAGACAGCTTGCAATTTCAGTCGTTTACCATATAAAAACCCCAGGCTGATCCGTTCACAATCGCCAGCCACTGCCAGTTCAGTGGTAAAAGCAGTCGCCGCTGACTCAAAAGTTTCTTTGTTAAGAGTTATTGCCAACATATCGACGGATGTCTTCAAGCGATGTAAAAGTGCCTGATTGTCATCAACTTGCTTACGTCGCACCAGCAATTCTAACCAGGCTGTACCCCATTGCAGTTTTTCCATAATCGACTTTAACTGGGATTCTGAGGCAGCCGAAACCTCCAGAGCAATCACACCATACAGGTTTTCATCCACCATAATGGGATAGGCAATGGCATACTGATTTGCGACTTCCAACTCAGCCAGCAATCCACAATGTTCATCGAGCACCCTCTCAATCACATCTGACAAGAGTGAACAGTTTGCGCCAGTTTCAGGCCAACGTGCAACTGGCGCAAACTGTTCACTCTTGCTTGCAACAATGAGTAAACTTTGGATAGCCCCTGCGATACTTTCACTCTGCAATGTTAACCAGGATTGATAATACTCGTCCTCACTGCAAGCAGAGGTAAATGCACCCCATAATTCTGAGGATCTCTCCTGCTGATTGCCTGTCCCTGAAGATTCGTTACCCTCTATAGACTCAGATGTGTCAAACATTTTAATGGAGATAAAGTTTAAATATTAAATTTTTTATGAGTTTACCGAAAATACGAAAGTAAAACATCACCTTACCATAAACTCTTCAAATTTATTACAGAGACATTCACACATCAGCAGGAGAGGCTGACGGAAACAAAAAATCCGCCATCGTCATCACAGGAAGACTATGCCGGATTTTTTATGTGCGAGAATCGTTTCAATCTTTCTTTACTTCAGGGATGTTCAAATTTAATACTCCAAAGAGTTTTTCATACTCATTCATCGTATTTGTAAGCAGAACGGCAAGTCTCTTTGCAGCATAGGGATTAAGCGTCATTCGATCTGATAATGCGACAGTTAAATCCTTTTGACCAGCATGCCAATTCTGATTCGTCCCAAAGAGTAAAGTGACTTCTTCGCGTGTACTTGAAACATTACATACATTTGCATAGGTACTGCGCATGTTTGAACCATCCCAATTAATTTTGGTCTGTTCCGGCTCTTGAACACCAGAGCTTTCTTCAACCGGGCTTGTTTCTTCTTTAGTCATTACGTTTCTCCTTTTTGGACAATATATTATATATTAAACACTTACAAAACATCACTGCTACGTTTGCAGATGTATTCTGTAATCTCTTTTTCTCCTTTACTGCATTATATCCGACAGGTATTCTGATTTTTTATTTCTCGTGTAATAACTGGTGTTTGGACTAAAGGTTTATTCCATCGCACCTCGTTATTGTCTTTTTTTACTTCAAGATAATTATCAACCCATCGCCAACTCTTGTTTTTCTGTTGATTCAGACGCTGCAAATCTTCGTTAAACAATCGTTTCTTTTTATTTTTACGACGTCCGGAAGCAACACTCCAGCCTGAGACTCCGGCAACTATCAGTTTTAAATCATTTCTACTCTCAGTTTGTAAAAATAGATGTTGATTACCCTCATTACTCGGTTTATCTGCACTATTATTGACGTATAAATCAACCAACACTGGCATGTCAACTTCGTTAGACACCTGGTCAGAGTGAGTTCGCGCTCCCTGCGGAACGGGGATATCAGCCTGTGTTGCATAGTAACCCATCTCTTCACTTGCGACTGTCCCACCATGGTGACGAGCTGGTTCATCCTCATAGACAGAATGCCACATATCAAATTGATTCTGACCTGTGTAGCCACCGACTATATTTTTAACATCTCCTGAACTAAAGACATACGGGGAATAATTATTAAACCTCTCCGTCATAAACCTGAAAGTATTCCAGCCGTCATCATAAAAAATATCTTCGCTTAAATCTCCATAGAGTATGTCATTGCCAAGACCACCTATCAGGATATCCGAACCTGGGCCACCATCAAGGATATCGTCCCCACCAAATTCGTAGAAAGGCGTAATTGATGAAACTCTCCCTCCAGAAAAAGAGATACGTCCGTTATCACCTAGCAGGACATCGTCACCATTTTCGCCATACAATCTATCAGACCCCATGCCTCCGAGTAAGACATCATCACCACCTCCACCTCGTAACACATCGTCACCACCTATATTTCGAGGTTCAGTCACAACACTGGACAACCTTCCTCCACTGAAAATGGCTATACCATTATCACCTAAAAGAACATCACGGCCATTACCACTTGTTACTCGGTCAGAGCCATCACCACCCATCAGGAGATTGTTACCAGAGCCGCCATTTATGTCATCATTGCCTCCGGTTCTCGTTGATTCTGCAACGACCTGAGAAAGCCTTCCGCCGCTCAGTCGCACACTACCGTTATCTCCAAGAACGACATCAGCACCACTGCCACTGGTTATTCTATCGGAACCATCACCACCAATGAGGACGTTGTCACCAGAACCTCCATCTATAGTATCATTGCCTCCCCTTCTTGTGGAACTCGCAATAATTTGAGATGCTTTTGCTCCACTCAGTCGTATACGGCCATTGTCGCCGAGGATTAGATCATCACCACGACCGCCGGTAATTCTGTCGGAACCATCACCCCCCAAAAGTACATCGGCGAGTGTACTGCCCAAAATCCTATCTGCTCCACCACCTGTAGATGAGGTTGAGATAAGCTCAACCAGCTTTCCTCCGCTTGATGTTGCCTGGCCATGGTCACCAACGAAAGCAACGCCTGTGTTCCAGTCTCTGGCATCAAGGAAATCTGAGCCAGCCTCACCAAATCCGACAACCAGGCCATCTGAGCCAGCACTCCTGTCATGGAGTGAAAGGCTATCATTACCAGCGCCAAGATAAACGGTTGTAATAGAATTAGACGGAGAACCAAGCACGGTAACATCATCGTTGCCGCTCCCCAGTCCAAGATTAAAACCGCCAGTAAACGAACCGCCAGCTGTAAAAGCTATATCAGCTCTATTTACAGAGGTACCAAGACCATAAACTCCTTCCTGATCTATTGTTATTGTTCGGCCAATGGAACTTCCACGATCACTGATGTTCAAAGTATTGGTTCCTGTACCACCATCGAGCTGGAGGTCCCCAAGAATATTATCAAGGGTCCCGCCCATGTCAGGGGCATCGGAGGAGATGTTGAAGATGTCATTGCCCTCACCACCCAATAACCGCGTCATCATGTGAGGATGTGTTGACTGAACCATAAACGTATCTGCACCTCGTCCACCATCCAATTCAAGGACTTCAAGTTCGCTCGGGAAAAGAGTTGTAACCAAACCCCCCTTAATTATCGTATCCCCCGTGACGATAAATTGATCGTTATTATCTGCGCCCACCCACTGCAAGACATCATGATCATCCTCACTCACCATTCGGACGGAGATACTTTTGACCTCGTCAATATCAAAAACCTGTGATATTTGCCCTCCAGGTTCAAACCCTAAATCAGCTTCCACCGTGAGTGATCGGCCACCAGCCACCGAAGGGTTACTTTCTGACTCTATGATCCTGACATTGTCATCATCTGGGGTTCCGACAATATAGAGTACTCCATCTACCAGCGAGACACCGGAAAGAAATGCCGATGATGTAAATTCTACCTGGCCGTTGTCATCATCCTGTAACGCTACTACGATGTCAAAAACACCCGGAGTGGCATACGCGTGATCGAGACTAAAACTACGCCCTCCACCGACAATACTTTCCATGCTCAAGGCAGATCCATCACCCCAATTTACCGTTACGTCATGGGTATCGAGACTGCCTGGATCAATGAAAGAACCACCTACTGTTACGGTTTGGTTAGGTGGTAGCACAGCACCTGGGATGGCTGCACTGTTACTCTGGTCGATAAAGACAGGAACCACGTTGTTCACCGTCACTGAGGTTGGGCCGACGGCATCAATAACGATGGCTTCGTTTGAATCAAGACCCACGAGCAGGTTTCCGATCAAGCCCGCGTTTGACACAGCGCTATCGACCGCCGATTGTATGTGATCGCGCAGTGCAGAGGCATCACCGAATTCGGCCGCAGTGACCGCAACGAGGAACGTAACTCCATTGAGTTCAAGGTTGAACGAAACATCCGAATTGAGGTTATCATTAATGCGAGCTCCCGCAATTACTGCTTCGGCAGCCGAGCTGTCAGCCAGCATATCGTAGCGCAGGCCATCGATCACATCCTGGCCCGCCTCGAAATCGATCATGTTATTCGCATCAAGTTTTACCAGCACCTTGAAGACGGGGTTACGGTCCAATTCACCAGCAACTCCGGCATTCGCATCCGTCAGGGCCAGATCAACCGCCGTTTGGACGTGGTTTGCCAGAGCCAAAGCAGAGGAAAGACCCTCGACCCTGAGGGTAACGGCCGTACCGTCATAGACCAGTTCAAAGAGAGTCGTGGCGATACCGTTCGTGAGGTCACGGGCCGCAGCAATTTCTGCCTCGGCACCCGTGGTATCAGCCAGCGTATGGCCGAGTTCAATCTCCAGGGCATCTCCAGCACCAACCTTCACCAGCACGTCTTCGGCAGCACCAAGATTCAACGCCTGAAGCTGGTCGTCAATGGTGCTTTGCAGATGCGTAGCCAGCTGATCCGCCGTGGCGAAGGAGCCAGCAAACACCATAACCGAAACACTGACACCGTCATAGACCATGTCAAAGCTGACCGCATCGATATCAAAATCGGTTCCGGTGCGAGCGTTGTCAATCAGGGCGACGGCCGCCGAGGTATCATTTAATGAATGTCCAAGCCCTATTTGAAGCTGACCATTCACATCGAGGCTCAGAAGTACATCCCCGGCCTCAGTTAAACCGGCTAATTGCCTGTCGACTGCATCTTGCACGTGGCCAAGCAACGCCTCGGCAGACGAGAAGCCTTCGACGTTGACAGAGACATTAGTCCCATCGTAGACCAAATCGAAGCTTGTAGCCGTCAATGAGTTTTCACCATCCCGCGCAGCAGCTATCGCGTCTTGGGCTGCCAAGGTATCGGCCAGGGTGTGAACGACCTCCCGTTCGCAGCCGAGCTTCGAGAACCCGCCATCGTCATCTGTCAATGTTGCAGTAATGAAGAAATCATCTGTTGAGGTAACGGATGGATTGTCATCCTGATACTGATGGGACACAGTGAATGTTCGCGTCCCCGGATCAAAAGTAACGTTAGATATCAAGCCGGCATTACTGAGATCGATGGTTTCAACATTTCCGACTTCCAGGGGATTGCCCCAATCTATCGTTAGAGTATGAGTATCCAATGAGCCGATATCAGTAAACCTGCCTGACAGGACAATCGAATCATTCTCATCGATAACCGTTTCATTAAGAGTCAAATTGACGAGATCAGGAGCCGTGTTGACGACCGTCAACACGGTACTGGCAGTCAGGCTGACACCACCATCATCGTCCGCTACCGTAGCTGAGATCGTGTAAATATCGGAGGCGGTGGCAGAGGGGTTATCATCCAGATACTGATGGGTCACACTGAACGTTCGGTTACCGCTGTCAAAGATGACGTTATGCGGTAAGTTCGCCTGTGCCAGATCGATAATTTCAACATTCCCTGAGGACAAAGGATCGCCCCAATTGATCGACAGAATAAATGTATCTGCCGTACCTGCATCACCAATTTTCCCTAATAATGCAGCCAAACCGTTCTCGACGATCACGGAGCTGCTTAAACTGAGATCAATCACTTCAGGCGAAACATTATTCACCGTTACAGTGGTTGTTTCTGTATTGCTGCTGCCACCATCATCGTCAGTTATTTGAACTCCGATTGCAAACGAATCTGAGGCAGTGCCGCTTGGATCGTCGTCAATATATTGATGAGCCAGATCAAAATTGGTGGTTCCCTCACTCAAATCGATCGTTTCCGCCGAACCATCGCCCCAAGTGACCTGCAAACTGAAGGTATCCAGGATACCGGGATCTGTGAGTGTGCCGGTTAGACGGGTGTCGCCATTTTCATCAATGGTGGTGGCTGCCAGATTACTCAGCTGCGGAGCAACATTGCGCACCAGCACGGTTTCACTGGCGGAGCCCATTTCCAAATCATCGTCGGTGACCACCATATTGATGGTATAGTTATCTGCAGCGGTTGCAGTGGGATTATCATCCGAATATTGGTGACTAAAGCTAAAGGTTTGGCTGCCTGTCGCACTGGCGGCCAACTCAACCGTCTCAATATTATTGGAAGTAAATGGATTCCCCCAGTTAATCGTCAATGACAGGGTATCAAGGGTGCCAGCATCGGCGATGGTTCCAGTGACGGTGGCAATACCATTCTCATCAATCGCAGAGATCGGGTTGATAACAATCACAGGAGGCTCATTCAGGACCGTTACTTGCGTACTGTCTGCCCCGAAGCCACCATCGTCATCTCTGACCACCACATCAACCGTGTAAGTATCTTGCCTGGTGCCAGTGGGGTTATCGTCCAAATACTGGTGAGTAACCGAGAACTGACGGGTGTTGGTGTCGTATGCGACATTCGCACCAGAATTAGTTAGATCGATAATTTCACCGTTGACAGTGTCTCCCCAGTTAATTGTCAGGGAAAAGGTGTCCGCCGCACTGGGATCGGTGATGGTACCGGTTAAGGCAATCACACCGTTTTCTGCAACGTCGGCAATTGGGTCGAGAACAACCCCTGGATCACTATTGGTCACAGTGAGTGAAGTGGCAGCCGAGTCAACCGTTGGACCATTAATGTAATGAACCCTGACAGAGACATTATTAATAATAGTATTGTCATCAACCGGAATAGTGGGCAACTGCTGGAGATCATCCCAGGAGATACTGCCGGTGGCCGTACTGATACCACCATCTCCAAAGATCCCATCACCATTAATATCCCAAATGTAACTGCCAACCAGTCCTGCGTCCGCTCCAGTTGCTGTTGCCAAAAGGTCGAGTGTCTCACCCTCGGCGATGGTGTAAGGACCACCAGCCGAAACCTGATCTGCAGAAACGCCGATGGAGACCTGATGCTGTCCGGAAAAGGTACTATTTAAGACGAAATCAGTAGAGGAGAAGTCCTCATCAACCGCAAACACCTGAATAGCAAAGGCTCCCAGGGTTTCATAGGTATGGGCAGCTGAAGTCGTACCGCTACCAAAGACCTCATAGGTGAATGGATCGCCTGCATCAAATGTTGCAGCATCCCAAACAACGCGCCACTCAGTAACGCGATCGTCACCGGGGTCTTCTGCTCCAAAGAAAATGTCATAGGGAACACCGAGCAATCCATCCCCATTCACGTCCGGCAGATTAAGCAACGGCTGATCTTCTCCCCGCACGCTGACGGCTGGCGCCGTGTTGGAAATTGTAAGAGTCGTAAATGCTTCGGAAGTCCCTTGATCATTGGTGGCACTCACGCCAATCTGAACCGTACCCTGGTCATTGATGCCAAAGTCAACCAGCTGAGCCCAGGTGAGGGTCATAGTCTCGCGGAAGGACGTGTCACCGAGACTGCTTCCAACCACCTCACCAAAGCGACCATCTCCGTCGATATCCCAAGTCACTGCTTCGTCCAGAGAGAATCCGAGGGGATCGACTTCTATCTCGAAGGTGACGGAATCGCCCTCGAAGATACTGGGAGTGCCAATGAAAGTAACAAATGGCGGTGCCACCACCTGAACACCCTCAAAGGTGTCGTAGGCAACCAAACCCATCAAACCTGGTGTGGTTACTCGAATATCACCCATATTTTGATTCGGCGAACCAGGGGCAAAATCCATCTGTTGCGGATTGAACAACAAAGTATCCCCTTCGCTTTGGGGTACATTGTTCGGATCATCCCCATGGGCCACGACAATCGCGTTGGGATCGGTGGAGTTTGGCAGACTCGCTCCTGATACTCGAACCGTATCTTGCCCTGAGCCACCGCTGACTTCCGTTCTGGAGTCTTGACCGGTAAAGGAGATGACGATGGTATCGTCATCTTCCTCGCCATTGATCAAAACACTGGTGCCGGGAGTATTGGAGCGTAATTGGGCCTGGTCATTACCACTACCGAGATTGACGATAGTAGTTGGATCGAGCAAATCAGCTGGCCTGGCTAAATTCAGATCCTGCAATACCACAAAGTCATTGCCCCCTCCTGTACTCAGAGTGGTGGTAACCACCTCTGGCCCAGGTGCCTTGACGAGGGTAATGGTATCGTCTCCACCCCCGGTGGTAACAGTCAGAGCCTCGATTGCCTCGAAATCTGTCAGGAAACGAATCGGTTCCGGCAAGGTATTGCCAAAGGCAAGGTTGGTAAATTCCACCAGACCGAGAGTGCTCCCCGCAAAAATACTTTCGCCAGTGGTAACAAAGGCCAAAGGACCAGGTGCTTCCAATCCCTGGGTGCCGCCGACATTATTACGTAACAACTGAGCAAACTGTAACGTACCCGTGGATACATCGGAAATTTGGAATACGGCAAGGGCGTTACTCTCTTCGCCACTGGCCACCAGATAATTACCATCAGGGGTAAGCTTGACAGAGCTGGCTCCGGCCAGACCACGGACGCCGTTGACACCATTTTGCAGAGTTTCAACAAGAGTGAGAGTGTTGGTAACGGAATCACGTTCAAACACCGAGATACTGTTACTGCTACTACCACTAACGTAAATAAAATGATCATTTTGGCTGACAGCAACGGAACTGACGCCGTCCAACCCATCCAGGAAAACCTGATTGCCAAGACTATTTGTAATTAACTCACCATCGGTCAAGGTCTGGAGAGCTGCAGACAAGTCGGCCGTTTCCAGCACCCTTAAGGTGTCCGTGTTTTCACCAGGGGCGTAAAGGAGTGTGCCATCCTGGCTGAGAGTTAACTTGCCGGGAGCCGATCCGGCAAACGACTCTTCAAACGTCAACTCACCGCTAACCGCATCAATTGTGTAGACAGACAGAGCAGTGCTGCCATTAGCATACAAGTGATTGTTACCGATAACTATAGACTCAACACCGTCAATCACGCCAGGAGCATTGCCCTGAAAGGTGAGATTCCCGGTAGAATCATCCCGCTGAAAGATTGAGATTTTAGCATCTGCGTTACCTGCAACGTAGAGGTAGGAACCATCTTCGGAGAGGGCGATATCAGTGACACCGCTCAGACCATCAAGCGTAACAATGCTGCCAGCAGTATCGACGACGACATCACCGTCCTTAAAGAACTGACGCTGGCTCAGGTCGTCTGCATTAACCACCACCAGAGCATCTTGATCACTATTGACGCCATAGACCTGATCAGACGATGCCACAGTAATTGCATCAAATCCAGTGAGTTGATCAACAACCGGGCTCTCTGCTCGGGTAAGGCGGATATAGGCCACTTCATTGTTTGCCAGCGCTCTTGGAGCGTTGGTGTCAGAGTCGCCATCGCCATCATCTATGTAAAAATCACCAACCGATGCATTAATCAAGGCATTGCCCACGGGAATAAGCGTACCCCAGACTCCGCCTGCTTCCAGGGCGTCGAGCTCCTGAATTCCCCCCTTACCGCCAAAAAGACTGTTTGTCGCAGCACCACCATAGAGAAGATTTTGAGAATAGGTGGGGTCTGTATAATTATCAAGAAGCACACCCAATTTTGGCGCCTCAAGGTTGAAACTAGTCAGGTTAAAGAACAGTAACAGGTCATAGTTTGTAAAATTATCTACACCACTGCCCAGATTGTTTGTATTAAGATCGAGACGCATGACAGCAGCGATAGCATCCGAATCACTTGCAGCCAATGGGTCTATTTTATCGGTTGCTGGATCTGCATCGAAGGCAAGACCATTAAACAGACCATAGAGTTCACTACCGCCTATGAGGTCAGCAATATAGGGAGTATAACAGGTTGTATTTGTAGAATTTTTCAGAAATGTGTTGGCTGCCTGGAAACCGTCGAATGTCTCGGCCGTGTTCCCCGTAGGATCATCCAGGACGGTATTACTTCCCAGAATGAATCGGCCAACGCCACCGCCTTGAGCACTACCTCCACCTGAACCACCATCGACATTTATTTCTGTTTTGTCATCCGCATAAACCGCAGTTCCGTAAAGCTTGATGGTGCCGCCAGCACCGCCAGCACCGTTACCACCGTCACCACCGTAACCACCACTTGCGCCATCGCCGCCATCGCCACCATCACCACCGGCACCACCATTACCACCATTTTTGTTTATCAAGCTTGTCTCTCCGCCACTACCACTACTACCGGAACTACCAGTGCTACCAGAAACACCGGCACCGCCAACGCTACCAACGCTACCAGCAGTGCCAGCGGCACCATTCGCTTTGAGTTGAACCTGATCTCCAGTAGTAACTCGACCTAAGGCCATAATTTCGAGTGCACCACCGCCTGCGCCACCGGCACCGCCATCGCCACCATCGCCACCATCACCACCATCACCGCCATCGCCACCATCGCCGCCATCGCCGCCGTTGCCACCATCTTCGTCGGGAGCGGATCCTCCTCCGCCACCACCCTGACCACCACCGCCTCCTTGCCCGCCACCGCCACCAGTACCGCCGCCGCCACTTCCACCGGCACCACCGGCACCGCCACCGGAGATAATCAACCCCGTACCGTTATTCTGTCCGGAACTTCCATCTACTCCGTCGTTACCGGCGGAACTGGACCCGTTGCTCCCGGTATCACCGCTATCCCCAGCAGCACCATCCCCTCCATCAGTAAAAGTGCCACCAGCGGAGCCCCCTGCCCCGGCCCCTATTCCCTTATTCGATGAGAAGGATGTGGTTGGTGCCGATACTGCCGTTCCCTGAGCACCACCTGTTCCAGCCAATCCTCCATTGATGCCGCTGCCACCACTGCCACCTGCGACACCGGTCAGACCATTGCCACCCGTTGTATTGGACACAGTTCCACTCGACCCCGCTGACCCACTACGACCAGGACCGTAATACCATGAAATGGGTATGGATATTGGCCACCCAAACCATTCTGCAACTGTCGAATCATGACCAGCTCCACCACTGCCACCACTGCCGCCACTGCCACCATCACCACCGCTGCCGCCTTCTCCCCCTGTACCAGCATCACCGCCGCCACCACCACCGGCACCAGAAACTTGATTAACAGCAGAAAAATTAAAGGTGGTATAGCCTTCAATAACAACATCACCTGCAGCGAATAATGATATTCCATAATTATTGGTGTTGGAATTAACTCCAACTGTTGTATCAACACTTCCGTCACCAATGGTCAGATCGCCACCGAAGCGGAACTGCAGAATATTGCCAGGGATAACTTCCACCTCGACGGGTACCGTGACGGGTTCCCCGTTAACGAGTACCCCGTTGATGAACTCTCCATCGCCAACATTAGTAAACGCAACAGGATTGCCTTTAGAATTCTTGGTGATACCCGAAATAGTCTTATTGTCGGCATCAATCGTAATTGTACCGAATATTTCAGCCGTACCTATAGCCTTGGGTGAATTAGAATCACCGCTTGAGAAAACTGCCTGCGCTAAGAAATTATCAATTAAAATTTCGGTTCCAGCATCAGGGGTAATCCTAAGATCCACTACTCCGGTAAAATTGCCGAATTCGGAATCAAAGGTTGTAAAGTCGCCCCCCCCTTGAACCGTCACAATTTGACTCACTTCAATGCCGTTTAAAGTCGTCCCGGTAACGGTCACATTGACGTCTTGATCGGAAGCGAGCGACGGAGCCAATAAATCCATGGAATAAAAGGTAAAAGCGTCCCCGTCAGACGATTCCACCGTCAGTGTATCGGATTGGCTAATGGCTGGACTGGTACTGTCATCGCGACCGAGAGTGCCAACTCTGGAGAAGACGAAGCCATCTTCCTCGTAACTGGCGGTACCAGTAACCAGGCCATCAAAACCAACAATCGTCTCGTAGTTCTTGAAGCTCTGGGAATCGTCAGGCTCAAGAACAACCAGACCTTCCAGAAGCTCGACGGTGTTGCCATCGACAGTCCCTTCGACATTACCAGAACCGGATGCGATCTCCAGGGTGTCTGAGGCCAAGCCACCCAAAATTCGGGTGAGATCGACGCCATCGGTGCCAATGACAGCTACCGAGCCCGTACCAGGAATTGTATCGGCTGAAAGAACGCCCGTTTTTAACAGCCACGCCGTCGCCTGGGTGCTGTTCGAATTGTCGACAACAAGTGTCTCGACATCGAGATGCAGGTCGATAAACTGATCTGCGGTGGGAAAGCCGTCAATATCAACGGTAAGCATATCTTCATTGTCGCCACCCGAGACATTTGTTTCTCCACCAATCTCTTTAACCAAAATGTGGTCATCTCCACTAGTGCCATCCACACTGACAATTGTACCTGTCAGCGTCGTGTCAATGGTGAAGTAGTCGTTGCCCTGCCCCAGCTCAACCGCCACCGACGTCAGACCAGAAATGTTGATATCTCCATTGGTGAGATTACGAATAACACCTGAGTCGGAGGTGCTCCCATCCTCAAAGGACGCACTCGTTGCTGCTGTAATAGCAGAACGGTCGACGGTTAACGTATTGCTAGAGGTAGCATCTCCAACCACCGTCAGCGAAGCATCGGCATCAAAGACTCCAACGGCATCTGTTCCAGCCCCGGTGGTAATCGTTGTGGCATAGCTGACGTTCATCACCTGGATTCGATCGCCACCGTCTCCGGCATTGAGGACCAGAGACGCGCTCGTATCCTGAATGGTAAAGACATCTGCGGAATCACTTAAATTGATGACAACTTCCGGGAACTGCTCAAATTCGATTTGACCTGGCATGGTTGGGCCAGTAAGAATACCGACAGTGCCATCCTCATTGCTGCCGAGAATGAGAGTGCTGGCAACCGTTGGGGCGATGGTCAGGGAATCAAGAGTATCATCTCCCGCCTGTAACCTCACCGTACCTGCAATCTGGCTGGGGTTAGCGGCAACAATGAAACTGTCGTTGCCTCCGGCACCATTAACAAGAATTTCAGCACTTGAGGAAACTACGGTAAACGTATCCTCCCCGGCCCCTAAAGCAATATTGAGGGCTTCTATATCCCCATATCTGAGGCCGTCAAAGTCGGGGTCGCCCATTCCCAACCCGGTCAGACTCTTGTCGGTGAGAATGGCTTCAGTCGTGACTGCAGGGTCATTTTCGTTATTGACATTGACCGTATCGTGGCCCTCTCCACCTTGAATATTTAACAATCCTTTAATGTTGGAGACAGTGGTACCGTCTCCGACAGTAAAGGTATCCTTTCCACCACCACCATACACAATGACATCGGCAAGGTAGTCCGTACTGGTAATGGCGAGGGTATCGCCAGCCAGGCCCAGAAACAGTTGCACGTCCTCAATATCGGTGAACTGAATCCCCGCAGTGCCGAAACCGCTGAGAGAGTTACTGGAAAGTTCTCCACTATTGACCTGCAAATCACCAGAGTCATCAAGTAGCAGTTTGTCGTGAAGATCGGTCCCACCATTGACAGTCAAGAGTGCGGCGAAATTGTTTAATACCCCACCGCTGTTAATAGTGGTCGCGTGACTCCCGACACGAATCGTATCGGCACCACTGCCCGAATTGACCGTTGTTTCTGCTCCCGGTCGAATCGAGGTGAGTTGGATATCATCACCATCCGCGCCCGTCGTAATCGTCACCGCATCGGCGTCAATCGGACCTCCCAGATCCAAACGGGCTCCGTCACCCACATCGTAGCCATCATTATCTGCAAACAAGCTAACGATTCCCGATGCCACAACCGTACTGTCGGCACTCAGGTACACATCATCGCCAACCAGCAGAGAGATGGAGCCTTGTTGCGCGGCAATTATGGAACCACTGCCCAGAATTAAATCGCGCTGCTGGTTTGTACTCGTATCCAGAACAGCGATCGCGATGTTACCGGTGGCAGAATTGACGGTATCGACATTCAAAAGCCCCACCATTTCAGTGAGATGGATATCCCCCTGTGCGAGAGCAGACAAAGATTCACTCAAACCAGAAGTATCGATTTCAAGAGCGTTCGCGTCTATTTCAAGGACACCAGTGAGAGGATCTATAAAACCAGAACCAATACTGCCGCCCTGGGCGAATAATTTGACAAAACCCATATCAGCTGCGACATTGGTATTGGTATCATCATTTCCGTCCAAAATCGAACCAGATGACACCAGATCGACATCGCCAGTCTCAGATTGAACCAGTCCGAGAACCAAATCACCGCCAAACTCATTGATAAAAATACTGTTAAGGGCTGAAGCATTCAGCAGACTTGAATCCATTTGAATGCGGCCAGAACTCGTACCAATGTGTCCGTTTTCCGCCTCTAAAACAACTCCCCTGACTCCTGAGCCAGCCTGTTCTCCATTACTGACAATTGTAACACCTGCGTTAGCCACTATGTTTCCACCTGCACTGAGAATAGTGGTAGTACCAAGGTCATTATCGATCACTCCATTCAAGGTGATGTCACCCGCTACTGGATTGGTGTTAGCAATGATGATCTCGGTTGTCCCGGCAGTCGTGCTGATATTGTTTACCGGCACAAAATTCGGCAATACAGTATTGCCAATTTTCGCCACAATATTCGATTGCAACCCCGCAGGTGTGGTGGCAGCTTCGGCAAGCACATCAATTTCATTCATTTGTAAATCGATGGCGGAATTATTCGTCACCTTAACAAAGTCAAATCCCGTTAAAAACTTAACTGTGGGATTGCCGGTAATGGATGCCGTCGCATGAATATTACTGTCGGTTGAACCGTCATAGGACGAAGATGGAATAAAGAGGAGGACATTTCCATACATTGTGGGGTCGTTGTTACGGATATCATCGACAATAATTGGCCCCGTAACAGTATCACCTACCTGTAAGGTATTACCATTGAGGGTTGCGTTTACTTTTTTGACGACTATACCGTTCTCATCGATCTCGATTTCAGGACTGAGTGCCCCTAACATCAGAACCGAAGAATCGAAGTTGATGGTACGGGTCTGGTTTAATGTACGACTTGAGCTGGTATCACCCACATCAATCAAGACAAATCCTTGTTTCTCCGCTCTAGCAGAAAAAATTGGTGTGAATGGAGATTCCGATTTAACCAGCAAATCCCGAGTGCGGATTTCAGAGCCTGATCGTCCGGTCACATTACTGGTACTTGTCTGAGTTGTGCTTGCTGAGGCAGTGGAATCTCCTCCAACACCATTGGCGGCGGACGCTGCATTGGATCGAGTATCCAAGACACTTTGGATAGCCAGGAGATCGACATTGTTTTCCCCTCGGATAACAGCCCCTGCCTCAATCACTACCTGTGCATGTGAAGTCGACTTTGTGGTAGAGGAAGCATTTGTGATTAGTACCCCGGCATCGGCTTCGGAGTCGGTCACTGCATCAAGGTCGAGCCTGGCTACCCGAGCTTGAACGGTAACATCTTCTCCGCTGAGAAAACCTCCTACAGTAGTTTTGGTGACGCCCGAAAATGTTGTATTAGCGGTTGCATCCGCACCAACCCCCAAGCCTCCGGCATCGGTTATGGCCTTAGAATCTGCCGTAACACTTGTGACGGCTTCGACAATCAACGTCCCATCCGCGCTTACGGAGGCGCCCGCACCAATGTCCGTGGTCGTCGTATCACCAACCTCAATACTGGTGGTTGCATTCACAACTGCAATTGCTCCCCCCGTCGTCCCCGTTCCGACAGCATCGGTATCAGAATTGGACGTTGATCTCATGGTAAAGTTTTCAACAGCCGTGATCAGCGTATTATCGCCAATAGAGGCGTTGTTATAATTGGTAACCGTGGCGCTCGGGTTCATAAAACCAACAGCGATAGCTCCACCCGTGGTCCCATTCGCATTCACATCGACATCAATGGTTGAGTTGGACAAAATATTGACGGTATGCCCTACAATCATTCCGCCGGACTCAGTAAATGCCTGAACGTTGGCATTCGCTTCAGCTTCAATATTGGTAAAAGATACGGCAATCACTCCGGCAGTTAGCCCCGTACCTTTAGCTTTCGATGTCGCGGTGGCATCAGCCTCAAAGGTGACAGCACCATCCGCTGCATTTATTTCAGCCCGATCACCCAAGTATACCTGAGTAGTCGAATCGGACAAACTCTGTGCCTTCGATCCCGCCACCCCTAGCAGACCAACGGAAACCACGTTGGTCTGGGCGTCGGCTGTCGAACTGTTCTCAGCGGTAACATTCACTCCGCCATTAATAATCGTAACATGGGTGACCTGGTCATCCGTCACAGCTTGGGTTCCAGTTCGAGGGCCAATATAGGCTTCCACCGTGCTGATATCTTTCGCCGTGAGATCGATTCCTGCTCCAGCCAAAAGGCCGACACCGACCACTGTAGAGGGTGTCTTGACCTGGGCAGTTCCATCGGCCTGGAGATTTAACTGTCCGGCATCAACAGTTGCGCCACCACCAATATAGGCCCTGGTAATAGCATTCACCGTCGACTCCACATCCAGAAGAGCAACCGCAATACCTCCACCGGCAACGCCCCCAGCTTTTCCACTGGCTATGGAATAGGAGGACGCCTTGACATCAAGGGTTGCAGCGCCGAGAATAAGCTGCGAGCCCGAAGCGACGAAAGCCTCAGTCGTTCTGCTGATCGTCCCCACCGACTTGGCACCGGCTCCGGTAATTCCACCAACACCAACAACCACGGTTGACGGATTCACCGTACTTGTATCAGTCGCATGAACGTCCAGTCGATTGGCAGTGACAGAGGTGGTACCACCAACATGTGAACGAGTAACACCTTTAATAGATGAGTCGGAGAACATCGCTGCCACGGAAGCCAGACCGCCGGACAGCCCGGCAATGGTTGGGGTGGCGTTGGCTGTTGATGTCGCCTTGACAACCACGCTATTTCCGGTTGCCACCAGGGTAGCATCGTTGATATAGGCCTCGGTCGTTCCTTCTATAAGCACATTTGAATAACCACCGGCAGCCGACACGCCAATCCCGAACGAGATAGCACCTGTGATATTCGATGTTGTGATAACAGGCACGGACGTCGCCGTGACAAAAATATCACCAGCGTTGGCTGTCAACTCGGAGTTATCTATATATGCCGACACGTTGTTACGTATAGTATTACCTGTCAGAGTCGCTCCCACAGCCACACTAATCAAGCCCGCAGAAAGTGCAGCCGACGCTACATCAGACACGATGATTGATCTATCATCAGCAGCAATTGTCACCGCTCCTGTGGACTCAACATTATCAGAATTTTGAATAAATGCTGAAACCGTAGTCGTTAAAAGATTTATGGCAGTCGTCAGCGAAGCAGCAACCGAGCCGCCAATAGATATACTCACCGCAGCACTGGCAGCCACAGTCTTGGCAGTTATATTGGCCTGCTCGTTAGCCATCACCAAAATATCACCGTTTGAAGTCGTGATCTCGTCGGAATTGGCAATATAGGCCATAACATCATTATCAATGATGTTGGAGGCCAGAGCCGCACCGATGGAAACAGCACCACCATAGAGAGCGATGGATGCCGCCACGGAAGCAGCACCGGCATCGGCAATAATCTGAGAAATATCATCTGCCTGCAAAACGATGCTACCAACGTCAATGGTGGAATTCTCAATGAAGGCCTTGATGTCAGTGTTGATTGAGTTAATAACAGCAACTCCAGTTCCACTGACAGCAACACCCACAGCACCAGCTGCAAGTGCCACTGAACCCGCCACCACCATTGCAGTGATGTTTTCTTTGGCAGTAGCCGTCTGGACCAGGCCACCAATTGCCCTAATATCAGAATCCTCAACATAGGCCCGAACCTCTGCCGGTGACTCAACGCCCAGTAGATCAAAGCCGATCAGGTTGGTAGCAAAAGCCCCGCCTATTGAGGCTCCAACACCGACAGCGCCGCCTGCAATTGATGCAGAAGCGGCAACCACGATTGCGTTAATCGTTGAAATATCCTCGGCCTCAATTACCACATCACCATCACTCACCAGAGTGCTGCCTGATACATAGGCATTGGTCGTATTGAGAATCACATTGGTCGCCGCCGCACCGGCTCCACTGACTGCCACACCCACCGAACCGATACCTACGGCAAGCGACGCTGCTGCAGTCAGCGAGTTGATTGTTGCGGCTTCAACAGCATGGATCGTAATGGAACCTGTTGTCTTCACACCATTATCAGCGTCGAGGATATAAGCTGTAACCTCATTACGGATCTCGTTATAGGCTCCGGCTACCCCAATAGAGACACCGACCCCAACGCCACCAAAGGCCGCAGCCAGACTGGCGGCCCCGGTAACAGCTGAAATGCTTGAGGTGTCTTTAGCCAGGAGAGTAATACTTCCTGCCTCTATACCGGTTAAACCGTCTCCTTCGATAAAAGCTTGAACATTGGTCGCAATCGTATTCACTGCTGCCGCACCAGCACCACTTACACTCACTCCTACCGCTCCGCCCGATGCCGCAGCAGAACCAGCAACAACAAGCGCATCTATCGATTGATCCGAGATTGCTGTCTGGGTCAAATCACCAACAGCGCTAACACTTGAATTACGCAGATAAGCCCTGACCTCAGCCGGAGCATCCATAAGATTGCTTTGCGTCCAGAGATCAGTGTTGCCGTAGTCTTGTGTTTTCAGGTCAACCGTGGTCGCGCCAGACTGTGGAGTCTGATTTGTACCAAGATATTCATACACATTCCCGGCATGAACACCGGATACAACCTTGACCGTTTTACCCCTGGCAAGTGTGGCAGGTGCATCAGCCGTCGAGTAATCAGCCGTAATATCCGAATCAAGTGCATAGCCAATCATGTTCGTTGCAAACGAGATCCCGATGGAAACGCCAACACCGGTCGACCCGCCAGCAACCGCAGCTGATGCGGCAACAACGGTTGCTGAGATAGACGGCATGCTTACCTTGAATTGGCCACCATCTCTGGTAACCAGATAGGAATCGCCCAAAATTCGATCAGTGACGGCCCATTCCTTACCCGCATCGCGGAGAGTTACCGCAAGAGAACCTGAATTGATAATGCCCTGGGTCGTGAAATATCCACTTAACTGGCTCAGGAATGTATTATCTGTAGTGATATCAACATCCCGTTCATTGGAGTTTTCGGTATCCTCGTTGTCCGCATCGGTAGCTCCGGCATCATCTAATTTATCAGCTAACACATCAAGATCACCTACTAATGCCGCTGTCAGGGCGTTCAACACAGGTGCCGCTGACAGGCTCTTGGCCGTAACATCAACAGCACCTTTACTGACAAGAACACTGTTCTCGACATAGGCATTTGTTCTGGTGAGAATGATGTTGCTTGCCTGAGCGCCAGCACCACTGACGGCAACCCCGGTTCCACCGATACCAACACCTACAGATGCCGCAGCAGAGACCGAACGGATCAGAGACTGTTCCAGAGCATGTACTTCAATGTTACTTATAGTCGAGGTGACCTCGCTGTTGAGTATATAAGCAGCAATATCATTATCGATCATGTTGTACGCAAGGGCCACCCCGATCGATATCGCCACTCCGGTGCCACCGAATCCGCCGGCAACGGCCGCAGAACCACCAAAAGCCATGATGCGAGTGGTATCATCAGCAGTTAAGGCAATGCCTTTACCGGTTACCTCACTTGATTCAAAAAATGCCTTAACATCGGTGGAGAGCATATTAACAGCAGCAACACCGGAACCACCGACGGCGATGCCAGTCCCCCCAGCTGCCAAGGCCACAGACCCGGCAACGATTCGGGAGGTAATTGCTTCATCAGCCGTTGCGGTCAAGGCGACATCACCCAAAGCCGAAACGTCCGAAGCAAGTACGTATGCCCTTACCTGAGCGGGATCCTTAATCGGCACGATGCCCAGGAGCAGATCGTAACCAATCATATTTGACGCATAGGCCGCACCAATAGAAACCCCGACGCCGGTACTCCCCGCTGCGGCTGCCGCAGATGTCACCAGGACATTGGCATCGATAACCGAAGAATCAGAGGCGTTGATCAAAACGTCACTGGCACTTGTGAGAAAGCTCTCTTCAATGGAGGCGTTAGCCCTGTTGGTAATGGAATTTGTCGCAGCAGCTCCGGCGCCGCTGATGGCGACACCGGTTGAACCAATGGCGACAGAGGCAGAAGCAGCAGCGGTGATTGAAGAAAGAGTTGAGGATTCTGTGGCGGTTATCACAACGGACCCATTACTGGTACTCAGTCCATTATCTGCGTTAACAATGAACGATGAAACATCATTGCTTATGCTGTTATGCGCCAGGGCAACACCCACCGAGATGGCGACACCTGTGCTGCCGAACCCTGCGGCCAGAGAGGCCGCACCGGTAATGACATTAATCGTGGAATTGTCGATTGCCGTAACGGTCACTGACCCAGCCGAAATTCCACCAGCACCATCACCATCAATAAAAGATCTGACCTTTGTTGAAATCAGATTCATGGCGCCAACAGCGGCACCACTGAGAGCAACACCAGTCGAGCCACCAGACGCTGCGATGGAACCGGCAAGTACAATCGCATCAATGGTTTGACGGGATTCAGCTTCTACAATAAAATCTCCACTGGTCTGAATACTCGAATCAAGAATATAGGCCTGAACTTCAATAGGTGCTTTGCCAAGATTGACCTGGCGCCAGAGATCGCTGTTACCATAATCCTGCATAACCAGTCTGCTGCTGCCAACAGACGCCCACAACGATGTATCTGTATAATCTTCGTCACCGAGATCGATACTTGCTTCATCGCCAATATAACGATAAATTGTTGTTTCAGCGCCTTTTTTATCATCATAGCCGGTATTGACCTTGACGAGATCACCATCGTTGAGTGTTTTCGTTCCCCCTGCAGTCGAATAATCGTAGAGGTCAACATCTTCGCCTACATATTCGTAGACATTGTTTTTCCCAACGCCTGATTCTATTTTGACACGGTCACCAGTGGCAAGGCTGGCTGGATCATCACCTGTAGTGTAGGTATACGCAGTACCATCGATAGCATCCCAACCGATTATATTTCCGGCTAAAGCCACCCCGATAGAAGCACCTAAGCCGTCTTTGCCAATAGCGACCGCAGCAGATGCGCTCACAATAGTCGCCTCGATGATCGAGCTATTTGTTGCCGTAAGGTGGGTGTTAACAGAGTTTGCGACGATGCTGTTTTCGATATAGGCGTTCGTTTTACCCAGAATCAGGTTCGTTGCTTCTGCACCAGCGCCACTTATGGCAACACCGGTTTTGCCGAGAGCCACGGCAAGTGCAGCCGCCGCAGAAGTGACGGTAATCTCGGCTGTCTCATTGGCCACTATGGTAATATCACCATCGACCTCTATGCCTTGATCCACATTGGCAATATAGGCCTCGACATTGTTGTTGATTCTGTTATGGGCAACGGCAACACCGATAGAAACAGCAGCACTGGTTGAGGTGCCCACGGCTCCAGAAACCGCAGCGGCACCGGCAACAGCATCTATCTTCGAGGTATCCTCAGCCGTCAAAGCAATGTTGGCTGCTTCAAGACGGGAAGAACCAGTCGCTGTAATAGCATCATGACCAGCAATAGAGGCATTAACATCAACCACAATCTCATTCAGCGCCAAGACGCCACCAACACTGACCGCTGCACTGGTACCAGACGCGGAGGCGCCGATGCCAATCGCTGCGGCAACAACTTCTGCATGAATTTGGTTGTCGGATAACGCCGAGAGATTTATTTCACCTGAAGCGATGACGTCCGAATTCATTATATAAGCAAGAACTTCGTTGGGATCACCGAGCTCACCTATAGAATTAAAGGCCAGGGAAAAACCGATGGCGATGCCAGTGGTTGTGTCTTTTCCGATACCCACTGAAATTGAAAGGGTTTCAATAGTTGCATTAATAGTGGCTGAATTACGTGCATCAAGAATGACATCCCCCTGCCCTAAGCCAGCTCCTGATGTCATAACGTCGCTATTTACAATGTATGCCCTGGCATAATCATCAATTATATTCTCGGCAGTGGCTCCGCCACCACTGACGCCGATACTTTTTGCTGTACTGGCGACAACCCCAATAGAAGATGCGCTTGATTTGGCAGCAATGAGTGCACTGTCAAAGGCCGTCATCACTAAACTTCCATTATTGACCGTAACCTGGTCAACATCGCTAATGAAAGATTCCACTTTATTATGGATCTCATTTCGCGCAATGCTCAGATCTACCGGTACTGAAAGAGAAGTCTCTGTCCCGGCGGAAATAGCCAGGCCAGAAACACTGACGTTGGAAATAATCGAAGAACGGTTCTCGGCCTCAAGACCGATATTTCCATTTAATGTCTCAACAATGGATCCGTTATCGATAAAAGCTTTTGTTTGAGTACTCACTTTATTCATGCCGACAATGGCACCGACACTTACGGTTTTAGATCCTTCGAGCCCATACTTTATAGCAGAGGATGATTTAGCAATTTCTGAGGAAATATCGGCATTGGAATCAGCGGACAGGCTGATAGTCCCTGCGGCGCTAACATCAGAATTCTGAATATAGGCCTGAACTTCAGCAGGATTTTCGTTACCGATCTCGGTACCGATAATAGCGTCAATGGTATTGAAGAGAATGTTCTGGGCATCCCAGCCAATAGTATTAAAGGCAAGGGTCACCCCGATGGAAACACCATTGGAAGCAATACTGCTTGCAATTTCGGCATCAATCAGAGAGGTATTTTGCGCATCAAGAATCACATCGCCCTGGTTGGTCGTTGTAACTTTACTTCCGGTGATGTACGCATTGGCATCACTTAAAACCATGTTGGTGACAACGACACCACTCACAGCAACGGATTTACCGCCACCAAGAATGCTGCCACCACTGGATGTGACTGTACTCTCATCAAAGGCCTTGACAGTCGCGGTTTCAAGTGCCTGGAGCGACACATCGCCACCAGCATTGAGTACGGTATTGTCGATGAAGCTTTCTGCACTGCCACGTACTTCATTGCGCACCACCAGTGCACCAAAGCCCATGGAATCAGAATCGCTGAAATTAAGATTAAGCCCCGGGATGAGTTCTCTCGGGTCAACACTCATCGTCTCTAGCCACCGGCTCGTATCGGTATAGTCCTCCAGAGAGAGATCAACATTCTCTTCACTCGTTCCGACAAACTGATAGGTGCCACCAGCCGTTGCCGTAATCTTCTTCCAGGTGCTGGTATCTGAGTATGTCTGGGAATCAAGAGCGACCGAATCAGCCAGCGGCGTTGAATCGATATATTCGTAAACTTCATCTGCCAAACCACCACCGGTATCAAACTCAAGCTGAACACGATCACCCTGCACAACCTCATCAGGATCCTCAAGAGACGTGAAGTCAACAGCATCGAGCATAACCTGATCAAGTGTGTCAAGATTACGAATTCCAGAACGATCTGTGTATTGATATTCACCAAGCACGTTATCAACAAGCTGGGTGACCAGACTGAGACCATAATCATTGGTTGTTGAAGAAATCGCTGCCAGTTTGCTGTTGGCAATAATCGAGGAATTATCCTGAGATGTAATGCTGACCGGCCCATTAACATCAACAGTACCCTGAGCACCGGTAAAATCGATATACGCCGAGGCCTTTCCATTAACCATATTGCTGGCGAGCACCCCACCTACACTCAAACTGGATGCATCTTTTAACGCATAGGCAGCGGCGGTGGATTCATTACTGACCGTGGCATTAATCGAGGCCTCAGAAAGTGCCGCCAAAGTCAGTGCACCCGCCGAATAGATGTTGGAATCAAGGATATATGCTTTTGCTTCGGACGGTTGTTGATTGCCAAAGGCATTCGCGAATGCAGGGTCTCCTATTAAGGCATCAAAGGTATTAAAGAGAATGTTTTGCGATTCCCATCCCAGAGTGTTGAAAGCCACAGTGAGTCCAACTGCCGTATCACCCGAGTTGGTGGCACTGAGGGTCTTGGCATCAAGCAGTGAGGTATTTTTGGCATCTACAACCACATCGCCCACAGTCGTCACCACATCACTGTTAGATATGTGCGCATCGGCCTGGCTCATCATCACATTGGTGGCGATGGTCCCGTTAACTGCTATGGACTTACCCTCACCAAAAGCGCTGCCCCCAGACGACGTAACTGTACTGTCTGCGGTGGCATGTACTGATGCGTTTTCGACGGCTGTTACTGTCACATCTTGCGCCCTGACATCGGCTCTGTCTATGTAGGCTACTGCATCACTACGCAGTTCATTGAACACCACCAGCCCGCCAATACCTTTTGAATCTGAGTTTGAAACATTCAACCCCTCTGGAAAGAGCTGCGTTTCAAGGACTTCTTTCCAGTAACCCAAATCGCTGTAATCTTGAGTGCCAAGATCAAGCGTTCCATCTTCGCCCATATATTCATAGACGCTACCCGTGTTACCACCGTTGGCATAATCATCCGTCAACCGAATACGCTCACCGAACGTGATTGCCTGACTCCCCTCTTCGGTGCTGAAATCAGCCGAAACAAAATCGGCCCATGACTCGCGAACAACCCCCATCCCACCATCATTGGTGGTAATGGAAGACGAAACCAGTTTGACATTGGCATGAAATTCTGCACTATCATCGGCAGACACTGTCAGGCGGCCATCGACAGCAATGGGGACCATCAGGTCATTGTCTGTACTGGTCTCTGCAATAAAGGCCTCCGCGCCACTCAGAACCTTGTTAAAGGCAACAACTCCCCCCACACTCATACCGCTTGCATCTTTTAATGCCGAGGCTGCAGAGCTGGCAGCGTTGCTGACCGTGGCGTTCAAGCTCGCCTTATTGAGGGCAGTGACAGACAAATCTCCTGCTGCCGAGACTAAGCTGTCCTTGATGTATGCCTGCGCCTTTGCGGAATCATCCTGCCCAAAGGCACTGGCAAGGACGGGATCGCCAAGTATTGCGTCAATGGTGTTAAACAGGGCGTTATGGGACTCCATGCCGAGGGTATTCATGGCAAGAGAAATACCGTAGGCCTTATCCCCGGTATCGGTAGCCGCCAGGAGGGTCGCATCCAGGGCCGTGGCAGTGCTGACATCCACATGGACATCACCTGTGGTCCCAATATTGGTGGTTGTAATGCTGCTGTCGGTTATGTGGGCAACCGCCTGTCCCTCTACCAGATTGATCACCAACTGCCCGTTTACTGCAACGACCGTACCTTCTCCAAAGGCACTGCCACCAGAAGCATTAACATTGCTTTCGGCAAAAGACTGAATTGTGGCAGCCGAGCTTGCATCGACCCGCACTTCACCGGCTTTAACCACGGCGTTCTTGATATAAGCTGACACATCTGAAATAACATCGTTTACAACCCCCAGCAAACCATAAGCTTTGGCATCCGAATCAGTCAGATTGCCAATATCCGGATAGCGATCACTCAAATCATCGACGCCACCGGTAATTTTCTGCCAACGC
>Ga0172378_10000164_pt1 | contig 52924 bp, 67 predicted proteins | sample GrowelOW332metaG_FD_119755 | JGI IMG/M metagenome (GOLD analysis project Ga0172378, IMG submission 119755) | Groundwater microbial communities from an aquifer near a municipal landfill in Southern Ontario, Canada - Pumphouse #3_1 metaG | ecosystem: Environmental > Aquatic > Deep subsurface >...
CCCACATAATGAAAAAACAATATTATCTTGTACTTGACGTTGAAACCGCAAATTCAACAGAGGATGCCCTTGTCTATGATTTAGGTTATGCTGTATGCGACAGAAAAGGAAAAATTTACCATCTTGAAAGTTTTATAATTTCTGACATTTTCTGTCAGGAAAGAGAGTTAATGCAATCTGCTTATTATGCTGAAAAAATTCCAGAATATGTAAAGGGTATTGCTGAAAAAAGATTTCAAATTGTAAATTTCTTCCAAGCAAAAATGAAAATTAAAGAAGTTATTGATAAATGGGAAATAAAGGAAGTTTTCGCTTATAATGCCCACTTTGACCGCACTGCTTTAAATACAACTCAAAGGTGGTTAAGCAAATCAAAATACAGATATTTCCTGCCCTATGGTGTCGAAGTTCATTGTATTTGGCATATGGCTTGTCAACTGATTTGTACTCAAAAGTATTACATTAAATTTTGTTTGGAAAATGGTTTTTATTCAAAGAGTGGTAACATAAAAACAAGTGCGGAGGTCGTATACGCTTATATGATGAGAGAGCCACGTTTTGAGGAAAAGCACACAGGCTTACAAGACGTTCTTATTGAGGTTCAAATTCTTGCAAAATGTTTTGCACAACATAAAAAAGTTGATAGAAATATAAACCGTTTATGTTGGAGGATACCACAAAAATTGGCAAAAGAACAAAGGAAAATTTTGGGACTTTAAGTCCCTTTTTCCATTTGAAAATTTTTAGACGTATAACGTCTAAATTTATTTCAAAAAAAATAAAAAACTTTTGTAAAAGTACTTGACAAAAGAATGAATATGTGGTATAATAGTAGCATAGTAAGAGAGAAAGTTACTTACTAAATAAAACTTCGGTGTTCACTACCAAGTGTGAAAGAAAGTGGTAAATTATGGCACTTACACAGAAAGAATTCCTTAATTGCGTTTCTCTTGGCATAACAAATCCAGAGATTGTTGCATTTGCTAAAACACTCCTTGAAAAAGTTGCCGCCCCTACTCCTACTCAGGTTGAGAACGAAAAACTTTGTGCTATTATCTTAAAGAGTATTAAACCGAATACTGTTTATCTTGCAAGTGATATTGCAAAAGCACTCAATGTTAGCACACAAAAGGCTTCCGCCCTCTGTAAAATCCTTGTTGGTTTTAATAAGGTCAGGGTTGCTGATTACAAAGTTAAGGGTAAAGGTGTTCTCAAAGGTTATTCTCTTGTTATGGAGGCTGAGCCTGAGGTTGCACCTGAGGTTGAGCAAGAAGTACAATCAGAACAGTAAAAAAAGGGAGAGAAATCTCCCTTTCCTTTTTAAAGATTTTAGACATATGACGTCTAAATTTATTTTAAAAAAGTACTTGACAAAACTGATTATTTATGGTATAATAAGAGTATAAATTAAATAAGGAGTTTACGAATGGAAAAAAATTACTATCTGGTGCTTGATGTCGAAACTGCCAATTCCTTCCAGTGTCCACTTGTCTATGATTTAGGGTTTGCAGTTGTTGACCGAAATGGAAAAATATACCACGCTGAGAGTTTTATTGTTTCTGACATTTTTTACCAAGAAGCAGAAAAAATGAAAACAGCCTATTATGCAAAGAAAATTCCTCTTTATCTGGAAGGAATTGCCAATAAGCTTTTCAATGTAGTTACCTTTACGGAGGCAAAAAACAGAATAGCAGAGGTTATTAAAGAATGGAAAATTAAGGAGGCTGGGGCTTACAATATGGGCTTTGATAGTAGAGCATTGGGGACTACCCAAAAATATTTATCAAAATCCTCGATTATCCAGTTTTTACCAGAGGGCATAAAAACATTTTGTATTTGGCATATGGCTTGTCAAGTGCTTTGTACACAAAAAGGTTTTGTAAAATTTTGTCTTGATAATAATTTTATCAGCAAGGCAGGAAATATTAAAACGAGTGCTGAAGTTGTGTATAGATATTTAATAAAAGATGAACAATTTATAGAGAGTCATACGGGTCTTGCTGATGTGCTGATTGAAGTTCAAATAATGGCAAAATGTTTTGCTCAACATAAAAAAATGTCAAGAAATGTAAATCGTGCCTGTTGGAGGATACCACAAAAGAAAAGGGAAGTCAAATGACTTCCCAAATTTTTTTAGACGTATGACGTCTAAACTCCCAGTTTTTACAATTTTTCCCAATCCAAATTCTTCCAGTCTTTTCCAAATTTTGGTCGAACATATGTTCGTGGTGAGCGTACGGTCGTGAGCGGCAGACCACTGAGTGAGCTACGCGGAGCAGAGCGACCCGTCGGCAGAAGCTGCGAGCTACGAGCTACAACATAGGAGCTGCGGCATAGGAGCTGCGAGCTGTTAGTTTTGTAAATACTGGGTCAATCAAAATTTGATTTTTTTATAAAATTATGTTATAATTAAAGTAGAAAAAGAAATAAAAAGAAAATTCAAAAGAACTCAAAAATTGTTTACAAAAAATTAATAATTTAATCATACGCAGTTCACAAAAATATGGTATAATAAAGTATAATAAAAAATAAAATTTTAATTGTCGAAAGACAGAAAGAGGTAGGATATGAGCAAGAAAACTAATGATATGTTGAGAGTAAAATATGTTGATGTACTTAAAGAGATATTGGCGGCGGCAGATGAAGAAGTCTTAGTAACTGGCTCAAACGAGGTGTGCATTCCAGTAGTTGACAGCGAGGGTGAAGAGCAGTTCATAGTATTCACTGTTAAGGTTCCTACTGGTAGCAGAGAAGGCGATATTTATGACGGATACTCTATGCAAGAGGATTATCAGATTAAACAAAGACAAAAAGAGGAAAAGGCGAAAAAGGATGCCAAGGATAAGGCAGTAAAGATTGCGCGCGACGTTAAGATGAGAGCCGAGAAGGCAAAACTTAAAACAGAGCGTGAAGTTAAGTGAAAAAGAGGAGAGGGATTGCCCTCTCCTTTTTCGTCGGAATTTTTGTATACTTTTTCCGACGAAATTGCGCGCGGCCGCCAACCCAGCAACAAACACTGACCCGCGCGCAAACAAATACGAGCCGGCGCACAAAAGAACCAGTAATCACATCGATTACTGGTTCCTTCTTAATTACCTACCGAAGTTCAGGCTTCGATAGTTTCCTCAACCTCAGCCTCATCAGCCTCAGCCTCAGCAAGGGTATAACCCTTCTGAGTACCTTTCTTAGGTACCTTAACATCAATAGCTACTGCTTGACCGTTTGCAACAGCGGTTCTGAGCAAAGCACTTGCCTTCTGTACAGAAGTACCAAGGATTGCACCTACCTCAGTAGCAGTCTGAGGAGCGTCAGTGAGAATCTCAGTGACGATTCTTTCTACGAGTGGAGCATTCGCAAGAGCAGTCTTGGAAGCCTTCTCACGTCTCTTCTCGTTCTCTTTGTCCATAGCAGCAATAGCCTTAATTGCCATCTCAGCCATTTCAGCAGTAACAACTGCACCTTCAACGATTTCGCCCATAAATTCGCGATTAGTCATAATTTACCTCTTTCTCACCCGTATTGCCGGTGACGCAAGTTTTTATTTTATAATAAATTAGAGATTACTTTCTCTAAATATTAACTGTTAGGAGAAGTGAGAGGGAATAATTTAGGAGGAAAGAGAGGATTAGTTTCTCTCTCACTTTCTATACTTAATTATAACACACTTTTCAGAAAAAATCAAATTTTTTCTGTTCATTCTTTAGGAAAGGAGTTGTACGACTATACAGTCGAGTCTTCTTTCAGCGGAAGAACGAAAACCAATTAGTATTAATTGGAGGCACTTGTGTGAAAGCCTAATCAAGGAGGCTCACGGGGAAAGTGAGAAAATTAAGTTCTTGACTTCAGTTCTCAGACTCCTAAACCTCGGAGCGATGCTCCAACTTGAATGGGATTTATTGTTTCCCGCAACAGTGGGCGTTAAAGACTTTGTCCCTGTCTTTACTTTGGTTTTGAGAGTGGGGACTTCAAACCGTGTCCGCCCGATTTTATCAAGAAGATTGGATTTCTCTAAGGGCAAAGATACCCTCTCACGCTTAGTTGTGAGCCCTTGGTCATTACGAAAGACCTCGCCCTTTACAACCTTAGCCGTTGGGTTTTAGGACTTTTCCTTGTCCAGTTAAGTAAGTAAGTAAATAAGTTATTTCTTTCTTACTTTCTATATTTATTATATCATAATTTCAGAAAAAAATCAAATTTTAAGTATCAATTATTTCTATATAAGCATCATCAAAACTCTGATTTATTGATAATTCAATATCTTCAATTTTTTTCATAACTTTTTCTGTGAACTGTTCTTTGGTAATCTCTTCATTTACATCAAGGTCGTCTGAATCGAGAGTAACCAGCAGTGTTAGTGTAACTTGAGCTTTCATAATTAATCACTCCTTATTCGTCTATATCTTCAATGCTTGGACTGCCGCATTCAATTCCAGCATAAAGAAATTTTTCTTTATTATATTCACCGTTATAGTTTAATTGACTTAAAACATCAATAAAGACCTCAACAAAGTTGATATTAGAATTAACGACGTCTAACTCATCGTCATACTCCTCTATTGTCCTTAACGCATCGTCGCGCGCGGCTAGTTTGTCAGCAAGTAAATCGTTTGTATTTTTAATAAAATTAAGGGTTTCTTTTTGTAACTCTATTTCATGCTTAATATGCCTTGCCTGACTTTCTAAATTTTGTTTTACTTGCGTTAATAGAAAAAGGTTGACGGCTTTTATTTTTCCATAAGGTAAGACAGAAGTTAATGTTCCGTAGATTGGAGTTACTCTGCAGAAGCTTTGGAGAGGGATAAACTCATCTCCGTGGGAACGAATATAGAAATCTACATATTCACTCATAATTTTACTCTCCTTCTTTAATCATTAAGATGCACGAATATCGACTCCGACCCCGACGCAGTTACTTGGTCTACCATATTATCAACGTCCTCATCCACAATATCTTCATACTCACAAAGGTCATCATTAATATAAGACCTAACATACTGAAATAGACTGAGCTGATAAGTATACTTATAGCTTTTCTCAAAGACACGAAAATCTAAATCCTTGACGAGCCGGTTATCTGGCTCAAAATCTATCTCATTTTTATAAATAAGTTGAGCTATTTCCTCAAGAGTAAGTGGCACAAAGTCTTCTGGATAGACGATGCACGAGGCGATATCCCTATTAAGTTCATTAATATAAGTTTGATCGATTTCAACAGTACAAACTGTTTGGGTTCTTTTGTAAATTCTTCTTTTAATTACTAAGTTTTCCATAACTACCTCTTTCTTAATTTTCTATTCCTAATTTTCTATACTTAATTATAGCATAAATTTAATTTAAAATCAAGTTTTAATTGATTAATTATTTACGTAGAAAACGGTTGAGAAATACATTGATGGCGCGAACCGGCGCGGAACTCTAATGTCGAGTACGTAGAATAATAATTTAAACCCTCTCTGCTACGAGTGGACAAACATTATCATAACCTGCATAGTCAATAATTACTAATTGATTATCTCTATAACCCCAGTTGCCGCAATGTAAATCGTGAACATTAGCTCTTTCCAGTAAACTTGAAACAGAATTAAATTCTTCTTCTCCCCAATAATTTTCTGCAAATTCTAACATTGCATCGGTTCCGTTAACACAACAATGATTATTATCATTGAATTTTTCTCTTGATTCCTCATCCTCTGGATCAAGTCCTTCTTCTTCACAAAAAAGTTTAAATTGATAATCACCAGAATCCTCAGAAATAATATCTTCGTCAGAATCAATAAATTCCATTACATAAATTGGTAAAATTTTTCCGTTAAAGTCAAAATCAAAAAGTTTATAACTCCAAGCAAAAAATTCTGAAATATTTTCTTTTTCAGCATATTCATAAATAACAGTTTCAATTTCGTTATAGTTTATTGGGCTTTTGGTTTTTGTCTCAGAATCGTAAAATTTAGAATCGCCGTATTCACGAAGAAATTTTAAAACGAAATTTGGATTTTCTTTTTCGTAGATTACAAAACGAGAAGCTCCATTTTTGATTTCATATTTGTTTGAGTAATTTTGATTTAAGTCTTCCCAATTTGAGAAATTTTTATAAGAAATTTCAGAAATAAAATCAAGAAAAGAATAATTTTCTACCAAATCATTAATAATTTGTTTTGCTTTTTCGGAGATTTCAGTTTTATTGATTTTCATAATTTTTTACCAAATTTTTGCCCTTTCTTTATTAATTTTCTTTATTTAATTATAACAGAATTTTGAGAAAAAATCAAGTTTTTAGGGGTGGTAGAGGGGTATAAAGGAGAGTTGGTTGTCGGAGAGGGTGTCCTTTAGTCTGGAGTGGAACTTATGTGCGTATTAAATGCGGCCGACCTGCGCGGAAGAATATGCGTATATATGTACGTATATATGTACGTATATATGTACATATATTTGTGCTTATTGGTTAATTATGCGCGAGGGGTCTGATGGGGTGTTTGGGTAGGGTTTGTGTACGTATATATGTACATATTGATTGGTTATATATGTACGTATATATGTACGTATATACGCTATGTTTTGCGCACATGAAGGCATTAGCCTAGCGGCTAATGCCGGTTGAAACGCTTCGCGTTTCACCCCGTGCGTTCGGTTTTTTGGTTTTTAGATTAAATAAGAAGAAAATTATTGTTTTATTAGTTAATAATTAGTTATTAATATATATATTTTATTATTTACTTATATGTAGTTTTTCTTTCTTTTCTTTATATTTTTTTAAGACTAATAGTAAAATTTTGACAATTAGCAGAAGGAGTACGGATATACGTACATATATACGTACATATATACGTACATACAGGGAATATCTGGTAATTCGTAGTAGATGGCTTAGTCATTAAATTAGTTATTTACGTGGATTGCGCCCGAGCATCATTTGATATGACGGACTCGGGCGCAATTATTAATTTTTATCTTCTTCAAATACTCCATATGCTCCGTCTCGTCTAAAGTTTATACAGTCATCTTTTACGCAATCTCTGCAAGGATATAGTTTAGTTTCGTTTAAGGGTGTGTTATGGAAAACACGAGTGTTGTATAAATTGCAGATATGTGGCTGTCTTTTATTAGTTTGTTCTTGCTCTGTTAAAGTAAGAAAACGACAATTATTACAATCTATATCATTTAGATGATTAAAATTTTCGTGTTTTTCTTTAATCTTTTTAAAACGGATATAATCTTTGATTGTTTTATGGAATTCTCTTTTAATTTTCTTTAAGTTTGAGGATTCAAACATAACTAAATCTTTTAACTGATTAACTTTTCCGTAAAATATACCATCTGCATCAGAATATTTAATTTCGGCTATATAGTTTTTATACCTTAATAATATTGTACTTTTTTTATGTAGTATATCTTCTAATCGTTTAATTCTTTCTTTTGTCATTTGATAACACATTACTGCACCAAATGCCCCACCCATATTAAAAATTTGTCCAAGCCAAGTATACTCTGGGATTGTTAGATAAATTACCCAACCAGCCATTACCATTATTAAAAATCCAATCATTTCAGTTTCTCCTTTATTTATTTATTTATTTGTTCATCTTCGATAACTACGCAGTTTACTATACCAGAAAGAGCAGTACAAGCATCAAGGGCAACTATGCCTTCTTTCTGAAAAGGAGACCAGTCGAGCACACGATGCGCCGGGTTAGTTGAATACGGATTAGGGAACTCTTTTGATGTATGGTCTATATAACACTTGCCCCAAGTACAGTGCCAGTGTCCGCAATAGATAGTTTTATTTGGGATAAAGGCTCCATTATACCAAGCTAACATACCATTTATCCAACGAGCAGACCTCCAATTATCTTTTGAAGCATTGCGCCAGTCATCTATGGCTTTAACTTTTCGATTAATAGTTTCAGTAGGTATCCAGCCATGTACAAAGATTGAGTTTTTTGTTTCGAAATAATCTTGACAAGAGCTTATGTAATCATTATAAAGACAATCATCTCTTAATTTTATTAACGAATCAAATTCGTTGTGTGCGCCAGTGATTAATTTTGCAGTTTCAATGGCTCCATTACTATCATCGTGTGGCTGGAAGGCTCTGCGGCAAATTGCTTGTTCCATTAAGTCTTCGTGATTACCAAGAATGAGTGCTCGCCTATCAGGATAAGTATTTAAAAGGTAACCCATTACTTCTCTTGGTTTTGGTCCTCTATCAAAGGCATCTCCTAAACTAATTAGGAAATGGTCACGATTAGTTCTATCATATCCAGCTTTATTTAATGCAACTAACATTTGGTCATAGTATCCGTGTATATCTGCTAAAATAAAATATTTCATATTGCCTCCTTTGATAATAATTTTTATTTAAGTCAATTCTAAGGATATATTTGTTGTTTTTATTGTTTAAATTTATAGTAGTAGTTGGTATTTCAATACTTCTCTTTAAGTTTTTTTATTACTTCTGCCCCGTAATCATTTTCCGTTAAGGATATAAATTCCTCAACCGTAAAGGTATCAGTGATTTTGATGTCGTGATTTTCCATAAATACCTGCCTGCCCTGTTCACAACTTCCTGTCAAAAAATGATGCCATTCGTAATAATCAGACACAGGATATTTGATGCCTACTTTAAATTTTTTAACAAAGTCCTCAATAGCTTGCTCGCTGTCTGTTTCGTACAATTTCGCCATTAATGCTTGTTGAGCCTTTCTTACAGTTTCACCATGTGCAAAGGTATTATTTTGTTTAATAATATAACAAGGTGTTAAAGTTAAATCGGAGTTTAATATTTTTCCTTTTGCGAGATTGCCGTGAGTGTGATTTATAATTGTTTGCGTATTATCTATTACATAAATAGCCTGTTTGTTAAATTCTTTTACACCATCACCATCCCCAAAGCCAGAGCCAGAGCCAGAGTCAGAGCCAGAGCCATCCCCATAGCCATCACCATCCCCAAAGCCAGAGCCAGAGCCAAAGCCATCGCCAAAGCCAGAGCCAAAGCCAGAGCCAAAGCTATCACCAAAGCCATCGCCAAAGCCAGAGCCATCGCTGAAGCCAGAGCCAGAGCCAGAGCCAAAGCTATCACCAAAGCCATCGCTGGAGCCAGAGCCATCGCTAGAGCTATCACCAAAGCCAATATACAAAAAGGCTTGGATTTTATTATCTAAGTTCTCCATTCTTTTACTCCTTGAATAGATGCTGTGGCTTTTTCGCTGCAAGGAATTATTTCTATAATTCCTAACACCACCATCTCATCCACTTTAATCGTAAACTTGCAATTATTGGGTTTACAAGTTCCATCTACTGCTAACTGCGATAATGAGGCTGCTCCGTCCCAATACCATAATCTGCGGACATTTGTTAATGTCGCTTCACTTCCGTTGCGTTCTTTAATCTCTCCAAAAAATACTCCTGCTTTTTCTGTTCTGATAATATACATAATCTTTCTCTCCTTTTTATTTTTAATGTTTATTTGTTCAAGTTTCATATTTCAAGCCTTCTCTATTTCACCAAACACTTGTTCATATAGGAACACATTATTAGCTTGTTTAATTATATTATATGAAATAGTATCCAATAATTTTTCAACATTAGTCTGCGGGAACATTATATAATTTAAAGGAGTATTAACAAGCGCCCGAGTTAAATGAGTTATATAATCTGAAAACTTTTTTATTTCTTCTAAATTATTATATACTTTACCTTGTTTAATTAACTTAACAAAACCTAAATCAAAAGGGATTAAACTTCTTTTAAAACTCGGTCCATTTATATAAGTTTGTGTAAAATAAAACAACCTCATTACTTGGGATAATTGTTTATTAAGTTCTGGTGACATTTCTTCAGAATTTTGTATTCTTTCATTAAATCTACATGTCATTCCAATAGCACATTTTACGCATGATATTGGATTATAGTATGCTATTGCTTCTTTGGCTTCAAGTAATTGAGAATAATAGTTATTATATTTATCGTTGATAATGAAGAAATCCGTAAATAATATTTCCAATAAATTTATACTTTGTTTTTTCATTGTTTGGAAAACTAATCTAATATCTTTTATATCAATATGTTCCCCTTCTTCGGTAATATGAGTAATACTAACAGGAGATTTATTTAAAGTAAACTCTTTAAATGTAGGGATTGTAATTGCGATACAATCTACATCACTATTCTCATCATCTAAGTTATAATTTTGTGAGCCGTATAAGAATACTCCAAAAACATTATAACCTTGTTGTTCCACATATTGTTTGCTTAGCTCTAATTTATTAAATATTTTTAAGTTTCTTTCCATAAATGCTCCTTATTTATAATACTTATTTACTAAATTATTATTTCCGCATAATTTCTAATAATCCTAATAGAGTCCCAACCTTCACAAGGTCGCGGCATATTGAAATTTTGATACATCCGCTTTATTACTTCTTCAGGAACATTTCGCTCTCTCAATATATTATATTTCAAGCAATCTTCATAAGGTATCGCCATTACAATACATTTTTTCTCACAATTAAACTTTTTAATGCTTTCAAGAAATGCTTTTCTGTGTTTATAATCTATGTTTGTAGCATCGTATATAACATTTTTACCTTCAGATAAATCATTGAGTATTCTTTTGTGCAGTTCTTTAAACAATAAACTATTATTATCATTATTTAATTCTGAGCCAAATAATTCAGCTCTCAACGCATCAGAAGAATGTATTATAGCGTTTTCTTCTCCCGCAAGTTTTTTAGCATAAGTAGACTTGCCACTTGCGGGTAATCCTACCATCATTATAAACTCCATTATTTTATTCCTTTCTTTATTTTCTTTTATAATATATTATACCATATTTTTAATTAAAAATCAATTTTTAATAGAAAAATGATGGCATAGCCATCATCTTTTTATTTTATATTTGAGTTCTTTTAAATAATTTTCTGGACTTCTATAATAATTGACCCTTTTTGTTCTCTTGTAAAAATCAAAATCAACGCCATAACCGAAATATACTTTGTACTTGTCTCCTTTGTATTCCCATCTTGCAACATAGTAGCCATTTTTATGTTTAATGATAATGCGAGTTTTTTCAAAAGAATTTTCGTCATTGTTCTCCTGATAATAGATATCTTTTTCCCAATATTTCCATTTTTGAAAGTCTTGATATGGATTAAAAATCTTGTCGTCGCTTTTATCGTCATAATTAGATTTCCAGCACATGAATTTTTTATAAAATCCCATGTATAAATCTTTGTCTCCACAAACGACAAATTGGTTTCCGTCAAAGTGGTCTTCTGTCTTTTTGTCCGAAAATCCACAAGTTTCTTCCATTGGTGTAAACATATCTGTTGAAATAAGTTTTTTGTTTTTGAAGGCTATAGCTCCGTAATCTATAAATGCCATATTATATTCCTTTCTTAAAGTTGTTCAAAATCTTTCTTTAAACGGTTCTTCTCTTTTCGTTCTTTAGCGATACTTTTCTCTTTTTTAGTTTTGGTTTTCCTCTGATAGTAACCATTCCAAGTCTTTCTTTTAAACTCAACGTCGTTATCATTACTTTCATCAGAATACTTTTTTTCTTTTTTATTCATATCTTTTCTACCAACCAGTTTAAAAACTTTCCTTTCATTTTATATTTTTTAAGATAGTTAATTGCCCACTCAGTTGCTTCCCACTCGCCAGCAACATTAAATAAAAATTCATCTCGCTCTTTTGTATCAAAAACTAAATCATAAAAATCATCTTTTATATAAAATCTTTTCTTTTCTTTTAGAGTAAATTTTTTTCTTGTTTTATAATGTCCCACTTCGTGCAAGTATGTCCATAAAATAGGAGAATATTTATCAGCAATTTGACAATTATGTATATATTTAATATGATTCATAAAACTATCATAATCATTAATATCATAACCAATAAAAATTGTATTTGTCTCGAATTCAAAACAAGTTATATCGGAACTATCTACTTTTAATTTAATATGAGGACAGATAATTCTTACTGCAAGTTTTTCAATCAACATAAATACTCCTTCACTAAATCTTTTTCTTATTTTTTATACTTTATTATAACATATTTTTATATAAAAATCAATTTTTAAATTTGATATTTTTCATAATCTCCTTAAAACCCCTTAAGAAGTGATAAGAAATTGTAGTTTCCTTCATTGCGTCTCGTTGCTGCGCGCCCCATGTGCTTCCACCTGTTTCTTGTCTATAAGTGGCTTCCTCTTCAAGAGAATCGAATTTAATTTTCTCTGGTCTTTTTATGCCTACTTTAATTAAACGTTCAGCTTCTTGTTTATTATATTCCTCGAAAGACTTTCCTAATAAGTCATAGTAAAATGACATTGGGAAATAAATACCATTTAAATAAAGAATGTGAATGCTTTTTGGTGAAGTTGTTTCTTCTTTTCCAACTACATCGAAATCATCGAATAAAGCCGAGGATATTGCGCGCGCGAACATTCTATTAACTTCCTCTTCTCTTCCTTCACCTATTGCGCCCGGGATAGTTTGCATAACAGAGAATATTAAATCTCTACCTTTTTTATTAATGGCGTGCATCATATCATCCCAAGAATTTAAATCTATTGAAGAACCTGCACTAAAACCTCTAAAGTTTTTATTCAAAGTATAGCTTTTTGCATTTGAATATATAATAAAACCTTCATCAAATTGTCTTAAGGACTGTTGAAGCTTTTGAACCGCATCGACATTTTTCCTACGCGTTCCAAATACATTTTCTTCCATCCAATCTGTTATTAGATTACTTGGCAATCCAACCGTATATATCATATCGGCTTTCTGTTTTGTAAAACCAGTTTGAGTACTCTTGAAATTATTTCCTTTTTTATTAAAATTCTTATTAATAACTCCAGCAATATAAGCCCCAAGGTTTTCAGCCGCTAAACCTCCGGTAGTATACATATTAACATATTTCTCACATTTAAAATTATTGATATTTTTTGGAAGTTCAATTATATCTTCAAGAGAATCAATAATTCTATCCTCTATTTTATCCAATTCATATGCTTTGACAAAAGAAGCAATAAATTCGTTTCCAAGATTGTTGCTCATATCTCGAAGAGGCTTAGCTAATTCTTGATATGCATTTTTTAGCCGAGCTGGATCAGTTTTAATACCAGACTCTGCGCGAGCCTCTGTGAACATATATAGTAAAGCCTTACGAGTTAATTCTGGAACAGCATTCGTAATAGTTATTTTTATTGCCTTAGAAATGTCATCAGTTTCTTTATAAGATTTTATAATATCATTAATTATATTTTTACTTTCTTTTTCCCACTCTTTATTAAAATAAGAATAAAAACTAATAATTAATTGTCTTTGACCTTCTGTTTCTTTAATAAGAGCTAAATTACGTTCAAAAACTTCTTTTAAATTTAAAGTCGTATTAAAAGCATTAATCAACTCTTCACCCGTTGCACTACCATCTTTGTAAGTAGAAGTTATCTTTTTACCATAGGTTTTTGAAAGTAACTCAACTTCTTTTTTATATTCATTATCTCTAAGTGAGAAAAAGTATTTTGATATTTTTTCAGTCGATGCTCCTTCTTCTATACGATAATCTAATACATCTTTGGCTTTATAATATAAACCAGCGAGACTACCATTATTGTCTGTTAATAATCTCTTATAGTAAACATATCTTTCGCCGCTGATTGATTTTGATTTGTCCTTATCTCCACTGACATAACTTATTCCAAAACTCATTGACCTCCCTCCTTTTTTAAAAATGGGGTGACTTGTGTCACCCCTAATATATTATTAGTTTAATAAATCGCACAGGCGCGCGACACTACTACGCTCTGTTATTGGTAAGTAAACTGTCCCAAATAATTCTTGTCCTTGAAGTTTTTCCGCAAGAGTTAATAAACCATTGTCTTTGCTAAAGATTTGTCTATCACATTGAGCATCATTATCTCCGTTAATCCATAACTCTGAGCCTTCCCCTACTCGGCTAATTAATAATTTGACCATTTCGGTATTCATATTTTGTCCTTCAGTAACATAAATAATTGAATTTTCAAAACTGCGCCCACGGATATAAATAAGAGGCATCATTTCAATAGAACCTTTAGTAATAAGTGTTTTCATTTTTTCTGGACTGCCTACTTTGTCTAGGATAGGACCGAGTGTCCATTCTAATTTTTATTGTACAGAACCTGGTAAATATCCAATGTCGGGTAGATTTGCAACGGTAATATTAGGTCTAATAAAAATAATTTTTTCAAATTTATGCTTATTTATTAATGACAATGCCGCCGCCGTCATTAAATAATCTTTGCCACTACCGTAAACACCTCTAATTAGTTTAACTTTAATATCCTTGTCTTGTATTAAATCTATTGCTAAAGATTGATAATCATTGCGCGGCGCGATTATTTTAGTACCATCATTAATTGATGGATAGCGAACGTGACGAAAGGAATCACCTTTATAACAGACTTTATCTACTATCTCACCATGATTAGAGATAAGAGCATATTCGTTCATTTTCATATCAGAGAACTCATAGAGTCCAGCATATAGGTCACTTAATTCATTATCGGATAATTCAAGAGTTTTGTATCCAGTATAGTCCATTAAATCGACCTCCTAATAAAATAAATCAATATCGGTGATTACCGAATCAACAAGTTTCTTTTGTAAAGCTTCCTCAATATAAATATACCAGTCGCCTTTCGATAATTTATCGTCAATTTCTTCTGGACTAATCCCCGTATGAGATTTATAAAATTCACTTAATTGGTCAATATCTTTTTCATAGTTTTTCATAAATTGTTGAACTTCTGTATAATTACCACCAACGTTTCCACAACTACCTTTATGTAAAAGAATTGTTACATTCTTGGTTGCAAATTTTTTATGACAACTTAAATAAACCATTGATGCGGCGCTCGCGCACATACCGATTGCGAGTCCGTAAACTGGTGTTTTAGATAATGAAATCATTTCCGATAACATTTTCGCCATTTCAAGAGAACCGCCATAATTAGAAATAATACATTTTATTGGTTTTCTTTGCTCGATTGGGATACCTTTATCTTGTCTATTAAAATCAAGTATAGTACTAATCCAATCATACCCCTCTTCGTCAACTTCGTCTAACATCCAAATTACCCTATCTTGTTTATCTTGATAAAGTTGTAATAATATTGGATCGGGGAGTAATAGGTTTTCTTTGACGGTTTCAGGCAGGATTATTTGAAAATCCGTACCTTTGTTGAGTGTCTCTTTTTCTTTCATTTGACCTCCTTATTAACAGTAACCTTTATTATTTATTATTTATTTTATTTTTAGAGAAGTTTACTGCTTAATAAAAAGTGGTTAAACATACTCTAACGTATAATACTTTCAAATTCACTGGCTCTTCGATAATTTAAAAGAGAGTAGTAAGCTCTCTTTTGTTTAGATTATAATATGATTATTGTTCTTTTTTATTGCAACCATGAGAGTGTGCAAAACATCCTTCTTTACGCATTTCATAATTGGCTGTATTCTCAGCCCACTCGCAGCAATAAAGTGAATATTCACCGCCCTCCCGTAAATATACATCTGTGAGTTTAAATTCTTTTTCTATTGAAGGTTTATTACGATATAATTCTATTATTTTATTAATAAAACTAAAAGGAGCAATTTTAACCCCACCATAACCAAATTTTTCATAATATATAATATTCTTGTTTGTATCCACATCTTTAACCATCCTTATCGGGATTGCTTCGTAGTCAATATCAATAACTTTCATCCATATGATATCATCTTTTTTTAATCTTGATAAGTCTTCTTTGTCTATTTTATTTTTTATCATTTAACCCTCTTAACAGAATATTTTTTAATATTTGAATTAAAATATTTACCAACAGATTCGGCTTTCACAAGACCGTTGAATTCATTTTCTGGTACGTTTGGATAGTCATATTCAGTTCCTTGTTTAAACTCGAGTCTAAGTGTTTGAGTATCTTTATCATAAGATACATTTTCGATTGCGCTTGAAGTTACTTTTACTTTAATAAACATAATAACTTTCCTTTCTATAATATTATTGATTTTTTAGTTCTTCTCTTACAACCATTAGAATTTTCCCAAGTCTTTTACTTTTCTATTTTCTATAATTTATTATATCATAAATTAGTGGTAAAAGCAAATTTTAAATGTTAAATATTATTGATTTCTTCAATAATTTCATCAAGTAGTTTTGGCTTATTATTATGAGCATCAACCTCACAGTTATAAATTCTACATATAGGCCAGTTCTCAAATGGATTTTTAGTATGGAAGTGTCCGCACAGGCTAATCGTAACTTTATGCGGAGGGCGCCCATCTTTAACATTAGAGGTAAGGCAAGGATAATGAGATAGAAAGAAGTGATATTTTTTATATTTCAGTCTGCGCGCGTCAACGACTTCTACAACATTCGGACAATCTGCGTAGAGGATGCGCCGAGCATCGGTATCGTGGTTGCCGCAGATGATATGAATACGACCATTCAACTGGTTTAAACATTTAAGCCCATGTTCATTATTGCCGAGCATCACATCACCCAAATGATACACATCGTCACAATATGACACAATCTTATTCCAATTTTTTATAATTTGCGCATCATGCTCTTGAATATTGGTAAAACCACGAGGTTCATACAGAAACATTTTATCATGCCCAAAATGGGTGTCTGATGTTATATAAATCATAGTTCGTTATCCTCTTTCATTCTTTCTAATATCTTTTTAAAAGCATTCCCTGCTTCTTCGGGTGTAAAAATTGTTTTATATTTATTAAGGAGATTCATATAAGCATATTCGCAATTTTCAAAAATCCATATTTTTAATAAACACAGTGTACCTAATATATCATTATAAAAAGATATGTTTTCATTTATTGTTGATTCATTATCGACGGCAAACTGCAAACACTTTATACAGTTAGGAATCCAACATTCCAAATCATCGCTTTCTTTGTTTCTCAATAAAAATGTATTTAATGTTTCAATATATAAATTAATAATCACTTTTTCATCAGATGTCACAATATTCGCCTTCTTTTATTCTTATTAGTATTATACAACAACTCATCGTGTATATACTTCGTCATTGTTTACTCCTTTTTGCTAACGTCAGCAATTTCTGGCTTGTTGTGGTATACAAAATACTCTTTATTAAGTTCATCATAAAGCTTACCATGTCCTTCAAAATCGCCGATCATTAAGAACAGCCATTGTTTTTTCATTGCTGTGTAAAATTCGACAGGCTGTATTTCTTTTTGAGATGTTAAATATACCTCTTGCTTTATCCACACAACTTCACCACTTTTCAACTCCTTAACCTCGTCAAGGGTCAAAGGGTTGTTTTCAGGTAATTTGCGTGTGTTCCAGCTTGACAGGGCTGCTTCTTCGGAGTTTTCAAGCATTGATACTCCACACTTACTACAGCGAACAAGATACTCTAAACATTCTGTTTCATTTACACTGTACATCCTATCTATCTCCGCTTCCCCTCCGCAGAACGGGCACGGTTTTATTTGTTCTTTCATTCCTCTACCTCCAATAATCATAAGATGGCTTGCGTTTGAGCGACTCTTTAATCTTATAAGGGTCGCACCTATGGTCGTGCCAAAAGGTGGTATCGTTCGCATCGACGGGTTTGTGAGTATTTTTAACCCACTCTCCACAATCATAACAGTATAGTTGCTGTGGACCACCTTTTCGCCTACGTACCCCGTGCAGTCTTGACTCTATTTCATTTCTGGGAGGTATATCCCAATAAATAAAATAGCAACGATTTAACAAACCGAAGCTAAAATAATCACAGAAATTTTTATCTGCAGACTCATAGAAAACAGTTTCTCCATCTATGCTTTCTATTGATATTTGCATTAAATTCTCTACGCATTCTAACCATACGATATCCTCTTGTGTTAAGTTTTTAATCTCGTCCAGTGTTAAATGAGTTTCGTTTGTCATTCCTCTACCTCCTCATGAAAGAATCCGTGTGCATACAAGAACGGAATATATTGATTCCACTCTTCGTTTGTTTGTTTTAAACGTTCGTTTTCTGCTATAAGTTCTTTAATTTTGCCGATTGTATTGTCAATAATCTCATTACGTCCCCATTGATAAAGTTTCCGATTGTCAACAAATTTTGATGGTATACTATTGTCAAAACGTAATAAATTTAATAATTCAATTGTTTTTTCAATACTGATATTGCTCATTCTTCAAACCTCTTTACTCTTAAATTTTGTTTAACATCCTCAAGATGAATAAGCATTTTATCTGCCTCCGTGAAATCTCTTTCTGCACGGTTTTTAAACTCTCTTAGAATTTTGTTTTCTGTTTTTAACTGCTTGTTTTCAGACAACAAAACAGCATATTTTTCCTCTAATGCTTTCATTGTTAATAAAGTTTTCCCTTGACTTCTACCACCAGTTATAATTATCTGCTCTTTCATTTCTTTGTATATCATTACTTACCCCAACGGTGCCTCGGAATAGCCCCGATATATATGCCCGTATGTTTTTGGAATAAAGGCATCTTTTCTTTTTACTCCGCCAAAATCATTTAGGTAAATATAATTGATATAATCAAGCTATAACATTTTATCAATGTCTTCATCTACAACTTGAATAAATCCCAGCTCCCTACCGTGCCCGCAACAACACCCAGTGGTTCTTATTCCTTTTCCCCATAATGATAATATTTCATCAGAAATACATTTATCAACAAGAACTTGATTTTTGTATTCGTCAGAACAATTATATTTTATGAGTTTTTTTGGGGTAGTGATTACTATTTTTTCACACTTGTACAGCATCTTATTCTCCCTCGCTTTTTATAATGTGATGCTTTCCGTTGATTGGAACATTCTCGCTTTCGCTCCAATCTATTGCTTGACCACAGCCGTGACAATGTGTTCCCTTCATAATATTAGTATTGCAACAACTACAGCATAAATAATCCCCTTGCCATACTGGCTTCTTAGGGTTTTGTTTTTCTAAAGCCTGTATTTTTATACGCTCAAGCGCTATAGACCTCATAGTAGACCCTCTATGAAAATCTGCCCCGTCAAGTCTTTTCTGATATTTACTTATAAGATTATTACAACTATCTATTGCCTGTTTAATCTCTGCCATATTTGCCCTCTCTTTCAAGTAGTCCGATGGAGTGTGTTAATGCGTCAATCTCATTTTTAAATGGATAAGCGTACGAGCCATCTTTTGTTAATACTTTGTAACCGCAGTTATAATCGACCATTATTTTTTTAAGTGTTTCAATCATTTCACCATTTGTCATTTCTTGTGTTGTCATTTCTGTTCCTCCTGCCTATTCTCTATATAAAAAAAGATTTTGATTTAAGTTATCAAGATAAAACCAACCGCCATAGTCTTCAAAATCAGACTCGTACCAAAATTCATTGCTACGTACTTCTAAAAATTTAATTTTTTTAATTACATAGCCTTCTTTTAATTGTAATGTATCACCTTGTTTTAAATTCATTACATCTTTAATATCTAAAAATTTTCTTTTAATCGGTGCTCTTCTGTTCCATTTATACTTGGCAGCTTTTTTATCATAATCCTCAAAATGTAAACCGCAGTAAGGACAATCTATTTCAACTGGATTTGTATCGTTTGATATATAATTATTATATACTACATCTACTTCCCAACCACAAAGTGGACAGTTCTTAAAATTTTTCATGCGCCCTCCAATTCAATCTCATACCCCAACTCTTTTTCAATTTCCGCAAGGGTCATTTTCTTTTTAGGGTTTCGGTCAAACATTAATTTGCCATCTAAATAATACTTGTCTTCATCATAAGTGCATTGGTAAGGTTCTGTTGGTCTATAAACTTGCATAATATCACCACCAGGGTCAGTGTCGAATATTAAATCATTGTTAATGTCATCTAACCCGTCAGTCCCGTTTTTCATTATAATACAACCCATATCTAAACGCACTATTCCTGCTTTACCATCACGAAATACAACTATATCCCAACTATGTAAGTCAGCTTTGGTAAATGACTTGTACATTTTGAAGTCCTCAATGTCCTCAAATTCAATAATATTACTCCAAGATTTAGGATAATCATTCGTGCTTCCATATACACCGTCATTGAAATATATTGTCTTTTCTTTATAGATTCCCCAATGTGTCATGTTTTCTTCATATTTTGCACCAGATTGCCACGTTTTCCCTAGTCTGTCAAATGCCATACATAACTTATCTGCTTTTTCTTGTGTATCACAGTGTATGCCAATTCTAATTGATTCTCCAAAACTCTCCCAAAATTCTTTTATTGTCATTTGTTTTCTGCTCCTAACCATATTGCATTTGTTATTAAAAAAGGATAATGGTTCATTTAATGCTTTTTTAAGTTCATCTATTTCTTCAAAGTCGATAACAGGAATATCATTATTTGCACAATATTTTGTAGTTGCACAATCCCCATTATTTAAAAAATGAGTATCAGAGCCACCACCAAACCAACTGCACCACCTAGGTATATATATTTTATCCTCGTATGTTCGTTTTCCTATCAGATTAAAGCACATACATAAAACCATATGTTGCTCCTCTGTATTACATTTTATTGCTTTTAGTTTACCTTCAAAAAATTCTTTAAGTGTCATTACATATTCTCCCTTTCCCATAAATAAATTAAGTTTTCTTTGATCTCGTCAAGAGCTTCTGCTTCGGTATTTCCTCCACCAACAATCCCGTCAATTTTTGGGGAAAAGGCAGTCCAGTATACATTATCATCAGCATCAACTTTTGAGAGGGTTTTAATTTCATAATCATTAATATTATTAGAATCAGAACAAAGCCTCAACTTTTTTATATCCTTGCCAGTAAGCTCACAATATTTAGATAAAGTCATCATTTCAACTAAATCACCACAGCCACCTGAATCTGAATATTCACCAATTATCACATTCCAAACCTCTTCTTGAGGATTTTGTTTTGACATTCCTATAAATTTATCTAATTGATAATGTTTTGGATTATAATTTATACTTGACATAATTTCAACTCCACAAATCTCTAATGTGTTTAGAAAATAACTTCATGCCTTTTTGTAATTGTTCTGTTCTGAGTTCCCAATTTTCTTTTTCACACTCAAAATATTTCTCTTTCTCGGTGTTAATATTGTAAGGATTTTTATAAACATCATTATTTTCATTTGCATTATAAAAACAAACAGACGTTTCATTTAAAATACCATCCCATTCTTCTTCTGTCATATTATATGGCATACTTTTTGTTTTATCCGCAAACTCTTTAATTGACTTAGAAAACAAATTTAAATAAAAATTATCAAGGTCATACAAGTCCCAATCACAATAACCTTTGCTTGCTCTTTGATATATATATTTTATTTTTTGAAAAAAGTTTCTTATATTCTTTATAGGATTTCTACTATAAGTTTTATATTTAAAAACATTCAACATATCCATTTTTTACCTCTTTTTTATTTATTTCTTTTCTTTTCTTTTCTTAATTTTCTATACTTTATTATATCATATTTTTATAAAAAAATCAATTTTTAAACAAAAAAATAGATACTCCAATTCTTTAAAATTTCCCTACACAACAGGCGGTCAAAATTATTGCCCCTGTCCCTTGTCTTGTTATTTACAAGAACCCCAAAATAAACTTACTTACTCATCAGTCTCTGCTCACGACTTTCTCTTTCGACTTCCACAACCACGACCACGGCATCTATTCCCTTAAGAACAGCAGGAATATTGCACTCCTCAGTAAGTTTATTTTATTTCACTTTTTTACACTCGGAAAACTTTATTAAATTTTTGTATCTATTTCCCCTTTTATCTTTTAGCCACAAACTTCGCAAAAGTTAGTCAAAAAGGTTTTTAGTTGGCTTTCACTCTTTTTATCTTTCGGGAGAGTCTTAGTTGCCCCTCACCTCATTCTAGCAGAGGACCGCATCTCCATGCTATATAACCTTATGGATGATGGTTTTTTACATCTTTTCTCAAATTTAATTGAAACGGATAGATGCCCAACCGCCCCGTTATGGGTACAGAATTATTTTATTTGGAGTAACACTCTGCGAAACCTCTGGAGGTTTATATTGGACTTGAACCAATGACCCTCTGCTTAACGGGCAGACGCTCTACCGACTGAGCTAATAAACCTAATAAATGGTGGAGCATTAAGGAATTGAACCTTACTGTTATTCTGTTTGCAAAACAGACGACCACTCCAAGCAGTCCCATACCCCATTATTAATGGTGGCTCATATTAGAATTGAACTAATGACGCGAGGTTCTTCAAACCTCCGCTCTACCAACTGAGCTAACGAGCCAAATGGCGGTTCGTATGAGAATTGAACTCATGTTTCCTGCGTGACAGACAGGCGTCATTTCCACTAGACTAACAAACCAAAATAACTATTTTCTTTTTTTGATTATAATATATTATAACACATATTTATAAAATAATCAAATTTTATTATTGGTACAAGTGAAGAGATTTGAACTCTTATGCCTATTCAGCGTTGGCTTCTAAAACCAAAGTGTCTGCCAATTCCACCACACTTGTATATTGGTAACCCTTAGGAGAGTTGAACTCCTATTTTTGCCGTGAAAGGGCAATATCCTAACCATTAGACGAAAGGGCTTTTTATTGGTTGCAGAGGGAAACTTGAACCCACATTTCGGCCTTGAAAGGGCCGCGTCCTGACCATTTAGACGATACTGTCATAAGTGCGCTTGTGAGGTTTTACGTCAGCAGCGCCAACTGACCTCTATTGGCGAAGGATGGGTTTTTGCTCACATCACCCACACGATGCTTTGCGTATTAGGTCGCCACCTGGCTCACTTATTATTGAGATATTGCCATTTATATCCAAGGCAAGTCTTTCGAATGCCTCGGCATACTTCTGAAATATGGGTTGAATATCCACCTTCTAACCTACTCGGCTTATTTAAAATATCTATTAAATACCTCGCCGCTTCTCTAATGGAATTAAAGGTATTGAGAACTTGATTATTTTTATCAAGCATCAAGACCTTTTTAGAAATAGATTGAACACCACGTTTGGTAATCTCTTCTTGCGACACACCCTTTTCTTGTAATTTTTTACTAATCATTTTCAAGTCGTGCCCCGTTATCTCGTGTATTTGTTTCAATCCTTTTCCATCTTCCCATAGTTGCCAGAGGGCTTCTACATCTATACGGGTCTTTCCATCTCCACCAAGAGTGGCATTATATCCATTCCCGTAACTGTCATAATACTCAATCCAATATGTTTCACGTTGCGAGACTTCTTCTGAAGAACATTCCTCAATTACCTCAATGTGAAAATGATTTATACCATATTTTCTCATCGCACTATATAAAGGACGTTTTTCTTTACTGGGTTTATAAGCATCTCGATAGTGCTCATTAAAACGTTTTTCAATAGAGAATTCCGTTTTACCAATATAAACTTTACCATTTATGTCATTGGTAATCTTATAAATTATACTCATAAATTTTCTCCTTTGTCGGTTCTATTTATAAGTAGAATTTTGGATGCAGAACTCTACTATTTTGGATGTAGAATTTTGTATAATTAGTTGGTTATCCAGTCTCGCCACATGGAGGCTTATACTTGAGACCTTGCAGGGGAGGGATTCGAACCCACGACCTTCGGATTATGAGACCGCTAAGCTAACCAACTGCTCTACCCTGCAATATTAAATGGTTTAGAATTGCGAACTTGCCCTAAACCAAGGCGTCTCATTTAATTTCTCCCAAATAGGGTTTCGACGCAGTGCCATAACTGCGTAGTGGAGTTAAACTCCCTGACTGACTTTTTATAGCGTGGGACACATTATTAAGAGGTGTGCTATCACTTAGGTATCAGTTATTGAGGGCACTGTAGCTCCCAACCTATCCCTTGTACTTCGGGCACTCTGGTGTTCTCTGTGAGATTTGAACCCACGACCTACTGGTTAAAAGCCAGTTGCTCTACCGTCTGAGCTAAAAGAACGTATTACCGCTTTTGGTGAGAGCGGCAACTCTCTTTTCCGTTTATTTATACACGAGGGCGGCGTCGATATGGCGTATTTTTCGTGTTTCACAGAGGCTTGTTGGGTTCTGTTTTTTATGAAAGTCCCAACGGTTTGAGCATCTGAGCTAAAAGAACATATTGGAGGAAGATGTAGGATTTGAACCCACGTCACCTTTCGGCAATCCGGTTTTCAGGACTGGTGCAATCAGCCGGACTCTGCCAATCTTCCATAAAATGAGGAGAATAAGCGAAAATAGAAATTATCGTGCTCTACCGATTGAGCTATATCCCTTTTTCTTTTTCTTTTTTCTTAACTTTCTATAATTTATTATATCATATTTTTATAAAAAAGTCAAAATTTAATTGATTATTTTTTGGAGATGCTATCCAGACTTGCACTGGAAATCAAGGTTTTGCAGACCTTTGCCTTACTATTTGGCTACAGCATCATTGGCAGTGGGTAAAGGTACCGCCCCTTTATTGTTCGGGTCAAAGCCGAATGTAATTCTTCTATACTAACCCACTATTGGTCGAAGGTGTAGGATTCGAACCTACTGCCTCACCGTCCCAGGCGGCGCGTTCTACCAAGTGAACTAACCCTCGATTTGGAAGCTTCCTCCACAGAGAGGTTTACCAACCCATTTGCAAATTGGAAGGTTACTGTTTTGGTCAGCGGCCTTGCCTTAATGCGCCCCCGTTGTAACTTTTTTTGTTTCGGAATCACCCGAGGGGAGTTGGATCCAACAGCAGAAAGAATCTCCCCGATTGGTACCTTTGAAAGGACTCGAACCTTCACGACCGAAGCCAGCGGGGCTTAAACCCGCAGTGTCTACCATTCCACCACAAAGGCATATACGTATCCGAGGCTCAGAGCTGAAATAATTCAGATGATTTGTCATTTTATGTAAGGTGCCCCGGCAACTACTTACATTAGTTGGGTATGACCCAACATCTGGTGCTGTTTGAAAGATTTGAACTTCCAACTTCTCGATTATCAGTCGAGTGCTCTACCGTTGAACTAAAACAGCATATTTAGTTAATATGCAACCTTTTTTGGTTGCTTTTTGAAAATGCAACCTTTTTTGGTTGCTTTTTGAGTTTGCAACTACTTTGGGTATTGGTATTGCTTAAAAGAATCGAACTTCTATCTATCACTTATAAGGTGATTACTCTACCCTTGAGCTAAAGCAATATATGGTACCGCCAATAGGGCTCGAACCTATGACCCCCTGCTTGTAAGGCAGGTGCTCTCCCAACTGAGCTATGCCGGCATTTAAGATTTGGCATCACTTGAGGGATTCGAACCCCCGACCACTTGGTTCGTAGCCAAGCACTCTTCCGCTGAGTTAAAGTGATATAAGGTCGATGGTGCCCCCTGAGAGAATCGAACTCCCAACCTACCGCTTACAAGACGGTTGCTCTACCTATTGAGCTAAAAGGGCATATGGTGCTCTGGGAGAGAGTCAAACTCTCAGACACTACGGTCTTAACGTAGCGGCTTTGCCAATTTGCCTACCTGAGCATTTGGAGGAAATGGAAGGATTCGAACCTTCGTGACTCGAAAGTCAAACAGTTTAGCAAACTGTCGTCATAAGCCGCTCGACCACACTTCCATAATGATTTGGGGTGAATAATGGGACTTGAACCCACGACAAATAGACTCACAATCTATTGTTCTACCAACTGAACTATATTCACCAAATGAACTAATCCGCTTTTACTTGTAAGATTCTCTCTTTACTCTGTGCCTAGACATTGTTAGTTGGTCTGCACATCCTACCCTACATCCACTCCTCGAAAGAGTTTCAAACAAGTAAAAATTTCATAGTCAGAACTGAATAGTCACTGATTATTCGGGAGATAGATACCGCAGAGTATCTTCAGCAACCGCACAATCTTAAAATGTTAAGTTCCCTAATAGTAATTGCCCTTCCTGCATATCTGACCCATTGTCAGTCGAGCTGATAAGTGCCTCATCAGTTGTCTGATCTCGATGAAGAAGCGGTCATCGCTTATGATTACACATGCATAAGCCACGTTGTGCCAATAACAGGATTCGAACCTGCAACCAAGGAACGGTATACTCACATACCCCTTTTAGAGTGAGAAGCTCTCCCATTGAGCTATATTGGCGTATGCTGACTTATCGTACCAGTGAGGACAAGTGAGAGACTTATACGGGTTGAAATTACCGTACTCTGCAAGTGCCACGACGGACTTATATACCGTAGAACCGTGTCGGCGGCCTGTTTTGGTGGGAAACTGAGGATTCGAACCTCAGACTGTGGTTTAATAGGTTAAAGGTCACCACATAACTCTATCCTATTGATCTTACATTACCATTCTGTCACTTCCCGTATGCAAGACCGCTATTGAGTAGTAGCGATACGGTGTTGTTAAAGTTGCGCCGCCGCAAACAATCACTTGAACACGAACTTTTATGAAACGCATATCGTGAAGCGTTACTCTCTGTCTTGCGTTTTTTTGGAAACGGGTTTAATGTCTCCGTTCCGACCTTAATTAAATAAGGCATCTCGTGTATTTATTGAATCCTCCACGATACGAGGATTGGTGCAATTTCGAGGATTTGAACCCCAATATTATCCTAAGTGTCGGACTGCTCTGCCATTGAGCTAAAATTGCATATGAGTAGGTAGAGGGAATCGGACCCTTCTCAATCAGTTTGGAAGACTGAAGTACTAACCGTTATACTATACCTACTTATTTAAATAGTTGCTATTTATGTAAGGAAGGGCAACTAATCCTCCCAAGTGAAGTAAGATTTAATTACTTATTTCTTAACTTTCTATATATATTATATAACATTTTAAAAGAAAAATCAAATTTTAGTTGTCTAAAAATATTTCTTTTTGAAATGTAATATTATAAACGATTTCTGGATTATAATTCTGAAGAGTTGATAGCCATTTAAAAAACGATGGGGTATAATTCTTAAAATATTCGCCAATATTCATATTTTTTGTAGCTCTATAATCAGATTGATATTCTATTAGCGCCAGCGGTTGTTTTGTAAGGTTAAACATTGTAATAATGTTATTAAATTGTATTTCTGATACGGGCGTATTAAATATATGGAAGCTTTTATCAGAGATGTTGAAACAACCAAAACAATGGTTAAGAGAAGAGCAATCAGCACAAAAATGAGATTCAAACATTTTATCACAATTACGTAAGATTGATGAATTATTTATGTGTTCACAATTTAATATAGATGAACTATTCATAACGTCGACCGAACTAACGATATTTTGACTTAAATATACATTTGTACAAGAGTGAACTTCTTTACTTGAGTTTACCAAAGAACTCGTAAATATCTTTTCGCTATTTTTTATTACTTCACTATCAAAAATTTGTTTTGATTCAATAACTTTATATGAATTAAAAACCGTATTAGAATTTTCTATATAAGTGGAATTTTTTACCAATTTTGATTTAATAATATTGAGCGACAGCATTATATCTTCCGAATCTTCAACTTTTAATATTCTGTTAATATCTCCCTGTATGTTTTTTTCAATACTGATGTAGTCATAAAGATTAGTCGTATGTAGAAAAAATGATAGTGGTAATTTTTCTTCTTTTACTATCGTACTTAGTTCTGCGCCGGACGGATAGACTTCCTTAAAGCGTTCTATAACTCCGTGTTCATAGAAAAATTTTTCCATTTTATCTGGGGTCAAAAACATAATTAACTCCTTTCTTTTATAATTCTGTCTGCATATTCATTAAGTATTTTAACTAATGAATTTGCATTTTCTTTATCTTTAAAATAAGCAATAGGATATTTACTTCCTTTTCCATATATTTCTGCCTTGAATTTATCTCTACACATACGAAGATATGAAGCATAGCTTAAATTCATGACTCTGGCGCTAATAACGTTACAACTACCTAAAGTATGCTTTATGTAAAACTCTTCGTGGTTAACGGTAATCATAAAATGATTAGGACAAGCAATACTTTCATCAACTTTAAAGTACTTTCCCATATTAACCTCTTTCTACACTTCTAATTCATTCCAAAGTTCTCTTATTTCATCGACTTCTTCAGTGTTGAGTAAACATAAGTCACCAAAGTTATCAATTCCTTTAAATTTTTCAGCCGAAAATTTTGGCAAAATTTCACAATCAAAACGGATAATATTTTCTTCTCTAATTTCAGTAAAATTAGGAATAATATATTTTTTAACCGTACTCGGACTAAAACCAACTTCGCGAGAAACCGCGGCATAGGTTTTAAGTTTTAAATAAAGTTGGTTCATTTTTTTAATATCTTCATGTGTTACTTTATTTGCCATAATTCTCTTCCTTTCTGATTTTATAATTTATTATAACATATTTTTAAAAAAGAATCAAAATCTAATCTCTGGCTCTTTCAAAAAAACATAAATATGAAGAATCTGGCGAATATTTATTTAGTCTTTCTTCATTTAGTTCTTTAAATGTTTTACCCGTAAAATCTTCCAATATTTTTACTAATGTTTCGTTGTGTTTTTCACAAACTTTTTGTAATGCTTCTTTATCAGAGCTTCTAACTACCTCTTGTACTTTTCTGTCCTGTCCACAGTCTTCTGTAACAACAATCGTATAAGTTTGTGGATTAGAAAGAGCATCAATACAAGATACATTCCAAAATCTTATTTTAGTCATATGCTTCCCTTTCTTTTATTAATTTTTGAGCATTACTTCTTCTATAATTGGTTCTGCTACCATGCAACACAAATCACAGGCTACTTTTACGGCTTCTTTGGGTGAATGTCCTAAATACAAAGCAGCACTTGCAAAATCTTCTCCAGCTCCTATAGCTTGATAAGAAGATACTTCATATACAAACATCTTTTGAATAAAAAATAATTTGCCTTTATAACCCATTAAATATACATTATCAATAGTTGGTGAATTTATTTTTAAGTTTTTCCAAGAAGAAAATTCAATAATAAACTCAAGTACAGCCTTGGTTGTTGGTTCTGATGGACGATGGGATTGCATATAATGCCACATTAAACTACTTTCTTGAGCATATCCAACCCCGCCAATTATCATGTTATTAATGCTTTCAAGTTTGACAAAATCTTGATTAGTCTGCTTGCTCCAACCGTGTACCATAATAGAATCTGCCGCTATTACTATTTTGTCTTCGTAGACTTTTGCTGCTACTACACTCATTTAAACACACTCCTTTATGAATTACGATTAGAAACTAATTTATCCAAAGTGCAATCCTTTAGAGTAATATCATCTCTGAATCGAACTAATTTCCCGTGTCGAAGTGTAGGCACTTCTTTATCAAAATTTAATTCCATAGCGGTCACCTCGATAGGTATGTTCGCATATTTCTGTGGATTAGCCTTAATTTCATCTGTTAAACCACTCAATAACCCAAGCGAAACAATTTTTTCGCCATCAAGAACTCCAATTTCAAGACTTCCTGCCCAGCTATTAAAATAAAGCTTTGTTATTGGAACAATAGGTTTGCCCAAATAATATTCCTTATATAAATTGCCTTCAAGTTTTTCACCTGTTTTCTCATCTTCCCAATACTGCCAACTATCTATTTCCTTACCTGTATAAAGACGTGTTGGCGCGAGAGTACGTCCAGTGAAGAAACAATCAATACTATCTTTAAGATTTTTCTTAATCTTCATTGTAGTTTTACTTGGTCTCTTGCCCGGTTCATAAATAGAACTTCCTTCTGTGATAACCATTCCCTCATACCCATCAGCCAGCAACTCTTGAAGCATTGCCCAAAGTTCTTTACCATTATAATATTTTGCATATTCGACATAATCACAAGAATTTATATGGTTAAGTGCTTCAAGAATATTAAAACGGTTAAAGGCTTGTGTTTTAAGGAGAGATTTGCCATTATAAGCCATTATATCAAAAGCATAATAGTGCATTTTATCTTTTTCATTTATTTGTCTGGCGATGGCTTTGTCTTTAAGACAACCCATGATTGTAGTAGTTATTTTACTGCCCTCTTCGCCAGGACGGAATACTTCACCGATTAAACAAGTTCCGCTAGGAATAGTATTTGCCCAGTTATTGAGTTGTGGTAACCACTCCCATTTATCAAGATAACCACCATTTACACTTTTAGAACGACCACGAAGACTAATGTCGCCGTCTTCATCTTTTAAAAATACATATAAAGCGCCGTCTCTCTTTTGAGAGCCAAGCCAAGTACCAGAAAATATCCTTTTAGATGTTTCTTGTTTTTGTTTTTCATCTGTCCAAGTAGAAGGTGGTGCCCAATATTTTTGAATTTCAAGCTCTGCAAAATTAATATTATCTATATAACCTTTCATATTTTATCTCCATTTCATTTTTATTATACTATATTATAACATATTTTTAATAAAAAATCAAATTTATTATTCCTTATTTAATGCCTTAGCGTCTATCATTTTAACAAAATCAGAAGCTTCTTTTTTGAGTTCTTCAAGACCTTTATTATTCATACAAAAATATTCATATTCGCAATATAAAATATTAGCATCAGCGTGATTACTGTAATCTTTATTCGTATCATCTTCTCTCACAATTAAAAGAGCCTGCGCGCCAACTAATTCTTTAAGTTTATATATATTTTTTGGTTCGCGCACATCTACAAAAACTACAAAATTAATATATTCATTTACATCGTACATCTCTAACTTTCTTTTTAAACTCTCTACAAAAGAAACAATCGTATTTAATGGGACATCTCCCCATGGAGCACTACTGAATAAATCTTTAACATCACTTAAAAAACGTCTTGTTTCTGGTGTTTTTTTTCCATCCCAACCACTTTCTAAACAAATTTTTTTACACCAATCAATACTTGAAATAATATAACCTCTATTACCAAGTATTTCAAGACAATAATTCTCAAAAGTTGTTTTGCCAGACCCGGGATATCCATTAACACAAATTACTGTAACCATGCTTTTCCTCCAAATTCATAATACCAACTACCAAAGGTTTGTTGGAAAAAAGAAACTTTTTTATTTTCGTTCACAAAGAAACTCCATATATAATCACGATTGTCTATCCATATATTTTTTTTACTTAAAGTTTTATTAATTATAGGATTAGAAAATAATTCTTTTAACTTAGCCTTAATATCTTCTGGAACTTCTCCTTTTTTAATTAAAGACATCTGATAATAATTATAACAAGAAATTAAATTGGGAATTGCTCTTTCGGTTTTAAAGTCAGAATTATTTTTTAATGTAAAAAGTATAGCATAATATACTGCTCTTATATAATCAATACCAACTGCGGCATCTTTTAATTCTCCATCTGTTCGAGTAATCGAATTTTTTGCATCTCGCCAAAAATAAAGTTCATTATTAATATACGAACCATTTTTAGTATTCCAATTAACACACAAATTAAAAGCAAGGTCTTCATTTGTTCGAAGTTCCGCCTGAAAACCTAATTCAAGTTTTTTAATATAACTAACCCTATAAATTTTACCGTGAGTCCATGTTGTACTCTTATTCGCTTCAATTTTTTCTTGTGGTTCGTTTTTACGTTCCACAACTATATCACTTGCTACATAATCAAATAAACCATGATTTATTTCATATTTCAAAGCCTGAGTGGCATTAGGAAATAATATATCATCACTGTCTAAAAACATAAGTAAATCCATATTTTTAGAAATTACCCAATCTAATCCGCGTTGGCGCGCAAGTCCAACTCCACTATTTATTGGTTGCCTTAAATAAATGATGGTTAATTTATTTGAATATTTGTCGCAGACTGATTTAATATCTTCTGTACTTGCATCATCAACAACAACAACACAAAACATTTTCATCACTTGGTTAGTTAGTGAAATTAAAGCTTCTGCAAATAAATCAGCCCGATTATATACGGGTATAATAATACTTAACATCTATTCCTCCTTGTTGTACTCTCTTTGAATAAGTTCGTCAATGTAATTATTCCACTTATTAGTAGAGTGTCCTTTTACTTTTATAATATTAAGCCAAGGATTTCTAAAATAAGGAATTAATCTCTCCCAAAGTTCGCGGTTTGCTACTTTTTCTTTTTTACTATTCTTCCAGTTGTTTTGCTCCCATCTTTCATACCATTTTTCCTTAAAACAATTATGTAAATATGCAGAATCTGTATAAAGATTAACTGTTTCGAATTCAGTAAAGTCTGAAAGTCCTGAAAGATATTCACAAGCTTCTGCCGCCGCAGTTAATTCCATTTTTTGATTACTGGTATCAGACTCGGCGCCGGCGCTTTCAAATAAGCAATTCTGTTCATCTTCTGATACTAAGACGAAACCCCAACTACCTTTTGCTCCTGCTTTTCCATTTCTACGACAGGAGCCATCTGTATAGATATTATAAATTTTCTGCATAATTTTCCTTTCTAATAAAGTTTTATACTATCCCTTAAATATGACGGAGAGGCTGTTTCTCTACGGTCACTTAATTCAATTTGTCTATTGGTAAAAGATTGATGGTCATTTTTTTCTGAACACTCTGGACAATAGATATTATTATCAAATGAAAGATCTTCAAGTCCATAACTAAAATAACAATTACAATTTGAGCAGTGACAATAAAACTTCTTTATTCCGGGTGTAATTACTTCAATCATCTTAAATTCCTCCTTTATAATATTCAGAAATCTTTGCAAAATTAAACTCTGGGTCTTTAGTGATTTTTTTAGCATAAGGTCGCATGAATTCTAATATTTCGTCAATTATTATGTCTTTATTTATTATTTTTTCTGCTCTCTTAATAAAACGAACTTGTGAAAAATATTTAATCGATAGTTTTAATCTTGTGAAAAAAGGACAATCAATTTTAATCGGTTTATCAACCAGACTTGAAACATTAATAGCTCTTTCAAAGGCATATAGGTGTTCTGGATTTTTGTAATTAAATCCATAAAGGTTAATTGAACCTCTTTCTCTGTTTAAACTGAGCAAGTTTATTGTAAATTTATAACTGATTGAATCATAATGTGCCGCAGGATTTATTTCTTCATAATTCTGTTCCATAATTATCTCCTTTTATTCTTATTTACTTAATTATAACACATTTTCTGAAAAAATTCAAATTTTTAGATGATAATTGTAAAATATCTACTTAAAATTTAAAGAAGAATAAAAATTGATTTATTTTTAAAAATATAATATAATCACGCGCATGCGCCCGCGCGTTTATAAATAATGAAGATTTTTAATTTTATTTTAAAATTTAAGGAGGTAAATTATGGATTGGCTCAAAATATTAGAAACAATATTTACAATATGTATTGTTCCTCTACTTGGTATCTTAACAAAATATCTTGTATCTTTTATTAATTCAAAAATAGAAGAAACAAAACAAAAAACTAAAAATGAGCAGCTATCGAAAGCTCTCGATGTTTTAGACATGCTTATAACTGATAATGTAAATGCAACAATGCAAACTTACGTCCAGTCTCTTAAACAAGGTGGTATGTTTGATGCAACAGCACAAAAAGAAGCTTTACTAAAAACTTATTCAGCAGTAACTAAAACATTAAATGATGATATAAGAAAGATTATAGTAGAAAAATTTGGTGATATCGATACACTTATTGAACAAAAAATAGAAGCACAGGTAAGAATAAATAAGTAAATTAAAAAAGTAGGAAATATTTCCTACTTTTTTTTATTTATTTCTCTAATTCTTTTAGTGATTTTATATATTCACTATCGTAATGAGCTTTGATTGGTCCACGAGGTTTGGGAAGTTTTAATTTCCATATCTTAATAATATCAAACATTTTTCCAATTCTTAATAATTTTCCTCCGTGTCTATATCCAAGAATTGCCGGAGGTACGTGTGTAACTAAGTCGGGGATATTTCTAATTGGTATAAAATTTTTAAATCTTTCTTTTACATCTTTTGGTAAAAATCCCCATGTAAATCTTGGACAACCAAAACCATAACCCGATACTTTATAACAAGAGCCATATATAAATTCCATGTCCTCTGTTGCTAATCCTGCAATAGCGGCACCGTGTGAATATCCTACACAACTAATATTTTCAATTTCTTGTGTCTGTAAAATTGACAGCACTCGTGGTTCGAGTTGATCACGAATTGATTTCCAAACTTTTAAAAATCCCCTATGGCAGAACCATTTATCAATACCGTTTTTGTATGCTTTAGCAGGAAAATCAAAATTGTTTTTCCAGTCAGTAGTACCATTGGACCATTGGAACAACAGATATAATGTTTTGCCTTCAACTTGGATTGAATAATCTCCGCTGTTTTCTGTCCGGATATAGTCTGCGTTCAAGCATTTCTCAAATAAATACTTAAATGGTGGTGTATAACTTTCCATTGTTCCTCTCCTTAAATAAATCATAAAATACAACAGCTACTGTTGATAGTGTTAACCATAATAAAGTATATTTTACACATATGAACCCATGTAGACTCCCAAAAAGTCCGTCATAATTCCATATACGTAACCCAAATACCCTCCAAAGGGTGTAGCCTGATAACAATTCAACCGATGTTATAATGTGGGTGCAAAAGAGTATTCTAACAATTTTCGGTGTTTTCATACGTACCACCTTAAATATAAAATAAAGTATAACGCTTGATATCACCCACATTATAACGTGTGAATTGGTCTGAGTAGTGTGTCTTTTGAAAATAATCTCAATCATAAAATATATTAGACCCCAGCAAACCGACCTTATAACGTCTTTCATATCGTGTCTAATTTCCCAATTTTCTTTGAACGTCTTCTCGGTAAAATTCGTGTATCTGCTCAAGAGTGATTTCGCCTTTGTCAACTCGTTTTGCCAATACTTCTACTATTAGTTCCCTTGTCATTGTTATACCTCCACTACTGCCCAGCTTGTTATTACACCATTTGTAATAACAGGCTTATATTTATAAAACTTTCCGTTTGCTGTGTCGGCTATTACAAACTGATTATCTAAATACTCAACCTCTGCTTGACCGTTTATTCCTGCATATTCATACAAGTATTCAAAAACTATGACATCACCGTTTACCAAATTAGGGTGTGTGAACGATAGCTTGTCAAGTGATACAACCGCCTTTGATACATCAATATCCACTGTATACCCATCTATAATTTTTTGTATTCTTTCAAGCGTTTTTATAGGGAAGTCTGTATTCAAAACGGTTATACCGCCATCATACAGTCCACTATCTGCAAGAGCATTTTCTATGTATACTGTACCGCTCGGGTGCGTGATGAGTGTGCCTGTGGCTTGGTTTGGTGTAGTGACTGGCAACGCTAATTCGTAATATAATGTTCCTGCACCTGTTGTGCTGTCTGTGCCAATTACTCCTATCTCCATTCCACCTGCTGTTAGATAGTTTACAAACTGACCACCATTTTTAGCAAGAGGATAATTTGTTTTATTGACCGCTACGATTCCCGAAGCAGTGTCTTTCTTAACCCTCTTTGTCAAAACCCCGTTTGTATCTATTGTATCTTTAACACCGTTGGGCAAACTATATAGTTCTTGTGGGGCGAGGTATACACCGCTTGAGGTGTAGGGGGTGTAGGGGGTTGCGATTGTGTTGCGTTCAATTTGTATACTTGAAATTTGTGCTGATGTACTAAGCCCACTTGCGTAAAAGTATACATCACTGTCTAACATTGCTTGTGTAATGGTTTTTGATGTGTCAAAATTCCACGAAACACTTGAACCCACTAAATATATTCTTTTTTCAGAACCTGTTGACGTTGCACTCAAAGTATATGTTTGACCTACTATTAAATAAGGTGCATAGTCACGTAATTTATAATAAGGCGAGCCTGCTCTTACTCCGTTAGTTACCGCGCCTATTGTTACTTGTAAATATGTAATATTATTTATTACACTTGTATTTGTTGCTACCTTTGAAATATCAAACAAATTCTTACCCACAGACTTAACCCTTGTCTTTGTTACAGACTTTGTGCCTTGAATAAATGGGTACTTTGCGTTTAGTTCGTCTGCGGTTAGGTTAGTTGCATCGGCTTCTATTTGTGAGCCTGATGGGAGTTCATAAACTCTTATGTCTTTTAGTTTTATTGTTCTGGGAGTAGTTTCATTTGATGCTCTTTTTAAATGAAAACTATTCTTTGTAATTGTTTCTTTTGTTGTCATAACAGCTTTTGCAATTCCTGTTTGTCCTGGAGTTACTATTACTGTTCCATCTGGGAAAACATAAGAATTATCATTTATTATGTTCGTAGTCAAGTCGTTAGTAATTACATCTAATATTAATAAATATTTAGTAGAGGGTTTAAACGAAGTCTTAATACCAAGAGAAGAATAAGTGTCATATACAGTTATAGTTGCTCCGGTCGAATCAAATGTTACATTATTTCTAGTTGTCCACTCCGCCCACGTTTCAGGATTGTACGAAACCCCATTCTTAACCAGCTCACCCTCGACCGTAACTTTTCCACCACCCTGTGTGACGTTCTTCGGCAAACTAACAGCGTTTATTCCGCTTACAGTTGCTCTTGCATCTCCATTGGGATTGGCTTCTGCTATCATTTTTGAGGTGTCTTTGACTTCTTTTTGCAAAAGAGTGATGTCGGCTTCAGTCTTTTGTTCTAACTCATCTACTTCAATCTCTTCTGTAATACTCTCAATACTATAAAAATATCTATCGATGTAATTAGTATTATCTACGTATCCGTTCCCTAAAGTATTATTCGTATAAGCTATACCTGAGTAAACTACATCTTTGCCTATGATTAAATGAGCACGATTTCCACCAGGATTAACTCCATCAACTCTGATATCATGAGATGCAGTGTAGTTACTTAAGTATAAATAAGAACTTAAATATCCATAATTAGAACTTATATTTATCTTTGCATGATCGTTATCAAATACTTCACTGCAGTTATGAACTGCTACTCTTGCTTTACAGATATCGGATCCTATATACATTAATCCATAATTGCAGTAATCAGGATTTTGAGATGTATAATAACTTTTAGTTTTTACTTCACCATCCTTAAACGGATATTCAAGTAATGCACATTGCAATGAGCTCCATTTCAGATGTTTAAAAGTACACCCACTAGCTGAGGATCTTTCTCCTGTGAAGTATACTCCATGATCGCATGACTCAAAAATGGCATCTCTAAGTATTAATCTAGGGCATCTGACAGATAATGACATACATTCAGCACTGAACAATCCTCCTAAGATATTGCACTCTTCTACATCAGGGTAAATTATAGCACCCTCGCTAAGGGATTGACCTGCATCATAAACTGATGCATCACCTTCAAGAGCTCCAGCTATACATGTAGAATTGTTTATATTTATTTGTTTACTTTTCATCCCATTTATACAAAAAGCCAAATTATAACCAGAAGTTTTAATTGAACAATAATTAATGTTTGTTATATTATTAGCTTTACTAATAGCAATAGTTGAACAACCGCCAGTAGAATTATAATCTTCAATAGTTGCTTCGTTTATTGTAAAATTAGAACAAGTTACAGATAACGAAACAAGGTTAGGTGTCTGTGTACCGCTTCTTGAAATAATTGAACCTTTACAATTAAATATAGAAGTTACTGGTTCTATAGTTTCTCTGAATCTTATACGAGAACTATTTAATAATTCTATGTTGTACCCGTTAGTATTAAATATTAAACTCTTTTCCAAATCAAGACTGCCAGATAAAACAATGTCCTTTAATAAATCTAATATTATTTTTTTATTAATAATAGTTACTTTTGCTTCTCTATTACTATTATTTATAGTTGCTGCTGAACTAAAGTCACCAGAATTTATTGTTTGACTAGCTACTAATATAGAATCAAAATAATAAGTTTCTGTTTTTAAAAGATCGCTAACTTTAGTACCGCTATCTACTATATTACCGTTGTTATCAATACTTACTAAATTACCAATAGTATATTCGCTTATTGAACCCATATATTTAAGCTCATCCCACGGTGTTAATAAATTATCTCCCCCAACTTTTATCTTACCAATTTTCCATTTGTAAGTATCTGTTTCTATTCCAACTTCTCCTTCAAGAAGAGGAACAGTTTCTGATAACCAACCCGCAGAAGTATTACAACGGGGTACATATCTTGCTTTTATTTGTAACATCTACTTATTCCTCCGCTGTTTCCATAGCAGTTTGAGTAATTTTTTCTTTCCATTCTTTGCTTGAATTCAAAACGTATTCTCTACTTGCATTAATTACATAACAGGTGCTTCCCATTGGGACGCGAGTTACATCAAGTCCATCTTTATCAGAAGCCTCATCACAAAAATAATGATGTGTTGGAATATTTGTTGAATTTCCTATTTTTATTAAAGATATTGCCATTTTGTTTCCTCCAGTTTTTAAAATATATATGATATTCCTATACCATCTATAAATAAGTAGAGTAAACATTTAAAAACTCTACTTTTTTAAGAAGAGGTGAATAATAAAATGAGTAAAGGTGAAGATAAATTAGCCAAGTTTTTAACAAAAGAAAAAATTATTTTTGAAAGAGAAAAGAGTTTTAAAGACTTAAACAATGGTCGCTTCCGCTACGACTTCTATCTCCCAGAGCTACATTATATTTTAGAATGGAATGGAATACAGCATTATCAACAAGTATCTAAATTTTATTCTACTCGACAAGCTTTCGAAAAGGCTCAAGAAAATGATAGACGAAAAATTTCTTATGCTTTGGCTAATAATATTAAAATTTTTTGTTTACCTTTTTTTATAGAAGATAAAATCAATACAAAAGAAGATATTTTTAAAATTGAATATCTAGCAAAGACGAGATGGCATAATGACGATTTCTGGAGAGCAAACAAAGGTCTCTGGCACAAAAGATTATAGTAACTATTAGGAGATCCTACTTAATTTTAGAAATTAATACAGGAGAGAGGAAAAAAAATGTTAGAAAACATCTCAAATTTAATTATTTTAATAGCGGCAGTATTAGTGGCAATATCAACCATTGCTAGAATACTGGGGAAACCTTTTATTTTCTTTAAGAAAAAACACAGAAGCGAATTGAATAAAATTTGTAAAGAAACTTTAGAAAGAGAATTAGGTAAAATTTTAACAAGATATGAACAAGAAATTACAGGAAAAACAAAGACAATCATTTGTGGAGAATTAACTGTTGTTTTAGAGAGTATTAAAAAAATGAATGAAAAACAAGATGATAGAATAGAAATACTTATAAAAACAACAAGAGATATTTTAAGAGATAGAATAGTGAATATCTATAAAAAAGGAAAAGAAACAAGAACCTTAAGTTTAGAAGACAAAGAATTGTTAGAAGAGTTTTATAAAGATTATGTTTCTCAAGAAGGTAATGGTTATATAACTAAAATACACAATAGAATGATAGATTGGGACGTTGTGGAATAAGATTAGGGCGCAGAGATGCGCCTTAAAAATTTGACTTTTTATTAAAAATATGATATAATAAAATTGTTAGGACAAGGAGTAATTAATATAATATATTAATAATTATGTACTTAAATACTTACTTATTGTAATTATTATGTTTTTGTTCATTTATCATTTTAAAATTATTCACAATTTGTTCAAAATTTAATATTAGGAGAAAAATTATGGAATTATTTTTAATAATTGTTTTAATTTTTGCTCTTGTATTTTCTGTTTTTAAATTAAAGAAAAATAAATTAAAACTAAACAAAAAATTTGAAGAATATCTTAAAGAACAAAAAAATAAAATCGATGAGGAATGTACAGAAAAGAAAATAATACTCCAAGAAGTTGAAAAGGAGTTATTATCAAGAGAAAATCAATTAAAAACAATCGTTTTAGAAGCTCAGCATCAATATAATATAGAATTAGAAAAATTACAAGAACGAAAAAAAGCAAATGAAGAAATAGTAGAACAATTAGAATTAAGAAAAGAAGACGAAATTAAAAATAAACAATTAAATATTGACAATTATTTAAAAAACTATTATAATAATAATATAAAAGATTTTAAACGCGATTTAAAAGAAAATATTGAAGAACTTAAAGAAAAAGCACAGTGTAATTTTGATGAAACTATTAAAAATTTTGATAATTCTATTATTGAAGCAAAAAGTAAATTAGAGAATATACAGGCTGAACTTAGTGATTGGCAGAGACGGCGCCAGGTCATAAATGAAGATATTTTGAGGGCGCGCGCCATCGAAGAGCAACAAGACTTTTATAGAGTATGTTTAGATGAAAAAATTATTGAAGATATAGATTTACTCAATGAAGTAAGGAAAAAACTTCATTTTACTGATGGGTTAAATAAATTAATATATGACGGTTATATTGCTAAACCTTCTAATGAAATGATTAAAAGAGTTCTTGAAGGGAAATCTCCTTCTGGAATATATAAAATTACCAGTCTTAAAACAAAAGAGGTATATATTGGAAAGTCAACCGATATTAAATCGCGTTGGCAACAACATATTAAAACTGTTTACGGAGTAGGAACTATTGCTCATTCAACACTTCATACAAGAATGGAAAAAGACGGAATACAAAATTTTATTTTTGAAAAAATAGAAGAATGTCCCAAAGAAATTCTTGGTGAAAGAGAAAAGTTCTATATTGATTTATATGGAACTAAAGAATATGGCTTAAATATGAAAGCAGGAGGATAAAATCCTTCTTTCATTTTTTAATAAATAAATAAATAAATAAAATCCCAAGCAGGCTAAAACTGAATGGGTAAAGGAGAAAAATGGAATTTAGTAAGTGTCAAGAAGAAATTGTAGAAACAAAAGAAAAAAAAGTAGTTGTAGTATCATCTGCGGCGTCTGGAAAAACTCATACCTTGATTGGTAGACTTAATTATCTATTAAAATCTGGTATAAATCCCTCAAAAATAGTAGCTATTACTTTTACTAATGCAGCGGCAGGTGAAATTTTGGAACGATTAAATAAACCAGATGGATTATTTGTTGGTACTGTTCACTCATATGCAAACTATTTATTACTATCATCCGGTGTTGAAACACAAGATATTTTAGAAAATGAACAGTTTGATAAACTTTTTTTAAGAATTAAAAAACATCCAGAAAGCATTAAATCAGTTGAACATTTGTTACTTGATGAAGCACAAGATTCGACGCCAGAACAATTTCAGTTTTTATTAGATTGTGTGTGTCCAAATAATTGGATGTTTGTAGGTGACTGGCGCCAAGCTATTTATGGTTGGGCGGGAGCAGATGCAAAATTATTACTTGGATTAAGAGAAAATTCTGATGTTAAAACGTATTTTCTTAAAGAAAATTATAGAAATGGTAGAAAAATATTAGATTACGCAAAAGGTATAATTCGACTTGCTGGAATTGATTATATTGATGACTCTATCCCAAAATATAATATGGACGGCAAAGTAATTGATACCACTTATAATCCTCTATTACTTGCAAGAGAGATAAAAAAAAGAGGAGATTTTAAAGATTGGTTTATTCTTGCAAGGACTAATAGCCAAGTTGAAGAATTAAGTAGATATTTTACAATAGAAAAAGTCCCTAATTGTACTTTCAAAAAAGCAAATTTCGAAAGCAATAAAGACCTTTCAAATAAATTAAATGAAGATTCTGTAAAAATTTTAACTATCCATACTTCAAAAGGACTTGAAGCTAAAAATGTTGTAGTTATTGGGGCAAAATTTTATAATACAGAAGAAAAATGTATAAGTTATGTCGCCGCAACAAGAGCAAAAGAATTATTAGTTTGGTGTAGACTCCCAAATAAAACAATAAGAAGAGAAGCAACTTCTAATTGGGAAAGATAAAAAAAGAACAAGTAATTAATTAATTACTTGTTCTTTTAAATTATGCACCGATTACTTTAATAAAAGCACCAGTCGCTTCATCAAATATAAAAGCAACTTTATTTGCGACAGTTACGGCAACGTCGCCAGCAACAGCGTAAGTTTCAGTTTCCTCAATATCAGCGGCAGTAACAATAGCAGCGGCTTCAATAGCAGGAGTCGCTTCAGCAACAGCGGCAGCTTCAATACCTGGTGTAGCAGCAAGAACTGCAGCAGCTTCAATACCTGGTGTAGCAGCTTCAACGGCATCTTCTCCAGACTCTACTACAAGTTGGTCAAGTAATCCATTGAGCATAGCGGGATTTGTATTTTCTACAGTGTGCATTACATATTCGGCTACGGTTTGTTTAGACATATTTCTGTCCTCCTTTAAATATTTATCTTCTCTAAATTAAAGTAGATTTTAGTATGTTTTAGTATAAAAAAATAAAACGAATTAAAATTTGATTTTTTCTTTAAGTTATGATATAATTAATTATAAAATAAAAATAGAAAAGAGGTATTTAAAATGAGAATTTATAAAGTAGACCAACAAACGGAATATAATCCTTTTAGAGATTATAAAATTAATTTTACTATCACTGGTGATTGTAGTCCTAAAGAATTTACGACGATGATAACAAAAATTAAGGATAATCCTACTCTTTTAGTGGATAATAATATCATCCCAGAAATCAAAGACGTGAAGTTTTATGGAAATAAAGCAACGGTAGTATTTTGGGAAGATAATACAAAAACAGTAGTCATTTGTCAAGACGGTGAGATATTCGATAAAGAAAAAGGTTTAGCAATGGCTTATTGCAAAAAAATACATGGAAATAAAGGATATTTCAATGACATCTTTAAAAAATTCTGCCATTAAGAAAGAGTAATTAAATGAAGATAGTATCATGGAATGTTAATGGCGCGCGTGCTCGTATCATACAAGGATTAGGCAAAGCGGTTGAAGAAATGAACCCAGACATTTTGTGTCTTCAAGAGGTAAGAGCGAGAGAAAATCAGCTTCCAAAAGATTTTTTATTGAATTATAATCATTTTCATTCAATTCATGCGAAGGCAGGATATGCAGGTAGTTCAATATTCATTAAAAAAGATAGTCTCGCGCCCAGTACGTTCTTAACAGATTATACAAACGGAACAGAAACTGGAAGGGTTTGTATTTTAGAATTTGAAAAATTTATTCTTATTAGTTCCTATTCTCCAAATGCAGGACAAAAACTTGAAAAGCTTCCCCATAGAATAGAGTGGGAAAATGGACTTATTGATTTTATGAAAAATCAAATTAAACCTATTATTCTTTGCGGCGACCTTAATGTAGCACCAGAGAAGAAAGACGCTGGTATTTATTCTTTAGCAGGTTGTTCTCCAGAAGAAAGAGATGCTTTTAAGAGAAAATTAGATTTAGGTATGATAGATACTTTTAGATATTTTTATCCAACAAAAATAGATTATACTTGGTTTAGTAATAGAAGTAAAACGAAAGAAAAAGGTTTAAGACTAGATGAGTTCGTAGTTAGTAAAGTGTTAGCGCCGGCGCTAAAAAAGATAGAACATATTCACGACACTAATTTAATTTGTGGTTCTGACCATATTCCTGTTTTACTTGAAATAAATATATAAAATAATTTAAAAAGAAAGCAACAAAAAATTTGCTTTCTTTTTAAATTTATAGTATAATTAAGTATAAAGGCAAAAAAGTTTGAATAAAGAAAGGAGTTAATAAATGAGTAAAAAAATAGATAATTACGGAATTGATGATATTAAATCATTAGATTTCCGTGAAGGTGTCCGCAAAAGGATACAAATGTACCTCGGAAGCGATGACGTAGATGGAACATATCAGGCGCTCAAAGAAATAATAAATAACTCAACTGACGAAGCAATAGCCGGTTTTGGTAAAAAAATTGAGATAATCGTTAGTGAAAAAGAAAATGTTGTTTCTGTTAACGATTCTGGTCGTGGAGTTCCTTTTGGTTTAAGAGAAAATGGAGAAAATGTATTAGTTTCCATTTATTCAAAATCTCATACAGGTGGAAAGTTTGATGATAATGTATACAAGAATGTGTCGGGGCTCAACGGCATCGGCGCGAAGTGTGTATGCTTAAGTTCTGAGAAATTCGAGGTAAAAAGTACCAGAAATGGAATATACGCCTTTGCCCTTTTTGAGAAAGGACTTTTAATAAATTATCAAGAAGGAATAACAGATTCTCCCAATGGAACTTATGTTAAATTTAAACCAGATATAGAAGTTTTTAAAAATGGAAAAATAGGTTATTCTTACCAAAAAATTTGTGAAGATATTAAGGCAATCTCATATTTATATTCTGGCATTAATTTTATTGTTATTAATAGTGATACTAATCAATCAGTAAGCTATTGTGCAAAAAATGGTATAAATGACTTAATCAAAGATAACATCGGTAAATCACTTCACAAGCATATTATATCTGGTTTTGCCCAAGATGATAATGGTGATAAAGTAGAAATTGCTTTTCAATGGGGAAATGGCAAAGAAAATTGTTTAGTATTTGTTAATGGTTTGCACTGTCCTGAAGGAGGTTCTCCAGTTACTGGCGCGAAAGGAGCAATTACAAGAACTTTTAATTCTCTTTCAAAACAAAGTTTTGATGGTGATAGCGTTCGTAATGGTTTATATTATGTTATAAATTGTTCTGTTGCTAATCCTTCATTTGCAAATCAGACAAAATCAAAAATAAATAACGCAAATTTACGTACTCTTGCATCCAACGCTTTTTCAGATGCTTTGAAAGCAATGAAACTTAAATATGAAGGCGAATTTGAAACAGTAGTTGAATTAATGAAAAAAATAGCAAAAGCAGAAGCAGCCGCAGATAAAGCGCGCAATCAAGTATTAGATAATGAAAAAGAACAAACTAAAATCCAAAAAACAAAAATTCTTAATGCAGATAAATTATGCGATGCTCGAAAATTAGGTGAAGATAGTATTTTATTACTGTGCGAAGGACTATCTGCAGGCGGTTCGATGAAAATTGGCCGAGATGCTGATAAATATGGAATCTTAATGTTAAGAGGTAAATGTAAAAATTTATTAAATTGTACCATCGAAGAAGGACTCCAAAATGAAGAAGTGAAACTTTTCCAGCAGGCTCTCGGTATTATTTATGGTAAAAAGTCAACTTCAATGCGTTATGGAAAAATTGCTATTGCTAGCGATTCCGATTTTGATGGAAGCCACATAGGGCTACTTATTATGGCTATGGCGCAAGTAATTTATCCTTCTATTTTAACCGAAAACCGTCTTTATTGGTTAAAAGCCCCTATCTACAAAGTTGAAACGAAATCTAAAATATATTTTTATTATACGGAAGAAGAATTTGCAAAACATCCACAAGGAATAATCACTAAATATAAAGGATTAGGTCAAATGAATGATATTGACTTAAAAAAATCTATGTTTAATGATGAGTGGCAGCGACTTGAGCGAATTAATTTTAATGATGAAGGAGTTAAATTATTAATAGATTTAATGGGAGATAATGTTGAACGTCGTAAGGAATTTGTATGTAATTATATAGATTTTAACAAGTTCAACATTGAATAAATATATGATTGGAATATATAAAATTACTAATATCATTAATAATAAGATTTATATTGGGCAATCTGTAAATATTGAAGAACGCTTCGCTGAGCATAAATTAATTCCTTTTAGACAAAATCGTCCAACATATCAATATCCATTATATGCAGATATGCGTCAATATGGTATTAATAATTTTAGTTTTGAAATATTAGAAGAATGTAAAAAAGAAGAATTAAATCAAAAAGAACAATTATATATAGCACTATATGACAGTTACAATAATGGATATAATCAGACACCAGGTGGAGATAGTACTGCAACAGGGGATTCTTCTAACCATCATATTCTGACTCAACAACAAGTTATAGACATTCGCACGAGGTATAATAATCACGAAACTCGCTGGTCAGTATATCAAGATTATAAAAACATAGTCTCTGCTGATACTTTTTCACATATTTGGCTTGGTAAAACATGGGTATGGTGTATGCCAGAAGTCTTTACGGAAGAAAATAAAATGTGGCATAGTAAAAACTTAGGTGAACTTCCTTTAATTGGTAACAGTAAATTAACTTCGCAAGATGTAAAAGATATAAGAAATTTGAAAAAATTAAAAAATAAGCGTATAGTAATATATGAAAATTATAAAGATAAAATTTCACTTAGTGCTTTTAACGCTATTTGGTATAATCAAAGTTGGAAGGGGGTAGAAGAATGTCAGATTTAAAAAGTACGGTAGAAGAGAGCTTTGCACGATACGCAGGTAATGTTATTTTGGATCGTGCGATATGTGATGTACGCGATATGTTAAAACCGTCCGCACGAATGCTTATGTATTCTCAATTGCATATTACAAAGAATATAAGTACTAAACCATTTGTAAAAAGCGCTAGAGTTGTGGGTGATTGCTTAGGGCATTATTATACGCATGGGGATGGTAGTTGCTATAGTACTTATATGCGTATGGCAAAGCCATTTGCGATGCGTTATCCACTCGAAGATTGCCAAGGTAATAGTGGAACTATTACAGAAACAGGTGATGAGGCTCATATGAGATACACCGAGCTTCGTATGAGTAAATTAAGCTCACAATTATTTTTAGATATTGATAAAGAAACTATCAAAGACTGGTATGATAATTTTGATGAAACAAATATCTATCCTAAGGTATTACCTTCTAAAGGATTTTATAATATTGTTAACGGTAGTACAGGTATTGGTGTTTCATTAAGTGCAAGTATACCACAATTTAATATTAAAGATATAAATAATGCTTTAATTAACTTAATTGACAATCCAGATTATGAAGTAGATATATTGCCAGATTTTGCTACTGGTGGAATACTTATTAATCTTGACCAAGTAAAAGAGGCCTTAAGAATTGGAAGTGGATTTGCCTGCAAATTAAGAAGTGTAGTTGAATTTGATGTTAAAGAGCGGGCTTTTATAGTAAAAGAACTGCCTTATGGCGTTTATACTAATACGATTTCAGAACAAATAGCCAAATTGGTAGAAAATAATCCAGATTGTGGAGTTGATCACATTAATGATGGCTCAAGTAAGACTCCAGATTATATGATTTATCTTACTAAAAAAGCCAATCCTGATAAGGTTCTAAAACTTTTATATAAAGAAACTTCGCTGCAATCTTATTTTACCATTAATATGAATGTACTTGTTGATAACGGGAAAAGACCGCGAACCCTTGGCTTAAAGGAAATGCTTCAAGCTCATATTGATCATGAAAAGGAAGTTTATAGGAGAGGTTTTGAATTTGATTTACAAAAAATCAAAAATCGTATACATATTATAGATGGTATGTAAAAATGCCTGTGTAACACTTTTCCGCCTCATCAGCGGGGTTAACTGAAAAGTTAGCTAACGGGGAAATCTGAACGATTAAGTTAGAATTTTAAGACTCGTTTTTATAGACGAATTAATAAATAATTCTACTTATAATTAGAAGACAATCCCGTGGGAAAACTTGGAGGTTATTTATGCGATATAATGAATTAATTGATAATATTATTGGAATTTATAAAATTAATTTTCCTAATAATAAAGTGTATATTGGATTATCTAAAGACGTGCGTAGAAGAATCCGCGAGCATTTTTGGGGAACAAAAGAAAATGCCTGTGATCTAGCATTAAAAAAATATTATAATAATATTAATGACTTTGAAATTGAATTACTTGAAATTTTTCAAAACATAGATTATAGTATTTTATCAGACGCGGAAATCAAATGGATTGAATATTATCATTCTAATGAAAAAGAATTTGGTTATAACTTAACAAGTGGCGGTTTGCCTTATCATTCTAAAAAAGGTTTACCATGGTCTAAATTTACTTATAAAGATTTAGAAATCATTTATCAAAGACTTTTGAATGGTGAAGGTAACATTGAAATCGCAAAAGATTATAATGTTGTACCCGAAACAATTGGTCAAATTAACCAAGGACATAAATATAAAAATGATAATTTTAGCTATCCATTAAGAGATAATTCAATTAGAAAATGTACTCAAGGCTTAAAAAATCATAATGCTCCAGAACTTGAAAAAATACAAGAGGTTTGTGAATTATTAAAACAAGAAAATTATAGTTATCAAGAAATTGCAAATATAAGTGGTATGAGTTATACTTATGTGGCAAATATAAATCTCGGCAAATTAAATTATTGTAATGAACTTCCTTATACGTATCCAATTCAAGTTAAACATAATGGACGTAGAAACCCATTAAATAAAGAAGAAGCACTTGAAATTATACAATTATTAAAAGAAAATCAAGTAACACAAAAAGAAATAGGGGCATTATATGGATGCTCTTATAATTCAATTAGTCGCATAAATAATGGTAACCTTTACAAACAAGATAATGAAAATTATCCAATCCGTAAGGGTTATCCAAGAAAATCTAAGTAACCTGTATCGACTATCCTCGAATCGGAGGAGTAGGGATGCTATTGATACGCATCTCGAAATGGTGTCCTTATCATAAAGATAAGTAAAAGATAGTCAGGTCTTATAGAAATATAAGAATAACCGATATTAACTTGTCTCGCGCGCATTGATGAAGTAGTGGCAACAATTAAGTCATCTTCGTCAACCGCGGCGGCTAATCTTGCTCTTCAAAATAATTTCTTACTTGATAATGAACAGGCACAAGCAGTCCTTGATATGAAACTTAGTCGTCTCGCGCATCTCGAGGTCAAAAAGTTAGAAACTGAATGCCAAAATCTTATACAAGAAGCAGAAAAAATCGACTTAATATTACGTTCGCCCGATTTATTAAATGAAGAAATTAAACGCGGATTGCGCGAAGTCGCCAATATATATGGAGATGCTCGGCGCACTAAAATAATTAATCTTGACGATACTAATAATGAGCCAGTTGAGAAAAAACTTCTTCAGGTTGCTTTAACCAATAAAAATACATTATTTGTTGAAGAGGTATCTTCACTTTACACTCAAAGACGTGGTGGAGTAGGTAATAAAGTAAAGATGGAAAAGGGTGAATATTTTATAGGTTCCGCTACTCTTGAGACAAATAATACATTATTACTTTTTACAAATAATGGAAATTATTATAATTGTTCTACTAATACATTGGCAACAGGTGAAAAAAATAGTATTCATAATTTAGTTCCTCTTAAAGTAGATGAAAATATCTGTGCCATGACGGTACTTTCTCAAAGTCAGGATAAACCTTTTATATTATTTTTTACTAAAAAAGGTTTTATAAAAAAATCTAATATTTCTGAATACAATGTTACAAAGAAAATGGGTATAAAAGCTATAACCCTTGAAGATGGTGACGAAATTGTGAGTGTAATATTTACTAATGAAGAAAAAGTTGGTATTTTAACAGAAACTGGAAATTTTGTTATGATTGAAACAAAAGATGTTAATCCCATCGGAAGGGTCTCACGTGGCGCCCGCGCTATTAAACTTAATGACGGCGATTATGTAAAAAATGTTAGAATCATTCCAGATACTACAAAGTATTTTATTTCTATTAGTGGAAATGGATTATTCAAGAAAACACCAGCCGCAGAATTTAATGTTCAATCACGAAATACAAAAGGTTCAAAAATACAAAAGCTTTCTGAAAATGACTGGATGGCAGACTTTTATCCTCTTAATGATGAAACAGAAATTCTTGTCGCGTCAACTCGTTCTTGTATTAAGCTTGACATTTCTGATGTACCAGAATTATCAAAAGGCGCGCTTGGCAATAAATCAATTAAACTTCAAGAACAAGACAATGTGGTTCAAATTTCAATTTATTAAAAAATAAAATTAAAATTTGATTAATTTTTAATTTTTTGATATAATATAAATATAAAAGTTAAGGAAATTTAAAAAAAGCTATGGTAAGAGGACCAGATAAGTAGTTGATAGTGGAACAATAACCTTTTTAAATTTTCAAGTTATAAAAAATTTGATATTATGCAGAAATTCTGCTATAATATATATAGAAAGTTAAAGAATGCTTTCAAAAAAAAATATTTTAAAAAGTCTAAAACAGACAAAGGAGAAACTATGAAACTTACAGAAAAACAAACCGCAGTATTCAACTACCTCAAGGAAAATGATGGTAGAGTAACAATGGATGAGCTTTGTACAGCTCTTAATACAGATGCAAAACACCTTAATCCGGTTATCACAACTCTTGGCTGCAAAGGTCCCCGCGCAAAAGGTCTTGTAGATTATGAGAAAGTTGCAATCGAAGGTTCTGACAAAACAACTAAGTACGTATTCCTTACTGATGCTGGTAATTCTTTTGTTCCTTCAGAGGATGCAGAATAATTAACCTTCCTCCGGTTGAAAGAGGGGCTTAATTATAGTCCCTCTTATTTCACCTATCGAAAAAAAACATACATACACACACACATACACAAACGTATAAAAAACAAATAATTTAAAGGGAGAAAATAAAAATGTTAAATCAAACAGAAAATCGTTGCAAAATTGAAGGCATTCTTTCAGAAATAAGTTTAGAAGAAAAAACCTTTAAAAAAGGTGACAAAGACGTAAAGGCTATTGGTGGCTCAATTAAAATTCGAGTAACTCAGGATATTAATGGTACACCAACTACTCTTGAAATACCCATTCAAATGTTTGCCACAGAAACTACCAACAAAGGTGGTTTGAATCCAGCCTATGAAAATATTTCTAAAATCTTAAAAGAATTTACAAGTATTGCTGCCGCCGGTATTGACCTTGCAGATAGAGTTCGTATTACTAATGGTACTATTGTTATGAATGAGTACTATGGTCAAAATGATAAACTTGTATCTTTCCCTCGTATTAATGCTTCTTTTGTTACAAAAATTCGCAAAGATGAATGCAAAGAAGAAGCAAGCTTTATCACAACTTTTATGGTTGGTAGTCTTGGTTATGAGACAGATAAAGATGGGGTAGAAACAGACAAATATAAAATTGTAGGAATAATTTCTCAATATGGTGGAAAAGTAGACGTTGTTCCTTTCCATTGTACAAATAAGGGAGTTATTGATGCAGTTTCTAATTACTGGAATGCCGGTGATACAGTTAAAGCAAGTGGTAAATTAAATTTCACTTCAAGTACTGAGACAATTAAAATTGAAGTTGATTTTGGTGAACCTCAAGAACAAACTCGCACAATCACTGTTAGCGAGTTGTTAATTACTGGTGGTTCTTCAACCCCTTTAGAAGGAGAATTTGCTATGAATGAAGAAGAAGTGAACAAGGCTCTTGAAGATAGAAAAGTTCGTCTTGCTGAATTAAAAGAAAAAAGTTCTTCTAGAGAAAAGAAAACCCCAGCTTCTGCTACTGCTTCAACTAAGAACGAAAAGTTCAGAAATCTTGGTTTTTAAGAGGTAAATAACTATGGCTATAGATATTTTAAACATACAGCCATCTGTTATCTCACGTGATTTAAAGGGAAAATACGTACTTTTGTACGGTAAGGCTAAACTTTTGGCCATTCGTAATTAATTACGTCTAAATTGTAGTAAAAATCTGGAAGCCTAAATCTTTTAAAGATATGGTAATCAGAGCGGAAGTCTTGGTTTAAAAACCAAGACACGCGCAACGCATAGAGAAAATAAACATTTGAATTAAAGGAGGTTGCCCGCAGATGGGAAACTATTTTACAGAAGAACAAGAAAAAATTATTTTAAAGTTATATGTTGAAGAACATAGAGGTCAGCTATATTGTGCTAAAGCGGTTGGAAAAACAAATATTTCTAAAGTTAAAGAAGTTTTAAAAAAATATAATATTCCCATAAGAAATTTTTCACAAGCGGCTGTTGTATCAAATATTAATCGAACGCTATATAAGAATGAGGAATATTTTAAATATCAAAATTCCAACATGGCTTGGTTGCTTGGGTTTTTAGCAGCAGATGGTACAGTTAGCTCTTCTGATAACACAATTAAAATAGGCTTATCTTCTAAAGATAAAGAGATTTTAGAGCGTATAAAAAAAGAATTAAAGATTGAGAATAAAATTGTAGAACGTACCACTAAAGACGGCTATGATACAGTTGATTTACACTGGACTTCCAAGGAACATAAGCAAGATTTAGCTATTTATGGTATTACACCACAAAAAACTTTTACCATTAAACCACCAAAGACTCTCGAATCAAAATATTATATCGATTTTATTAGAGGTTATTTTGACGGAGATGGAAGTGTGAATCTTATACATTCAAATGGTAAGGTATCAGCACTTAGATGGCAAATTTGCGGAGCTACCTCAGAAATTTTGCAATGGATTATAGATATATTATACGAACAATATAATATTCCAAAGGTAAATATCCATGTTGATAATTCTCCAAGTAGAAAAAACAATTATTATTATTTTCAATATTCTACAAATTCTACAAAAAAAATAAAAGATATTTTATACACTTCGGATAGTCTTTATTTAAAACGAAAAAAAGACCACTTTGAAAAAATAATTCAAATGATATAATTCTCCACGAGACTACATTCTTTCACAGATGAAAGAAAAAAGATATGCTAAACTTATAGGAAACTATAAGAAATAGGGGATAAAAAGCCCTTATGATAATAAAATTGAAAAGTGGCAAGACGACTGCGGCTTGCCAATTCCCTAAATCACTTTTAGTAGCTTTTGAAAAGGGATATAATGCTATAGGCGAAGTATTAGCAGCTGATATTCCAATATGGTCTGAGTTTAAATTAGTACTCAGACAACTTGCTTTACCGGCAGCAAAAGAGCGTTATGAAACAATAGTTATTGATACTGTTTCTATTGCTTGGAATTTATGTGAACAATTTATATGTGCACAAAACGGAGTTCAAGCAATAGGCGATATTCCTTGGGGTGGTGGGTATGCCGCTTGTAAAAAGGAATTTGAAGGTTCTTTACGTAAAATCACTCAATTAGGATACGGGCTTGTTTTAATTTGTCATAGTGCTTCTCGCATAGAAAAAGATGCAAGTGGCGCTGAGCATGAAATTGTTTCACCGGACCTTCCTAAGAGAG
>Ga0172378_10000165_pt1 | contig 52829 bp, 42 predicted proteins | sample GrowelOW332metaG_FD_119755 | JGI IMG/M metagenome (GOLD analysis project Ga0172378, IMG submission 119755) | Groundwater microbial communities from an aquifer near a municipal landfill in Southern Ontario, Canada - Pumphouse #3_1 metaG | ecosystem: Environmental > Aquatic > Deep subsurface >...
CGAGCCAATAAGGACCTTACGCAGATGGCAGACCGACCTACGCGACGTGACGCGTGGCTAGTATCCTAGGGCTACGCCCGCATATGAAGAACCCCCGGCTATGCCGGGGGGTTGCTTTTTTTTAAATCGTTTTAGCTTTTATCTCACTTAGCACAAATTAAAATAAGAGTTTTTAAAGCTCCAATTAACTTGACTATCAAGTTTATACACGGCTATCAAGAAAGTTTTCAGCAATGTCCCGTTTCTGGGCAGGAGAAAGTGGTTGAACCTTTTCATCCCAGAGCACGTGACTATAAATTTTCATATAAGAAATATTCTCAATCGAATAGACGTGATCGTCAATCATCAATTCATCTATGCCGCGGGCAATGCAAACAACATCTGGATCCCTAAAAAAAACAAACTGATACTTGTCATTCTTCTGTTGTATAGCAATACGCATATATTTTCCTTACCTTGTTGATTTCCAACTAATTTAATTAAAATTTTTAAATAATCAAAAATTTTTGAATTTTTCAATAGAAAGATCCATCCTTTCCGAATTATTCCGAACCGAAGTGATCTTCATTAAACGCAGATTTATATTCACAACAAAAACAGCGGCCATCGGCCGCCCAAAATAAAAAAAGGCATCCCTTTCGGTTGAAATACGCTCGAAGCTACTCTTGTAAAAAAGATAGCTCGCCTTACTTGTCTGTCTTTCAGGGCCGAAGGCCGGGCATAAACATTCAAGCAAGAGCTCGGAGCTGAACAGATCTTGTTAGATCGGGCATAAATACCGAGGGATGCCACTAATAATATACTTTAGGCTTTTCAAAAAATCAATCATCAAAACATACTTTTTATATACGCCAAATTTGTCAAAATTCAGGTTCTTCCGATTGCCTGATCCCATCTTCAAGCAAATCGGCAAGAATCTTTGCCATTTTTTGGCTTTCTTCATAATAGGATTTATACTTTGCGCTACGCCGCCGATATTCAAAAAGTTCAGATGTAATGTCCATCGCCATCAAAATCATCTGTTTGCGCATATCCATTCGGGCATCCGAATTTACTTGATCTTGTATTTTTTTTGACACAAATTCTACAATAGCCGAAAGTTCAGCCTCAGAAAGGTCCGTCTGTATTTGAAAACGGTCCTTTCCTATTTCAACGCGCGTCGTGCGCAAAGAAGAATCTGATTCATCCATCGGCTACCTCATTCCTACTCCAAACGGATCGGTGGCTGCAAACCACCTTAAGCGAAAAAATCGTTCTGAGCAGCCTCAACTTTAGAAGTGGATCCCGCAGGCTGTTCTATGGCATTGTCTTCCACTTTCTCAGCAATGGGAAGTTGAGTCCCCAATTCCGTTTCAATTGTAGAAAGGAGCTTCTTAAATTTTTCTTGAGCGGCCTGGATTTCAGAGCCCTGTTCATTCACAGCCTTCTCCATCTCGGCCAAGCGGGCATCCTTTTCAGCAATCATACCCCTAAGAGACTCAATTTCTGAATTTTTAGAAGCGACAAAACCATTTAACTTTTCAATATCCGCATCTTTGTCTGCTATCACAGCATTTGCAGACTCAATCTCTGAATTTTTCTGTTCAACAGAAGACTTGAGATTCTCAATTTCTAAATTTCTCTCCCCATTCAATTTTTTAATTTGTTCGTCCTTCGCAATCAAATCCGCAGCAGATCTATTCTTGAATTCAAAAAACTCTTTTTCCACAAGAGACTTTTCATTCTTCATACGGCGGAGAGAATCCAACACCGATTCCACTTTTTGTGAGAGCACGTCCAAATTTTCAAGATTCATATTGCAACTCCTCTAATATTGCTATAAAAAAATATATAAAGTCCATTAAAGAAAACTATTTAAAGGGCCTTATAAATACCTATAATGGCAAGAATTTTGCCAATAATTGCAGGGAAACCCGGCAAGAGAAAACACAAAATGAGCCTTGTCAAGCGGTTTCTCCACCAGCGGGAAACTTTCCAAATATCGTCCGAAACTGTTTCAAATTCTGAAACCCGCGGAGGCTTCATATATGCTTGAACGAGCGCGACAAAAAAACCGACCCCAATGAGCGGAGTAAGACCCGTAAACGGAGCCGCGACCAATGCCGTAAGAATAGCCAAAGGATGCGCTCCCGCAACGACAGCTCCGAGCATTGCCCCACCCCCGGTATAGAGAGCCCAATTCAAAGTAACTTCACCCGCTTTGGCAATTCCCGAATGAACCCCGACAAGTATGATGGATAAAATAATCAACGCGGTAAGGGACCAACCAAAAATTTTGAATGCCGGAGAACCGGGCTTAATTAGACAAAGAGATTCCTCAGACGGAAGTTCCTTATTTTCCTTAATGATAGAAGAAATGCCCGCCACATGTCCCGCACCAACTACCGCGACAACTTTTTTACCCGGAGCATTGCGTATACGACTTGCCAAGTATTCATCGCGTTCATCAATGAGCACAGTCTTTACTTCAGGAAAAGCCTTGCCGAACTCCTGCATCATCGTCGAAAGGGAATCCTGGGATTTAATTTTGCGGAGTTCCTCTTCACTTACTTCCGTCTTATCAAAAAGGCTTTCGAATAAAGCTCCGAGTAAAACGAATTTGCGATACCAAGGAGTACTGCGCCAAGTGCGTTTGAACGTTACCTTAATGTCGCGATCGGCAAGAACGACGGGAATATTAGAGGCTCTCGCTTCCTTTACAGCAGCAAAAAGTTCCGAACCGGGACGGACTCCCGTTTGAAGCCCCATCCGCTTCTGGTAAGAACCCAAGACGAGATTCGCTATGAGGGTCCCTAGTTGATGTTCTTTAATAATAGCCTTCAAATCCGTTTTTTTCCAACGATCAGGGTCTTCCAAAGATTTAAGTCGGCCTTCGTCCAATTCTACGCAAACGGTATCAGGGTGCTCCGTTTCAATCGTTTGCCGCACCAAATTTTCAGATTCCTTGGAAATATGAGCAGTGCCTATAAGGACGAATTCTTTGCCGTCTTCTCGTGAAATCCGGTAAATATCCGCAGAAGAGTTGATTGTATCCGTAGGTTCATTCATTGCCCCCAATGATAGAAAAAGCGGAACGTTATTGGAAGTTTTACCGAGTTTCCCCGTGTAACAATCTACAATTTGGTGTATATTTTATAAAAGGCATCTCTAAAAATTGCTTTGCGAAAGAAAAAATGAACGAGACCAAGCAATGACTGGAATAATTGTTGGCTAAAACAAGAGCTGCGGGCATACTTATATGCACAAGCCTGAGTTGCACCAACAAGTGCGCAAGCACAAAAGTGGTCAAAATCGCTCAAACCGAAAGTCGCACTCAAATGTGCTTGAGTATGACCGAGATACAGGCGATGATGCAAGGCTTCCATCAGGAAGTCTTGGCTACTTTGAGAAACGACTGTTGGAAATGTCGAATGCAGAGTCAAAGCTTGCTTTGACTTTGTTAAGGCATGGCAACAGGACTTTAATCCACCAATGCGATATGTCGTCGTAGCCATTTTGCCGTAAATCACTTTTAGAGGTAACCTAAAGTTTATAATTCCGGAGGATTCTTTTGATGAAAAAGGTGGCATTGGGTTTAATTCTCGCGTTTTTTTATATGGGCTGCAGTGGGACGCGCTCAAATGATCCAGACGCAATCAACGACGCTTTAATTGGTTTTACTGTAAACTCTCAGGCTAGCCGTTGGCCGGAAGCGTTGAATTATGTGACTGATGATGAAGTCGACGAAATTACGGACGGCAATGGCATGATGAAGCCGGAGTATCAGCTTGCCGCAAAGCGCCTCAAGCTTTCAACACTCAAACAGATGGAATGGGAAGTCGACGGGCACGGGCGTCTCGTAGGCATCAAGAAAGCAATGGACGAATCCAACGAGAGATACAAAGTTTCCGATGACCAAAGAAAAGTTGGAACGGATCTAGATCAAAAACGCAAAGCCCGCATTCAAGCAAAGATTGAGCAAGGCAAACGAATTTTGGCCGGCGAAGAAAAAGAGGAAACTGAGGAACCCAAAGTCGAATTTTATACAAATAAGCTGACTGAAGAGGAAAAGCGAAAATACGGAAGCACAGGTGAGCTCCGCGCCCCGGAACAGAACTCGTCTACGTCAGAGAGCGCATCCAGTTCTAGCGGCAATGAAGGCTCCCCCAGCGACTCTTCTGGCGAAGATGAAGGCTATTACGGGCCGGATGACGGCTCTAATGGCGCAACTTCTAGCTTTTAATGTAACGCCGATCCACCTAATAGCTATATTAGGTGGGCTTTGAATTTTAAAAAATCCCATATTATTATTGCTATAGACGGCCCCAGCGGGACCGGTAAAAGTACAACGGCGAAAATTATCGCCAAAGATTTGAATCTAACCTATCTTGATACAGGGGCTATGTACCGCGCAATTACATTTGCGGCACTCGAAGAAGGAATTACCCCTGACGATAAAATCGGAATGGACCAGCTCCTCAAGTCCACCCGGATCCGTTTTGATGAAAAGAACCAGATTCTCATCAACGGAATTCTCCGTGAAAAGGAAATTCGCGGCAAGGAAGTTTCTCAAATGGTAAGCCCCTACAGTGCGATCCCCGAGGTGAGGTCCGTACTCACAGAGTGGCAACGGGAAATTGGGAACGAACAAAGTTGCATCCTCGACGGACGCGATATTGGTACGGTCGTTTTCCCGAATGCTGATTTTAAGTTTTTTCTTATCACAGACCTAAAAGTACGCGCACAGCGCCGCTTCCTTGAGTGCCAAGAGAAGGGCATTGAAATGTCGCTTGAAGACATCGAGAAAAATTTAACGGAGCGCGACAGGATTGATTCCAGCCGCGCAACAGCGCCGCTCCGCAAAGCGGACGATGCAGTAGAAATTGACACTACACAGCTCTCAATACAAGAACAGGTAAAGAAGATCGAAGACCGCGTAAGTGTAGTGGCGTAACCTCCGATCCCTTACCATAACCAGATTAAACAGGACTACATGTCTCAACTCAAATTTGGAAATGACGCCGATCTCCAAGAGATCTTAGACGCAGAAAAGGAACTCGGATCCATCGGATCCAAAGCCGCTGCAGACGTTTACGCCAGTATGGACTGCCTCGAAGCAGGCAAGGTCGTCACAGGCAAAATTAGCCAGGTGACAGATCAAGAAGTGCTCGTCGACGTGAACTTCAAGTCAGAAGGCGTCATCGATCGCGCAGAATTCAAGGACGGCGAAGAACCGACCGTCGGTGCAGAAATCGAAGTTTATATCGAAAAGCTAGAAGACGACGATGGACGCCTCGTGCTCTCCAAGCAGAAGGCTGATTTTGTCCGCGTGTGGGAACGCATCCACAAGGCATTCGAAAATAACGAAATCGTCCGCGGAACTCTTACCAAGCGCATCAAGGGCGGCGTAGTTGTCGATCTCTTCGGCATTGACGCCTTCCTCCCGGGATCCCAGATTGACCTTCGTCAAATTCCGGATATCAATGCTCTCATCGGCCAAGACTTCGACCTCAAAGTCATCAAGGTCAACAAAGCCCGCCGCAATATCGTTGTGTCCCGCCGCGTTGTTCTCGAAGAAGAACGCAACAGCCAGCGCGCTACCGTTCTCGAAAATCTCGAAAAGGGACAGGTCCGCAAGGGTATCGTCAAGAACATCACCGACTTCGGTGCATTTATCGACCTCGGCGGCGTAGATGGCCTCCTCCATATCACCGATATGAGCTACAAGCGCATCACCCATCCATCTGAGATGGTGAAGCTCGGCGATGAAGTCGAAGTCATGATCCTCGACTTCAACGACAAAAAGGAACGTATCTCCCTCGGTATGAAGCAACTCAAACCGCATCCGTGGAAGGATGTTGCTTCCCGCTATCCGGAAGGAATGGTTGTCAAGGGCAAAGTCGTTTCCATTACGGACTATGGCGCATTCATCGAACTCGACAGCGGAATCGAAGGACTCATCCATGTTTCCGAAATGTCTTGGACGCAACACGTTAAGCATCCGTCCAAAATTCTCACCGTCGGTCAGGAAGTGGAAGCTGTCGTGCTCAAGGTGGAAGAAGATGCAGAACGCATCTCCCTCGGTCTCAAGCAGCTCGAAGCCGATCCTTGGGATAAGATTGACGAAGAACTTCCTCCGGGCGCACGCGTCGTGGGAGAAATCCGCAACCTCGCTTCCTTTGGCGCGTTTGTAGAAATCAAGGACGGCGTCGATGGTCTCATCCACGTTTCCGATATGTCCTGGACGAAGAAGATTACTCACCCGTCCGAAATGGTCAAGAAGGGAGACAAGGTTGAATGCGTTGTGCTTGCGGTCGATAAAGAGAAGCGCCGCATTTCGCTCTCCATGAAGCACCTCACCGAAGATCCTTGGGATTCCGTCGAAACAACCTTCCCGGCCAACACCGAAGTGAAAGGCAAGATCGTGCGCATGCTCGATCGGGGCGTAGTCGTCGAACTCCCGAATGGTCTCGAAGGCTTCATACCTGTTTCCAAACTGACTGCTGAATACATCAAGGTTCCTGCCGATGCATTCAAGGTCGGCGATGAAGTTCCGTCCGTCGTAACTGAAATCGACCAGAACAACCGCAAGATCTACCTCTCCGTGGTTGACTACTTCAAGAACCGCGAATCCGCAGAGCTCCAAGCTTGGATGGACTCGCACAAGCCAGGCGAAAACGGTACCACAATCGGTGAAGCAGTCGCTCCGGCAGCAGCTCCTAAGAAAAAGGCCAAGAAGGCTAAGGCTCCTAAGGCCGAAGCAGAAGAAAAGCCCGAAGAAGCTGCAGAAGAGAAGTAATCCTTTCACAGAATCTTAAAAAGTCCTCGGAGTAATCCGGGGACTTTTTTGTTTATATTGAGACTTGAGATGCCACACTTTGTCTATATGCTAAAATGCCGAGGAAACCGCATTTATACGGGGTACGCCACAGATGTCGAAAAGAGGTATGAGGCTCACAAGCTAGGCAAGGGAGCCAAATTTACTAAGGCATTTCCTCCGCAAAGAATTCTCAAAATTTTTGAACTCGAAACAAAGCACGAGGCCCTTAGGTTGGAGGCGCTCATCAAGTTCCGCCCGCGAGATGTGAAAGAGGCCTGCATCAAGCTTCCCAAAGGCACACTCCCAGATTTCTTTGCCGAAAATCCGAAAAAGAAAAAAAACTCAAAAAAGGAAAAAGCCTGATATGGATTTTTCAACCATTCCGCACCCGGTCAATTTCGATTTTCAAAAATCCGCAAGCATCAAGAAAAACCTCACATCCATCGACGACGGCATTTTCAGGCTATTCATCTCCTTTTCAAAAGCCGTTCCGCGTTCTTTTCAAATTAATTTGCCCGCAAAAAAAACGAATGCGGAATCCATCTCATTCAAAAGCAGCGCCTTTTCAATTGTTACAGATAAAGGAACAGAATTGTTAAAAAGTTCCAAAGATGGATTCTTTGGAACGTGCAATAAGAGCTGGGTTTTGCGTTTTGAACCAAACGCAGACGATGAATTCTATGGGCTCGGAGAACACTCCGGTAGGTTTGAGCACAGAGGTTCACGTTCACAAATGTGGAATGTAGACGCATGGGGCGCTCATGGGACTCTAGTCTGCAAAGAAGGAGATCCCGATCCCTTGTACACAAATATTCCCTTCTTGCTTTTAAAACGCAAAGGCGAAGCTTTGGGTATTTTGGTAAATGACGCAGGTCGCGTGTTCTTCTCTCTCTCGCCGGATATGCGTCTTCACCCGAGCCAAGAAAAAGTGAGCGGATCTTCTTTTTATTTTGGTTCCACCAGCGGGCCTTGCGACGTATTATTCATTACAGGGGATAGCGTTGCAGACGTTCTTTGCAAATATGGAAAACTCGCCGGACCTTATGCGGTTCCTCCTCTCTGGGCGCTTGGCTATCACCAAAGCCGCTGGGGATACGCAGGTACAAAAGATCTGCTGCGCCTTGACCGCGAGCTTGAAAAGCGAAAGATTCCCTGCGACGGACTCTTTCTCGACATCGACTATATGGACCACTACAAGGTCTTTACAACGAACAAGTCCGAATTCAAAGATCCGCATAAAATTTCTGCAAAACTTTTGCAACGCGGCCGGCATATTGTCCCTATCCTAGACCCGGGCGTCCGCAGCGAAGATAATTACTTTGTACAAGAAAGTGGGAAAAAGCAAGGAATCTTCTGCAAAAATCCGAATGGAGAGTATTACCGCGGATTCGTATGGCCCGGAGCGACGCTGTTTCCAGACTTTTCCACGCAAAAAGGGAAGACTTGGTGGGCTAAAAATGTTGCCAAATTTTCAAAAAATGGATTCTACGGTTATTGGATCGATATGAATGACCCCTCTACAGGATCCGTAAGCAATGACGAGATGCTCTTTGGAAATGGAGAATTATCTCACGAATCTTTTCACAATCTATATGCAAACGGAATGGCAGAAGCTACACGGAAAGGCCTCTTGAAAGCACATCCGAGCGAGACACCCTTTGTGCTTTCCCGGAGCGCAAGTTTTGGCATGGGCCGTTCTGCAGGTGTGTGGCTAGGAGACAATTTCAGCACCTGGAAGGCACTCAAGGACTCTATTCCAATGGCACTTGGACTTTCTATTTCAGGGATTCCCCTTGTCGGCGCAGATATTGGCGGTTTTGGAGAAGATTCCAATGCGGAACTCATCACACGCTGGGCAGAAGCCTCAGTGCTTTTTCCATTTTTCCGCATCCATTCTTGCAAAAATTCCGTACAACAGGAGCCGTGGAGTTTTGGAACAAAAGCGGAAAAACGAATTAAAAATACAATACTCTTGCGCTACAAATTTCTCCCTTATCTGTATAATGAATTCCTACTAGCAAACAAAACGAGCTCTCCCGTAATGCGCCCTCTGTTCTACCTCGGTAGCAATGCGGAAAATATTTCTAAAGAGAGAATGGAAGATGAATACCTCATTGGGAACTCCTTACTCGTCGCTCCAATCCTTGAAAAAGGGAAAAAAAGCCGCACAGTGGAACTTCCTGAAGGTATGTGGACAAACGTATGCTCGCTCAAACGCTACAAAGGCGGTAAAGCGTTCACTTACTCGCCAAAAGATTTTGAACTCGCCGTATTCGCCAAATGCGGGGAGCCCATTTTGCAATGTTTCAAGAAAGACTTGCGAAGTTCCGCAGACATTAACCTATCTGACGCCAAATCAGTTATTTACTAGTGCGCTTCTAGCCAGTCCTTGCCAAAACCAACGGAAGCAACGAGAGGTACGTCTAGTATCATCGCGTTTTCCATTTCCTTTTTGACAATAGCGCCGAGTTCTTCTGCTCGGTCTGCGGGGCATTCAAAGACGAGTTCATCATGCACTTGGAGTATCATCTCGAGCGGAAGCTTCTCTTTTTCAATGCGGGTCGCAACGCGGATCATCGCCATCTTGATCAAATCTGCGGCGCTCCCCTGCACAGGCGTATTTACAGCCATACGCTCCGCCATCAAGCGCTCCGTATGATCGTGAGAGTCTATGCCGGGGATCACGCGACGGCGCCCTGTAATTGTTTCTACATACCCATGTTCGCGCACGAATTTGGTAACGCGATCTTCAAATTCCTTGACGCCACTATACAAATTAAAGTAGCCATTGATAAACATCTGCGCTTCAGTCCGCGAAATACGCAAGTCGCGGGCAAGCCTAAACGAAGTCATTCCATAGAGCACACCAAAATTTATAACCTTGGCGTTGCGGCGCTCATCTGCAGTCACTTGAGACGGGTCTTTTCCGTAAACAGCCGCAGCCGTTTGCGTGTGAATATCGGCTCCAAGCTTATACGCTTCAGTCAATTTCGGATCTTTGCTCAAATGCGCAAGCATCCGCAATTCTATCTGAGAATAGTCGACGGATAGTATTACTTTATCTGCACTACCTGGAATAAAAGCCGCACGAATTTTTTTGCCTTCTTCAGAACGCACGGGTATATTCTGCAAATTCGGATCTCGGCTCGAAAGTCGCCCAGTTGCTGTACCCCATTGCACAAAATTCGTGTGTATCCGGTGTGTTTTCGGATTCACCAGTGTCGGGAGCACATCTACATACGTATTCTGCAATTTTTTGAGTTCGCGATATTCAAAAATAGCATCGATAATCGGATGCGGGCTTTCAATGGAAAGCTGATCGAGCACAGCCGCACTTGTACTTTTCTCGGACTTTTTCCCCGTCGAAAGTTTAAGATCATCAAAAAGGACTTCGGCAAGTTGCTTCGGAGAAGCAATGTTAAATGGCTTACCGCCCGCCAAATCATAAATTTTTTCTTCAATCCGTTCGATGCGAGTCGAAAAAACTTTAGAGAGTTCTATCAATACTTTGGAATTGATTGCTACGCCATATTCTTCCATCTGGAAGAGAATTCTCAGCATCGGCATTTCCAAATTGTCAAAACACTTCTTGGATCCACGCTTTTCCAGTTCTTCTCTTACATTGTCCCACAAAGAATAGACAAGCGCTGCGGATTTTGCAAAGTAAGCAGTCGCATCCGCCAAAGAAATGCGAACAAATGGGATCTCATTTTTCCCGTGTCCCACTACAGATTCCCGGGTAGCACGTTCGTCGCCCAAACGTCGCACCACCAAATCATCCAGTTCATACTTGGTTTCGCCCGGTGAAAGCATCCACGAAGCGATTTGAGAATCGAGAATCTTTATCGGCACAAGTTTTATTCCAAACGCATTGGAAAGAATATGCAAGTCCGTCTTCGCCGCAAACATCCGCCATTCTTTTTGAGCGTCACAAAAAGTAGGGACGAACCAGACTTTGAAAGTTTGGAGATCAAAATTTTCGAGCGGGAATCCGATATCGTCCGTATGGGCAAAGGGAACGTAAAAAGCCTTTTCTTCACTCACCGCAACGCTTACTCCCACAAGCACAGCCGTCATCGGATTTTCGCCGTCTTTCGCCACATAGAGCGCCGGCGATTCACATTTGGAAACCGAACTTTTCATCGATTCAAAAGTTTCTGTATTCTGCACAAGCACCGTTTTCAAAGGCTTCAACTTTTGTCTTGGAAGTTCTTCAGAAAATCCGGCACGGGAAGGAACCGTTTCTAGCAAGCGAAGCAGGCTATTTATCTCATTCGCCTTAAAAATTTTTGCCAAAGCATCACTTTCAAGCCCGCGGAATTCCAATTGGTCGAGCGTTCCCTTAAAGCCTCGGGAAGCTTGGAGAGTCACCAGCTCGCGGGAAAGGAACGCATTTTCCTTCCCCTTTTCCAAATTATCGCGAAGACTTTTTTTAGTTACTTTATCTAAATTAGCATACAAGTTATCAATATTACCGAATTCCCCTAAAAGATCCATTGCCGTTTTAGGGCCGACTTTGACAACACCCGGTACATTATCCGAAGAATCACCCATCAGCGCGAGATAATCGCGAATCTGTTCCGGTGGAACACCATACTTTTCCTTCACCTGTTCCGGTCCAAAATCAATGCCATCCGCGCCCTTCTCCAAATGGAAAAGATGTACACGGTCATTTACTATCTGGCACAAATCCTTGTCCTTTGTCAATAAAAAGATCTGTTCAAATCCTTCCTTGTATGCCACATCTGCCACACCCGACATCACATCATCTGCTTCATAGCCATTTTCCGCGAGAAGGGGAATACCGCTCGCTTCAAGAGTCTCTATCAAAAGAGGCATCTGGCGCGCCATTTCTTCGGGCATCGCACCGCGATTCGCCTTATATTCCGGATAGAGGTCATGTCTGAACGTAGGCGCGGACACATCGCGTACTATCGCAAAATGTGTCGGTTTGTGCTTCGCCAAAATCCGGAGCACAGCCCCCCAATAGCCATGCACCAGTGAAACATCCACATTGTCCTTGTTAATAAGAGGCGTCTTTGCATAAGCGTAGAACATACGGAACGCCAGTGCGTAAGAATCAAGCAAAAAGAGTTTTCTTTGTGGGACCATAAAGATAATTTAGATTTAATGTTTGAAAAAAATAGCCCGATGCTCAATGCACCGGGCTTTTTTCATTTTCTAATCGGATTAGGCCATGTGCGTATGGAAAGTTCGATTAACTACATCTTCCTGCTGCTCGCGAGAGAGCTTGATGAAGTTCACCGCATAACCAGAAACGCGGATGGTGAGCGTCGGATACTTTTCAGGATGTTCCATCGCATCGAGAAGCGTTTCGCGATGGAGCACGTTCACATTGACGTGATGTCCATGTGCATGAGCAAAACCATCAAGGCACATTCCCAAATTATGTACGCGGTCATTGAGGTTGTTTCCCAAAGCTTCTGGAGTTGCCGAAGCCGTCCAAGAAATACCATCAAGGGCACTCGCATATTTGAGCTTTGCCACAGACGCGCCAGCAGCCACAAAACCGGACTTATCGCGACCGTTCATCGGATTTGCTCCCGGAGCAAACGGAGTTCCTCCGCGGCGTCCATCAGGGGTATTGCCCGTCTTCTTGCCATAGACAACATTCGATGTAATCGTGAGCACGGATTGAGTCGGAATACTACCGCGATAGGTCTTGATCTTCTTGATCTTGCTCATAAAACGGTCGACGAGCATCACAGCCAAATCATCGGCGCGGTCATCGTTATTGCCATAGGCCGGATAAGAACCTTCAATCTTAAAGTCCACGGCTATTCCCTGATCGTTGCGGATCGGATAGACCTTCGCATACTTGATAGCAGAAAGGGAATCCGCAGCGACAGAAAGGCCTGCGATGCCGCAGCCCATCGTGCGCAGGATGTCGCGGTCGTGGAGAGCCATTTCCACACGTTCGTAATGGTACTTGTCATGCATATAATGGATAGCATTCAAAGCCTTGATGTAGGTTCTCGCAAGCCAATCCATCATCTTGTCATAAGCCGCCATCACTTTGTCAAAATCGAGAACTTCATCCTTCAAAGGTTCAAAACCGGGAGCAACCTTTACAAAGCTCTTCTCGTCTACGCCGCCATTGATGGCATAAAGAAGCGTTTTGGCCAAATTGGCACGGGCACCGAAAAATTGCATTTGCTTGCCGATGCGCATCGCACTTACGCAGCAAGCAATTGCATAATCATCGCCCCACTGAAGGCGCATCAGGTCGTCGGACTCATACTGAATCGCACAAGTTTCAATGGAAACCTTGCAGCAGAAGTCCTTCCAGCCCTGCGGGAGCTTTTCGGACCAGAGGATCGTCAAGTTCGGTTCCGGTGCGGGTTTCAAATTGTAAAGAGTCTGCAAGAAACGGAAGCAGTTCTTGGTAACAAGAGTGCGCCCGTCTTCACCCATACCGCCAAGAGATTCCGTGACCCAAGTCGGATCGCCGGAGAATAGGGAATCATACTCTGGAGTGCGGAGGAAGCGCACCAAGCGGAGCTTGATTACGAGATCGTCGATCAATTCTTGAGCTTCGGATTCCGTGAGGCGTTTTTCCGCTAAGTCGCGTTCCACATAAATATCGAGGAACGTGGAAATGCGGCCAATACTCATTGCAGCACCATTCTGCTCCTTAACCGCAGCGAGGTAACCAAAATAAGTCGCCTGAATCGCTTCTTCAGCAGTAGCGGCCGGCTTGGTAATATCCTTGCCGTAGCTTTTCGCCATTTGAGCGAGTTCGTCCAAAGAGCGGATCTGTTCAGAAAGTTCTTCGCGGAGGCGGATTGTGTCTTCATCAAAATCCCTATCGTCGAGTTCTTCCTTTTCCCGCATCTTATCTTGCACGAGGAAGTCCGTACCGTAAAGTGCCACGCGGCGGTAGTCGCCAATAATCCGCCCGCGACCGTATGCATCGGGAAGCCCAGTAATGATGCCGGACTTGCGGCAAGCGCGGATATCCGGGTTGTAAACGTCATACACGCCCTGATTGTGGTCCTTGCGGTACTTCGTATAAATTTCCTTGATCTTCGGATCCATTTCATAATGATACGTATCAAGGCTTGTCTGAATCATGTGAAGGCCGCCATTCGGAACAATCGCGCGCTTTAAGGGCGCATCCGTCTGGACACCTACGATCTTTTCCAAATTTTTGTCGATATAACCCGGGCCAAACGCCGTAATAGAAGACCCCTCATGCGTTGCAATGTCCAACACTCCGCCCTTTTCGCGTTCTTTCTTAAGAAGGTCGTTCACTTCTTCCATCAACTCAGACGTGCGTGCACTCTCCTTGGCAAGAAAGTCGCTAGTCCCTTCATAAGGCGTATAATTCGCCTGAATAAATCCGCGAGTATCGACATGCGTCTGCCACAGGCCAGGTTTGAAACTACGCCACGGGTTTGACTTAATTTGTGTGTCTTCCATAATTTACCCTTTAAAATAAAAGGCCTGTCCATTACAGGTCTATCTTTATGTTGTTTCTCATTTGTTTGACTATTTCAAGAGCTTTTTCTACAGAGGTAGAACGCGAAAGGAGAACGCCCATACGGCGGTGTCCATTCAGTTCCGGCTTACCGAACAAGCGAAGACCGGTATCCGGAATTTCAAGGACCTTATCCAAATTGCTGAAACGCACCTTGTCCGAATTTCCATTCACCACAATCGCCTTGGACGCAGACGGGCCGCGGAAAGCGATATTCGGAATCGGAAGTCCGAGGATGGCACGGGCGTGAAGAGCAAATTCCGAAAGATCCTGTGAAATCAAAGTCACCATACCCGTATCGTGCGGGCGCGGGCTTACTTCGCTAAACAGGACTTCTTCTCCGCACACGAACATTTCTACGCCAAAAATTCCGCGGCCGCCAAGAGCGTCCGTAATTTTCTTCGCAATATCGTGAGCCTTATCCAGAACAGTCCTGTCCATCGGCTGCGGCTGCCAAGATTCCTGGTAATCGCCATTCACCTGATGATGCCCGACAGGCTCGAGAAATGACGTTCCGCCGACATGGCGTACCGTAAGCATCGTAATCTCATAATCGAACGGAACAAATCCTTCAACAATGACTCTTGACGCCTTTCCTGTGCGGCCTTCATTCTGCGAAATATTCCATGCCTTTTCTACATCCGCATCCGTCTTGATGGTACTCTGCCCATGCCCGGAAGAACTCATCACCGGTTTTACAACGCAAGGAATGCCCACAAACTCAACTGCAGCCTTGAATTCGTCGATGTTATCAGCAAATTTATAAGGCGACGTTTTAAGTCCGAGCTCCTCTGCGGCCAAACGGCGGATGCCTTCGCGATTCATCGTAAGGCGCGTCGCCATAGCAGTCGGGATAACGTTGTAACCTTCCTTTTCAAGTTCCACTAACGTCGGGGTAGCAATCGCTTCTACTTCCGGCACAATGTAATCGGGCTTTTCAAGCTCAATCACCTTGCGAAGAGCTTCGCCATCCAGCATATTGATCACATGTGAACGGTGAGCCACCTGCATCCCCGGCGCATTCGGATAACGGTCCACGGCAATCGTTTCGACGCCGAGACGCATCATTTCGATGATCACTTCCTTGCCAAGCTCTCCTGCACCACAAAACAGCACGCGGGTTGCACTTGAACTAAGCGGGGTACCGATAGAAGCCAAGCTAGCCATAGAATGAATTTCCTCTAAAAGCAATATATTGTATTTTTTAAATATAAAAAACACAACATCTTGTTTTTATAAGATAATAAAAAAGAAGCACCCCGTTTAGGGGGGTAAAACAAAAACATCTTCATTTTGCGACAAAACCGTCTACTTTTTCAAAATTCCGAGCGTACCTTGTTTATATTCATTTAAACAGCTGACCGCAGTCCGGATACAAGGGGAATGCGGATCATAAAAAACAACGCGGTCGTTCTGAAAAACATTTTTCATCCGCTCTTTAAAATTTTCCGAAGCTTTCCGCTCATAAGCAATATCGTAAAAAATATCGGAATCGCGGGTAACAACCTTCACACTGGCCTTGTCCGAACTGTTTGAATTCGATACAATCTTGAATCCGTATGGAATTTCTGTGACCTTAAAGAGCTTACCTTCCGGCATCTCTATTTCAAAATCTGCCCAAAATACAAACTTTCCCGCCTTTCGGAGCTCAAACCATCTATCGGGAGCCTCGGATAGGGCATCTTCCATAGCAATGTTCAATGCAGTTATATAATTATCCCGGACCAAAGCAAGCTCCTCTTCTTCAGCTGTGCGTTCCGCCTCTAAAGAAGGTTCGCCATCGGAATCCGCTTCCGCAAAAACAAATGAAGCAAATACAAATAACGCGAAGAAAAATATTTTTCCCATCTTCATACCTCCATATCTACAAAATTTCTAGCTAGGAGTCACCGCCAAGAACGAGGACTCCACTCCGCTTTGCCGGGAGTTATCCTCTTCAACCCCACAGATCTCAAAACACCGTCAAATTCTTCAAAATCTTCAAAATTCGCCGTGAGAGTCTTGTTCGATACATCCCAAGTGAACATTCCCTTACCCCAGGCACCACTTTCCGCGGGTTCCCAAAAGAAAGAGCCAAGACCCGATGAAAGCGACGCCATCATCGTATTGGTCAATGCACGAGAACGATCATGATTATATGCATTGGAAGCCGAGCCACCATTGTATTCTGCAATTATAAATTTCAATTTTGGATAACTACATGAAAGAGAGGCTATCAAAGTTTTCCAAGTAGAGGGAGTTCCATGGGAATACGCAGTATAAGCAGAGAAGCCCATTACATCAAAAGAAACGCCTTGTTGATTGATAATCGCATTCATCCACCATTCGACAGTAGCCGTATTCTGCGGGCTTTCAATGTGGGCCATTGTAATAATAGAACTTGACACGGCCTTGACCGCAGCAAAGCCTTTCTTTAAATACATCGCCGTATTCCAAATCCCCGATGAGGTTCCCATACCCCCGTTGACAGACAACGGAAGGGCTACCGTATCCGCCCCCCAGCAATCCGAAGGCGGAGCGTGGCGAATAAAGCCGTTCGTAATTTCATTCCCAATCTGTACCATATCTGGAGTTGCACCAGCATTTTTAAGCGCATTTATTAAGTTATATGTATAATTGTACACAGAATCGGCCATCACACTTGAAGACGCAATGTTCCGCCAAGGATACGGAACATGCTGTTTGCCCGGATCAGCCCAATTGTCGCTGTAATGAATATCAATGAGGAGCCCCAAACCAGCTGCTTTTACACGTTTGGCATAAGCAATAACACTATCCTTGCCTCCAAAGGCCGCAGGTCCGTACGAAGAAGAAACTTCGCAACCGCTATAAGCATAACCATAAACAGATGTCGGAGACACGAACGTCTTCAACCGGACATAATTGAATCCATGATTCCGGAGAATCTGGAAAATCGTTTTTTGTCCTCCATCCGTATCATAGAATTTATAACCCGCCGCTTCATATTCTTGGAACTTAGAGATGTCCGCACCGAGAATATATTCTCCACTGGAATATGCCCAAGAAGAGCTGGATCCACCCACGGAACTCGAGCTAAAAGCAACACTAGAACTCAATTCCTCACTAGAACTGGAAATTGTGCTAGAACTTAGCAACAGCACAAAAGAACTCGAGCAAAGACCGGAGAAGGCATTAGAAGAAGAACTTGAAAGTTCCTCAGTAGAAGCATTCCCGGTAGAACTTGAAGAAATAGCGGAATCTGGAAAATTTACAGCACTTGAGCTAGAAATCAACAGATCAGAAATTGCCGAACTAGAACTCTCATTGAGGACTCTGCTAGAAAACGCAGCGGAAGAAATCGGATTTTCAGAAGAGTTTGCTGCTGAATTTGCGGAACTGTCCGTACCGCAAGAAACATAAACCGAAACACCTATCAAGACTAAACCGATTGCAATTTTTTTCATTCCAAATCCCGTTCTTTAGATCGCTCTATTTAAAATACCTTACAAAAAAAGGAATAAAGCACATTGTTTGAAAAATTTAGGGTACTTCTAAAAGTTAGCCTTGAAAAACTTTAACAACTATTGTATAATTAGCCTAAGCTAACAAAGAAGATAAAAATGGCTAAAATTTCAAAGCTTTCACAAAGTTTAGAAGATTACCTTGAAATGGTGCACATCCAGTGCCTTGCAAACAAAGGTATTGCACACGTCAAGGACATAGCCCAAGCCCTTTCCGTAAAAATGCCTTCCGTTAACAAAGCGATGAACGAGCTCAAAAAACTAGGCCTCGTTTCGCAAGAACCCTACACGGGCATAGTACTTTCTCCACTAGGAAAAAAGATGGCAGCTAAGATTCTTGGCCGTCATTTTTTGTTGAAGTCATTCCTCATCCGGCTAGGCGTTCCGGAAACTATTGCAAACGAAGACGCTTGTAAAATGGAGCACATCCTTTCACCGGAAACTCTTTCTTGTATTTCAACCTTTGTCAAAGGCGAGACTCCCGAGGTAAAAGAAGACTAATATGGCTGCAACATCCGAAATTCTCTTTTCACAATTAAAACCGGGCGATAGCGCAGAAATTCTCGACTACCGCGATACGGACGAACATTATAAATCAAAGCTCCTCGCAATGGGACTTGTGCGCGGAACGCGTCTCAAAGTACTGCAAGTCGCACCTCTTGGCGACCCCGTGGAAGTGAGCGTACTCTCTTATAGGCTCTCGCTCCGCAAAAAAGAAGCAAATATCCTGGTTTTGAGGAAACTCTAATGATTGCACAGAACAAACCTATCACATTTGCCATTGCCGGCAACCCGAATTGCGGGAAAACGGCTCTTTTCAATGCGCTCACCGGTGCCCACCAGACCGTAGGCAATTGGCCCGGCGTCACAGTTGACAAAAAAGAAGGCTCATTTGAGCACGAAGGCCAAAAAGTCCACGTAGTCGATCTGCCCGGCATCTACGCACTTTTCGCGAACAGCGAAGATGAATCTGCGGCTCTAGGCTATCTACTCACTGGCGAAGCCAACGCGGTAATAGACATCATCGATGCGACTAACTTGGAACGCAATCTGTTTTTGACGACGCAGCTACTCGAAATGGGCGTACCCGTAATCATCGCGCTCAACATGATCGACATCGCCACTCGCCGGGGTATCCACATCGATGACCACGCTCTCTCAGAAAAACTAGGCGTTCCCGTACTTGCGCTTTCCGCCGTTTCGCCTAAAAGCTGCGAAAGCTTCAAGCTCGCCTTGATGAAACAAATCGGAAATTTGGAAATCAAAAGAACACAAGTTCCCCATGCACCAAAGCTCGAAACGCTCATCGCGAAGCTCGCCCCGAAAATGGAAAACATCGCAAAAGAGCTTCATTCGACAAGCCGCTGGGCCGCGATTCAATATTTGGAAAGCAACAAGAGCGTCATCAGCTTGATCAAGACTTCCGACAAAGTGCCCTCGCACGATGAATTAGAAAAAGAACTCGGCGAAGACCCCACCTTCGCCATTGCCGATGCACGCTATTCCTTTATCCGGGAAATAACAAACAAAGTAATTAGAAAGGCAAGCGACCGCGTTACGAATACGGACAAGCTCGACAAATTATTCCTCAACCGCTTTTTGGGAATTCCTCTTTTCCTCATTGTGATGTATCTCATCTTTTGGGTAACGATTACATTTGGAAGTGCATTCATCGACTTTTTCGACATTCTCTTTGGAGCGATTTTTGTCGATGGTTTCGGAGAACTTCTCGCGTCCTCTGGCGCACCCGCTCCCCTCGTCGCACTCCTCGCCGGGGGTCTCGGCACAGGCATCCAAACGTTAGCCACATTCATTCCGCCCATCTTCTTTATGTTTCTTTGCTTGGCAATCCTAGAAGACTCCGGTTATATGGCCCGTGCCGCATTCGTTATGGACAAATTCATGACGTTCTTAGGACTACCGGGAAAAGCATTCGTCCCAATGCTGATGGGATTCGGATGTTCCGTGCCCGCAATCATGGGCGCAAAGACCATGGAAAACAAGCGAGACCGTTTTCTCTCCATATTCCTCATTCCATTTATGTCCTGCGGCGCACGCCTCCCGGTGTATGCTCTCTTCTGCGTCGCATTCTTCGGCAAAGATGCGGGAAAAGTCATATTCGGAATTTATATGCTAGGACTCCTCGTAGGGCTCCTCTACGGACTATTCCTCAAGCATTCCCTTTTCAAAGGCAAGCCGACCTCATTCATCATGGAACTCCCGCCCTATCACGCTCCGCGATTAATGGCGATCCTTTCGCACGCTTGGCTACAGCTCAAAGAATTTCTGTTCAGAGCGGGGAAAATCGTGCTCATTATGGTTACAATTCTCGGATTCTTCAGCTCGCTAGGCGTAGACGGCAGCTTTGGCAATGCGAACAACGAAAAGTCCATTCTCGCAAAAACAGGTAAAGCCATATCGCCCATCTTTGAACCCCTCGGAGTCGAAAGAGATAACTGGCCCGCTTCCGTTGCGCTATTCACCGGGCTTTTTGCCAAAGAAGCGATCGTCGGCACACTGCAATCTCTCTACGGCATCGAAGAATCCGATGGAAAAGCACAAAACGCCGAAGAAAACAAAACCGATCTCGGAGCAAGCATCAAAACAGCAGTACTCTCCATTCCGCACAATCTCGTCGGAATCATTGAAGGATTCGCCGCTCCGTTCAGTTCCAAGAGCGAAATTCAGAATGCACAAGACGAAATCGGAACCACATCCATTCTCTCCATTCTGCAAAGCAAATTTGACAAGGGAAAATTTCAAGTATTCGCCTACTTGCTATTCATTCTTTTGTACGTACCTTGCCTTGCCGCACTTGGCACCGCATTCCGCGCACTCGGCACTTTCTACGGCATTGTACTTGCCGTATTTCAAACGGTTCTCGGTTGGAGCATGTCGGTTCTTTTCTTCCAAGTAACCGTAGGGCACGAAGCCGTTTGGATAATCACATCCATCGTATTACTTGCCCTTGTCGCGATCGGGCTCCTCACCATAGGCAAGAAAAAACCGATGAATACGTAAAACATCTTGGGCGCGCCTCTACCTGAGTCAGGCTGCAATTGCGCTAAGCGGCAAGCCGCTAAGTGCAACCAAGCCTCGCCAAGCAAAACAAGCATGCAGATGCGAGTCTTGTCCCATTCGGGTTAGCATCCTTCGCGCAAAAAGCACGAACTAAGCTTTCCCCATATTTAGGGCTCTTCAAAACTGGACAGAGCCGCGACTTTTAGAGACAAAAAAACCGTGATAAAGAAATAGCCCACTAGCAAATCGGAGATCGTCAAGAACTTGAAAGGCAAGCATTGCAAAATCAAGCTCGCTTAATTCTATTACCAAGGCGCCGCCTCAGATACCGAAAGCACCGATAGCGCAAAGAAACTCGAGAAGGGAAACAACGCAAAAAAAGTACAGCGAGGTCAAATCTGCTTGATTTTGCAGCGGAACCGAGTTAATTTTTACAAAACTCGAAGCACAAGAAAATGTGCGGGAACATTACGCACAAAATAGTCTAGGAATGGAAAGACCGCCCTCTTTGGGTTCGCAGATGAACATCCGATGTGGCAATGGCCCGGGAACCCGATTCTCGCCATAAAAATTGAGCTTTTAGAGGTACCCTATACTTTTTCCACAAGAGCATCAAAGCATTGACCACGCACCTTGTAATTTTTAAAAAGTCCAAAACTCGCACAGGCAGGAGAAAGGAGCACGGAAGAGCCCGCACCCAAAGAACACGCATCGTCAAACGCTTCAGAAAGCCCTGGGAAGATTTTCATCGGGACAGAAACGCCGGCATTGGAAAGCGATTCCGCCATACGCTCCGCCGTTGCGCCAATGAGGGCAATGCGTTTCAAGTTCAAAAGCGTTGCCAAAGCTATAGAAAGTTCCGTAAAATCAGCATTCTTTTCCGAACCGCCTAAAATAAGCGCAAAGGGACGTTTCATACTCCTTACTGCGGCAAGGGTCGCATCAGGACGCGTTGCGTAAGAATCGTTGTAGAATTCAATGCCTTTCTTTTCGCCCTTGAATTCCATGCGAAACGGAAGGACTTCATAACTCTTGAGCGATTGCAGCGCCGTCGGAACATCTGCGCCGAGAGCCTTCACCGCGAGGAGCGCCGCAGCCATATTTTCTAATTGATACGCACCGCGGACCTTGCAATCCCTGAGCAAAAGTTCATAGCCATCGAAAGAAAGAGATTCCGCCTTTATCACTACATCCGAATCCTTAGCGCCATAACAGAGTTTCTGCGCGCCCGATTCGCGGGCGATTGCCTCTGAAGGAGCGGCATCCTTAAAATAGACGCAATAATCGCCGCGTTTTTGCCAACGCACCAGATTCGCCTTGGCGTCGCGGTATTCTTCCACAGACTTGTGCCAATCCAGATGTTCTGTCGAAACGCGGAGCACCACGCCCACATGAGGCGAACGCGGAAGGGTCATCAACTGGAACGAAGATAGTTCGAGAATCGAGATCCGATCTGCGGAATCGTCCTTCAAAAGATCGAGAGCTGGCACGCCGAAATTGCCCCCGATAATGCAGGGAATCTTGCAGGCATTCAATGCGTGGCGGATCATGCTCACCGTACTGCCCTTGCCGAGCGTACCCGTAACGCCAACCACCGATCGGGACTTAGTCTCTTCCAAGAAAATTTCAATTTGGCTTGTAAGAATTCCGCCGTTGGACTCAAAATGGAAAATTTCATTCTGTAGCGGATAGACGCCCGCAGAACGCACCACAGTCACGCAATCCTTCAGGCCATCCATATATTTTTCGCCGATCGAAACAGCCACTTTAACATCTTTCGGGAGGACGGGAAGTTCTACCGGATTTTTGTCCATCACCACAATATCTTTAACACCTGTGCGTACAAGATAATCCAACGTACTTTTGCCTTCTACGCCGAATCCCAAGACACCAACCGGAGAAACGAGTTTTTGCATATAAAAAATCCTTTTCAAAAACGAATGGAGAAAACCATCACTCTGCGGGCTTTACAACCGCCGTCGCAAACGGCGCTTTCTCAAAAAGCTTCTGTAAAATACAAAGAATCCGGTCTTCTGTAAAAGACTTCACTTCTTTCTCTGTCTCAGCCATCGTATAAAAGCGTCCAAAATGGAGCGTTTGATCCGCAAGGCGCATCAGGCGCTTTTCCGTACTATCCGCGCCAATATGGAGACCGCCGATAATATTTTTCTTGGTGCGTTCGAGTTCGCCCTTTTCAAATCCGTTTTTCAAGAACTTTTCCAATTCCGATTTGGCAAGTGAAAGCGCCATATCTGCTTTCTGCGGATCCGTCGCAAAAGAAACGCCCCACCCGAGCGTATTCCTATATACGTCCGTCATCGAATACACGGAATATGCAAGGCCAAGTTCTTCGCGGATCTTTTGGAACAGGCGAGAGCCCATGTCACCACCAAACGCAACATTAAAAATACCGAGCGCACGGGAAAATTCCATTCCATTTACAGAATCAAAACTCGTACCCCAAAAAACGCTCGACTGATTCAATTCTTTTTTACTCTTAGCTTTGATTCCAGTATTTGCTGCATATAAATCGTCAAAAGGCTTTTTCGCAGACGTTTTCTTGCTAAAAAATTTTTGGACAAGTTCCACCAATTTTTCGTGATCCACCTTGCCCGCAGCACATACAAGTAGAGGCAAATCTTCTATCACCTGCCGCTCATATTCGAGCATTCCTTCGCGCGTAAGTTCCCTTACCGATTTAACCGTGCCGGCGATTGGCAAAGCGAGCCCGCAACCCTTGTAATGAATCTCATTGAAAATATCGCCTACGCATTCTTCGGCAATATCATCATAACTATGGATTTCTTCAATAATCACTTTGCGTTCTTTTTCCATCTCTTTAGCGTCAAAGAGAGGATTCATCAGCATATCCGAAATCACGTCGAGCGCAAGAGCGACATCTTCTTTCACGACTTGAGCGTAGAATCCAGTTTCTTGCCTAGTCGTATAGGCTTCCAAATTACCGCCGCGGTCTTCAATCGCGTGCGCAATCTCCAATGCCGTGCGGTTTTCCGTCCCCTTAAACACCAAATGCTCGTAAAAATGGCTCAGTCCATTATTCTCCAGAACTTCGTGGCGAGAACCGCGCGGAATCCAAGCACCTACCGTCGCCGAATAAGCGCAGGGCATATAATCCGTGAGTACGGTAATTCCATTGGGGAGTACCGTCTTCAATATTTTCTGCTTCAGCATGCGGCCAAATTTAGATAAATGTTCCGTCATACCAACGAAACAAATCCTATAAGTCTAGCCGTTGTGTAGCGGGTCCCTCTAAAAATTCATTTTTATAACGGGAAGCACTACCGTCCAAAACAAGAATTTGATTAGTTGTAAACTTGTGAAATCAACTCAAAATCGTAATTTTTCATAATCCAGTAACAATCACCCCCTCGGAATTCAAAATCGAGTTAAGCATAGTATTTGCAAGCCTTCCAAAGGAATTGACCGGTTTATTTTGGACACTGGTGAACGAGAAGCCGGTTCCTTCCTCGAAACATCAGGCTTCGTAGGGCCGACATGCAGATCGGCTCCGCAGAGGTGTGACAACACAACAAAGCGGTTACAGCGTTTCAGAGTAGCGAACTGAAGTCCTATTCCCTGATATTAACAATGTCAAAGCACGCTTTGACTGTTCGGCCAAACAACCAAGCAAGTTAGGTTGTGCGGCACACCTTACATGGATTCAACATGCGCTGAACCCGATGGCGTACAAGTCCTGCGTTTTCCGCGGCAGTAATTCGCCTCCAAAAGGAACACCCGGAAACGAGGCGATAGCCTCTCATGCATTCCCGGAATTTCATTGCTCGGACCCCGCAAGGAATGTAGATTTAACAACCGGGGTTGAGTCTTGATCCGTCACGAAGACACTCGGCGATACATTCGGACATCTGCGCCGCAGGTCAGTTGGTTAAACAGCAAGCCCAATCGGCGTGCTAAAGACCGGTACAAGTAAAGATTCAGTCGAAAATAAAAAGCCTGCAACAGCCACTGCAGAAAAACAAAAAAGGATTGAAATATGTATACGCACGTAGAGAAGCAAAGAGAGAATAAGAGCAGGGCGGTTGCTAATTCCATTACTCAGAAGAAACGCGATGAGAAGCAAAGTTTTGGGCTTATAGATAATCGCCGAGAAGCTGTTGCACAAAGAAAGCAACAAGAATTGGCAAATAACAATACTTTACAGAGAAGACAAAGGCGTAGAGGAGCTAAGGGGCGCCCAACTAGAACAAGTAATCCACTCAAAGGCGTAAGACAAAATCCTGCCGATCGGGAAGGGCCACTACGCATTACTGTTCAACAAGACGCTTTAATTCCGCATCACGGTGTAGGAAGAGGCGCGAATGTAGATGCACTAATACCTAACATTACAACCGCTAATATGTATGCAGCTCCTATATCAACACAAATTGCCAATATTAACGGAATGAGAATGGATCAGCAACAGGCGGCCAACGAGGCTGATAGAAACATCGCTATTCAGAATAACATCCATCCGCAAAATCTAAGCCAAACCTATGCTTCGGCTTATGTGGATTCTGCCGTCCTAGAAAACAATGAAGGAGAAGACCGGTACGCTTTAAGGATGGTTAAGCATGCTCTGAGACAATCTAATGGAGATAGGCATATTTATCGAGTACATGGGCAACGAGCAATCATGTCAGAGGATAATTATGTTCGTCACAATCAAAAGCAAGAAATGAAAAATGCCAATCCTCAACAAGATGATTGAGTAAAGGGCACGGTACCCTAGTCGCAAACAGGAGGACTCAATGGACAAGAAAAAATGTGACATCTGCCAAAAAATGTTCGACGCATCCGAACTGATCAGCGGACACGGAATTGATCACGGGATAGAAAGGCTCATCCAGAAAGATTTCCCCGAGTGGGACGACTACAAGCAAATCTGCAGGAATGATTTCAACGCCTATCGGGGTAAATACATTTCATCGATGATTGATGAAGAAACCGGACGCGTCAAGGAGCTAAATGAGGCGGTGCTTCGCAGCATTACCGAGAAAGAGACAATTTCCGAAAACATAAATCAGTCGATAAAAGAAAAAATGAGGATGGGCGACTTCGTTTCCGACAAGGTCGCCTCATTCGGCGGAAGCTGGAAATTCATCATATTCTTTTTGATCGTGTTGATCTTATGGATCATCATAAACAGCATCGTACTGCTACAGAAGCCGTTCGATCCGTACCCGTTCATTCTGATGAACCTCATATTATCCTGCATCGCGGCGATTCAGGCCCCGATCATCATGATGAGTCAGAACCGTCAGGAAAAGAAAGACCGGCTTCGGTCTGAAAATGACTACAAAGTCAACCTAAAGGCGGAAATAGAGATACGGACGCTGCATGAAAAAGTGGACCATCTATTGCTCGATCAATGGTCAAAGATGATGAAGATTCAGGAAATGCAGATTGAGATGCTGGAGGAGATAAAGGAAAGAAAACAATCAGTACAGTGATGCAAGGCCCTACTGCAAATGGAAACACGAGAAAAATGGGATGTTATGGGACGCCCGTGGAATGGGAAGCGCCATCAAATTCCGATTATGAAGGAAAAATAGGCGTCCCTATTTCGAACGCGTCACGACAGGCAGGAGCCAGTCGGCGTGGTCATAGGAATCCGGGCCGTGTGTATCGGTCTCAAGCGAAATCACCTTCGCTCCGTGCAAAGGAATCTTCGCGAACGAAGGCGCCACACCGCCGTGCACGACACCGCTCGTCCAAACAACGTTGTCATCGAGCCTAATGCTAAAAATGACTTCACCAGGCTTCGCCTCATCATCGACGCCATAGCCGAAGCGAAGGGAATCCGCATCGGCAGGCAGTCGATACACCAGCTTCGATGGCGCATGGGAGCCGATGCCGTTACCGTAAATCTGACCTCCCGCAGTCAATGCGTTGTTATCGACGGAACGTCCGATATTCGGATTTTTGAACCCCTGCTGTTGCGATACCAGGGGAAGATCGTACAATAGAACGGAATCCGAGTCCAACTCCGCGAAGACCGGTCTCAAAGCGGATACCTTGAACATCAGAATCACCGAGACGGAAAAGACGAGCAGAAAATACGGCAAAATTTTCCACGCGGGAATCCTTTTCAAAAGCAGCATGATGGCATTGCTCAATTTCGGGAAAGCCCACAACAAACACGCGGCGAAAAAAGTGACGCAGATGATGAGAGAAAAAGGAGTCCACAGATCATCGCCACGGAATCCGTTGAGCATCGTGATGTTTCCCGCAGCGAATAAAGAAAGTAGCAGGATCCAAGGGCAGCTTTTCGGCTTCGAGCGGGAAAGCCACAGAAGCGAAGGTGGAATCGCACAAACAATATACCGTTCATGCATCTCCGGAAGAAGCACGAAAAAGGCGAAACCCGTCCAGGCGGCCCACTTGAACGCATAGCGCGGATTCCGGATCCTCAGCGACTTGATGAACGCGCCGATTGAAAAAAGGATGAAAAGCAGTTTCCCTACATAATTCGGCGTAATGAACCTTCCGATCCCTCTCCCGGAAAATCCGAATAGAGGAATCGTATCCAGTTGAACGTTGCCTTGCAGGAACATCCACAGATTCGCCGCATTGTAAGAGGAATAGGGGTACATGGATGCCGAAGTCACGTAAGCATTCAAAAAAAGCGTTTTCAAACTTCCCGTTAAAAAAAACGGAAATAACACCGCGAAAAGCAACGGAATCGAAAGAAACACGCCCTTCCAAGCGATCCCGGCACGCCGGATCCAAAGGCCGCCAAACACAGGCAGAAAAGCGATCATCTGGAACTTCGTGAGAATCGCCAAGACAAAAAGAGGAACGGACCATACGGCCCTTTTCGGCGAAAGCAGCAAAGAGAGAGACCCCACGGCAAAAAAGAGGGGTATGAGATCCACCTGTCCCCAAATTGGTCCTACGGCGATAAGCGCCGGATTGAAAGCAGAGAAACCTAGAATCAGATGCTTCTCAAGGGCCCCAATCTTCCGGGGCGCTAGCCACGTCCACACAATCTGCAAAAGACCGAGATGGGCGAAGTAGACCGGAACGAGGCAGAGAAACTTGAGAAGAGAAGACCTCTCAACGACAAGCCCGGTGAGAACATAGATCTTTCCGACGACCCAGAGCCAGAGAACATAAACCGGAGGATAGTTTCCCCTGAACGCCCCGAAGCCGCCGTCCATCAGCTGCCTTATCCAATCCGCCCAACAGCCCTGATCGCCCTCGTAAGGAAGCGAGACTGTGAAAAACAGATTCGCCGCGATGCACAGAACCGCCCAAAGCAAAAAGAAACGAATGTTTTTTACACTGTTCATTTTTCCCTACAGTAAGAGCAGTAACAAGACAGAAGCCGCCCCAAAGACACCGGCCACGACATACCCGAAAACCCGAAGTACGGGATGATTCCCGCTTTCGATGCCTATCGCCGCGATGCACACGAACGAGAGCAACGCGGGCATAATGTAACGGAAATCGTTGCTGCACGAGAACGGATACCTGATGCGGAAAAAGAGCGACGATGCGAGAAAGAGCAGCCCCTGCAAAACGCACAGGGCGGAAGTCCGGGAAACTTTCAAATTGAAAAAGCCGCGCAGAACGAAGCCTGAAATGGCGAGAAATGCGACGCTTATCACGGATGCGAAAAGTATTCCGGGCCCCGTTGTCAAAAGGGAGAATTCACCGAAAAGCGAGGTCTTCGTCAAATAATTCCAAAAATACTGCCTCCCCATCGCATCATCGAACGGACTCGTATAAGGCTGGAGGAGAAAATTCCGCAGGTCAAAGACCAGATAATTTTCGGGGCGGTTGCCGACGTCCACCCACTTCAAACCTCCCACGTTCTCAGCCACTTCGTGCCCAGTAAGAAAAACGGTGCAAAGAACGCATACCGCAAGACCGATGACAAGTCCGGCAATTTCCGTGCGGCTAGGTCTGTGGAAGGCCTTGGGGAAAAAGCCTAGCAACGCCGTTATGACGAACAGGGCGACGGAGACCGCTCCCGTTGTTTTCGTCATGAACGCAAGCCCCGAAGTGACCGCAGCGACGATGAGATACTTCCCTTTTCTCAAACTCAGATACTCCAAAGAGGACCAGAAACACAAGATATGCCAGAGATAGAACAGTTGATCGTTCCCAATGCGCGCCGAAGTCAGCACAAACGATGGCCAAAGACTCCAGAGAATGCCGGCGATGCCGAACATTTTATCCGAACGAAGCAGAATGCGAAGGCAAAGGAGCCCGAAAAAGAGCGAGAGAAGGGAAAACGCGAAGCTCTCCCATTGAAGAGCGCGCTGCGGGGATGCATTCACGGACTTCGCCACGTTCCACGGCAGGGCCGACACTGCAAAATACAAGGGCGGATGATAGCAAGTCCAGCATTCCCCTGCGCTCGGAATATGATGCTGTTCTGCAATGATCTGGACATAGGCCAAATGCCCCCCGACATCGTGGCCGCGCTGATCGTAAGTTGTCTCTTGAACATATATAAAGCGGAAAAGGATCCCCACTACAAAAATTACGGCAAATAAAAGACTAACATGAAAACGGCGTGCGATAAAGACTAGCAATGCACCGACAAGCAAATAAGACAGCACCCGCAAAATCAAGCCCAATGGGCTTTCCATTTCAACGGAGAGGAGCATACCCGCAAGGCCTCCCCCATTATGCAATTCAAAACGGAGTGCTTTGCGTCCAAAGCCGGATGATTCTAAATCCGAGGAAGGAATGACAAATCCATTCGTCCAATCGCAGTGCCCCGGATACTTTTCCACATCCAGCGGCTGCCCATTTACAAATAAAGCATCCGCGCAATCGTCCGGATGAATTTTTAATTTTGTCGCGCCTAGAATGCCGGGGAACCAGTCCATTTCCACTGTAAAACGTTCGCCATCATTCATCCCTACAGCAATCGGAAAACTCGTCTCATCTGTCGAACCGTTCCGTATAAGACGGACATTTTCAACTCCAGCGGAGCCAAAGCGCAGTATGGACAAAACAAGCGCCAATCCTAGGATCAAATAGAATTCCGGCAGATGCAGAATTTTAAGGATCTTCCGCTTCATATCGTTCATTTTTTCCCTTCGTGGTATTCTTCTTCGGAGTTTACGTCCCAAAGAGCCGACTTATCCGCAGAATTTTCGCGGATGCACTTTACAGCCTCCATTGCCGTAAGCATGCTATGATCCATATTGTTGTACTTGTGCATACCGTTTCGGCCCATCAAGAACAAATTATCCATAGGATTTAAATAATCGCGGACTTTGCCAAATTCTTTATACGTTCCAAAATAAGCGGGATAGGTCTTCGGCACACGGAAAAGCACGGCATCCTTCACGGCAGACTTTTTTGCTACGTTAATTTTTTCAAGTTCCGCAACGGCAAAGTCTATAAAGTCTTTGTCCGCCATATTCCACATCTCGTCACCCTCATTTACAAAGTATTCGAGCCCGATCCATACCTTGGACGGATCGGAGACCAAATAAGGGCTCCAATTGTTAAATACTTGGATGCGCCCAAGTTTCACATCGGATTCCTGCACATAAATCCAGTTGTCCGCCACAAATTTGAGTTTGCTTTCGGGAGTTCCCGGCTTCGCCGGATTCTTGATGTCAAGGCTATCAAGCAAAAGTCCGACTGTCATAAAATCCCGGTATACAAGGCCGTTTGCAATGCGGCGGATATTTTCAGGGACATCTGGAAGGTCCGCGACAAGATCTTTGACAGGCATCGTACTCATAAAATAATCTGCAGAAAATTTTTCTTCCTTGCCGTCAATAAGTACTGTTACCGCTGAAATTTTATTTGCCTCTTTTTCAAAAGAAGAAACCTTTGCATTCAAGCGGATTTCTCCGCCTAACTTGCGGACTTCATCTGCCACGGTTTCCCAAAGTTCACCGGGGCCGAGTTTAGGGTAAAGAAATTCACTAATCAGGCTCGTTTCCGTATCCTTCTGGCGCACAGAACCTTTCTTTTGAGGCAAAAGGGCCTTGAATGCATGCAGAACCGTCTTTGCAATGGAAAGTCCTTTAATGCGCTGCGCACCCCAGTCCGCGCTGATTTTATTGCAGGGAATGCCCCATACTTTTTCGGTATAATCCCGGAAGAACGTGCGATAAAGTTCGACACCAAAGCGATTTATCATAAAGTCTTCAAGGCTCTTTTCTTCGCGTTTGGGTAATGCACAAACTTTCAAATAGCTCGCACCGATTTTCGCCATTCGCCAAAAGCCCAAATTGCGGATAGTTTGTGCGTTGAGGCTTACTGGATAATCAAAGAGCTTGCGAGTATAGAGGATGCGGGAAAGTCGGCTCCGCACAAGCATCACGCGGTCTTCTTTTTCGGGATCGGGGCCACCGGCATATACCGGCATTTTGCGACCTATGGCCAAATCATCACGACTAGGCGCTCCCTGAAGTTTCAAGATGTTCGTCCACCAATCCATAACGCGGTCGCTCTTGCTAAAAAAACGATGACCGCCGATGTCCATGCGGTTTCCCTTATACACGGCGGTCCGCGAAATACCACCAACAAAAGAATTCGATTCGAACACAATAGGTTTTACATCCGTTGTACGCAAAAGTTCTAGTGCAGCAGTTAAACCTGCAGGACCGGCACCGATAATGACGGCAGTCTTCATACTGTTTCCCTTTTTCCTCTAAATAAAAGAACTTTGCGCCCCCCGAAATTCCAAAGGAGCACAATCGCTGCAGCGATAATTTTAGAAAGCATCGGATGCAAAGAAAACCGATCGACCATAAGCCACATCAGCCCCTGGTTCAAAGCAACTCCGATAACGCCAATAATGCTAAAAATCAAAAATTCCACGCCGCGTCTTCTATCAAGCGTGCGCTTGCAAGCCGTAAAAACCCACCCCACGCTGATCAAATAGTTGACAATCAAGCCACCCACAAGCCCGATCAGATTTGCGAGCAAATAATATAAACCGCACCCATAAAGAAATAAGGCAAAAAGCCCGAAGTCTACAAAGAACGCCAATCCACCTGTTACAAAATAGCGGAGGAATTGACCTAAGAGAGCTTCCCTCCCAGGGAGTTTTGTATGAAAATATTGAAGGATAGAACTTTGATAAGCCACGGAGTAAAAGTAGATTATTTGATAAAAAAAGATTTCAAGTCCCAAATTTATTGGGTTATAACCGTCTAGAAAAACGCATCCCCAAGATTCAGCTAAACTTTATCCGTTTCGCCTTTATCCTCAAAAACGGATTCATTTCAAGAGTTCCCCTCTTTCCGCTCAAGAACCGCAACGCCAACCCTTGAAAAAATTCTTTCTGGAATTTCCGAATAACAGCAACATCCAGTCTTTTTTTACAACCGTTCATAAAGGAGACTATTGCATATAAAAAAACGCATTACATGCATTTCAGCAAAAGCGACCGCCCATTCAAAGCCGTAGAATAACGCAAGATCATTCTAATCGTGGAACCGTGATAGATCGACAAATATCGTTTTTAAACTCATTTCAAAAAAAAGCAGAAAAGACACAATAAATGCCCATAGGCAAGCATGGAAGATTGGACCCTAGAAATTAGAAGGAAATTTCAAATCACTACATATTTGGCATTTCAATTCATTTTTGTAACTAGTGTTATTAAAATTTGCTTAAATTCGCCAAATTCTTTTGGCACGTTTTTCGCGTTCCTTTAGTTTAGTAGAGCTCCAACAGAAGAAGCCCTGAAAGCAAAAGAGAACTTATGAACTTCAGCGATTACAAAACCGAAGGCTTTTTCGACGAGCTATTCCTTCCCGATGGAAAGCCTCGTCCGGAAGCAATGCCTCTGTTCAAGCGATTGAAAGAACTCACCACCGATGAGCTCGCCCTCCGCGAAAAAGCCGCCGAACTTGCATTTTTTCTCATGGGCATTACCTTCGCAGTTTATGGGAACGAAGCGGGGAAAGACAAAATCATCCCTTTTGACATCATACCCCGCATCGTTCCCGCTTCGGATTGGGAGAAACTCGAACGCGGTCTCAAGCAACGCGTAGAAGCGCTGAACTGCTTTTTAAACGACATCTACGGCGAACAGAAAATTCTGCGGGACAAGGCCATCCCGGAATCGCTTATCCGGACATGCCCCGCATTCCGCAAAGAATGTATGGGATTTACACCTCCTAGGAAAATTTGGGCGCACATCAGCGGCACAGACCTCGTCCGCGATACAGATGGAACGTTCTACGTTCTGGAAGACAATATGCGTAGCCCGAGCGGAGTTTCCTATGTGATCAAAAATCGCGAAATCCTCAAGCAGACCTTTCCGAATGTTTTCGGAATGTCGCCCATACGGCCCGTTGACGAATACGCATCTAAATTAAGAGCCGCTTTGGAATACTTAGCCCCCGATAGCATCGCCTCGCCAAACGCGGTCGTGCTCACTCCGGGAATCTACAATTCCGCATACTTCGAGCATTCCTTCCTTGCACAGCAAATGGGAGTGAGCCTTGTAGAAGGCCCAGACCTAGTCGTTAAAGATTCCAAAGTTTATTCCCGCAGCACCAAAGGGCTCGTTCCCGTCGATGTCATTTACCGCCGCATCGACGATGACTTTTTGGACCCGCTCGTGTTCCGGAAGGATTCTTGCATTGGGATTCCAGGACTTATGGACGCTTACCACAAAGGAAACGTGGCCATAGCCAATGCGCCGGGCTGCGGAGTCGCCGATGACAAGGCAATTTACGCTTACGTCCCGGAAATCATCCACTATTATCTGGGAGAGGACGCTATCATTCCCATCGTTCCCACCTTCGTGTGCGAAGATCCAAAAGACTGCGCCCACGTCGTAGCCAACTTAGACAAAATGGTCGTCAAAGCGGCAAATGAATCTGGAGGCTACGGAATGCTTGTGGGGCCGCACGCATCAAAAAAACAACGGGAAGAATTCAAATTGAAAGTTCTCGCAAATCCGCGGAATTACATTGCGCAGCCCATGATATCGCTTTCCCGCGTACCTTCTATGATTGACGGGCATCTTGAAGGGCGGCATGTCGATCTTCGCCCCTATATTGTGCAGGGAAAAGAAACTTACGTGCTCCCGGGAGGACTCACGCGAGTAGCTCTCCGTAAAGGCTCCATTGTCGTCAACAGTTCGCAGGGAGGCGGCGTTAAGGATACCTGGGTACTTTCCGAAAGCGAAGTCGCACCAGAACTCGGCCAAGCCGTGAGGGAATGGCAACAACAACAGCAACAACAATAAGAACGAAAACAAGTATATATAAAGTAAAAAAAGGAATTCACGTATGTTAAGTCGCGTTGCCGAACGTGTTTATTGGATAGGGCGCTATGTGGAACGTGCAGAAAACACGGCGCGTTGCATAGATGTGAATTTGCAGCTCCAGCTAGATCTGCCAAGCGGTGAATCCTCGTGGGAAGCCCTTTTGCAGGCAATGGGATCTAGTGAGAGTTTTTTAAAAAAGTATGGACGCGCCACTAAAGAAAACGTACTGAACTATCTTTCGCTTGATCCCGAAAATCCGAATAGTATTTTTTCTTGCATATCCCAAGCGAGAGAAAACGCGAGATGCGTAAGAGAAACCTGCTCATCAGAAATGTGGACCGTACTCAACCGCTATTATCTTCTGTTCAAAGATGCCGCCGTTTCAAAAACCATTATTGAAAAAACACACGATTTTTTCGTATCCGTCAAGGAACTGAGTCAACTCTTTACAGGAGTCGCCCTCGGCACAATGAGCCACGGAGAAGCTTGGCAATTCTTGAAACTCGGGCGGATGGTAGAACGAGCCGACCAAACTTCACGGATCCTCGACGTGAAATACTTTCTACTTCTGCCGAGCCCAGCCCTTGTGGGTATGGCTCTTGATTCCGTGCAATGGACTGCTCTTCTCAAAAGTGTGAGTGCCTTTGAAATGTTCCGCAAGCGCTACTCGCTAGTAACACCGAAAAACGTATCTGAATTTCTAATCTTTGATGAAGAATTTCCGCGGTCTATACGCGTCGCCGTTGCCGGAGAAGAGGCGAGCCTGCGCCGGATTGTAAAAGGAACGTCAAACGGATCAGACTGCGAAAGCATACGCGCCGTAGGCAAGCTCCGCGCCGATCTTGAATTTTCCACCATCGATGAATATATACAGAACGGACTGCATGAAACGCTCGATAAAATTCAGCGGAAAATGAGCGTCATTCATGGAGCAATAACACAAGAGTTTTTTTCATAGGAACTCCTACACCAGGAGGGGAGAGGAGGGGAGACACAAAAAAAGTGCCACTCACAAAAAAGCCCGTCTCGCAAGAGGCGGGCTTTTCTTGATTTGAATGATTTTCACCTATTTGCCACGCGATTTTTCCCGCTCTGCTTTGCATCATAAAGAGCTTTATCCACACGGATGAACATCGATTCAGCCGTATCTGCTGGGATCGCCGAAGTAACCCCAACACTTATGGTCACCTGTGGTACAGGAGACAAATTCAAATTTTCAATGCGTTTTCGTATGCGTTCCGCAAGTACATTCGCTCCAGATACAGGCGTATTACTTAAAATACATACAAATTCTTCTCCGCCCCAACGTCCAAATACATCTTCCGTGCGTATTGTCAGAGAGACATCTTCGGAAAGTTTTTTAAGAACGAAATCTCCAACATCGTGTCCATAATTATCATTCACTTGTTTGAAAAAATCAATGTCAAACATTAGAACGGACAAGTCACAACTTTTGCGGCGTTTTTTTAATTCATATCGAAGAATTTCATCTAAACGGCGACGATTATATATTCCCGTCAAAGGATCATGTTGGGCAAGGAACTCCATCTTTTCCATGGACTCGCGCAATTCCTGCGAAGTAACCTCTAAAAATGTAACTAAGCGATTAGAAAGCGGTACATGAGAGGGCGGAGATTCAAATTCCCTATCAATAAAAGGAGCAACAGGAGAATTGTCCTTTGAGCTCCCTTCTCGGAACCCCACCGCAACAAGCGAACTATTGAGGACACCTCCGCCTTCGCTTGTCTGTAATATTTCGCCATAACCATAACTCCAGCACAAATTTTCATACGCGTGACGGTAGTATGCAAATTCCCGTTCCGCTTTTTCGTTGCCCATAAACACGCGGCGATTCATACAGGCAAACAACAAAAGGCCTTGCGGGCGAAAAACAGCCATCGCATTGGCAGATGCAAGCGTTTGCTTCAAAAGATATTCCGGTTTTGAATAAGAAAGACTGACATGCATATCCTTCTTGAATTCCACCGAAAATTGCAATCGGCCATCTTTCGTGTAATGAATGGGTACTTTGGCTATTTTACGATTTTTGCTTTGAGCAAGAAGAGGGAAAGAACATACGTTTTCATAAAAAAATTCATCCGGTTCTACATTCAAATACTGCTTGTACAACTGCAAAGCAAGCAAATTATCGAATTTTCCGACAAAGCCTTTGTTATCCAATTCCGTTACTTTAAATTCATGCCCAAGCGGAATCCAGCCTAAATTATAATCGATCTTGAGCTCCAATGATTTTCCGCAAAAAGAGACGACGACGATTCCACATTCATAGATGATTCCATCTACAAAAATCTTGGATTGGTCCTGCACTAGCTTTGCCGTTCCCGCCTGAGCCCCGAACACAGGAATTTCATCGTGGTTCCTGCGAATCTCTTCAATGAACGGAGCCGGGCAAAGTTGTACACAAGAAGAGATACAAAGCAGCCCTTTCACATCTTTTTGAGCATCCAATTCTTTCCGGAACATCCGTCCGAGCTCTACTTGATTTTTATTTTGACAATCACAGCCCTTGATCCAAATTTCACTTTCAAAGAACAAAAGAACAGAGATCACCGTATTTTTTTGGGCATCCGTCTTTGCATTCAACGGGCCGAGCGTCGTCATACCGACTAGATGGGCTTCGGGGAGAAAATTCTTGCATTGTTCTAAAATTTGTTGAATGTGGGAGGTTTCACAAATCGGTTCAAAAATCAGCAATAACTTGCTTTTTGCATTCCGGTAATCTGATTCAGTCGCAATATTTTTAAGTAATTGAGTTAAAGGCCGTTTTTCAGTCACTTCATAAGTCTGTTGTAGCATAGCAAAAACATACCATATTTTTTACAAAGCGATATTCTAAAATTCCAATTTGATATAGCTCCACAGATCGAATACTCTCAAATCGCCGTCACCTCCACGCCCACATGTACCCGATGCGGACCTCCACCGATAATTACCCCCTTGAGTGGGCTCACATCGCCAAAATCGCGTCCCCAAGCAAGAATTATATGTTCATCTGAAACAAGCAAATCATTTGTGGGATCCACATCCACCCAACCAAAGGGGGGAATATAAACGCTCACCCAAGCGTGAGTCGCATCCGCACCGATTTTTTTGATCTTCCCCGGAGCAGGATACGTCAGCAAATATCCGCTCACATAACGGCTCGGAATTCCAAATGATCGAAGTCCCGAAACCATCAGATGCGCAAAATCCTGACACACGCCTCGGCGTTCCCTCAGCACTTCTGCGACTGTTGTCCCGACACGAGTTGTACAAGGAGCATAACGAAACTCGTGGAAAATGCGGTGTACCAAATCCATTACCGCCTCATAAAGCGGTCTCCCTGGGGTAAAGCTCAATTCCACATAATGTTTAACCGACAAATCAAACACCGCCAGCGGAGAGAAGAAGCGATAGGGCAAGGCTTCGAAGTCTTCTGGCGTTTCTGGATTTTCCATCCGCTTAGCAACATCTTCCCAAATGGGGCCGGGCCCCTGCATTCTTTCAACTGGACTTACAACTACCTCGCCCTCAGCAATTACCGAAAAATGCACATGGTTTTGTTCAATACTAAAAGAAAGCACCCGATTGCCAAACATATCCAAGTGTTCTTCTTTTACTGAAGATGTGGGGCAAACGGTTATGTTATGCGAAAGCCATTTCTGCCGCAAAGTTTCCCGCGGAAGCAGATGTGCTAAATGATGACTGAGAAGCACAGGCTCCGTATAATCATAAAGTGTTTCATGCCGAATTTTATATTCTGCCATATCATCAAACCTCTGTAGCCATTGCCGCAGTATGATTTGCAGGCGCATGACCCAGATATTCTTGGCTCAAGATATCCGAGAAACGGGCAAGAGAAGAACTCCACTCTCCAAGATTTTTTAAAGAAAGCTTGTTTATATCGCATAACTTAACGTCCGTAGAAATTCGCAAAAGGATTCTAGCCCCTTCTGAAAGGATTTCGTTCAATTCCGCATTGGGCAAATGTTCCCACTCACGGCGCATCATATCCAATTGAAAAAGTACACTCCGAGGATTAGTTTCATCGCACAAAAACAAATCTAAAACAGGAAAAAGCTGCATCCGGTCGCCATAACGGCGCAAATAAGTCATCGTCGCATCGCCAATTTCCAGGAGTTCCCGATCTAATGCAACATTCGCATCTTCCGAATTCATCGGATTCTGGAGTACGCTTGCAAGCAGATCTAGCGTAAGCCCGGCTCGTTCAATACAGCGCCCGATTTCCAAAAACCGCCAGCCATGCCCGCGAGTAAAATTATCAGATACAATGCCGCCAAAAGCAGTGCCTCCGCTCACCAGAGATTCCAATATGGGCAAAAGAGCAGAAGACCCGGCAAGGCTATCGCTTACAGTCTTGCTATATGCATTGAGCATTTTCCAAGTATCTTCCGTAAGACGGTCGCGCAGCTGTGTTGAGAGCCTCGAAATTTGTTCAAGGATTACACCTAAACCACCTTCCTGTTCAGACTTTATGGTCAAGCACCAAAGCGTACCTTCAGCATCAAACGGAAGCCCAGTCTCGTGATCCTTCCTTAAATGCTTTAAAATAGGAGCAACTTCAGGCACTTCCAAAGCGTTCTGTTCCAAGATTCGCACCGCCAACGCCCGAATTTCACGCGCCGTAAACTCAGCGCGTTCCATATAACGCCCGAGCCAAAAAAGATTGTCCGCAGCATGGCTAGGCAAATCCCCGCCCGCACGCGAAATCGAGATCTGTTCATCTTTCGGTGCAAGCAAGCTGAACGTGGTCACCGGCCCTTTAGACAGCACCCACACGTCTTTTTCGCCCGCATAGACTACGCCATCCTTTGTATAAGAGAATTTGGCAAAACCTCCGGGCATTACGTCATAACCGCCATCGACAAGTGCCGCTGCATACAAACGCGCTGTCGTTTCCGCAGGGAAGAATCCATCTTCGTTAAACGCAGGGACTGTTGAATGCGGAATAAATTTTTCCGCCATCCATAGCGACGGATCCCTTTGCACTTCGCGGAGAAGAGATAGTTTTCCCGCACTCGTAAGCGAAAGAAAATTCTTTTCTTCTGCACAAGGTTTCCCTAAAAATCGGCGGAACAGGTATTTTTCAGAATCCGCAAAAACTTCTTCCTGTGCTTTTGAATCCTTTAACCATATACCCGGAGGAGATGGCAACAATAGTGATTCACCCAGAAGAACTTCGCAGAGTTCATTTAAAAAGCAACGGAAGCCATTCACTTCCAAAGCACCGGAGCCGAGCGCATTCGCCACTGAAACGGAGCCTGAATGTACAGAGGCAACTAGGCCCGAAGTTCCCTCGCCGCCTTCCGTGCGGAGTTCCAAAGGATCACACAAGGAGTCTTCCAATCGTCGGAAAAGGATCTCCACCGGCTTTAATCCAGCAAGCGTTTTTAAATATAAATGCTGACCGCGAAGAGTCAAGTCTTCCGTCTCTACGAGAGGGAAACCTAAATAACGGGCGAGCTGCGCATCTTCAGCACGGCGGGAACCTGCGCCCGGAGAAATGAATACAACCCGGGGATTTTCCGTTTGCACAGGTGAAATCGAGCGCAAAGTTTCCCGCAAATTTTTAAAAAACAACGCGACGCGATCTGAGCGGATCTCGCGGAAAATTTCCGAAAAGGAACGCACCATCGCCAAGCGATTTTCCAGAGAAGACCCGAGCCCCGGCGGAACCTGCACATAATCCGTTTCCGCATAAAAATTTCCTTTAGGGCCTCGAAATACATCGCTAGCGAACAAATGAATCCAAAGATTTTTCGGCGGTTTATAACCCCACAGAGCACGCAAAAAAAACGGATTTGCATATATGAGTTCTGGAGGAATCACTTTTTCCTTGAGTATTTTCTGCTCGCCATACAAGTCCGCAAGAATGGCATTGAAAAGCCTCGAGCGTTGCGAAAGTCCTGAGGAAATCGTTTTCCATTCTTCCGCATCGTAGATCAACGGAATCACATCCAGCGAAATGGCGGACTCCTTGGAAGTGCGGTAATTTTCGGCAAACTCCTTCAAAAATTTATCTGCGCGCATTGCCCGGTTCAAAAAATCAGAATCGCCCATCGCATCTATATGCTTGCCAAATGCAACAAAGCAGCGGCGAAATTCACCATTTGGCGTGAGGGCTTCATCAAAACGATCCGCCTTTGCAGAATAAGCATTTAAAAGTGTATTTTTCACACTCTTTTTATAGCAAAAAGCGTGCCCTCAAAAAGAGCCCCTAAAATCATTTTTCCAATAACATTCAGCAAAAGACCACAGACAAAAATGTAAAACAGTGCACCAAGAGGAGACGGAAAGGTTGCAAAGCAACAAAAAGCCAAAACCGGATGAATCCTTTAGTTTTTCGAAAAATTACATTTCCGTATTAAAATTTTCTGTTCCATCTTCCGACTAAATGGGCGCAGGGAAAATATTGAAAACCGATGTCTGCGCCACCAAAAGTCAATTTCACCGTATGCATTGAGTATCATACGGTACGATACATATGCATCCTTAGTCCATGCAAAGGCATCTTCACATTATGCCCGGCATACATTTCTCCAGTGCCTTTAAACGTAACGGATTTTTGAGGAATTTCAGTAGCATTTCCCGTTAAATTCGGTGGTGGAAACGTTTGAAACGTACCCTTGTCTACAGACATTTTTCGCTCTACAGAACATGCAGATAAAAACAAACAAGCGGCAATCAAACAAAAATATTTTATCATATAATCAAATATTCCCCATAAATTCCGCGCTAAAGAAAACTTTTCCGATATTCCAACGGCGTTTGCGCATATCGCAATTTAAACATTTTGTTAAAATGGCTCGGATTATCAATGCACACGGAACTTGCGACTTCAGCGACCTGCAAATCGGATTCCTTAAGAAGCCTAGCAGCCTCTTTTAGGCGCAATTCATTTACATAGGCGCTAAAAGTCATCCCCGACTCTTGCTTCAAGATTTCCGATAATTTATTGCGATCGACGCCGATGCCTTTACATGCCGATTCCAAAGAAAGTTCCGCATCCCCATAATGGCTTTGCAGATAGCCCATAACATTATGTGTAATCTTTACGGAATGGGACTCTACTGCTATCTGATTGTAAGAATCCAAAGCATGTTCCTTTTTAATGGATTGTTCCATTTTTTCCCGCGAATAAAAAATCCATTCTGACATCAAAATCCAAAGAAGCATCGCAATCATCAATGCAATCAAGCAAAAATTAGGAACACGCGCCCTACCGACGAGATGAATATCTTTAATTTCTAATTTATCTGTAACATTGCGCTCTACTCCACTGGAAAAATCCAGCTTCATTACCCGATCTAAAAATTTTGATTGATCCGGCGTTTGAATTGCATTCTTAGAAAACCACCATTCAGGGATGGTAAAGTCATTCAAAGCAAGGCATATTTCTTGAAAAGCGCGAGCCGTCGGCAACGGTTGGAAAAGAAAACGGGACGAAAGAGGACTATTTAATTTAGTGAAAGAAGGATCAAATGTCAGGATCTTAAAATGAATTTGATTTATCCGTTCTGTCCGAAGTGTCACACAAATTGAGTCATAAGAAGAAAAATCAATCAATTCCGCATTCAATTTCTTTGCATCCGTTACAAAATTCATTCCAACACCTGCATACGGATAATCAATCGCCGGTTTAACAAAAAAATCACAAGAAAGAATCGAATCGGCAAAAGACCAAGAAGCAGTTGAAACGCCTCCATCGGAAGCATCTCCATAAGCATAAAAATCGACCGCTCTATTTACAGGGAAAATCCGTTCTGTTTTTTCATAAAAAACAAAATAAAAAATAGTCCAAAGGGCTACCGATAAGGCAAAGCATATAAACGGAAGTTTTCTATTCACAGAAATGAAAAATACATTTTCTTACAAATAAAACATGCCGCAGAAGCGATTAAAAGCCCCCACGGCAGGCGGTTTCTACTTTATTTCACTTGCAAGAATAAATACAAGCGCTGCTTGCCAATTGATGCATATTTCATTCACAGAATAAGCGGGCAATAAATCAACATAAGAGAAGCCGGGTTCTGTACGCGGATATTTTACACCATAGCGCACTTTATTTATATCATCTTCGCGATTCACATTAATGCCGCCGACAAGCAAACCGGGCACAGGATCGTCAATGGTGTCCCCCGCACTCAAACGGTGATGTGGATGTTTTGGGGAACTCCAAGCAGATCCCGTTACAAAGCTCACATTTACTGGATTGCGTCCATAGATATAATCCAGAGTTTCATCGACGGCATTTTTCAGTGCCTCATCTTTTTTCCAAGAATTCACAAAGGCAGCGGTCATCGCTATACTCGCAAACGAACCGTTGGATCCCCAATAAAAGCTCTCCTGCGTTACGCGATACGGGTTCCCTTCCAGATTTTTTAATATTTCAACTGTGACCTTTTCCAGTTTTTCCCGCGCCATTTTTTTGAGACCCATGTCCCTATTTTGAAGAGCGAGGGCGAACCAGCCGAAATTTTGTGTTACGGGCCAATCTGTACCAAGCGTTGCGCGCTCATTTTCAGCATCAAGCTGGAGCTGCTTTAGCAAGGAAGGATCTCCTGTTTCACGGAATAGCATAGCCCGCGCCCAGAAGAATTCGTCATCAAAATTCGTATCATCATAAAGTCCAGTACCACCGCCTTCTGACGGATAGGCAACGGAAGGATTTTGAATGGCCCATTCATAAGCACGTTTTGCCGAAACAAGACACCGCTCCGCAAATTTCGGATCGACTTTCTGATAAACAAGATGCGCCTGCGCGAGAGCCGCCGCAAAATTCAATGAGGATGCCGTCGATTTTCCAATCACAAAACGTTCAAATTTTGTCCGTGACGGGCTTTCCGTATAAGCATCCCAATGTGTCGCACCTACTTTGAAAAATACGCCCCCATCGGAATCCTGCATTTTCAAGAACCATTCGAGTTCAAAGCGGATTTCATCCAAAAGTCCGGAAGCCTTTATTTTATCAGCAAATAATTCCTGAGTGAACATCAACGATGCTAGGGCAAAGCCGCCGTTTACGATATATTTTCCATAATCGCCAGCATCATACCAGCCCCCATGAGCATTCCACGTTCCTTGGCGGTTCATTCCAGGAAAAAATCTCAGATGATCGTCCAACAAAGCAGCAGGCCGGGCCCATTTTCCGGCAACCTTTGGATCTAATGCGACTCCGCTCCGCTGATAATAAAAGCCCTTGAGCGTCGCATCAAACTGACTCCTAGTCCAGGAATCGTTTATTTGAAACGCTTTTGTCTGTAGCGAATCGCTGATCCAAAGCGAATATGTTCCCGGTTTTGTAAAATTGGAAAAATCACCGAATTTTACTGATTCACCGGTCATCGCCCAAAAGCCATTATCGACAAGAACACCTCCAAAGACCTTTTTCCCATTGGAATCCAGTAGGAGGAATTGGGTCGCTTCACTATTTGTCACTAAAATTTTTTTCACCGCATTTGATGCATAACCGATGTGATTATAATGAATTGCAGCAGGCACAGTCTTTGTCTGATTTTTCTCTTCCAGGACTTTTAAAGAATCCGGTAGTTCGATAAGAGAAATCTGATCCAGATACAACTTCAGCATTCCGCTATCGGCAACGGGAATTTCAGAGTTCATCCCGCGATCCACCGTGAAACGGACTCCTTTCAGATGCTTCCAGTCAAAAGAGGCAAGCACATTGGAATGAGCTATAGGATTCCACCAACAGCCCATCTCGGAAAAATCACGAAGAGGCACCGTTACCTGAGTCCAAGCAGTTCCAATGGTTGCATAGCGCAAAACAGGGAGCCGGACTTCAGTTGATTTATATTCTCCATCAGACTCATCATCAATGAGCGCTACATAAAAAGCAGAAGGCGATGTATTACTTTTTACCCAGAAATTCAAAGCAAACTGTTCTCTTGCAGAAGCGTCAAAATAGGAACCCAGCAAAAACGCGCCGCCGCTATAATCATTATTGGAGAGGGAAAGCGATAAAATCGAAACCCCTTTACGAGAATTATTTGCATAAATATCCGCCATACTGATTCCCCCATAAGTATAATGAGTCCCGCCATTCGGAATTTTCCCATTGAAGAAATCAAGTACGGTAGATTCTTTAATTTTTATAGCATTCCTTCCCTTGGGTACCGCTTGCGCAACCGTTTTTCCTTGTCTGATTTGCAAATTTTTAATTTGTACGACAACAGCGGATTCCCTGCCGATGACGGGATCTGAACAGAATCTGATGCCGATCACATTTTTCCAATTCATCAAGCCGTCTTGCCCGGCTTTCTTCTCGAAATTCCAAGATTCTCCTAAATTGCTGAAAAGAGACAGTGGTATCTGAACTTTTTGCCAAGTGGTATCTAATGAAATGAAGCGATTCACAGGCAAAAGGGAATGAAACAGAATGCCACCTTCTTCGGTTTCCAAAGCAACGTAGAAAGGTTCCGTCCGCATTTGCGGAAGCTTTAGCTCCATTTGAAGCGCCCAACTTCCTCTGTCTGAATAATTTTCCGACTTTCCACTTGGAAAAGGCAAGAAGAAGCCAGAATAAGCATTTACATCTCCGGAATAAGTGAGAACGCCATTTTTCAGCACAGCAGACGTCGCGCCACCATAGCTAAAAGCATTCGCAGGTATTCTGTTTTCTAAAATGTCCTTCGCTTCCAAAGGAAAAACGAGCAACAAACAAAGAATGATATAGCGGAACATAGAAGCCTCCTATTGTTGTTTATCCTAAAGCTACCTCCGCTAAAAAAATTTCTTTCACACAAAAAGGCTTAAAAAAATGCAAAAAGCGCACTTTTGCAAAAAAGACAACTGTTCGTGCAAAAAGAAGAAGCCTCTGAATCTTTGTAAAGCTTTATCTTTAAAAAACATCAATGTATTTTTTGATACCTGCGTTTGCACTTCCGAGAAAATTCTTCCTTGTATCCGTTCAAAATGTAGATTTGGAGTTCAGAAAATCGAGTTGCAAGTTACTAACTTCGTCATTACTTATGCGAAAATTCGGAACTTTGCTCCACACCTTGTCACCCTCGCGAAGGCGGGGAACCATAGGACGGCCCTTATAGGCATGGGCTTGGTTGGATGCCCGCCTTCGCGGGCATGACGTAGAACGAGTTGGTTCAAAACAAAGTATGTCGTAATATCAGTGACGATGTTAGTAAATTTCCATCAGGCGAAATAAAACAGGAAAAAGAGGCTGAAAATGAATTTTGAAAAGAAAGTGATCATCATCAGCGGAGCGAGTTCCGGTATAGGATTCGGCTGTGCGAAAGAACTTCTAGATGCCGGAGCTTTTGTATTCGGAATCGATTTGAACGAATCGGTCTGTGAACACACCAATTACAAGCATATCATAGCCGATGTAAGAGATGAAAAGAATATTATAAATGCCATAGACCTCATAGACGGCGTTCACAAAAAAATTGACGGCCTAGTAAATTGCGCGGGGATCAACTCATGCAAGAAGCCGTTCTATGATATGGAGAAGGATGAGTGGGACAAAGTGCTATCCATAAACCTGACCGGCACTTTTCTGCTGTCGAAGTATGCAAGCAAAAAGATGATCGGGCAAAAAAGCGGGAAAATTGTCAACATAAGCTGCATCAGGACAAAAATATTCAAAAAAAATATGGCCGAATATTCAGCATCCAAGGGCGGAATTGTCGCGCTCACATCGTCCATGGCAATGGATCTTGCCCCATACAATATTCAGGTAAATTCGGTTGCCCCCGGATTGACTTATACGAGTGAGATAAAACGAATTTTTGAGAAACATCCCGAACTTGAAACCGAATACACGAATCTGATGCCTCAGCACCGACTGGCCCAGCCTGAAGATATTGCAAAGCCTATCCTATTTTTACTATCGGATAATTCTGATTATATAACCGGGCAGACGATATTTGTGGATGGCGGAATTTCCATAGCGAAATAGGCCCGGCAGTCGGAATGTAGATTAAAATTTGCAGGAGCCTTTTCGTTCGGGAATATGCGCTAAAAGGAACTCGGGAATCTCTGCCAAAAGCTGAAATTAATTATATATAACATATATTTTATCAGACTAAAATTTTACATAGGAGCCGGAATATGGAAATTACAAAAAAAATTCATTTGCTGAAAATCGATTTTTCAGTACAGATAACGCCGGAAATATCATTGCCGCGATTCGTCAATGTGCTTATCCTTTTTGGAAATTCTATAACGGTTATCGACAGCGGAGTCAAGAACTCTTATCCATTCATTTATGACTATATCCAAAAACAGGGCAGAAAAATCAGTGAGATCAAAACATTGATCCTGTCGCACGCCCATCCCGACCATATTGGTTCTGCAAGTAAAATCAAAAAAGATACAGGCTGCAAAATCATCGGCCACCTGAATGAAAAAAGTTGGATTGAAAATATTGATGAGCAATATAAGATGAGGCCGGTACCTGGTTTTTATGGCTTGGTGGATGAATCTGTAAAGCTAGATACCGTTTTGACCGGTGGCGAAAGTTTAACTTTCGATGATGATATCCATGCAAAAATAATCAATACACCAGGGCATTCAAAAGGTTCTTTTAGTATTCTCTTCAAAGACGATTCTGTTTTATTCACAGCCGATTCACTTCCTGTGGAAAACGACATCCCGACCTACGACAATTTCAAGGAGCTAAAAAAGACCATCCAGAATATTAAATCAATCCCCGATTACAAGACGCTGCTATCCTCATGGATGAGCCCCCTAGAAGATAAGGCTAACATTGTATCGTTTATAGAAAAGGGAGATCAATACTTAGACAGACTTGATTCTTGTGTCAAAAAACATTATTCCGATAAAGAAGAGAAGCCCTTGGACAATTGTGCAAAGGTCATCCATGAATTGGGTCTCCCGGTAACATTCGTTACTCCATTGGTAGATCGCGCTTTTAAAACCCATGTATGACAAATCCACACTTTATAACGGTAGAGACGTCGGCACCCGTCTCTTGACAGCAATATACCCCCGTATATATATTTCAACCGGAGGACCCAATGGAAAAAAGCAAAACGGATTTAATTTATGAAAGACTTGCTGAGGTTCGAGAGCTAAACAACCAAGAAAACGAATTAATTAATAATCGTTTTACATGGATGGGTGTTATCGAAGGTTTATTAATTACAGCTTATGTGACAGTGCTGGACGAATTTTTTGATGCGAAAATCCAATATGGCTCCTATCTATGGGTTCTTTTGATATTGAGCTTTTTAGGGATTCTCATCTCAATAAGCTTCAATCAGGTGTTTAGTACAGCGAGGAGCTCTTTAAGAAGATTAAAAGATCGTTTTTTTAAACTGATGGATTCTTTGGATAAACTGAATGATATAGAAGTTCCAATGGCTATAGCCTTTTTTTGCGATTGCAAGGACAAAGAATCTATCAGCGAAAACAAAAACCAGAAAGAATCGAAACTGGATCCATGGTTCCTAGTACCAAAAATATTTATTGCTACATGGGGCCTGTTTTTCATATTAGCGGGCGTACTTACTTTAATGCATTATCATTTTCTCTGCATAATGCAAAGCCCTTTCTGTAAAATCATATACATAAAATAAACCGACTCCGTTCTTTCTCATTCAAGAATCAGGTTTGCCCTCTGTGCCTTCAAGGGGTAATTTCTGCAATAAACTACAGCAAAAATTTCACAGAGATGAATTTTTAACGATTCTATTTCTTTCTGCAGCAGGCGCATACACCATACAATGTAAGCTCGTGCGATTCCACTTCAAAACCGGGAAGCACAAACTGATTCAAGTTAGAAGACATCGGGCACTTGGTCAAATCAAAAATTTTGCGACATTTAGTACAGAAAAAGTGGTAGTAATCATATCAAAGTTTGGCAATGGGGAAAACGAAAGCAAATAAATTATTATTGATAATGATTTATTGACATCATTTAGTTTTTGTATTATATTTACGGCCATGCAAAGAAGAAAATCCATTCTATATTGCGCCCTCCTATACATTGAATTCAACCTTATCCTATTCATCTTTTTGTCCTATAAGCATTCCGAAGCATCTGTTATGACAAAAAACGGCGAAGTATACTCAATAGACGTCTTTCAAACTTCTTCAAGAGCACCTCCGAAAACTATGCAATAAAATTTTCATCAACTCAATTCGACCTTTTCCATTTTCACCTTTTTTACTCGCTTCGACAGAAGCGATTGAGGATTCTATGTCAAAAAAATTCCTTTTTATCTGCGCATTCGCAGCGATAATCCCATTTGCCGCTTGCAACGACAATTCAACAAGTTCTAGCCAAGAAGCCCATTTTGAAGCGGACGGATGGGCTCTCTACAATACATCGTGGGAAGTTGCATACAAAGTCTGGAGAGGATCATCCGATGATACACTCCGAGTCAATGCAGGTTGCCTCAGCGAACATCTGAACATCAAATTTCTTGACTCAGACAGTTCTATCGTAAACCCACCAGAAGACAGCGATCATTCTTTAAGCTGGACTGTAGCGGACACTACCATTTTCAACATTTATCAGGAAGAAGCTGGCTGGGGATTCCATCTAAAAGGAATAAAAGAAGGAACAACCTCATTAATTTTAAAAGTTCTTCACGTTGACCATTCCGACGTTATTACACCAGAAATTCCAATCATTGTTGAAGAAAAATTAGACCCAGAGGATTGCCCATTCCAAGACGATGATGAAAACTAACCTACCTTTTTTCTTAAGCCTCCTTTTCATAGGAGGCTTCTTTCCTTCTTTCGGTGACGAAAAAAACGTAGTGGATTTAGGAGAAGGCGTTATTGCCGCGGAACCTAATGAAAAGTCCCAAAGTAGTATTTTAAAAGAAGACGAAGTACTCAATGGCGAAAAGCTAAACAGACAATTTTCAAATACGCTAGCCGAGACTCTCAGAAACGAACCTGGAATAGCCATTAGATCTATGGGACCCGCTCCAGCACGTCCCATATTAAAAGGGCTCAGCGGAGATCATATTTCCATCCGAGAAGACGGCGCCCCAGAAGGCGATTTAAGCGCAACCTCTCCAGATCATGCAGTCGCTACAGAATCCCTCACTCTTCAAGACGTTTCCGTCATTGAAGGTCCCAATATATTACTTTATTCATATTCCGCAGCAGGAGGGATCATTCAAATCAACAGGAACGACATCCCTTTTAATGAAGATTCCCTACATGGAACAATTAAAGAATCCGCAGAAAGTGGACAACCGGGAACCGCAAGTTCCTTGAGCTTGATCATTCCAATTAGAAAAGCGAGTGTAAAAGGAGAAATTGCCGCAAGAAAAGCAGGAAATATGCATACGCCTTCTGGAACACTTAAAAACACAGGACTTGAAAACGAAAGCGGCGCCATCGGAGTAAGCCTCCCCATCAAAGACTGGAAAATTGGAACGTCCTTCCGATCTTTTACATCCGATTACGGAATTCCGGGAGGATTCATCGGGGGACATCCAAAAGGAGTAGACATATCTCTTTCAAAATACGACGCGACCCTAAAGGCCCTTGGCCCCTTTATGGGAACAAAAAAAGATTCCCTAGAACTCACTTTGCGAATCAACCGTTATCATCATTACGAATACGAATCCAACAACTCCATCGGAGCGGAATTTGCCGTAAACGAAGAAAATTTTAGAGCCGAAATCAAACGCCCAAAAATGTTTGGACTTTTTGATGTCTCATACGGAACGGATCTTGATCTCAGGTCAATTGAAATGGGCGGCTATGTATTCACACCTCCGACTTCAGCTTATTCTGGAGCATTTTTTGGTACGGGATCTTTCAAACCAAGCAATAAAACGGAAATTACAATTGCAGCCCGAGGAGGAGGAGCCTTTTTTTATCCAGAATCAAGCGTAGTTGCCAAAGCAACTGAAATTCACAACAGAAAATATCTACTCGGATCCTTTGCCGCTGAACTTTTAAAAAGAGTCGGAAACGGCAAATTCATTTCAATTGAATTCTATAGGACATCCCGAGCACCGACAATTGAAGAATTATATAATCAAGGACCGCATCTCGCAGCCTATACTTACGAAATAGGCAACAAAAATTTAAAAGCCGAAGAAGGCTATGGAAGTGAAGTTCATTTCAAAGGCTATTTTGAAAACTGGAAAATACGCAGCGGAATTCATTTAACCTGGTTCAAAAATTATCTTACACCGCGAGCCTCGGGAGACACGAACTGGTCTCAACTTCTCCCTATTTATAAGGTTCAAGGAGGCAAAGCTATTATGACTGGAGGAGAAATTTCTGCAGAACGCGATCCAGAACGCGGAATTTACTTTATATCAACAGCAAACTATGTGAGAGGCTGGTATTACGATGAAAACTGGGGTGACATGCCTCAAATTCCTCCATTCCGCTTACATTCTGAACTAGCATTCAAAGGCGCTAAATTTCGCGCAGGCGGAGAAGCCACTTGGAATGCAGAACAAAATCATGTGGATAAATATGAAGAAAGTACGCAAGCTTCACTCATCTTAGGGCTATTATTCGAAAAAACTTGGAATATGAAATTTTCAAACTATAGATTAATTTGCCGCATTGATAATTTGCTTAACGCAAAAGCTTACAATCACCTTTCACGGCTCAAATCCATTATGCCAGAAAAAGGAAGAAGTTTTAGTGCACAATTCGAAATCAATTTGTAAAAAAGCTTATTTTTTTCCGTGGCAATTCGCACAAAGGCCGTAAAGAGTAAGCTCGTGAGCATCCACCTTGAATCCAGGCAAAACGAACTTATTTAAATCACTTGCCATTGGACACTTGGTCAAATCAAACGTCTTATTGCATTTAGTGCAAAAGAAATGATGATGATGAAGCGCAGTATCCGAACGTTCATACCGGACATCTTCAACCGCATTTGGAATATTTACCTTTTTAATTTCACCAGAATCTACAAGTCCACCAACCACCCGATAGACGGTAGCAAGTCCTATTCCCTTTACATCCTTACTGGCCAGAGCATATATTTCTGAAATGCCAAGAGGGCCTATCGCTTCCTGAAATATTTTCTGAATACAGGTTTTCTGTTTGGTATTGCGCACTTGAGGTTTCATATCAATATTGACTCCTGAATTCTTCATCATTCGAACTATAGAAAATATAAGGACTAGGCACATTGCCATTAACAACGGAAACGGAGTCTATTTTAAGTAAAATTTCCCTAATGAAAAAAATATTAGCATATTTGTCCCAAGCTACATTTTTTGATTCTTCCTTCTTATGCACAAGCGAGCCCCAAATTTGCAGCCAAGCATTTTCAGAATATGGAGATTTCAAATTATCAGGTATTCGCACAGCAATTCCAACAGCATCCGCAACGCAACAAGTAACAATAACACGGACTAGGGCGACTTCTCCCTTTTCTACTAAAGAAGGATCGCGAAGGACAAAGCCCATCATTTTCACCTTCCAGGAATAATTCCATTTTTTTTCACGAACTTGCAGACTCAGCCATGGTAAGTTTGTTTCTATTATTTTTGATCCTTTTTCATGCACAGAAACTTTTTTAACCGAAATAGAGCTTTCTTCTAAAGAAGAGGAAGATCTCCGTTCAGAAGGCGACTCTTTTACCAAATCAGTCTCTGCCAACTTCTCAAAAGATTCCTTTGAAAAATACTCTACCACTGTATGTCCATTCGCTTTATACGAAAAAGCATCAAAAAGCATAATGATCATAACTAGCCACAAAACAAACACACTATAAGAAAAAGAAGAATGTTCTGAATTTGAGGTTTTCCATATAAAAAATTTTTGCGCAATCAACAGAACGGCGGTAATAATCACAGCGACATGAAACTTAGGATGAATATAATTCGATAATTTCCCCATCAACGACAACAATAAGAGTTCAACACCAAAAACGAACCAAGTCTCAGATAAACCATTTTTCATGCCAATACCTGAAATAAAAAGGAAAAGCAAAGTAACAGCAGCGGCATAAAAACAAATAAAGCAACATTCACTTTTCTGGAAAAAGTGGAGGCATACAAAATAGAGAGTTTAATATCCAATACCGGACCCACTGTCAAAAAAGCCAGATGCGAAGCCACAGGCATCATCACAAATGCTGCAGAAACAAAAGCATCCGCTTCAGAGCATATCGAAAATAAAAAAGCGAGCAAAGCCATCATCGGGACTGCAACCACAGGATTATCCCGCAAAAAAATCCAGACGCAACCCGGCGCAAGGACACGAATAGAGGCCGAAAGAAAGCTCCCTAAAGTCATCAAGGCAAAAAGATTCGCTAATTCACTAATCAAAGGATGCCAAAAACTTTCGCACTCTCCGCAATGACAATGTTCATGGAAATGCGCATTAGCCCGAAACAAGTTTTCTTGAGGAATTTTCCGGAACACAAAAAAAGAAAGAAGTAAGGCAGAAACAAGAACAAAGGCAATTCTCAAAAAAGGAATTTCATGATTTTCAGGATAAGCACTCCAAGTAGAAAGGACCGAAACCGGATTCACTACTGGCCCAGCCAACATATAAGTAAAAGCCATCGGAGCCGGGGCCCCTTTTAAAAGCAATCCTCGGACAATAAAAACGGAACCACATTCACAAGTCGGAAGAACAAGCCCCAAACCGGCCCCCCAAAAGCTCGCAAGCAGCGGATTTTTTGGTATAATTTTCATTAGGGCGTCTTGAGGAAGTGAGGTGGCCGGATATTTTCAACAAAAAATCTCGGTTTGTTAATTGGAAAAATCGAGTCATGCGACATTCCTCAAGGTCACACGCTTGAAATATACGTCGGAAGGGGCATGCCCGTCAAGA